>LHCFC01400__coassemble_1387_pt1 | contig 131031 bp, 124 predicted proteins | sample LHCFC01400__metabat2_low_PE_055 | metagenome-assembled genome bin LHCFC01400 | reverse complement strand
ACTGGTGTTCCTCCTAATATCTACGCATTTCACCGCTACACTAGGAATTCCGCTTGCCTCTCCGATACTCAAGGGCTACAGTTTCAAATGCAGTTCCGGGGTTGAGCCCCGGGATTTCACATCTGACTTGCAGCTCCGCCTACACGCCCTTTACACCCAGTAAATCCGGACAACGCTTGCAACCTACGTATTACCGCGGCTGCTGGCACGTAGTTAGCCGTTGCTTTTTCTCCAGGTACCGTCACGTCCTTCGTCCCTGGTAAAAGAAGTTTACAACCCGAAGGCCTTCTTCCTTCACGCGGCGTTGCTGGGTCAGGGTTTCCCCCATTGCCCAATATTCCCCACTGCCTCCCGTAGGAGTCTGGGCCGTATCTCAGTCCCAATGTGGCCGTTCATCCTCTCAGACCGGCTACTGATCGTTGACTTGGTAGGCCGTTACCCCACCAACTATCTAATCAGACGCGAGGCCATCTTTCAGCACATAAAGCTTTGGTTTCCAATCCATGCGGACCGGAAACATTATGCGGTATTAGCAGTCGTTTCCAACTGTTGTCCCCCACTGAAAGGCAGGTTCCTCACGCGTTACTCACCCGTTCGCCACTAAAGTAAAAACCGAAGCTCTTACTTCCGTTCGACTTGCATGTGTTAGGCACGCCGCCAGCGTTCGTCCTGAGCCAGGATCAAACTCTCAAAAAATTGTATCTTAAAACCTTGCGGCCTTAAAATCAATGTTTTGAATAATCTGCTCTTAGCATTTATTACTCAAGAATTTTCGTTGGCTGTTTTTTCGCTTACGCTTAAACAATCCATTATAATTGTCCAAGGTGTTTTGTTCGTCTTTGCGTTATTCAATTTACAAGGTACAACTTTTCGCTACCCTCGTGGGTTAGCTTGCTTATTCTATCACAGAAGTTTTCCTTTGTCAAGAACTTTTTTCATCTTTTTTCAAGATTTTTTTCGTCCTTTTCATCCGCTAGAAAACTTTCCGCTCTATTTCGCTCGCCCCCTTGCGGAAGCAGCTTGCATATAATACCACTTGGGTTTCCATTTGTCAAGGATTATTTTTGCTTTTTTTCAAATTTTTTACAGCCCTGGAAAAGGCCGGAAAACCGGCCTTTTACTCCCCCTGGGTGATGCCGCTGGTGATGTCTGCCAGGGCATCCGCTGCATCCATGACACTCTCATCCCGGGCTGCCAAATCCCCCAGGCTTACCATACCTTTGAGCTTTCCGGCCTCCACCACCGGCAGCCGCCGCACCTGTTTCCGACCCATATAATGCGCCGCCACCCCGGCTTCCATATCCGGGGCCACCGTCAGCACCCTTCCGGTCATCACCTCTTCCACCCGGGTATTGCCGGGAGTCTTGCCGGTAGCCAGACACCGGGTCACCAGGTCCCGGTCCGTCACCAGGCCGCAAAGGGTGCCGTCAGCCTTGCACACCGGGAGAATTCCGATATTGTACCGGGCCAGCACCCGGGCCGCCACCTCCACCGACTCACCCTTCTGGACGGAAATGGCAGGCGTTGACATGATCTGTTCCACTTTCATGGAAATCCCTCCTTTGGATGGGAGTATGCCCGGATTTTTCCAAAACCATACCCCGGAGGCTTTTCCTCCGGGGCAGGAAATCAGTCCTTTTTTCCAAACCGGACGCCGAAGCCGTAAAGCACCGCTCCGTACAGCAGGGTGGCCGGAATCAGCAGCGTGGGGTTCTGCCCGATGGAGAACACACAGCCCACCAGGCACAGGCTCACCGCCAGGGACACGCCGAAAGCCGCCACAATGCCAAACCCTGTCCCCAGCGTCCGACAGAAGGGCTTCCAGGTGAGAAACAGAATCAGAACGCAGTGGGCAGCCGTCATCAGGACCGCCACCGGCAAAGCCGTCGCCGCCCCTTTGGACCACATCAAATCAGGAATCGCAGGCATCAGCGCCGCCAGCAGAAAGCCTGCTACGGCGCAAGCCAGAATCCGCAACACCATCACAGAACCGCTTTCCGCCTTTTTCCCGGGGGTATTGGCTCCCACAGACTGCACTGGGGTGCCGCAGCTTTCGCAAAAGGCAGCCCCCTCCGGAATTTTCGCACCACAGTTTACACAATACATAATCATGTCCTCCCAAATATGTTTTTTCAGACAGTACGCCGGGGAAAATACGCCCCGCTTACCTCTTTTCACCTCTAAGACAGGGTAGCCGAAGAAAAAGTTTTATGGGGGAGGAAATTTTTTCTGAAAATTTTGCAGAAAAACCCGGGCCATGACTGACCCGGGTTTTTTGTTGGTATTTTAGAAGCGGCACTTCTCCGCAATATAGGCTTTCAACTCGCTGATGGGGATACGGACCTGCTCCATGGTATCCCGATCCCGGACGGTGACACAGTTGTCGGCAGGGGTGTTCTCATCGCCTACGGTCTGGAAGTCCACGGTGATGCACAAGGGGGTTCCGATTTCGTCCTCCCGGCGGTAACGCTTGCCGATGGAGCCGGCGTCGTCGAAGTCCACCATAAAGTCCTTCCGCAGCTCCCGGTAAATCTCCTCCGCCTTGGGGGAGAGCTTTTTGCTCAGGGGCAGCACGGCGGCCTTGAAGGGTGCCAGAGCCGGGTGCAGCCGCAGCACGGTGCGGATGTCCGGGTTGCCCTTCTTGTCCTGGCCCACCACTTCCTCGTCGTAGGCCTCGCACAGGAAGGCCAGAGCCACCCGGTCGCAGCCCAGAGAGGGCTCAATCACATAGGGGATATAGTGCTCCCCCTTCTCCTGGTCGAAGTACTCCAGGCTCTTGCCGCTGGCCTCCTGATGGCGGCCCAGGTCGTAGTTGGTACGGTCGGCAATGCCCCACAGCTCGCCCCAGCCGCCGCCGAAGGGGAACTGGTACTCAATATCCGTGGTGGCCCGGGAATAGAAAGCCAGCTCTGCCGGTTCGTGGTCCCGCAGCCGCAGGCTCTCCTCTTTGATGCCCAGGCTCAGAAGCCAATTCTTGCAGAAATCCTTCCAGTAGGCAAACCACTCCAAATCGGTGCCGGGCTGGCAGAAGAACTCGCACTCCATCTGCTCAAATTCCCGGGTACGGAAGGTGAAGTTGCCGGGGGTAATCTCGTTCCGGAAGGCCTTGCCCACCTGGCACACGCCGAAGGGCAGCTTCTTCCGGGTGGTACGCTGAATGTTGGCGAAGTTCACGAAAATGCCCTGGGCAGTCTCCGGCCGCAGGTAGCAGGTGGAGGAGCTGTCCTCGGTGACGCCGATTTTGGTCTGGAACATGAGGTTGAACTTCCGGATGGAGGTGAAGTGGTGCTTGCCGCAGTTGGGGCAGACCACATCCTCGTGCTCGGCAATGAAGGCATCCATCTCCTCAAAGCTCATGGCGTCCACATTTACGCCCTGGCCGGAGGGAGCAGCCTCGATGAGCTTGTCAGCACGCTGCCGGGCACCGCAGCCCTTGCAGTCCACCAGGGGGTCAGAGAAGCTGCCCACGTGGCCGGTAGTAATCCAGGTCTGGGGATTCATAAGGATTGCCGCATCCAGTCCCACATTATAGTCAGACTCCTGCACAAACTTCTTCAGCCATGCCTTTTTCACGTTGTTTTTGAACTCCACACCCAGAGGGCCGTAGTCCCAGGCGTTGGCCAGGCCGCCGTAAATCTCGGAGCCGGCGTAGACGAAGCCGCGGTTTTTGCACAGGTTTACAATCATATCCAGGGTCTTTTCGCTGTTTTTCATAGTTCATCCTCCACTTTGGGATAATTTGTTCTTATTATATCGGGGTATAGGCCCAAAATCAAGATTCTTCTCCGGACTGGAGCACATTTTCCGGCCCCAGATCCTGGGCCATCATGTGGTGCACCAGGTTGCCGATGTCCACCGCCGTCAGGCCCTTCTGGGCCTCGGGGTAGAGGATTCCCACCAGGTGGAGGTGGACATGGGTTTTCTTCAGCCGGGCTGCGTTGCGGAACACCTGCTGGGTGTTTTGCAGGGTGCAGACCACAATGGGCACCTGGGCCTTCTGGGCAATCTTGAACACGCCGTTGCGGAAGGGGTGAAGCTTGCCGTCCAGACTGGTGTAGCCCTCCGGGAACACGGCGATGGAGGCTTTATCCTCCTTGATGATGTTGATGCAGTTGATGATGGTCTTCAGGGCCTCCCGATCGTTTTCCCGGTTGATGGACTGGCAGAGAATCTTGTGCATCAGCTTGCCCACCAGGAACAGCCGTTCATTTTCCCGCTTGGTGATAAAGGCCAGCTGGCTGTTGGCGAAGCTCCCCAGGAGAATCACCGGGTCCATCACGCTCAGGTGGTTGCACACCAACAGAAATCTGCCCTTTTTCAGCATGGTTTCCAGGCCGTCGGTGTGCAGTTCCACCCGCAGCACCGGCTTGGCGGCGATGGCTACAGCGGTAAGGAGGCGGCGATAAAATTTACTGTCCTCCTGCTGGGGTTTTTTCGTGTCCACGCTCCAGGCCAGCACCACCAGAAGCAAAAACAGTCCCAGCCACAAAATCAAAGCGGCAGCCAGGAAGCTCACCGGCAAAACCCAAAGCCATTGCAATGACAAAAAGCTTCCGGTCAGGGCGGTCACAATCAGCCCCGCCACCAGAGCCAGGGCAAAAATACCAGAAAATAGCATTGTCTTTCCTCCAAAATCAGGAATGGGTGTATTCTTTCCCCAGCATTGCCAGGAAGGTCATGCCCATAATTTTGATATCCTTGAAAAAGCCGAAGCTGCGGATGCCCTCCAAATTGTAGCGCATCTTTCCCGGGAGAATCTTCTCCACATAGACCCGGTCCGAATCCTCCGCTCCATTCAGCAGCCGCTCCTCATCCTTATAATAAATACTGGTGAGGCTGGTAACCCCCGCCGGGAGGAGGAAGGTGGCCATCATCTCCGGGGTGTAGCTTGCGGCATACTTGGGAACCTCCGGCCGGGTGCCCACGAAGGTCATGGTGCCCCGGAACACATCCAGAAGCTGCCCGATTTCATCCAGGCGGCACTTGCGGATGACCTTTCCCACCCGGGTAATCCGGCTGTCGCCCCCTACCGTCACCTGGGAGCCTTTGTCCGCCCCCTGAACCATGGTGCGGAACTTGAAAATCCGGAAGGGCTTGCCGTACTGGGTCAGCCGCACCTGGCGGTAGAACACCGGCCCGGGAGAGTCCAGCTTGATGACAACCGCCAGCACCAGAAACACCGGGGACAGAAGCACCAGCATCACCGCCGACACCACAATGTCAAACATCCGCTTGCAAAAAAGGCTTCCCCGCTTTTTGTCCAGAATGTCATAGTATTCCCGCACCTGGGGGGTCTGCATGGCTTCCGGCAAGGCCTCCCATTTTACAAGCTGCATGGCAGATACTCCTTTACAATCCGGCAGAAATTCTCCACCAGGTACTGAGCCTCTTCGTCTGTCAGGCGGGTATGCAGGGGCAGGGTAATCTCCCGGGCAAAGTGGCCGTAGGCGTTGGGGAAATCCCCAATATCAAAGCCCAGATTTTTGTAAGCCGTGAGCAGGGGCAGAGGCTTATAGTGGACATTGGCGGCAATCCCCGCCTCTGCCAGCTTCACAATGATCTCCTGCCGCTGCTGGGGGGTGATGCCGGGAATCTGGGTGATATACAGGTGCCCGGAGCTTTGGAAGCTTTCCGTATAGTGGGGCAGCACCTCCACCCCCAGGGGCCGGAAGGCCGCATCGTACCGGGCAATCAAATCTTTTCTTCTTGCCAGCAGGGCATCGTACCGCTCCAGCTGGGCAAGACCGATGGCAGCCATAATGTCCGTCATGTTGCACTTGTACCAGGGGCCCAGCACATCGTACTCCCAGGCACCCAGCTGGGTCTTGGAGAGGGCGTCCTTGGACTGACCGTGAAGGCTTAAAAGCTGCAATTTGTGGTAAATCTCCTCATCGGACACTCCGGGAATGGGTTTCCAGGTGAGGGCTCCACCCTCGGCGGTGGTGAGGTTCTTCACCGCATGGAAGCTGAAGCTGGTAAAGTCCCCGATGCTTCCCACCGGGCGGCCTTCCCATACTGCCCCAAAGGCGTGGGCCGCATCCACATTCACACTGATGCGCCCCAGAGCCGCCTGCAAAGGGCTGCCCGGACGGAAGAGGCTCCGCTTTCTTTCCACAATCTCAAAAATCCGCCGGTAGTCGCAGGGGATTCCTGCCAGATCCACCGGGATGATGACCTTGGTCTTTTCCGTGATGGCAGCTTCCAGGGCATCGTAGTCCATCTGGAGGCTGTCCTTCTGGCAGTCCACCATCACCAGTTTTGCCCCCACATGGCACACAACAGCGGCGGTGGCAGTGTAGGTATAGGCCGGGACAATCACCTCGTCCCCCGGGCCCACTTCCAGCAGCCGCAGAGCCATCTCGCCGCAGGCAGTCTGGGAATTGAGGCACACCGCTTTTGCAACGCCGCACCGGGCAGCAATCCGCCGCTCAAATTTCTTGGTTCTGGGGCCGGTGGTAATCCAGCCGGAGAGAATGGCCTCCGCCGCCGCCTGGGCCTCCGCCTGGGTCATATCCGGGGGAGAAAAAGAAATTTTCATATTCACAATCTCCGTTTCCTGCCTTCCCGGTCATCCAAAATACCGATAGACAGACATAAGTCAGAATATTATATCGCAGCATGGGAAAAAATGCAAGCAGACAGGGCCAAACCGCCACAATTTTGCAGCAAAAACCCCGCAGCAAACTTGCTGCGGGGCTTTCCTCAGACAGATTCTTTCTGGAACCGCTCCATAGCGGAGAGGATGACGGCATCCATGTCGTAGTACTTGTACTCGCCCAGACGGCCGCCGAAGATGATGTTGGGCTCCCGGTCTGCCAGGGCCTTGTACTTTCCGTACAGCTCGCCGTTTACCTGGTCGTTCACCGGGTAGTAGGGCTCGTCCCCGGGCTTCCACTCGGAGCTGTATTCCCGGCTGATGATGGTCTTGGGCACATCCTTGCCTTCATCATCCTTGCCGAACTGGAACCACTTGTGCTCGATAATCCGGGTGAAGGGGGTCTCCCGGTCGGTGTAGTTCACCGCCGCATTGCCCTGGAAGTTGGGGGTGTCCAGCTTCTCCGTCTCAAACCGGACAGAGCGGTACTGGAGGTAACCCAGCCGGTAGCCGAAGTAGGCGTCGATGGGGCCGGTGTAGACCACCTTCTCTGCCAGAGCGTCCAGCTCCTCCTTGTGCTCCAGGTAGTCGGTGTTCAGGCGAACCTCAATCCCCTCCAGCATATTGGCAACCATCTTGGTGTAGCCGCCCATGGGGATGCCCTGATAGAGGGCGTTGAAGTAGTTGTTGTCAAAAGTCAGGCGCACCGGCAGCCGCTTGATGATGAAAGCGGGCAAGTCCTTGCAGTCCCGGCCCCACTGCTTCTCCGTGTAGCCCTTGATGAGCTTCTCGTAAATGTCCCGGCCCACCAGAGAGATGGCCTGCTCCTCCAGATTCCGGGGCTCGCCGGTAATCTCCCGGCGCTGTTCGGCAATCTTGGCCTCCGCCTCCTGGGGCGTGACCACGCCCCACATCTTGTTGAAGGTATACATATTGAAGGGCATGGAGTACAGCTCGCCCTTGTAATTGGCTACCGGGGAGTTGGTGAAGCGGTTGAACTCCGCAAACGCCTGCAAAAAGTCCCAGACCTTCTTGCTGTTGGTGTGGAAGATGTGGGCACCGTACTGGTGGACATGGATTCCATCCTCCAGATAGGTGTAGACGTTGCCTGCAATGTGGTCCTTCTTCTCCACCACCAGGCACTTCTTCCCGGCCTTCTTCGCCAGGTTGGCAAACACGGCGTTGTAAAGGCCGGCGCCTACCAAAAGATAATCGTACTGTTTCATAATCTCTACCTCCAAATCTTTTTATTCGGCTCTCAAAACAGGCAGCTTACTTACTGTATTTTCTTTTTACTTTCTTCAAAAATTGAATCCAGGTATACTTGAAGCCGTTATTTCGGATAGATTGGACTACCGCATGGAACTTTCCCGTTTTCTTCTGACCGGAAATTCTACCGCTTTCCTGCAAAGCGGTCAGCTGCTGCTTCAACTCGCTTACCTGCTTGCGCAGAGCCGCCACTTCCGTTTCCTCGTTGTGAATCCGTCTGTCGTGCTCCAGGCACTTCCAGAGCTGCAGCTCTCTCACAGAAATGGGCAGCTTGGGCTTTTCCAGGGCATTGACCAGCCATGCCATGCTGAAATCCTTCATGGGCTGCAGCTTGTTATCGATTTCCCGGAAATCCACAGGCTGTTCCGTCAGCTTTCTCTCCTTCAGCTCCTCCAGATTGAATACCAGTCGGTTCTGCAGGTCGGTCAGCTTGCAAATGGTGTCAAACCGGGCCATGCCCCGGTGGCGGTTGGCAAACACGGACATGGGCTTGTGGAAAATAATGCTGTAGCAGAAGCCATGGAAGGAGTCCGTCACCACATACTGGGCGTGGGCAAAATAGTTCAGCCAATCCTCAATGCGGATGGGGTTGACGATATTGGGATCGCCCACCTCTGCCTTGATTTTCTCCACATCCTTCTGACCATCCAGAATAATGCGGTAGGGCAGCCCCAGCTTTTCCGCCGTTCCCCGCACAGCCGCCAGCTTGTCCTCGGTCACGTCCAGCAGATAGGAAAGCACATACTTTTCCCCGGTCAAATCCAATTTGGACAGGTCAATGGCTTCCTGATAGGCTTCCTTGCTGCACAGGAACACCGGGTCGAGAACATGGGTGGCTTCCACATTGAAGGAATTCCGGCAGATATCCACGCCGCTTTCCTCCCGCACGGAAATGGCATCGAACTTGGAGAGGTAATAGCCCACCCGAATCTTAGCCCCGTCGGGGTAGTTCTCGTGGTCCATGCCGAAGGAGGTGGCATAGGCAATCTTCTTCTTGGGGTTGTCGGCGAAGTTGGCGAAGAAATAGTCCACGCCGAAATTCTTGTTGTTGTTGTAATTCCACAGCTGGTCAGACCCCACCAGGAAGGCATTGCACAGGCAGTTGAACCGCTGGAAATCGTCGTTGTAGGTGATGTCACTGACATCATACAGGGCATTGGCAAATTCCACGCCATACCGCTTGCCCTCCGGCAGGTCTTTTACCATTCTGGGGTATTCCAGCATCAGAACGGATTTCCCCAGGCCCTTCAAGGTCCGGTTAATGGCAAAGGAAGTCAGCACGCTGCCGTAATTCGTGCTCTCCCACCAGCCCAGGTATCCGATATCATATGGCGCTTTTCTTCCTTGTACCATCTTGACTGCATCCTCATAACCGTATTTGTCCATGTATTGAAAGAAATACTTCCGGAAACGGTGACTTTTTTGGGGGGCGTTAATCTGACCGTTATACCTTCTGATTTCATCAAAGGGTATCCGCTCGCACAGCTCCATGTTCCGCTTCACCCGGGAAAACAGCTCCTGTCCCCGGGGGCTGTTTATCAGCACCAGGGAAGTACCCTTTTTATCATCGTAAGCAGGGTTGATTTTCTGAATCTGCCAGGCGTCAGCCAGGGTAATATCTGCAATCCGCTGGGGTCTGGCGTATGGACAGGCGGAGCAGTTCCAGCGGTTGATCATTCCCTTCAGGAAGCCTTCATACCAGCTGCTCTCCCAGGAGGGCTTCTTTTTGACGGTTCCGTCCTTCAGGTATACCACCGCAGGGGTTGCCCAGTTGTAGTACACCTTATCCCGGAAGTCCACCTTTTCAATGGGCTTGCCCTCAGAAAATTCCTTCAGGAAGGTCCGGTAGGCGGTGGTGGAATTGGCGCCGTGGCATACCAGGTCTGCGGTAATCAGCTTGTCGTAATCCTTGCCCAGGTAGTTGTAAAGGCCGGCAATCTGGCAGGGGCAGCCGGTATAGAGCACATACTGTCCCCCATCCAGGGCCTTTTTGGCCTCCCGGTAGGTAAGACCGGTGTCGCTTTGCACATACTTGGACTTTTTCAGGGGCAGCAGCTCCTCCTGATTCCGGGCTGCTGCATGGTAAACGCTCTGATAATCCGGGGCATACCGGGCACCGAATACCACGCCTCCCTGCTCCAGCACCCAGTCTGCCATGAGGGTAAACATTCCGCCGGAAGAGCTTTCCTTCCGCACCGAATCCTTCGCCCACACCGCATAGCTCTTGGGGGCAGGATGGTGGGAAACCGGGTGCTCTACCGGGCAAACCTTCCGGCACTTGCCGCAGTCAATACACAATTCCTCGTTTACCTTGGGAAACAAAAAGCCCTCGGCATCCAGCTCCATGGTAATGGCATTCTTGGGGCAGGCATTGGCACAGGCTCCGCAGCCGGTACATTTGTTATGGGGGATTTTCAAGATTGTGTTTTCCATATAATCTTTCCTTACATTTTCCCAATCTTCTTCAGAAGCAATTTGTTTTCCATGTTCAGGCTCTTCCGGTACTGCTCCAGGCCGTATTTTTGAATCACCTGGTAGAGGCGTCTGCCATGGGCAGAAAGGCTTCCGTCCTCACCGCCCAGAATGTCCGGTACGATGTATTGCAGCACCCAGGTAAGGTACTCCCCGCCGTACTCACGGAACCAATTTTTCTCAGCCCAGTAGGCGGTAACCGCCTCCACTACAGAAATGTGCTTGGTGAGCTTGGCATCCAGGGTGGAGACCTGGCTGTTCATAAGAGAATCCGGGCGGCTCCACCGATAGTTATACAGGCGGTCGGAGATAAAGGCGAAATGGGTCGCCTGGGGGAAAATCTTCATCTGGAAGATCACATCCTCCCCATACCGGAGGCTCTCGTCAAATACAATCCCGGTCTTTTTCAGCAGCTCCGCCGAAAAAGCCTGCCGCCACACAAAAGGCTTGGCAGAAGGATTTTCAAACAGCACCTCCGGGGTAAAGCCCCAGAATCTCTGGGTGCGGGTATAAAGGGTCCAGGCATACCACTCCTCCGGCTGGGGATAAGCCGGCACGATGTTGGTGCCGAAAATCACAATGTCCGTGGGTGCTTCCTTGGTTTCCACCCAAACCCGCTCACAGGCGTTGGGGGCATAATAGTCATCCGAATCCAGGAACATAATATAGTCCCCGTGGGCCGCAGCCAGTCCGGTGTTCCGGGCACCAGGCAGTCCCTTGTTCTGCTGGTGAATAACGGAAATCCGGCTGTCCATCCGGGCATAGCGCCGGAGAATCTCCAGGGAATTGTCGGTGCTGCCGTCATCCACGCAAATAATCTCAATGTCATGCAGGGTCTGGTGGATACAGCTTTCCAGGCACCTGGGCAGATACTCCGCCACATTATAAACCGGAATAATAATGGATACTTTCGTGTTCATCTTCTAAAAACTCTCCATGCAACGGCCTTAAAAACCTTTTTCATTGTATACAGCAGACCGTACTGCCGCAGATACCGCCGGGTCTGGCTCAGCTTCTCCTCCAGCCGCTCAGAGAAGGGGGCGTCCTCCCGGAAATTCTTGATTTTATACTCCCGGCCTTCCTTCTGGGCCTTCCGCCACTGGTGGAATTCCCCGGGCTGTTCCATAATCACCTGGATGTTTCTCCACTTGTACCAGGGGAAATACTTCTTTTCCAGGTAACCGGAGGCCATGTCCTTCTGGAAGTCCTCCGAGGCAAAGTCCAGAAATTCCACTGCCAGAGATTCCGTCAGCCGCTCATAGTTCCACATATAGCTGTCGTACTTGATGGCCAGCCGAACCCCCTCCACCTGATTCCGCAGGTAGGGCTTCTCCTCCCGGAGGAACCGGTCCATCTCCCGGTACTCATCGGCAATGCAGTAGACCTTGCCCGGAGAGTGGATGGAAGAAGCCTCGTTGTCCTGACGGTAGTGAAGGAAGCATTCCTGCAACAGCTGAATCTTCTCGGCGCAGGTCCAGACCTTGAAATTAAAGCCTGCATCCTGATAGGAAGCGCCGGGGGTCTCATTGAAGCGGATATGATTCTGCCGGATAAAGTCCCGGCGGTAAATGGCAGACCAGATGGTGGGCTTGATATTGAAAAACTCCACCTTTTCCATGGGTGCCTGGAATTCGGTTCTGGGGCAGAGGGTGCGGTTCGCCATCACCGGGGAGGCAATGACCACCTTTTCGTTCCGCTCCTCCGGCTGGGACCAGTAATAGTAGAAGCCGGACTTCACCACATCCAAATCATAGAACTTGGCACGGTAATAGAGGGTTTCAAACATCTCCGGGTCTGCATAGTCGTCGGATTCCACGATGCCGATGTACTCGCCGGTGGCGGCATCGAAGCCGGTGTTCATGCCGATGCCGTAGCCGCCGTTGGCCTTGTGAATCACCTTCACCCGGGGGTCGGCGGCGGCGTATTCGTCCAGAATCGCCCCGCTGGAATCGGTGGAGCCGTCATCCACCGCAATGATTTCCAGCTCCCGGAGGGTCTGGTTCACCACGCTGTCCATGCACTGGCGCAGATACTTTTCCACATTGTAAACCGGTATCACCACGGATACCTTTGGCATAGTCGTTGTCTTATCCATTCTCTTGTCCTTTACTTTCCGATATGATCATGCAGCTTCAGGAGAAGCTGTGCTTGCCTCTGATTTTTCTGACAAGGGGATTGTCCAGAAGAGCCTGGAACCGGGCGCTGGTAATGTGCAAACGGCCGCACAGCACCATGGCTCTGTATTTCCCTGCCATCTGCCGGAAGGCTTCCGGGAAACAGCGGGAAAATTTCTGCACCGCCTTTTCCGCCAGTCTGCGGCCCTGGGCCTTGTCCGGGCAGACAAGCAGAGCCGTAGTCAGGTAGCTCATGAGAAGTCCCTGGGCCTTGGCGGCGGCATAGTCCCGCCCCGCCCCCTGGGGAAGCTTCTCCCCTTCTGTGAGAAGCCGGTTCAGCACCGCCTCCACATGGGAGATGCGCCTGAGCTGGTTGGCATCGGACACACTCTGGTTTACGTCCCCAATCCGGTACACATACACAAACATGTCCAGGGGGGTCACCGTTTCTGCGTGGCAGCAGGGGAAGGTGGCAAACTCGTGGTCCTCGTAGAAAATATGCTCCGAAAGGGAAATCCCCATCTTCTGATAAAAGTCCCGCCGGTAGGCAATGCCATGGAAGGTCAGCGCCCGGTCAAAGTCCCCCCAGCGGTTCATCACGTCAGCCAGGGTCATGGTCTTTCCGAAGGCCTCCGGGTAGCACCGCCAGGCCTTGTCCTCCCCGGTGGTGATGTTCACCGTCCGGTAGTGGGTCAGCACCACATCACTGTCGCAGGTTTCCAGCGCCTTTATCAATGCCGGAAGGTTTTTCCGCTCCACCCAGTCGTCGGCGTCCACCACCTTCAGGTACTTGCCCTGGGCGGCGGCGCAGCCGGTATTGAGGGCTCCCCCGTGGCCCAGATTCTTCTGGGTGATGAGCCGGACCGTGCCGGGATACCGTCCGCAAAAATCCAGGGCGATTTTCTCCGTGGCGTCGGTGGAACCGTCGTTTACCACGATGATTTCCAAGTCCTCCAGAACCGAGGGCTCCAGCATACTGGAAAGGCATTTTTCCAGGTATTTTTCGCTGTTATAGGCGGGGATGACAAAGGATAACCGTTTCAATTCTTTCCAACCTCCAAAGGCAATCCCTCAGACCCCCGCACCACCGTCTCACCGGTGTAGGGGGGGAATTCTTTCATAAATAAGGGGTCAAATTTACAGACCCCAAAGTAGTATACCACAAAATATCTCCAAAAAGCAACCATATTTCCGAAAAGCCGGGGAATTGAAAAATTTTCAGCAATTTTTCCGTTTTCTCCCCGGAGCAAAACCCTTCCTTCGTTTCATTTTCCGGGGATTACACAAAAACTTTACTTATATTTCACCCATTGTGACTGTTTCTCCCGGGACAGCTGTGTTATAATAGAGTGTAAAACAGGTAGAAAACAGGAGGATACCATGACACATGCAATCATTGACATCGGCTCCAACTCCATGCGGCTGACGGTCTATCAGGTGGAAAATCACACCTTCAAAATTCTATTCAAGGAAAAAATCATGGCAGGTCTGGCAGGCTTCGTGGAAAACGGATACCTGACCCAGGCAGGCATTTACCGGGCCCGGGATGCCCTGCAGGAGTTTGGCAACATTTTGTCCCTGCTGGATCTGCGGGAGCGGGTTCATGTGCTGGCCACCGCCTCCCTGCGGAACATCCGCAACACCCGGGAAACGGTGGAATTTCTCACCCGGCAGACAGGCTTCTCCATTGACGTAATCTCCGGCAAGGAGGAGGCGGTCTACGGCTATCAGGGTGCCATGTACCAATTTGCCGTATCGGAAGGGGCGTTTCTGGACATTGGCGGCGCCAGCACGGAAATCACCATCTTCCGGGACGGTCAGGTGCAGACGGCAGAAAGCTGTCCCGTAGGTTCCCTCCTTCTCTATAAAAACTGCGTAAAGAAAATCCTCCCCGGTGCCGGTTCCCGGAAGCGGATCGAGGAGATGATTGCCGGGGCCATCCCCCAGGCGCTGCTTTCCCGCCTGCCCTCCCATGCCCAGCTCATCTGCATGGGTGGTACCTGCCGGGCCATCGGCAAGCTGGCAAAGAAGCTGAACCTCATGGACTCGGAGATTCCCAGCCTGACCCTTCCCCAGCTGGACGCTGTAGGTGAGCTGCTCCTGGGAGAGGAAAAGCTGGCGGCAGACACCATTTTGCAGGTGGACCCGGTGCGGATTCACACCATCGTCCCGGGCTATCTCATTTTGTCCCACATTGCCCACGCCCTGAAACCGGAACAGCTGCTTATCAGTGACTACGGCGTCCGGGAAGGGTATCTGGCGGAAAAGGTGCTGTAATGGAAAACTATCTCTATACCCAAAACCGGGAGTTCAGCTGGCTGCGCTTTAATCAGCGGGTGCTGGAGGAGGCGGCTGACCCCACTCTGCCTCCCCTGGAGCGGCTGAAGTTCGTATCCATCTTCTCCTCCAACTTAGACGAGTTTTTCATGGTGCGGGCAGGCAGTCTTTTTGACATTGCCGCCATGGAGCCGAACCAGGTGGACAACAAAAGCGGCCTGACCCCCCAGCAGCAGCTGGTGGGCATCTACCAGATGACCGCCGCCCTGGTGGGGCAGAAGGAGCAGGTCTATGGGGAGGTCTGCCGGAGCCTGGAGGTGCAGGGAATCGCCGATGTGCCCTTCTCCACCCTTTCCAAACAGGAGGCGGACTTCGCCCGGGGGTTCTTCCGGGATCATATTCTGCCGGTGCTCTCCCCCCAGATTGTGGACAGCCGCCACCCCACCCCCCACTTCGGAAACAAGCGGCTCTATATTGCCTCCCTGGTAAAGAGCAAGCACGACAAGCCCTCCATGGCCTTTACCCCGGTACCGGAGGTCCTGCCCCCGGTGGTGATGCTGCCGGGGAGCACCCGGTTCATCCGCACGGAAAACCTGATTCTCCACTTTGCCTCCGCCCTCTACGGCAACTATACCCCGGTGGAGAGCTGCATCTTTGCCGTGACCCGGAACGCCGATGTGCGGTTCGACTCGGATAAATTCGAGGACGCAGAGGTGGACTATCGGCTTCATGTGAAGAAGCTGCTGAAAAAGCGCCGGAGCCTAGCTATTTTGCGGCTGGAGCTGAACGCCCCCGTGTCCCCCAGCTTCCGGAAGGAGCTTCTGAAATTCATCCCCGTGGAGGAGCACCAGATTTACACCGATACCACCCCCCTGCAGATGGGCTATGTCTTTGGGCTTTTGAAGCTGCTGCCGCAGGCCTGCGCCCAGGCCCTGTCCTATCCCCCCCACACCCCTCAGTGGCCGGAGGGGCTGAGCCGGGAGGCCTCCATGATTTCCCAGATTTTGCAGAAGGACCGGTGCCTGTTCTTCCCCTTCCACTGCGTTGACCCCTTTATCCGGCTTCTTAATGAGGCAGCCGACGACCCCCATGTGGTGTCGGTGAAAATCACCATCTACCGGCTGGCCTCCTCCTCCAAAATCGTAAGAGCCCTGTGCCACGCCGCCGAAAAGGGCAAAGAAGTGGTGGTGCTCATGGAGCTGCGGGCAAGATTCGACGAGGAGAACAACATCGCCTGGTCGGAGATGCTGGAAGAAGCCGGGTGCAAGGTGATTTACGGCATGGAAAACTACAAATGCCACAGCAAAATCTGCCTGATTACCCGGGAAAAGAAGGGAAAATTCCAGTACATCACCCAGATTGGCACGGGAAACTACAACGAAAAAACCAACGCCATGTATACGGACCTGAGCCTTATGACCGCCGACCCGGAAATCGGCGCCGATGCCACCGCCTTCTTCCAGAATATGCTGGTGGGAAATGTGGAGGGCAGCTACCGCCGGCTGTTGGTGGCTCCCAACGGCATCCGCCAGACCCTTTTCGCCCTCATCGACCGGGAAATTGCCAAGGGTGACCGGGGCTATATCTGCATCAAGGTCAATTCCGTCACCCACCGGGGGATGATCGACAAGCTGGCAGAGGCCTCCCGGGCGGGGGTGAAGGTTCGGCTTATCGTCCGGGGCATCTGCTGTATCCGCCCCGGGATTCAGGGCAACACCCAGAACATCTCCGTCACCAGCATTGTGGGGCGGTACCTGGAACACGCCCGGATTTACTGCTTCGGAAAGGGAGAGGAGCAGGTGTTCTACATCTCCTCCGCAGATCTCATGACCCGGAACCTGTGCCGCCGGGTGGAGATTGCCTGCCCGGTGACAGACCCGGCCATCCGCCGGGCTCTGGGGTATATTCTGCGCACCCAGCTCTCCGACACCGCCAAGGCAAGCCTGTTGCAGCCTGACGGCACCTACCTGCGGAAAAACGGCCAGCCTCCTGTAGACAGTCAGGCAGTTTTCTCCCAGACCCCCTTCCCCCCGGAAAAACCTGTACCCCCTGCCAAGCCCCTGGGACTGCTGGCCCGGCTTCTCCGGCGGAAAACCGGCACGGCTTGATTCTTTTTTCCCATTGGTGTATACTCTTGGGGAAAAAACCAAGAAAAGTGAGAGGATTCCCATGGAAAAGAAAGTGGCCATTGTCACAGGGGGCAGTTCCGGCATCGGCCGGGCAACCGCCGGAGCCCTTGCCCGGGCAGGGTGCATCGTTTACGAATTCAGCCGCCGGGAGATTCCCCAGGAGGGAGTACGGCATCTTAGTGTAGATGTGACCCGGGAAGCGGCGGTGCAGTCCGCCGTCAATCAGATTCTGTCACAGCAGGGGCACATCGATATTGTGGTAAACTGCGCCGGGTTCGGCATCTCCGGTGCCGTGGAATTTACGGAGCTGGAAGCCGCCAAAAGTCAGTTTGACGTGAATTTCTTCGGTGCCGTCACGGTGAACCGGGCAGTGCTGCCCCTTATGCGCCAGCAGGGCGGCGGACGGATTCTGCTCATCAGCTCCGTGGCCGCCTCCGCCCACATTCCCTTCCAGGCCTACTACTCCGCCTCCAAGGCGGCCCTGGAATCCTACGCCTGCGCCCTCGCCAATGAGGTGCGGCCCTTCCACATCTGCGTCACCGCCGTGGCCCTGGGAGACATCGCCACCGGCTTTACCCAGGCCCGGCAAAAGTCCTTTGCCGGAGACGATGTGTACGGCGGCAGAATCGGCAGAAGCGTTGCCGGGATGGAAAAGGACGAGGAAAAGGGAATGTCCCCGGATTTTGTGGGCAATCAGATTGCCAAAATTGCAATGAAGCCCAAGGGAAAGCCCCTTTGCACCGTGGGATTTACCTACAAATTCCTGAATCTTCTGTGCAAATACCTTCCCTGCCGCCTGCGGAACTTCATTGTCTACCAGCTCTACGCCCGGTAAACAACACAGCCCAAACCCTGTCCCTCTGGGACACCGGTTCGGGCTGTGTTTTTTTCTTTTACTTTGGGGATTTTTGATGTATACTAAATCCAGAGAAAAGGAGGGGTATCTTTGGACAGAACAAAAAAAGGAAAGCTCCTGTGGCAGCTTTTTGCCTCCATGTTTTATCTCAGTGCCTTCACCTTCGGGGGAGGCTATGTGATCATTACCCTGATGAAAAACAAGTTCGTGGACAAATACCACTGGCTGGAAGAGACGGAGATGCTGGACCTCACCGCCCTGGCCCAGTCTGCCCCGGGAGCCATTGCGGTAAACGCCGCCATTTTGGTGGGCTGGCGGCTGGCAGGCATTCTGGGGATGGTTACCGCCGTGGTTGCCACGGTGCTGCCGCCCCTTCTGGTGCTGTCGGTGATTTCCCTGTTCTACGCCGCCTTTGCCGCCAACCCCTATGTGAATCTGGTGCTGGCGGGGATGCAGGCCGGGGTGGCTGCGGTGATTTTTGACGTGGTGGCAAGCCTTGCCCGGGATATTTTCAAAACCGGGGATTGGCTCTACATCCTTCTTATGGTGCTGGCCTTTGCCGCTTCCTTTTATATCAATGTGGTATACATCATTCTCTTTGCCGCCGCTGTGGGGATTGTCCAGGGGCTGATCCTGGGGAGGAAGGAGGGAAAGCTTTGATTTACTTTCAGCTTTTTTTGAGCTTTCTGCAAATCGGCCTGTTCTCCATCGGCGGCGGCTATGCCGCCATGCCCCTGATTCAGGCCCAGGTGGTGACAGCCCACGGGTGGCTGACCATGGAGGAGTTTTCCCACCTGGTGACCATCTCCCAGATGACCCCCGGCCCCATTGCCATCAACGGTGCCACCTTCGTGGGGATGCAGATTGCAGGCCTCCCCGGAGCCCTGGCAGCGACCTTGGGGTGTGTAGCCCCTTCCATCGTGCTGGTGTCGGTGCTGGCCTGGGTGTACTACCGGTATAAGACCCTGTCCCTTCTCCAGCGGGTGCTGGGGTGCCTCCGCCCGGCAGTGGTGGCCCTCATTGCCGCTGCCGGGGTGTCCATTTTCCTGGAGGTCATGGGAAGCCCTTCCGCCCTCAATCCGGTGGGGATTCTTCTGACCCTTGGAGGATTTATCGCTCTGCGGAAATGGAAGCTCAGCCCGGTGCTGGTGATGGTGCTGTGCGGCCTTTTAAACCTTGCCTGGGGACTGGCGGTATAAAATGCAAAAACCGCAGGTCAAGCCTGCGGTTTTGCACAAAAAAGAAGAGAGGAAAATGAAAAAGAGGAAAACGAAATATTGAATCTTAGTGACTATATAGTACCCCAAAGATTTTAAGAAAAAAAGGGGATAGTTTTTAAGTTTGTATTAAGTTGCGTATAAGTGCATAAAAAAACCGCCCCGAGTATTCCCGGGACGGGCTACTAAGAGCCGAAGCTAAGAATAGAGGAAGGGTTTCATCTGCTGGGCAAAGCCTGGCAGTTCCTCCTGGGAGCAATCCACCCACACCTTCTGGGGAAAGCGGTGGTCCAGGCTGAACATTCCCATAAAGTCTTTGCCATCAATGCGCTGGGAGTCATTGCCCACAATCACCGGAAAGGGGCAGGTGCAGGCCATGTTCACAAAATCCTGCACATCCTGCAGGGAACGAAGCTGAATGGTAAATTCTCTCATACGGCCACTCCTGTGCTGTACAAAACCTGTTTTTTGGTTTATAATAGGCTGACTGCCTGAAGCACAGGCGACATACCTTAATTATAGCAAATATTTTTTCATGCGCAATACACACTTTTTACGATTTTACTAAATACTCTATTCATAAATTGGTGGTAATCACAAATGACATTTGGCTTTTATACCTTGGGCTGCAAGGTGAATCAGTACGAAACCCAGGCCATGGAGCAGCTGCTCCGGGAAATGGGACATGAAGTCCGCTCCTTCCAGGAGCCCTGCGACGGCTATATCATCAACACCTGCTCCGTCACCGCCGTGGCGGACCGGAAGAACCGGACCATTATCCGCCGGTGCCGCCGGGAGCACCCGGAAAGCATCATCGGGGTCTGCGGCTGCTACAGCCAGCACGAGGCGGTAGCCCTGGAGCCCCTGGGAGTGGACGTGGTAGGCGGCAGCAGCCAGCGGCAGGAATTTCTGGAGCAGATGATTCTGGCTTTGGAGAAGAAGCATCCCCATCCGGTGCTGGACAATCCCATGAGCCGCCGTAGCTTTGAGGTACTCCCCGCCGGAGGGCTGGAAGGCCGCACCCGGGCCATGGTGAAGGTGCAGGACGGCTGCGTGAATTTCTGCACCTACTGTATCATCCCCTACACCAGAGGGCCGGTGCGCTCTGCCCCTTTGTCTTTGGCAGTAGAGCAGGCAAAGGAGCTGGAAAGCCAGGGCTACCGGGAATTGGTGATCACCGGCATCGAGATTGCCTCCTGGGGTATGGATTTGCCGGGAAAGCCTCCGGTCACGGAGCTTATCGAGGCAGTGTGCCAGGCGGTGCCCGGGCTGCGGGTACGGCTGGGCTCTCTGGAGCCCCGGATTGTGACGGAGGATTTCTGCACCCGGCTAAGTGCCCTTCCCAACCTGTGCCCCCAGTTCCACCTGTCCCTCCAGTCCGGCTGCGACACGGTTCTCCTACGGATGCACCGGAAGTATGATACCGCCCGGTATTTACAGAGTGTGAACCTGCTGAAAACCCACTTCCCCGGCTGCGCCGTGACCACGGATCTGATTGTGGCTTTCCCCGGGGAGACGGAGGAGGAATTTGCCCAAAGCCTTGCCTTTATTAAAAAATGCGGCTTTGCCGATATGCACATCTTCCCCTACTCCCGCCGTCCCGGCACCCCGGCAGACAAAATGCCCGGGCAGCTGCCCAACGCCGTGAAGGAGGAGCGGAGCCGGGAAGCCATCCAGGTGGCAGAGGAGATGTCCCTTGCCTACCGGAAGGCCCTGGAAGGCCAGGTGATGCCCGTGCTGTTCGAGGAAGCCGAGGGCGCATACTATACCGGTCACGCTCCGAATTATGTAAAGTTCTATGTCCCGGGAGAAGCCCTTCACAACCAAATCCGTCCGGTTCGGGTGGTATCCCCCTATCAGGACGGGGTTCTGGGAGAGCTTTTGTAAGGCGTTTGCAAAAAATTTAATATTTTTTGCAAGACAAAGGCGCTTTTCTGTGCTATACTATAAGGTGATATTCTATGTTCACTGAAGGAGGCGTTTCCTTTGAAATATTGGCGTGGTTACTTAGTGGCGCTGCTGCTGTTTCTGGGTGCCTGGGGACTGAATCTGTTTGCATCCTCCCATCAGGCGCTGATGGATACCTTTTACCCCTACGTGACCCGGATGCTGCTGGACTCTCTGGGTCAGTGGAGCGGCGGCGTGGATTTCTGCCTGTGGCAGCTGCTGCTTCTGGTATTTGTGGTAGCGGTGCTGGCAGTGGTGGTACTGATGTTTGTACTGCGGTGGAACCCCATTCAGGTGGCCGGCTGGGTGCTGGCAGTGGTGGCTCTTGTAAACCTGCTGAACACCGGCCTGTACGGCCTGAATCAATACACCGGCTCCATTGCCGATGACCTGCGTCTGCCGGATGAGCCCTATGCGGTGACGGATTTGCAGACCGCCGTGACTTACTTCCGGGACAAGGCCAACGAGCTGTCCTCTGCCGGAAGCCAGGCTTCGGATTTTCAGGAGCTGGCAGAAAAGGCCGCAGACGGCTTCTCCGTTATGGTCTATGAGCGCTCCGCCTCGGTGTTGGCTGGCAGCCGGCAGCCGGTGAAGGAGCTGGGCTGGGCGGATTACTACACAGGCAAAGGGGTCACCGGCGTGACCGTGGGTCTGACCGGCGAGGCTGCCGTCAATCCCAATGTGCCCCAGGCGATGCTGCCCTTTGCCATCTGCCGGGAGATGGCTCACAGAATGTGCATTGTCACCCCGGAGAACTCCGCTTTTGCAGCATTTCTTACCTGTGAGGCCAACCCGGATGCCCGGTTCCGTTACGCCGGCTTCCTGTCGGCTTATGACTACTGCCTCCGGGCCCTGGAGAGCTTCGGCACCAGCAGCGCCCAGCAGATTATCCAGCAGGTGACCTCCGGTGCCAGCACCCAGGTGACCCAGGATCTGGAAAGCTACCGCAGCTTCCTGAGGGAGGCTCCGGCGGAGGCGGATACGGTGTGCAATCTCCTGGTGAACTGGCACATCCAGAATGTGGTGCTGCCCAGCCAGGCAGAAGAGCCGCCCCTCTTTGATCCCACCGACGAAACCCAGGTAGATTTGGGCGGCATCCGTTCCGCTCCTGCCCAATGATGGCCGCCGCCCTGGCAACAGGGCTTCAGGAGCTGGGCCTTGACCTGGAGGCACCGGTGCAGCAGCAGCTGTGCCGCTTCGCCCAGGCGGTTCTGGACCAGAATCAGGTGATGAACCTCACCGCCATCACCGACCCCCAGCAGGTGGCAAGGCTTCACCTGGTGGACAGCCTGACGGTGCTGAAAACCATGGACCTGGCGGGAAAACGGGTGATTGATGTGGGCTGCGGCGCCGGATTTCCCGGTGTCCCCCTGAAAATCGCCTGCCCCCAGATGGAGCTGACCCTGCTGGACTCCCTGGGAAAGCGGGTAAATTGGCTTGGGACCATCCTGCCCCAGCTGGGGGTGGAAGCCCAGTGTGTCGCAGCCCGGGCAGAAGAAGCGGTAAGCACCTGCCGGGAATCCTACGACGTCGCCACCAGCCGGGCGGTAGCAAGGCTCAACATTCTGTTGGAGCTGACTGCCCCCTTTGTGAAGGTGGGAGGCTACGTGCTGGCTATGAAGGGCACCGCCGCCCGGGAGGAACTGGCAGAGGCGAAAAACGCCGTAAGCCGCCTGGGCTTGCAGGTGGAGAAAATTCAGGAGTTTCCCATGGGAGACACCTCCCACGGCGTCATCGTCCTGAAAAAAGTAAAACCCACCCCGCCCCAGTATCCCCGCCGGTACGCCAAAATCAAGCAAAGCCCCCTGTAAACCCCAACGCCGCCTGGATACAGGCGGCGTTTTTTCCTGGGGAATTGGGGAAAATTTCCCCGGGGATATTTTGCATTGGGGGAAACTATGCTATAATACAAGGACGGAAGCCGGAAAACCAGGATACAGGAGATGGAACCATGCCGAATTTTACCGAAAAAGCAATCAAAGCCTCCTTTATGAAGCTCCTCAATGCCCAGCCCCTGAACCAGATCAGCGTGCGGGATATTGTGGAGGAATGCGGCATCAATCGCAACTCTTTTTACTACCATTATCAGGATATCCCGGCCCTGATTGAAGAAATTGTGGAAGAATGCTTCGATGCGTTGGTGCGAAAGTACGCCAATGTCACATCCTTGCGCGACGGATTCCATGCGGCAGTTGGGTTTATGCCGGAAAACAAAATGGCACTGCTTCACATTTACAACTCCCTGAGCCGGGAGGTTTTTGAGCGTTATCTGATGAAATTCTGTGGGGATTTAATTGAATCCTACATCGGCACCGCCTTTGGAGAAACCAACATTCCCCAAAGGGACAAAGAGCTTATTGTCCGCCTGCTCAAATGCCAGCTCTTCGGAGCCTTCATCGATTGGATGAACCGGGGCATGCCGGAAACGGTTACGGAGGATATTAACCGTATATTGGAAATCTGCCATGGCATGGCTGACGAGATTGTGCAGCGGTGCCAGAAAGCAAACTGAAGAAGAATCCCGCTGCCGGGTCCAATCCGGCAGCGGGATTCTTTTAGGCAATTACCCGCCGTTTGCCTAAAAAACAGACAGGGGCTTTGGGATTGTCCATTTTCCTTTTTTCCCAAAGCGGTATACTTACATCCGAAAGGAGGCGCTTTCTATGGGTTGTGTGCGGTCCGTAGCGCCCATGCGAATTGCAAAGTGGGGGTATATTCTGGTCTCGGCTTTTATGTGTCTGTTGGGGGCAGCCCTGATTTTCAGGCCGGAGTTTTCAGAGAACTTGCTGGGGAGCATCTTCGGACGGCTTCTGATTCTCTTTGGCGGGGTTCGTCTGGTGGGTTATTTCTCCAAGGATTTGTACCGACTGGCATTTCAATACGATTTGGCTTTTGGCATTCTGGGAATTGTAATCGGAATTGCCATCCTTCTCCATCCACAACACCTGATGGCCTTCATCGGCATCACCTTAGGGCTTTTTATCCTGGCAGACAGCGTATTCAAAATCCAGATTGCCCTGGATTCCAAAAGATTCGGAATCCATGCCTGGTGGCTGATTCTGACATTTGCCATCCTGACAGGCCTGCTGGGAATTTTGCTTTTCTTCCATCCCGGACACCTGCTTTCCAGGTTCCTTGGCCTTACACTGGTGCTGGAGGGCGTACTGAATCTGAATACCGTCATCTCGGCTGTGAAAATCATCAAGCATCAAAGGCCGGATGGCATGGAAAATGCTGAGAAATACAAGGAGGACTAAACCATGGGATTTTCCAAAGCGGTGGTAAAGCACCGCAAAGGCATACTGCTTCTCACCCTTTTGCTGATGATTCCGTCTCTGTTTGGAATGATTGGCACGAGAATCAACTACGATATGCTGGACTATCTGCCGGAGGATATGGACACGGTAGTGGGACAGCATGAACTGCTGGCGGATTTCCACAAGGGCGCCTTTTCTCTTATCATCGTAGAGGATATGCCCGACCGGGATGTGGCGACCCTGTGCGACAAAATTCGGCAGGTGGACCATGTGGAATCCGTTGTGTGGTATTCCACCCTGGCAGATATTTCCATCCCCAAGGAGCTGCTGCCGGACAAGCTGTATGAGGAATTCAACACCGACCACTCTACCATGATGGCGGTCTTTTTTGACAGCGCCACCTCCGCCGATGTGACCATGGAGGCCATCAGCCAGATTCGTGCCATCGCCGGGAAGCAGTGCTTCGTCTCCGGAATGTCTGCCCTGGTCACGGATTTGAAAGACCTGTGCGAACGGGAAGAGCCCATTTATGTGGGCCTGGCGGTGCTGTTTGCCTGCCTGGCCATGGTACTTCTTCTGGACGGATGGGTGCTTCCCTTTGTGTTCCTGGCCTCCATCGGCATGATGATTCTTTTGAATCTGGGAACCAACTACTTCTTCGGGGAGATTTCCTACATCACAAAGGCATTGTCTGCCGTGCTGCAGCTGGCCGTTACCATGGACTACTCCATCTTCCTGTGGCACAGCTACACGGAAAATCGGGGAAAGTCTGACAGCAATCAGGAAGCCATGGCCATGGCCATTCACCAGACCCTGAAAAGCGTCATCGGAAGCTCCATCACCACGGTGGCAGGCTTCATTGCCCTGTGCTTTATGAGCTTCACCCTGGGCCGGGACCTGGGCATTGTGATGGCCAAGGGCGTCATCTTCGGCGTCTTAGGCTGTGTGACGGTGCTGCCGGCTTTGATTCTCACCTTTGACAAGGTGCTGCAAAAAACCCGGCACAAGCCCCTGATTCCCAACATGGAGAAGGCCGCCAAGGGGATTACCAAGGTGTTTCCGGTGTTTCTGGTGATTTTTGCCCTGTTGGTTCCCCCGGCACTGTACGGCTACAACCAGACAAACAGGGAAGTCTATTACGATATGGGCCAGTGTCTGCCCAAGGACATGGAATATGTCATTGCCAACTCCAAGCTGTCGGAGGATTTTCACATCGCCTCCACCCACATGGTTTTGGTGGATGCCAATCTCCCCTCCGAATCCGTGGGGAATATGATTGGGGAGATGGAGCAGGTGGACGGAGTGAAATATGTGCTGGGCCTGGAATCGGTGCTGGGTTCCCGGGTACCGGAGGAGATTCTCCCTGACGGCATCCGCAAAATTCTCCAAAGCGATAAATGGGAGCTGCTTCTGATCAACTCCCAATACAAGGTGGCAAGCGACGAGGTGAACCGGCAGATTGACTCCCTCAATACAATTCTCAAAAAATACGACAAAACCGGAATGCTCATCGGGGAAGCCCCCTGCATGAAGGATATGATTGAGACCACCGACCGGGATTTTAAGATTGTCAACGCCGTTTCCATTCTGGCAATCTTCTTCATCATTCTGCTGGTGGAAAAGAGCCTGAGCCTGCCCTTCATTCTCATTTCGGTGATTGAGCTGGCAATTTTCATCAACCTGGGCCTGCCTCATTACCTGGGCCAGTCCCTGCCCTTTATTGCGCCTATCTGCATCAGTACCATTCAGCTGGGTGCCACGGTGGACTATGCCATTTTAATGACCACCCGCTATCAGTCGGAGCGGCTGCTGGGCAAAGACAAGCGCACCGCCGTGACTACCGCCCTTTCTGCCTCCATCCCATCCATTATTGTGTCCGGTATGGGCCTGTTTGCCGCAACTTTCGGCGTGGCGGTTTACTCGGATATGGATATTATCAGCTCCATGTGTATGCTCATGGCAAGAGGCGCCCTCATCAGTATGCTGTGTGTCATCTTCATCCTACCGGCGCTTTTGATGCTGTGCGATAAGCTGATTTGCCTGACCACTTTGGGAATGGGGAAAGCCGAAAAACAAGTAAAAACCATGAATACGGAGGAGATTTAACCATGAAAAGTAAACTGACAAAACCCGTTGCACTCCTTCTGTGCGGCCTGCTGCTGGTGGGCAGTGTGGTGCCCCAAGCCATCTCTGCCCTGCGCCCGGAGCAGCAGAGTCAGCCCACGGTAAAGGAAAACACCCCTCCCGCGGAAGAACCGGAGGTAACCCTGACCAAGGATGAGACCGTCTATGTCCTGGCCGGTGCGGACGGCTCCGTGGAGAAAATCATCGTCAGCGACTGGATTCAGAACACCCTGGGAAACGCCACGGTGACAGACAAGTCCCAGCTGACAGATACGGTGAATGTGAAGGGGGAGGAGACCTACACCCTGGGCGGCGATGATACCCGGGTGTGGGATGCCCAGGGCAAGGACATCTACTACCAGGGAAACATTCAGAAGGAACTGCCTGTGTCCCTGTCCGTTACATACAAGTTAGACGGCAAGCCCATCTCCCCGGAGGACCTGGCAGGCAAAAGCGGAAAGGTGACCATCCGGTTTGATTACACCAACCTGCAATATGAAATGGTGGAAATCGACGGCAAACAGGAAAAAATCTATGTGCCCTTTGCCATGATTACGGGAATGCTCCTGGACAATGATGTTTTTTCCCATGTGGAGGTATCCAACGGGAAGCTGATGAACGATGGCGACCGCACCATTGTGGCGGGTTTGGCTTTTCCCGGCCTGCAAAGCAACCTGAATCTGGATCAGGAGAAGCTGGAAATCCCCAGCTATGTGGAAATCACCGCCGATGTTCAGAATTTTTCCATGATGAATACCGTTACCATCGCAACCAACGGCATTTTTGGGAAGCTCAATACCAAGAACCTGAACTCCGTAGAGGAGCTGAGTGCTTCTTTAGGCGTGCTGACGGATGCCATGAATCAGCTGCTGGACGGCTCTTCCCGGCTGTATGATGGGCTTTGCACCCTGCTGGATAAATCGGAAGTGCTGATTGCCGGTATCGACCAGCTGGCAGAGGGGGCTTCCAAGCTGAAAGTGGGCGCTGCGGCTGTTGATAAGGGAGCCGGTGCCCTGGCAGGAGGGGCACAGGAACTGGCAAACGGCCTCGATACCCTGGACGCCAACAGCGGGGCCTTGAATGCCGGAGCCAAGCAGGTATTTACCTCCCTTCTGGGCATGGCGGATAATCAGCTGGCTGCCGCCGGCTTGACCGTCCCCAAGCTGACCATCGACAATTACGCCCAGGTTCTCAACGGCGTCATCGCCTCCCTGGATTCTGCCAATGTGGCCCAGAAGGCCGAGGCTACTGCCCGCCAGGCGGTTACAGAACAGGTGAATGCCCAAAAAGATGTGATTGCCGGGGCGGTGACGGAGGCGGTCCGGCAGGAAGTGACGGAAAAAGTGACCCAGGCCCTCCGGGAAAATGTGGAAGTTCAGGTGCTGGCAGCCCTGGGCATGACCAGGGAGCAGTATGAGGCGGGTGTGGCTGCCGGAATCATCCCCCCGGAGCAGCAGGCCCAGATTGCCGCTGCCATAGAGGCACAGATGGCTGGAGAGGAAGTAAAAGCTGCCCTGGAAGCCCAGGTCACCCAACAGATGGCTTCGGAAGAAGTGCAGGCCCTGATTGCCGCAAAAACCCAGGAACAGATTGCCAGCCTGATTGAGGAGAATATGCATTCTCCCCAGGTGCAGGCCCAAATCACCAAGGCCCTGGAGCAGGCCGCCTCCGGTGCCGCAGCCGTTTCTGCCCTGAAAGAGCAGCTGGACAGCTATAATCAGTTCTATCTGGGGCTGAACCAGTATACCGCCGGTGTGGGGGCAGCTAAGAAGGGCGCCAATCAGCTGAAAGACGGGGCTTCTGCCCTGAAAGCCGGAAGCGCAGAGCTGTCTGCCGGAGTCGATGCACTGTACAACGGTATCCTGACCCTGAAAAACGGCACCCCTGCCCTGAAAGAGGGCGTAACTCAGCTTCGTGACGGGGCCATGCAGCTGGCCGACGGCCTGAAAGCCTTCAACGAACAAGGCGTTGAAAAACTGGTGGCTGCCGTAGACGGAAACGGACAAGCTTTGCTCACAAGAATCAAAGCTACGGTAGATGTGGCAAAGAATTACAAGTCCTTCTCCGGCATCACCGACGAAATGGACGGCCAGGTAAAATTTGTATACCGTACGGATTCGGTGAAAGCCGATTAAACCGCTGCCAGAGCGCCGGAAATACGCCGGAACCTCCCCAAAGGCGGTCAATCAAACAAGGGGCTGTAAAAAAAGCAGGCTGCACCAAAAGGTGCAGCCTGCACAGCAAAGAAGCCTCGCAGAGTTTGCCGCCAAAGGCGGCAAATAGAATCAAAATCATTTTCCGCCGGGGCGTGTACCTGGCGGAAAATACATCTCAGGCTGCAAGTGTGGAATTTGTCCCCTCCGGGGACAAATTATGCGCGCAGCAGACTGTAAAAGATTGTCAAAAAAGTCCAAAGGACTTTTTTGACAATCTAAACGGAGGATTCCATGCCTGGAATCCTCCGTTTTATCAGGCCGTTTTTTAAGGCCCGTTGCTGGTTATCTTACGTATTCAATGACCACCCGGCGGTTGGGCTCGGTGCCCACGGAGTGGGTGGTAATCCGGTCCATGTCCTGCAAAGTGGCATGAACCAGATGACGCTCATAGGCGTTCATAGGCTCCAGGGTGGTGCGGCGGCGGGCTTTCAGCACCTGCTGAGCCTTCTTCCGGGCGTACCGCCGGAGGGATTCCTCCCGCTTCTGCCGGTAGTCCTCAGCATCCACGCTGATGCGGATATGACCGTCCACGCTCCGGTTCACGGAGTAGTTGCACAGGTGCTGCAGTGCGTCCAGGGTGTCACCCCGACGGCCAATCAGGTAGCCCAGATCCTCACCGGTGAGCTCCACCCGGTAGGAATCCTCCCCATCCTTCCAGGCATGGGGGACAGCCTGGGAGCCCATATGCTCCAAAAGGCCCTTCAGGAACACCTCAATCTTCTCCTCCACGGAGCCGGGAGCGGCGGGCACAAACTCCCGGGGAGGCTGGGGAGTCTTGGGAGTCTCCACCTTGGGCTCCTTGGGAGCTTTGGGGGGCTTGGGTGCCTCGGGCTTTGCGGGCTTGGGAGCCTCCGGCTTCTTCACCTCCTGCTTGGGCACTTCCTGCTGGGGCACCTGGGGCTTCTGCACCGGGGCAGCGGCCTTGGGCTTGGAGCGGGAGGCGGAGGACAGGGCGGACTTGGGAGCCTGGGGAGCGGGGTCCGGAGCCTCATAGGTCACCTGCACCTTGGCAGGCTGGGCACCGAAGCCCAGGAAACCGGACTTGGCCTGGGCCAGCACCTGAACGGAAACGCTGTCCCGATCCAGACCCAGCTGGGTCAGGGCAGACTCAATGGCAAGCTCAATGGTCTTGCCGGTAGCAACAAGAGTTTTTTCCATGGCTTAATCCTCTCTGTGATAGCGGTTGGGGTTGTATGCCCGGCCCTTGCAGTAGGGACGGCTGGGGATTCCGGAAAGGGAGGTATCCTCTTTCTCCGGCTCCTCGGGAAGCAGTCCCCGCTTGGCGGCATACTCCCGCTGGGCAGCGGCCTTGGCAGCGGCTTCCTCCCGCTGCTGCGCCTTCTGCAGCTTCTTCTTGCTGGTGTTCTCGGTGATGCCGTCGGGGTTCTCTGCCCGCTTCTGGGCACGGAGCCGCTCCTTCTCCATCTCCAGCCGCTCCGCTTCCAGAGCCTTCTGGAGGCGCTCAGCGTCCTCTGCATCGTAAATCTTCCGATACTTGGCGGTGAGGTAGGCATCGCTGGCGGTGGTGACAACACCCTGAATGAACCAGTACAAGCTCAGGGCCGCAGGGACTGTGAAGCCAATCCACAGGGTCATGAGGGGCATGATATACATCATGGTCTTGTTGGTCTTGTTCATCTGGGATTCCTTGGCGGCTTCCTGGTCCTGGATACCCTTTTCGTTGGTGACGAGAGAATTGTTCATCTTCTGCATCACGAACATGCTGAGGAACTGGGAACCCACGGACAGCACAGGCATGAGAAGCAGACCCCAGTGGGCCCAGTCGTATTTGCTCCAATTCCAGATGGCGATGTTGGGAATGGCTGCCAGGTCAATGCCCAGGAACTGGAAGTTGAGGCCCTCCAGGGTCTGGGGATTGGAAACAATGCCCTTTAATTCCTCTGCAAACTGGGGAAGCAGGGGTGCGGCCAGCATCTGCTCATAAAACAGATTGTTGCCGTTTACCAGGTCCGGCATAGCCTCCTTGATGGTATTCATAATGGTGGAGGTGGTCTCCAGGCTTTCGTGGAGCATATAGATGATGGGCTGCCGGACAACGGAGTAAAGAGGCAGCAGCACCAGAAGGGGCAGCAGGCTCCACAGGCAGCCGCCGGTCATGGACACGCCTTCCTTCTTGTAAAGCTCCTGGATGGCCATGTTCATTTTCTGCTGGTCGTTGGCGTACTTCTCCCGGATGAGGTTCATCTGGGGAGTCAGCCGGGACATTTTCATGGTGCTTTTCTTACCCTTGGCAGAGGCAGGCATGAGCACCAGCTTCACCAGCAGGGCAAAGAGAATCAGGGCCAGGCCGTAGTTGGAGGTCAACTGATACAGCCAGCCCAGCAGATAACCGAAGGGAATGGTAATCAGGTCAGATAGTTGGAATGCAAGAATCATTTCGTTTCCTCCTCAGGGAACGGGGTCATAGGGGTCGCCCTTGTAGAAGGGATGGCAGCGCAGAAGCCGCCGCAGGGCCAAATAACCGCCCTTCAAAGCCCCGTACTTGTTGATGGCTTCGTAAGCGTATTGGGAACAGGTAGGAATGAATCGGCACCGAGGGGGGCAGCAGGGAGAGACGTTCCGGCGATAAAACCGGATGAGGGAAAGCATCAGCTTTTTCATACTTCCTCCCGCCGGAGAAGCCCGGCTCTTTCACACAGAGAAAGGTAGCTCTGGGTCAGCTTCCGGAAATCGGCGCCGATGCACCGGCTCCGGGCTACCACCACAATGTCCCAGCCGGGGGTGAACCGCTCCTCGTTGAGCCGGTACACTTCCCGCAGACGGCGGCGGACACGGTTGCGCACCACCGCATGACCCAGCTTCTTGCTGACGGTGATGCCCACCCGGTTGATTCCCAGGGAATTTTTCCGGGCGTACAGGACTAAATACCCGTTGCCCTGACCGGAGGTGTGGTACAGCCGCCGGAAAATGTGATTGAGCTTTAAGGCACAGGAATATTTCATGGTTTTCCCTCCCGGGGTGCAATAAAAAGGGAGCGGGGCGAATTTGCCATTCGCCCCGCATGGACTCCCGTTTCGCTATGAGCGAGTATACACTTGCGTCGCCCGCTTGCGGCTGCCAGATCAGGCAGACAGAACCTTGCGGCCCTTGGCACGGCGGCGGGCAAGAACCTTCCGGCCGTTGGAAGTAGCCATTCTCTGCCGGAAACCGTGAACCTTGGAACGGTGACGGCGGCTGGGCTGATAGGTACGCTTCATGGGTGGACACCTCCTGTCAAATCACTTATGCTCGACAGCCGGAGGGCTGCAGCAACACGAAATTTTCTGACCAAGCATAGTCATACCCCTACATTATAACGGGAAAACCCACCAAGGTCAACAGTTATTTTAACATTTTTCCGGGTTTTGGCCATTTTTCCCCTGGGCATTCAGGGGGTCCACCACAATATCCTTGTAGGGATTGGCCAGCACCGTCCGGTAGGTGTGGTAAATCACCATGCCGGGCTTTCCTCCCGGGGTCTTTTTCACCTGCTTTACCGGGGTCACATCCACCGGCACGTTCTGGCCGTTCCGGGCTTCTGAATAGTAGGCCGCCAGCTGAGCCGCCTGGGTAACAGTATCGTCATCCGGGGTGGTGCCGCCGCAGGAGATAATCACATGGCTGCCGTGAACCTTCTGGGCGTGGAGCCACAGGTCGTCCTTCCGGGCGGCCTTGAAGGTCAGTTCCTCGTTCTGCCGGTTGTTCCGGCCCACATAAATGGGGTAGCCACTGGTGGATTCAAAGCGCATGGGGGCGAGTTTTTTGGCTTTCATCCGCTTTTTCCCGGCGTCGGGCCGGACATAGCCCCCGGCCTGGAGCTCCTGGCGGATTTCCTCCAGGGCGGCGTCGGAATCCGCCCGGCTCAGCTCCTCCAATACGCTTTGGAGATATGCCTTTTCCACCTTGCCCAGCTCCAGCTGATGGGTCAGCTCTTTCTGGGCGTTTTTCATCCGGGTGTAATCCTTATAATACTTGGCGGCGTTCTCCTGGGGAGAGAGCAAGGGGGACAGGGACACGGTAATGACTTTCATATCCGGGTCGTAGAAGTCCTCCACCTCCACCTGGGTCTGGCCCTTTTTCATCCGGTGGATGTTGGCGGTGAGGATGTCCCCCAGCTGCCGCAGCCGCTCCCGGTCATAGGTGGCAGCCAGTTCCTTCTCCTGGATAGCCATCTTCCGGGTCACCCGCTGGGAAAGATTCTGCAAGGTTTTCCGCAGGCTCTGGCTCTTCTGCCCCATGGCGTCCTGCTGCTCCCGCAGCACATAGGCCTTGTCCAGCAGCTCTCCGAAGGACTCCGCCTTCTGGCAAGACCCATACTGATGAATGGGGCAGAAGGCAAACTGCTTGGGGTTCCCCTGGGCGTCCGGGGTGTACCAGGGTTCCGGGTTTGTGAGATACCGGGAGAAAAAGTCAGAAAGGGATTGGGAAAGGGCTTCCTTGTCCGCCCCTTCCAGTCGGGCCTCCGTATCCCCGGCGGCATACAACGCCGCCTCCCGGCACACCAAGGCAGAAAGGCCTCCCAGGGTGTCCATCAGCCGCTGGGACAGCAAATCCGCCCCCGGGGCGGTGAGGATTTGGAGGTAATCCTCCCGGGTCAGCTCCGCCGGATTCTTCTTTTCCACCGGCTCCGGCAGCTGGTAGTAAAGCCCCGGCAGAGCCGGGCGCTTGATGGCTCCGTCAATGCCGATACGCCGCAGGCAGTCCAGAATCCGTCCGTCTGCCCCCAGCAGATACAGGTTGCAGGTTCTGCCCATGAGCTCTGCGGTCAGCCGCTTCTGAGTGGGGTCTCCCAGCTCGTCGGTGCAGGAGAAGGTGAAGGTGACACACCGCTCCATGGGAAGCTGGGAGATTTCCTCCAGCCTGGCTCCCAGCAGGTGCTTCCGCAGGAGCATACAGAACATGGGAGGCTCCTGGGGATTTTCCGGGCTGGTCTGGGTGAGGTACAGCCGGGGGGCTGCCGGGTTGGGCGCCAGCAGCAGCTTATAGCGTCCCGTCTGGCCTTTCAGAAGCAAAATCACCGTATCCCTGCTGGGCTGGTAGATTTTCTCCACCCGGGCTCCCAACGTTTTCTCCCGGATTTCTTTTAAGACCGCCGTCAGAAAATATGCGTCAAATGCCATGGTTTTCCTCCTTCAGGGACTCCAGCCCCAAGAAAAACAGCTCGTTCAGCCGCTGGGTTCTTCCCAGCAGGTACAGCGCCCCAAAGAGGGCTTCCAGTCCCGTAGCCCTGGCGTACTCCGCCCGGCTGGCAGCTTTGGGGGCGGCGTGGGTGTGGGCGTTCTTTCCCCGGCGGTAGAAAGCCAGTTCCTCCTCCGTCAGGTGAGGAAGCAGGGCCTCTGCCACCGCCGCCTGGGTTCCGGCCTTTACCAGGGACACCGTGTCCCGATGGAGCCGCAGCACCGTTTTCTCTCCCTGGCAGCACAGATAGCTCCGGCACAAAAGCTCATATACTCCATCCCCCATATGGGCCAGCCCCAGATTGGAGATGGCGTTCACCTGCTGGGGGGTAAACTGCAATGCAAAAAGATTTTCCATAGGTTTGCCTCAACTTTTTTATTTTCGGGTTTCATAGTAGCAGATTTTTCCCCCGCTGTCAAACCGCCTGTAAACAAACCGTAAATTTTCCCGGAAAAGAGTTGAAAAGTCGTCAAATTCCCCTATAATATAGAAAAACGATTTATTAGGGATGGGATTTTATGAAAACTTCCGGATTCTTTCAGCGGTTGGGCCAGAGCCTCCAGCGCTTCATGGCTGGCCGCTATGGGACGGATAAGCTGAATCTGACCATACTTCTTACCGGTGTAGCCACCAGCATCTTGTCCTCCCTTATGCCCTGGGTGGGCGTAAAGCTTATTTTATTATTTTTGTCCTATATTCTGCTGTTTCTGGCAATTTTCCGCACCTTTTCCCGGAACACCTACCGGCGGTACGAGGAAAACCGGAAATTTCTCATGTTCTTCCAGCGCCTCCGGGACCGGGATCACCGGTATTTTTACTGCCCCCGCTGCCGCCAGCAGGTGCGCGTCCCCCGGGGCAAAGGCACCATCGCCATCACCTGCCCCAAATGCCGTGAAAAGTTTATAAAGAAAACCTGATAACCTTTTATCTGCGGCCTCCATGCCGCAGATTTTTATACCCCATATCGACACGCTGAAAGCCAATAGCTCCCTCCGGGAGGGAGCTGGCGCCGAAGGCGTCTGAGGGAGCCTGCGGGCGGTGAGCCGCAGGTTTGCTTTGGGGCGGTACCTGCTCACAGGCATCCACACTGGACAGCGATTTTACCGGGCAGCTGCCTCCAATCGGCATAGGAAATACTACAGTCTTGGGGAGGTACCATCTCCGGCAATTGAACTGGCTTTGCGCCCGCTGGCTCCCTCCGTCTTGGGGCTGCGCCCCAAGCCACCTCCCTCCCGGAGGGAGGTATATACGAAACCTTCTGCGCGAAATTGTCCGCGGCGACTCTCCGCTGGATACAAAAATCCCCCGGCCTTTGGGCCGGGGGATCACTGTTTATTTCTGGTTGGCCATTTCCTTCAGGGCATCCTTGCGGCTGAAGTTGGCACGGCCCTTCTCGTCGAAGCCCATGAACTTCACCCAGGTCATGTCGCCCAGGTTCAGCACGTCTTCCACCTTCTCTACCCGGTGGTTCTCCAGCTTGGAGATGTGCACCATGCCGTCATGGCCGGGGGCAATCTCCACGAAAGCGCCGATGGGCAGAATCCGTACCACCTTGCCGTAGTACAGCTTACCCACCTCAGGCACGAAGCAGATGTCGTCCACCATCTTCTTGGCGGCGTAGGCAGCGGCAGAGTCCACAGCGGAGATGAACACGGAGCCATCGTCGTCAATGTCCACCTTGGCACCGGTGTCGGCGCAAATCTTCTGGATGGTCTTACCGCCGGAGCCGATGACCTCCCGAATCTTGTCCACGGGAATCTTCAGGCTCAGCATCTTGGGAGCGTACTCGGAAACCTCAGGCCGGGGTGCGGCGATGCAGGGCAGCATCACCTGCTCCAGAATCTCCATACGAGCCACACGGCAGCGCTCCAGAGCGTCTGCCACGATCTCCATGGTCAAGCCCTTGTTCTTCAGGTCCATCTGAATGGCGGTGATACCCTCGCTGGTACCGGCCACCTTGAAGTCCATCTCACCGTGGAAGTCCTCCACGCCCTGGATGTCGGTGAAGGTTCTCCACTGCCCGGTCTCCTGGTCGGTAATCAGGCCGCAGGAAATGCCGGCAACGGGACGGCGGATAGGCACACCGGCGTCCATCAGAGCCAGGGTAGAGCCGCAGATGGAGCCCTGGGAGGTGGAGCCGTTGGAGGACAGCACCTCGGACACCACACGGATGGCGTAGGGGAACTCCTCCACAGAAGGGATGACAGGCAGCAGAGCCTTCTCAGCCAGAGCGCCGTGACCAATCTCCCGGCGGGAGGTGGAGCGGGCAGCCCGGGCCTCACCGGTGGAGAAGGCGGGGAAGTTGTAGTGGTGGATATACCGCTTGGTATCCTCGGGGTAGATGGTGTCCAGCTTCTGGGCGGCGGACAGGGTGTTCAGGGTGCAGATGCTCAGCACCTGGGTCTGACCACGGGAGAACAGGCCGGAGCCGTGTACCCGGGGCAGCACGCCAACCTCGGCGTCCAGGGGACGGATTTCGTCCATGGAACGGCCGTCCACACGCTTGCCGGCCAGCAGCCACTTCTTGACCACCTTCTTCTGCATCTTGTAGAGGCAGACCTCGATGTGGGTTTCAAAGTCCTCGTACTTCTCGCCGAACTTCTCGGCAAAGTCCAGACGGGCGGCGGTGAGCCGCTCCTCCCGCACGTTCTTGTCGGGAGTGTCCAGGGCGTACTCGATCTGGTCCAGGCCGTAAGCCATCAGGTCGTCCAGCAGCTCGTGGTTCACTGCGGCCTTCTCGAAGGTGAACTTGGGCTTGCCAATCTCAGCCACGATGCCGTTGATGAACTTTACGATCTCCATGTTGGTCTCGTGAGCCACACGAATGGCCTCCAGCACCACAGCCTCGGGAGCCTCGTTGGCTTCGGTCTCGATCATCACGATCTTCTCGAAGGTGGAGGAGATGCACACGAAGCAGTCGGCAGCCTCCCGCTCGTCGGCGGAGGGGTTCACGATATACTTGTCACCCAGGTGGGCAACGTTGGTGGTAGCCACAGGTCCGTTCCAGGGCACATCGGAAGAGGCGATGGCGATGGATGCACCCAGGGAAGCTACGATTTCCACAGGGTTGTCGTAGTCGTTGGCAAGGACGGTGCAGGTCACCACGGTGTCGTTCCGCAGTTCCTCGTCAAAGAGGGGACGCATGGGCCGGTCGATAATCCGGCTGTTCAGGATGCCCCGCTCGGAGGGCTTGCCCTCCCGGCGATTGAAGGAGCCGGGAATCCGGCCCACGGAGTACATCCGCTCCTCAAACTCAATGGTCAGGGGGAAGTAGTCAATGCCGGCCTTGGGGATGGGGTTGCTGGTGCAGGTCACCAGAACCACGGTGTCGCCGTAACGGCAGATGCACTCGGCGTTGGCCAGCTCAGCCACCTTGCCGGTTTCCACGGTAAAGGTGCGGCCGCCGATTTCGGTTTCGTAAATGTGGTGATTGGGATACTGTTTACGGGTAATCATCTTGTAACCTCCTATGTTTTTGATTTGGCGGGAGGTTTAGCACTTGAAACTGATGCCGCAATGCGGCCCCACTTTCAACTGCTAAAAGCTCCCGATTTTTGGAAAAAAGGGCGACGAATACCGTCGCCCTTTTCGTTCTTACTTACGAATGCCCAGCTTGGCAATGATGGCACGATAACGGTTGATGTCCTTTCTGGCCAGGTAGTCCAGCATGTTACGGCGCTTACCAACCATCATGAGCAGGCCACGACGGGAGTGGTTGTCGTGCTTGTGCACCCGCAGGTGCTCGGTCAGCTCGTTGATGCGAGCGGTGAGAATGGCAATCTGAACCTCGGGAGAACCGGTGTCGCCCTCGTGGGTAGCGTTGTCCAGAATGACCTGGGTCTTCTTTTCCTTCTGAATCATGGTAATTTCCACCTTTCAATGTGTTTACCCGGAAGCTAAGTAGGGGCGCAGTGGAATCCCCGGAGGGTTTCTCCCGCAACTGAGCAACGGGCCAAAATTTACGCCGGTCATAGCCAGCCTGAAAATTATATCATGGTTTTTCCCAAATGTAAAGGGAAATATTCACTTTTTCCCGAAGAATTCCCGGGTCTGCCGGGCATTTTTCAGGATTTCCTCCTGCAATGCCTCCAAAGAGGGAAATTTTTTCTCCGGGCGGAGGAACTTGTAAAACTCCAAATACAGGGTTTCTCCGTAAATGTCCCCCTCAAAACCCAGAAGCCAGGGCTCCACGGTGACGGTTTTGCCCCCCACGGTGGGGCGGCAGCCCACATTGGTCACCGCCGGATACCACTGCCCCCGGACTTTGGCTTTGCAGGCGTAAACCCCGTACCGGGGGCAGATGACCCCCTGGGGAAGGGCCAGGTTGGCGGTGGGAATTCCTAAGGTTCTGCCCAGCTGCCGACCGGGTATCACCTGCCCAGTGAGCACATGGGGGTGGCCCAGAAATTCCACGGCCTTTTCCATCTCCCCTGCCTCCAGAAGGCTTCTGATATGGGTGGAGGAGATGACCACCCCGTCATAGACCCGCTGCTTCACCACCCGGCAGGGAATCCGGGCCTTGGCGGAAGCCTCCTGCAGGAGGGTAGCGTTCCCCTCTCCCCGGCGGCCGAAGGTAAAGTCCTCCCCGCACACAAGGCCGGCAGCGCCGTAGTCTGTAAGGAGCATCCGGAAAAAGTCCTGCCAGGGCATATTCATCATTTCCCGGTCAAAGGGCAGGGTCACCACCTGCTCCACCCCACCCAGCTGCTGCAAAAGGAGCTGCCGGTCCTGAGGGGAGTTAATAAAGGGGGGCGTTTTCCCCAGCACCAGGGTATCCGGGTGGGCGGAAAAGGTCACCACCCCGGTTTTTGCCCCGGTCTCCGCCGCCAAATCCTTGCAGGCAGCCAGCAGGGCCTGATGCCCCAGATGCACCCCGTCAAAAAATCCCAGGGCGTAAATTGTTTTATCTTCTCTCATGTGTTCTCCCGCGGGCAGCGCCCACTTCTTCCCTATTCCCTATTCCCTATTCCCTAAAAAGCCCTTCCTGACAGCACAATGTAAAACCGATGCGAAAGCCAAAGGATTGGGGAATCGCTCCCTCCGGGAGGGAGCTGGCACGGCGCAGCCGTGCCTGAGGGAGCCTGCGGGAGGAACACCGATTTGACCAGCAAAGTCGGTGCCTCCCCACAACTTTTATATCTTTCACGCCATTTAAAGGAAAAAACCTGTAAAATCAACCCAGGCTATCGGCAGCCATGAACAAGTACCAACCCTTCAACAAACCGGTAGCTTATCGCCCGCTGGCTCCCTCAGTCGCCTCCGGCGACAGCTCCCTCCCGGAGGGAGCTTTGGGATGCTCCGCTCCTCCTTTTACACCGCAAAAAAGCTCTTCACGGTGGTCATGGTGCCCTGTTCCACGGCGGCCAGCATCAGGAACTCTCCCGACTGGCTGTAAGCCCGGTACTGTCCCTCAGGCAAGGCGACAGAAAAGGCATTGCCGTTGCGGCAGCGCTTTTCCTGGTTGGAGGTCAAAGTCACCGCCGGATACTTTGCAAACAGGCTGTCCACCGGCAGCAGATACCCCTCCGGTTTTTCGCACCCTGTCAGAGTCTCCAGGGTCACCGCCTGGGAAAGGTCATACTCCCCGGCCTGCACCCGGCGAAGGGCCGCCATGCAGCCGCCGCAGCCCAGAGCCTCCCCGATGTCCTTGCACAGTGTTCTAATATAGGTACCCTTGGAGCAGTGGACCCGAAGGCGGGCGGCTCTGCCGTCAAAGGCCAGACATTCCAGAGAAAAAATGGTAATTTTCCGGGGCTTTCGCTCCACTTCCTGGCCTTTTCTTGCCAAATCGTAGAGCTTTTGTCCGTTGACTTTAATGGCAGAGTACATAGGAGGAATCTGGGAAAGCTCTCCCCGGAACCGGGAAAGTATATCTTCCAGCTCCTCCCGGGTGACGGAAACGGTACGCTTTTCCAGCACCCTTCCGGTCACGTCCTCCGTGTCGGTAATTGTCCCCAGAAGAAGCTCCGCCTCGTAGATTTTCTCTGCGTGTTCAAAAAACTCCACGCCCCGGGTAGCCCGGCCCACAAACACCGGAAGCACGCCGGTGGCCATAGGGTCTAAAGTTCCCCCGTGGCCAATCCGCCGGGTGCGCAGCACCCCCCGGAGCTTGGACACCACATCCTGGCTGGTCCAGTCCTGAGGCTTGTCCACAATCACAATGCCGTCCATTACAGCACTTCCTCCATGGCATTTCCCAGAGCCTGGGCAGCCTCCTCCAGAGACATTTTCATGAGACCTCCGGCAGCACCCTTGTGTCCGCCGCCGCCGAACCGGCTGCAAACCGCCGCCGCATCGTACCCCGGCACCGCCCGGACGGAAATTTTAATCCGGTTTTCCCCATCCTCCCGGAGGGTGGCCGCCATCTTCACCCCTTCAATGGTCCGGGGGAAGCCGGAGATATTCTCCAGATCATCCTCCTGCAGGCCCAGTTCCTCCTCCACGGCCTTGGGAAGGGCGCAGACCACGCCCTTGCCCCCTTTCAGGAACCGGGCGTGCTCCACCAGCCAGCCTTGCAGCCGGAGCCGTCCCAAGGAGTTGGTTTCAAACAGCTCCTGGGTGATTTCGTGAAGCCGATTGCTCTTTTCAGCGCAGGCCGCCGCCACCTGGAAGGTGTGGGGGGTGGTGTTGGCGTAGCGGAAGCAGCCGGTGTCCGTGGACACGGCAGTAAAGAGGGCCTCTGCCATGGGGGCATCCAGCTCCGCTCCCATGAGTTTCAGCACATCGTAAACCACCTCTCCGGTGGCAGCGGAAGCTGCATCCACCAGTTCCATGGGGGTAAAGGAGGTGGCGGTTCCGTGGTGGTCAATCCGCAGGGTGATTTTCTCCTGAAAAGGGGCAAATTCCTCCGGCAGCATGGAAGGGGACGCCACGTCCACCGACACCCAGAAAGCCTTCTCCTCCGGGATTTTGGTAGTCAGGCCCTCATGCAAAGGGGCATATTTGGGGGTAATCTGGGGATTTTCCAGAATATAAGCGGTTTTCCCCAGCTGCCGCAGGCCCCGGCACAGCACCGCCGCAGAGCCTAAGGTATCCCCGTCCGGGCGGCGATGGGTGAGAATCACCAGGGAATTCTGCTTTTCCAGCAGCCGGGCGGTCTCAGCCCTGGTCAGCACCGTCGTCGTCATGGTTTACCTCCAGGGAATTGATGAGCTTCAACATTTTAGCACCGTAGGTGATGGAGTCGTCCTGCTCCCACACCAGCTCCGGGGTGTAGCGCAGCTGCAAACTCTGACCCAGCTCCCGCCGCAGGTAGCCGCCGGCGGATTTCAGGCCCTTGAGGGCATCCTTCGCCCGCTCCTCCTGCAAAAAGCTCACATAAATTTTCGCATACCGCAAATCCGGGGTGGTTTCCACATGGGTAATGGAAATCATGGTATCCTGCACCCGGGGGTCCTTGAGATTCCGCAGCAGGGCGGAAAGCTCCTTTTGAATTTCCTCGTTGATTCGTCCGATTCGATTGGACGCCATAGCTTACGCCTCCTTTTTTCCATAAAAAGCCAACCCCCAGCCCCGATTTTCAGGGCTGGGGGATTCCGTTACAGTTTGATCTGCTCCATGGCGAAGCACTCAAAAATGTCGCCCTCTTTGATGTCGTTGAACTTGAGGATGCTCATGCCGCACTCATAGCCGGCAGTGACCTCCTTGGCAGCGTCCTTGAACCGCTGCAAAGAGCCAACCTCGCCCTCGTGGATAACGATGTTGTCCCGGAGCACCCGCACCTTGGCATCTCTTGTGACCTTGCCGTCCTTCACCATACAGCCGGCGATGGTACCCACGGCGGAGACCTTGTAGGTCATACGCACCTCGGCGTGACCAATCACGACCTCCTGGAACTTGGGTGCCAGCATACCCTTCATGGCGGACTCAATCTCGTCGATGGCATCGTAAATCACCCGGTAGTACCGGATATCCACCTTCGCCCGCTGACCGCTGGCCTGGGCGGCGGCGTCAGCCCGGACGTTGAAGCCCACGATGATGGCTCCGGCAGTGGAAGCCAGCAGAATATCCGACTCGTTGATAGCACCTACACCGGTGTGGATGACCTTCACCCGCACCTCGTCGTTGGAAATCTTCTCCAAAGAGGCCTTCACTGCCTCCGCAGAGCCCTGGACGTCTGCCTTCACAATGAGGGGCAGCTCCTTCATCTCGCCTTCCTGCATCTTGGCAAACAGGTTGTCGAGGGTGACCTTGGTCATGGCGTTGGCGGCTGCGTCCTTCTCAGCCTGACGCCGCTGCTCCACCAGTTCTCTTGCCATCCGCTCGTCGGTGACGGCGTTGAAATCGTCGCCGGGAGCAGGCACGTCACCAAGGCCGGTAATCTCCACAGGGGTGGAGGGGCCGGCGGTCTTGACGGTGCGGCCCTTGTCGTTGGTCATCACCCGGACACGGCCCACGGCAGTACCGGCGATGATGATGTCGCCCTGGTTCAGGGTACCATTTTGCACCAGCAGGGTGGCGATGGGGCCGCGGCTCTTGTCCAGCCGGGCTTCAATGACGGTGCCCTTGGCACGACGGTTGGGGTTGGCCTTCAACTCCGCCACCTCGGCGGTGACCAGAACCATCTCCAGCAGCTCTTCCAGGCCGGTGCCCTTCTTGGCGGAGATGGGGCAGATGATGGTGTCGCCGCCCCACTCTTCGGGAATCAGGTCGTACTCCGTCAGCTGCTGCTTAATCCGGTCGGGGTTGGCCTCGGGCTTATCCATCTTGTTGATGGCCACGATAATGGGAATCTTGGCGGCCTTGGCATGGTTGATAGCCTCGATGGTCTGGGGCATAATGCCGTCGTCCGCTGCCACCACTAAGATGGCAATGTCCGTACACATAGCGCCTCTTGCCCGCATGGAGGTAAAGGCGGCGTGGCCGGGGGTATCCAGGAAGGTGATGGACTGACCGTTGATATCCACGGTGTAAGCACCGATGTGCTGGGTAATGCCGCCGGCCTCTCCGGAGGTCACGTTGGTCTTGCGGATAGCGTCCAGCAGGCTGGTCTTGCCGTGGTCAACGTGGCCCATAACCACCACAACGGGGCTTCTGGGCTGGAGCTCCTCGGCGGTGTCCACATGGTCGTCGATAATCCGCTCCTCGATGGTGACGGTGACTTCCTTCTCCACCTTGCAGCCCATTTCCGTAGCCACAAACTCGGCGGTGTCAAAGTCGATGGTCTGGTTGATGGCAGCCATCACGCCGTTCTTCATAAGCAGCTTGATGACCTCGCCGGCGGTCTTTTTCATCCGGCTGGCAAGCTCGCCCACGGTAATCTCCTCAGGAATCTTCACGGTGACAGGCGCCTTCCGGGCCACCTCCATCTGGAGACGGCGCATCTTCTCCTGCTCCTCGTTTCTGGCTTTGTTGCCCTTGAACTTGTTGTCCTTCTTGCTCTGCTGCTTGGACTTGCCGCCGCCGATGCGCTGCTTGCCGCCGGTGTAGTTCTGCACCCGCTCGGAAACCAGGCTGTCCACCCGGTCGTCAAAACGGGCGGAGTTTACCTGCACCGCAGAGGTGTCCACCACCCGGCGCTCCCGCTTCCGTTCCGGCTCCTTGGGCTTGGCAGGCTGCGCCGCCTGCTCCTTGGGCTCCTCCTTCTGGGGCTTGGGAGCCTCCGCCGGCTTCTCCTGCTTGGGGGCAGCCTTGGCCTGGGCCTGGAACACCTGCTCCAAAGAGGCAATCTGGTTGTGGCTGGTCATGTAGTCAAACACCACATTCAGCTCCTCCTCCGTCAGCACCTGGGTGTTGGACTTGGGCTTTTCATAATACTTGGAGATGATCTCCGTAATTTCCTTGGGGGCAACGGAAAAATCCGCCGCCACCTCCTTCAAACGATACTTAAGCATACTCATACACGCACCTCCAAAATCACTTCTTCTTATGCCCTTTTCCCATACGCACATTCCGCCGGTGGGCCTTCTGCTCCTGCTTCCGCTGGGCAAGGCGCTGCACCTGGCCTTCCAGGGCTTCTTGCTCCTGCCGGAGGGCCTCCGGCTGGTTCAGGGCCTGCAGAAAGGACAGGGCCAAAGCCGGGTCGGTGAGGGCTGCCAGAGCGAGGCTCTGCCGCCCCACTGCCTGACCCAGCTGGTCTTTGGAAAAAGGAATCTTCACACATATCTGATCTGTCCCCGCCACAAAGCTCTTGGCTCTGCGCCAGGTGTGGTCGGAGGCGTCGGCGGCGGCAATCACCAGCCGGGCTTTTCCAGCCCGGGCGGCAGCCCCTACCGGCTCCTCTCCCAGCTCAAGGCGCCCGGCCTTCCGGGCCAGGGACAGGTAAAACAAAGCTTTATCCACGGCTTGCCCCCTCCATTTCTCTTGCCAGCAGGTCTATGACCTCCTGGGAGATGGGGGTTTCCAGGCTCCGCTCCAGTGCCTTGGACTTTTGGGCCCGTTTCAGGCACTCCGGGTTGCAGCAAAGATAGGCACCCCGGCCGTTGACCTTACCGCCAAAATCCAGCCGCACAACCCCGTCGGTGCACCGCACCACCCGGATGAGCTCCTGCTTGGGCCTGCGCTCCCGGCAGCCCATACACTGCCGCTGAGGAATTTTTCTTTGCATCTGGCTGCCTCCTTTTCTGGGGTTAAGCTTCCTGCTCCGGCGCTTCCTCTACGGAGCTGGCAGGCTTGATGTCAATTTTGTAGCCGGTCAGCTTGGCGGCCAGGCGGGCGTTCTGGCCCTCCTTGCCGATGGCCAGGGACAGCTGGTCGTCAGGCACAATCACCCGGCAGGCCTTCTGACCGGGGATGAGGGAAACGCTGACCACATCCGCAGGGCTAAGAGCAGCCTTGACATACTGGCAGGGGTCCTCGCTCCACACCACAATGTCAATCTTTTCCCCGTGGAGCTCCTCCACCACGGCGCCTACACGGCCGCCTCTGGGGCCGACGCAGGCACCCACCGGGTCCACATCCTCCCGGACGGCCCGGACGGCAATCTTGCTCCGGGAACCGGGCTCCCGGGCGATGTTCCGAATCTCCACCAGACCCTCGGCGATTTCCGGGGTCTCCAGCTCAAAGAGCCGGCGCACCACATTGGGATGGGTGCGGGATACCTGGACCATGGGACCCCGGGGGCTGCGGTGCACATCGATGACATACACCCGAATCAGGTCGCCGGGCTCATAGGTCTGGCCGGGAATCTGCTCGCTGAGGCGAAGCATGGCGTCATGCTGCTCCCCGCCCTGACCGATGCGGACGATCATATCCCCGGTGGGGTCCACCCGCAGCACGGTGCCGGTGAGCAGCTCCTGGGACTTGGAGGCATAACTATCGTAGGTTGCCCCCCGCTCTGCCTCCCGGATGCCCTGAATCACCACCTGCTTGGCGGTCTGGGCGGCAATCCGGCCGAACTTCTGAATGTCGATGGGGATAATCACGGAGTCTCCCAGCTGCACGTTGGGATTGATCTTCCGGGCGGCGTCAATCTGGATTTCCAGAGCCAGATCCTCCGGCTCCTCCACCGCGGTCTTGATCTGGTGCATGGACAGGCCCTTCTCGCTCAAATCCACCACCACGTTCTCACCGGGCACATCCCGGTGGTCCTCCCGGTCCTTCCGGTAGGCGTTGGTGAGGGCCTGCTTCAGCCGCTCCACCATATAGTTTACGGGAATCCCCTTCTGCTTTTCCAGCTCATTCAGGCTGGCGAAAATCTCAGCACCAATCTCTACCTTGGGCTCTTCCACTTTTTTCTTGGCTCTTGTGTTTCTTGCCATGTCGGTTTCTCCTCCTATCAGAATTCCACACGAAGCCGCACCAGGGCGACCTCGGACTTTTCAAAGGTAATGGTTTCCTTGCCGGCCTCCACCGTGACCTTGCCCTCATCATAGCCCCGGAGAATGCCGGGGATCTCCTTCAGGCCGTTTCTGGGACGGTAGAGCTTTACAAGGATGGGACTGCCCATGAATTTTTCAAAATCCCCGGGACGCTTCAAAGGCCGTTCCAGTCCGGCGGAGCACACCTCAAAGTGGTAGCTCTCGGGGATGGGGTCCTTCTCGTCCAGTATGGGGTCCACCGCCCGGGCGATGGCCTCGCAGTCATTGATATTCACGCCGCCGTCCTTGTCAATATACAGCCGGAGGAACCGCTCGGAGCCCTCCCGGACATATTCCACGTCCCAGAGGGAGCAGCCGTTGGCTTCCACAATCGGCTGGGCAAAGGAGGCAACCTGCTCGGTAATCTTCATAACAATACCCTTCTTTCAGTACAAAAGAGAGGGGCAGAACCCCTCTCTTTCCATCGTCAACTCTCAACATCCGTATTATAACACCCTGTATAGGATTTTGCAAGGGGTCAGAGGGACTTTTTCCGGGATTTTTTCAACATTTTTCCCGGGAATCCCGGATTTAACCCCCGCTGGGCAGGCCCTGGGTGTATTTATGGTCCCAATCGTCGTCAAAGAAGCCGGAGGCAGGGCTGCCCTTGGCCAGATCCTCCGCCAGCTCCCGAAGGGGCTGCACCCCTTCCAGTCCCTCCAGATAAAACTCCGGCAGAGCCTCCGCCCCCAGCTGGGCGCCCAAAATAGCCCCGGTGACCGCCCCCACAGCGGAGGAGCGGCCGGAATGATTCACGGAGAGAATCATTCCGGTGTCAAAGTCCCCATGGCAGGCAAGGCTTGCATACATGGCCCCTGCCAGGCACTGGTCGGCGGTCTGGCAGTGAAGGCTCTCCATGGCCTCCCGGCTGCCGGTTTTGTCCCCCTCCACCACCTGCAAAAGCATATCGGAAAGGCCTGCCGCCTGGGGAAACTCCCGGGAGAACTGCCCCTCCATGGCGGCAATGCTCTGGGAAAACTGCTGCTGCAAAGGAAGCTCCGGCTCCTGCAAAATCCCGGCGATGGTGTAGGCCAGAACCACAGAAGAGAGAATGGTCTCCGGGTTTCCGTGGGTCAGGGCCATGGTCTGGGCCGCCAGCACCCCCAAAAAGGCCGGGTCCATCCGCTCCGGCTGGAAGCTCAGTCCCAAGGCCACGGCGGTAGTCAAAGCTCCCGGGGCGGCGTTCTGGTTCCGGGGACGGGAGGGGGTGCCCAGGGCCTCGGTGCGGAGGGTGTCCAGCATCCGGCTGTCCCGGCAGTGGCGGCGACGAAATTCCGGCAGCCGGGACACCCAGCACAGAGGCTTTTCCGGGTCCCGGTAAAACTGCTGGCTCCGGAGCCAGTCTTTCAGAGCCAGGGTAACATAACGCAGGTAATATTCCCGCCGTCCCCGGGTGAGAGCCACCAAAAGGCCGTTGGCGGTGTAGGCCGCCAGCTGGGTATAGGAGGACAGCTCCACAACGCCGTTGGCGATGTCATAGCCCAGTAGGCCGTTGGGGCCGTAGGCGGTCTGAATCTCCTGCCAGGTCTTTTCGTCGATGGTGTAGCCCATGGCATCCCCCACCGCCAGCCCCAGCAGGCACCCTTGGTAACGATTGACCTCTCTTTCCACCGGCAACCTCTCCTCTTTTTGTATCTTTTCCATATATTATATAGAAATCCCCGGAAAAATGCAAGATTTTTCAAAATACTCCTTCCAGTCCTTCCTCCAATTTCCAGCCTGATTTCCGGATTGATACGGGAAATTCACAGAATATGTGTTGTCATTTTTCCCAAGATACGATAGAATAAAGAGAAGTCAACATAAAGGAGAACATTATGAACTGGCTGGAAATTACCATCAATCCCCCTGCCGGGGAAGCGGAGGCCGTGGCGCAGGCTCTCACCGCCGGGGGGTTTTCCGAATTTCTTCTGGAGGACCAGGAGGAATTTGAAACTTTTTTGCAAGAAAACAAAGCCTACTGGGATTATATTGACGAAAGCCTCCAGAAGCAGCTGCAAGGGCTGTCCCGAATCCGGCTATATCTGGAGGACGGGGACCAGGCTGGACTTTCCCGGCTGACCGCCCTTCTGGATGGCCTGGGACTGAAAGCCCAGGTGGCAGCCCTGCCGGAGGAAAATTGGGAGGAGTCCTGGAAGGACAGCTATCCCCCTCAGCCTGTGGGGAAGCATCTTCTGGTGCTGCCCTACTGGCTGGCGGACACCTGTCCGGAGGACAAGCTTCCGGTGATTCTGGACCCGGGTCTCACCTTCGGCACCGGTGCCCACCCCTCCACCCAGATGGTGATGGAGGCTATGGAGGAGGCGGTGCGCCCCGGGGATGCCTGCCTGGATTTGGGCAGCGGCAGCGGCATTTTGTCCATCACCGCCCTGCGGCTGGGGGCAAAGTCCGCCATCGGGGTGGACATCGACCCCAAGGCCGAGGACATTGCCCGGGAAAACGCCGCTTACAACGGCTTCTCCGCCCCGGAATTTACGGCCCTGACCGGAAACGTGACGGCAGACACCGCTCTCATGGAGCGTCTGGCTGCCGGGAACTACCGGGTGGTGCTGGTGAACATTGTGGCAGATGTGATTATCGCCCTCTCCCCGGTGCTGCCCCGGTTTTTGCAGCCCGACACCCGGCTGATTTGCTCCGGGATTCTGGATGAACGGCTGCCGGAGGTGCTGGCGGCTCTGGAGCAGGCAGGTCTTGAAATTCTGGAAACCAGAGCCAAAGAGGAGTGGCGGTGCGTCATCGCCGGAAGGAGGCCCTTATGAAAATTCCCTACCGTACCCGGCAGCTGCTGAAGGGCATTGCCATCACCCTTTTGATTCTGGCTCTGATTGGGCTGGTAATCTGGGGACTGTGGATTCTGTGGCTGAACCGGTTTGTGGTGTATACCCGGGACGAGGGGGTAAAGCTGGACTTTTCCCTGTCCCAGGAAGTTCCCGAAGGGGAGCTGGCGGTGGAGCCGGAAAGTGTCCCCACCATTGGCATCTACTACAATGAAGGTGAGGACGCCATCAACACCAACCATCCCCTTGCCCAGCTGAACGGCTACTACATCACCCAGCAGGTGCTGGAAACTGAGACCATTGACACCATCCGCAGTCAGGTGGAAGCCCTGCCCAAGGGCACCCCGGTGATGCTGGATGTGAAAAGCATCAAAGGCAGCTTCTTCTATGACTCCGCTGTCAGCACCCAGCGCAACAGCGCCATTGACACGGAGGCCATGGAACAGCTGATTTCCCTCATGGAGGAAAAGGGGCTGTATCTCATTGCCCGGCTGCCGGCCCTGCGGGACTTTTACTACGGCCTGGACCATGTGCCCGACGGCCTTCCCACCTCGGAAGGGTACCTGTGGATGGACGACGCCTCCTGCTACTGGCTCAATCCCGCCAGCGAGGGTGCCAGAAGCTATCTGGTACAGCAGATTCAGGAGCTCCGCTCCAAAGGCTTTGACGAGGTGGTGCTGACGGACTTCTGCTTCCCGGTAACCGACCAGATTGTATTTTCCGGGGACAAGACCCAGACCCTGACGGAAACGGCCCAGCTTCTGGTGGACACCTGCTGCAGCGACAGCTTTGCCCTGTCCTTTGTGAAGGCGGCGGACTTTACCCTGCCCACCGGACGCACCCGGGTGTATCTGGAGGGGATTGAGGCGTCAGAGGCTGACCAGGCAGCAAAGGACAGCGGCGTGGCAGACACGGCGGTGAACCTGGTATTCCTGGCAGAGAGCCACGACACCCGGTATGATGCCTACAGCGTACTCAGACCCCTTGCCAGCGCCCACTAAGGAGAGACCATGAAACAGAAAACAAAGCTATACATAGAACTGGGACTGGGCCTTCTGGTGGGGCTGACTGCCCTGGTGCTGCTGGCGGTGGTGCTGGTGCAAAACGCCCTGAAGGAATCCCAGAGGGAAGCCGCCCAGCCCACCACGGAAGCCGCCGCCGTCCTGCCCACCAACCCCTACGGCCCGGAGGATTTCCGGGTGGAGGAAAACGGCTACATCACCTGCCTCACAGGAGAAGCCCGCCAGGGCATTGATGTTTCCGAATGGCAGGGGGACATTGACTGGCAGCAGGTAAAGGATGGGGGGATAGAATTTGCCATCATCCGCCTGGGCTACCGCAGATCCGAAACCGGAGAGCTGAGTACAGACGAAAAGGCCCTGGCCAATCTTCAGGGAGCAGCGGAGGCAGGCATTCCCACCGGCGCTTACTTCTTCTCCCAGGCGGTCACCACCCAGGAGGCTCTGGAGGAAGCGGAGTATGCCCTGTCCCTGCTGGAGGGGTACACCCTGACCTATCCCCTCATTTATGACTGGGAGTATCTGGGAGAGGACGCCCGCACCGCAGACGTGGACGCCCGCACCCTCACCGACTGTATCAAGACCTTTTGCGGCCGGGTGGAGGAAGCCGGCTTTCAGAGTATGATTTATTTCAACCCCCATTTCCACGAAAATGAGGTGCTGTACCTGGAGGAGCTGACGGACTACCACTTCTGGCTGGCCATGTATGACACCCAGATGGACTACCCCTATCAGATTGATATGTGGCAGTACTCCTGCACCGGCTCGGTGCCGGGGATTACCGGGGATGTGGACCTGAACCTGTACCTGCCCAGAAAGCAGTAGGACCACGCCTTGCAATGGGGAATATTTTGTGATAAAATACGAGAAAAATCAGAAAAAACGGGAAAGGAGTGGACATATGAAGGGCTTCATGCGGATTATGCTGGGGGCGGTGCTGATTTTGTTCCTGGCATTTCCGGCAGCGGCGGTCAGCTCCGCCTCCCAGGTGGAGAGTTTTCTTACCGTCGCCGCTGACGGCTCCTGCCAGGTGACCACCACCGTCACCCTCCATCTGGAACAGACCCAGGAGGATTTGGTCTTTCCCATTCCTGCCGGGGCTGCCAACGTAACCCTCAACGGCTCCCGGGCCAAAACCACCTCCGGAGGCGACCGGCTGTATGTGGATTTGTCAAAAGCCTATGGAGGCGTCACCGGAGACGTTGCCTTTACCCTCAACTATACCATGTATGGTCTGGTGGCAGAAAACAGCGAGGGGGCTCTGGAGCTGCGGCTGCCCCTTATGTCCGGTTTCTCTTTCCCGGTGGACGCCATGAGCTTTTCCATCACCCTGCCGGGAGAGATTCCCGACAGACCCGCCTTTGCCAGCGGATACTATCAGTCCAGCATTGAAAAATACCTGACCTATACCCAGGAAGGGGCCATGATTCAAGGCTCCACCACCCAGTCCCTGAAGGACCACGAAACCCTGGTGATGACCCTGGCGGTATCCGACCAGATGTTTCCCCAGGTGACCCGACCGGTGGAGCGTACCTCCCTGGACGAATTGGCCATGGGAGCCTGCGCCGCCCTGGCTCTTATATACTGGGTGATTTTCCTCCGGTGCCCCATTCCCTGGAAGAAGCACAGCACCTGCCCGCCCCAGGGTTACAGCGCCGGTCAGGCCGGCACGGTGCTGTTCCTCAAGCCCTGTGACCTCACCATGATGGTTCTGTCCTGGGCTCAGCTGGGGTATCTGCACCTGCGGTACTCCCTGGACCGGGTCATGGTTACCAAGCAGATGGACATGGGCAACGAGCGCAGCGGCTTTGAACGGAAGTGGTTCCGGAAGCTCTTTTCCAAGGGGAATACGGTGAGCACCGCCTCCAACTTCTATGTCCAGCTGGCCCAGGCGGTGGAAGCTCCCGGCATTTCCGGGGGAGAGCTGCTGAAAGGCCGCCGGGGGAGCCTGCGAATTTTCCGGGCCCTTCTGGCCCTGCTGGGAGTGGGTGCCGGTGTCAACATCGGCATTCCCCTGGCCAGCGGCGGTGTGCTGCAATGGGTGTGGGTGGCTGTCTTTGGCCTGGCCGGCGGGATTGCCGCCTGGAAAATGATTCCCTGGCTGTCCCACTTCTTCCTGAGGACCCCCGGACAGGGCTGGCTGTGCCTTGTCGCCGGCGGCGTGTTCGTAGTTTTGGGTGTGTTTTCCGGAGAAGCCCCTTCCGTATCCCTGGGCGTACTGGGGATTCTTCTGGGGGGCGTCCTCTATGCCTGGGGCGGCAGACGCACGGAAGCCGGACTGCTTCTCCGGGAAGAAATTCTGGGCCTTCGCAGCTACCTGAGAAAGGGAGAGGTGCGGGGCACGGCTTCGGATTTGCGCCAGGACCCGGATTGCTTCTTCAATCTCCTGCCCTGGGCTCTGGCTCTGGGAGTAGACAAGGCCTTTGCCCGGAATATGGGCGGCCGGAAACTGCCGGACTGTCCCTATGTGATTATGGATAAGTCTCTGTCCTATTCTCCCGACCAGTGGTGCCGGTTTTTCCGGCAGCTGGCAAAGGATATGGAGCAGCGGAAAGCCCAGCAGTCCCGGGGAAGGATTTTGCAGCTTTTCACCCCCCTCACAGGAAAACCCAAAAAGCGCCGCAGATAACAGATTAAAAGCCCCCGGTTTTGCATGGCAAAACCGGGGGCTTTTGATAGGTTAAGGGCCGCCCCCCATAGCTCCCTCCGGGAGGGAGCTGGCGCCGAAGGCGTCTGAGGGAGCCAGCGGGCGGCAAGCTGACGGTTTTCTTACAGGTTGGTACTTGCTTGTGGTTATCGATACCCCATCCTGACTTTACCGTGCAGATTTCCAAAATATGACAGACTTGGGGAGGTACCATCTCTGACAGTCAAACCGGTTTTGCGCCCGCTGGCTCCCTCCGCCTTGGGGCTACGCCCCAAGGCACCTCCCTCCGGTCGGGAGGTATATATGACAGCCTTCTCCATAATAACGACACCAAAAAATAAAAAAATCAGAGCCTGTTGCAAAACGCTTATCTTGCAACAGGCTCCTTTTCTTAACCGAAAAATTCTTTCAGATTGTCGAAAAACTTCTTCCTTTTGGGGCTGCTTTTCCCGTCCATGGATTCTTCCAGCTTCCGCAGCAGGTCCTTCTGCTCCCGGCTGAGGCGGGTGGGGGTCTCCACCGTCACCACGAAGCGGTGGTCGCCTCTTCTTCTGGGATTGTTCACCTGGGGGATGCCCTTGCCGGAAATCACAAACTGACGGCCGGTCTGGGTGCCCTCCGGGATGGTGAAGGTGGTCTTGCCGTCCAGGGTGGGCACCTGGATTTCTGCCCCCAGGGCTGCCTGGGTGAAGGTGATAGGCACCTCGCAGTATACATCCATGCCGTCCCGCTGGAAAATGGGGTGGCGCTTGATGGTGATTTCCACCAGCACATCGCCGTTGGGACCGCCGTTGCTGCCCACGCAGCCTTCTCCGGCTACCCGGATGGCCTGGCCCTGGTCGATACCGGCAGGAACCTTGACCTTGATTTTCTGGTTCCGGCGCACCTTGCCCTTGCCCCGGCAGGTGGTGCAGGGGTTCTTGATAATCTTGCCCTTGCCGCCGCAGGTGGGACAGGTAGCGGTGGACTGGACCGCCATGCCCATGAAGTTCTGGGTGGTACGGACCTGGCCGGAGCCGTGGCAGTTGACACAGGTCTCCACCACACCGTCGGCAGAGCCGGTGCCCTTACAGGCGGCGCAGTTTTCGATTCTCTGGACGGTAATCTCCTTCTCCACGCCGAAGGCCGCTTCCTCAAAGGTCAGATCCAGCCGGGCCCCCACATTTTCCCCCCGGCGGGGTGCGGTCTGGGCATTTGCCCGGCTTCTGCCGCCGCCGAAAAATTCTCCGAAAATATCTCCGAAGTCCCCGAAGCCCCCAAAACCGCCGAAGCCGCCGCCAAAGCCGCTTCCGCCGCCGGCACCGCCGCCGTAGTTGGGGTCCACACCGGCGAAACCGAACTGGTCGTACCTGGCCCGCTTTTCGCTGTCGGACAGCACCTCATAGGCCTCGCCAATCTCCTTGAACTTCTCCTCCGCCTGCTTATCCCCGGGGTTCCGGTCCGGGTGATACTTCATGGCGTTTTTCCGGTAGGCTTTTTTAATCTCCTCAGCGCTGGCGTTTTTGTCAACGCCCAGCACCTGATAATAGTCACGCTTTTCTTCCGCCATATGTTATACCTCACGCAATACGCTCAAAATGGGGGCGGCGTTGCTGCCGCCCCCAGGGGCTGATGTTTTATCAGTCTACGGTTTCGTAGTCCGCATCCACAACGCCGTCATCGCCGGCGCCGGGGTTGGGGTTACCGCCCTCCTGCTGGGGAGCCGCATTCTTGTAGAGCTTCTCGGACACGGCGTAGAAGGCCTTCTGAACCTCCTCGGTGGCTTCCTTGATGGCAGCCACATCGGTGCCCTTGTTCACTTCCTTCAGCTTGTCAACAGCTGCCTGGATGTTGGCCTTTTCCTCTGCGGTGATCTTGTCGCCCAGCTCGCCCAGGGTCTTTTCCGTCTGGTAAGCCACCTGGTCGGCAGCGTTGTGGGCGTCCACTTCTTCCTTCCGGGCCTTATCCTCGGCGGCGTACTGCTCAGCCTCCCGGACAGCCTTGTCGATGTCCTCCTGGCTCAGGTTGGTGGAAGCGGTAATGGCAATCTGCTGCTCCTTGCCGGTGCCCAGGTCCTTGGCGGATACCTTCACAATGCCATTGGCATCGATGTCGAAGGTAACCTCAATCTGGGGCACGCCACGGGGAGCGGGGGCAATACCAGTCAGCTGGAAGCGGCCCAGGGTCTTGTTGTAAGCGGCCATCTCCCGCTCGCCCTGGAGCACATGAACCTCAACGGAGGTCTGGCCGTCAGCGGCGGTGGAGAAAATCTGGCTCTTCCGGGTGGGGATGGTGGTGTTCCGGTCGATGAGGCGGGTGAACACGCCGCCCATGGTCTCAATGCCCAGGGACAGAGGCGTCACGTCCAGCAGCACCACGTCCTTCACATCGCCGGTGAGCACGCCGCCCTGAATGGCAGCGCCCACAGCAACGCACTCGTCGGGGTTGATGCCCTTGAAGCCTTCCTTGCCGGTGATGCCCTTTACGGCCTCCTGCACGGCAGGGATACGGGTGGAGCCGCCAACCAGCAGCACCTTGTTCAGGTCGCTGGGCTTCAGGCCTGCATCGGACAGAGCCTGACGGACAGGCTTCATAGTCCGCTCCACCAGGTCGGCGGTCAGCTCATTGAACTTGGCACGGCTGATGGTCACGTCCAGGTGCTTGGGGCCGGTAGCGTCGGCGGTAATATAAGGCAGGTTTACGGTGGTGGAGGTCATGCCGGACAGCTCAATCTTGGCCTTCTCAGCAGCCTCCTTCAGGCGCTGCATAGCAACCTTATCACGGCTCAAGTCCACGCCCTCGGTCTTCTTGAACTCGGAAACCAGGTAATCCATGATTCTCTGGTCGAAGTCGTCGCCGCCCAGGTGGGTGTCACCGGCGGTAGCCAGCACTTCCACAATGCCGTCGCCGATTTCCAGGATGGACACATCGAAGGTGCCGCCGCCCAGGTCGTACACCATGATCTTCTGCTCGCTCTCCTTGTCCAGGCCGTAAGCCAGGGCAGCGGCGGTGGGCTCGTTGATGATACGCTTCACTTCCAGACCGGCAATCTTACCGGCGTCCTTGGTGGCCTGCCGCTGAGAGTCGGAGAAGTAAGCGGGGACGGTGATAACCGCCTCGGTAACAGGCTGGCCCAGGTAAGCCTCAGCGTCAGCTTTCAGCTTCTGCAGCACCATGGCGCTGATTTCCTGGGGGGTGTAGCCCTTGCCGTCAATGTCCACATGGTAGTTCTCGCCCATGTGACGCTTGATGGAAGACACAGTCCGCTCAGCGTTGGTCACAGCCTGACGCTTTGCCACCTGGCCTACCATACGCTCACCGGTCTTGGAAAATGCCACCACGGAAGGGGTGGTACGGCCGCCCTCGGCGTTGGCGATAACAACGGGTTCGCCGCCTTCCAGCACGGCGACGCAGGAATTGGTGGTTCCCAGATCGATACCAATAATCTTACTCATAATTTCGTTCCTCCTATATGAATGAAAAGTTTATACAAGTTCAGGGAAGCTCTGAATAAATAGGCAAGAGCTGGTAGCGAGAGATTTTTCGTCAGACAAAAGAATGGAAAACAGCGGAATACTGTATGTATTTCCTGTTTTTCATTCTGCATGGATGGCGAAAAAGATCCGCTATCCAGCCGCAGACGATTTATACAGAGTTTCCTTAGTTTGCCACCTGAACCATGGCGAATCGCACGATTTTTTCTCCCAGGCGGAAGCCCTTCTGGAACACCTGGGTGATGGTGTTCTCCGGAGTGTCCTCCTGCTCGGTGTGCATCACGGCGTTGTGGAGGTTGGGATCAAAGGTTTCTCCCGGCTCTCCGAAAATCTCCACTCCCAGCTCGGTAAAAATCTTCACCAGCTGGGTCATGGTCATTTCCACGCCCTTTTTATAGGCCTCGTCCTGGGTGGGCTGGTTCAGCGCCCGCTCCAGGTTATCGTATACAGGCAGCAGCTTTGCCACCGCATCGGCTCTGCCGTTGGAATAGGACTGCTCCTTTTCCTTGGTGGTGCGCTTGCGGAAGTTGTCGTAGTCTGCAGCCAGCCGCAGGTAGCTGTCGTGCTCGGCGTTGTACTTCTCCTCGAAAGGATTGACCTCTGCCGGGGCAGCCTCCTGGGTCTCCTGCACCTCTACTTCCTGCTTTTCTTCCTGCTGCAGCTCCTGTTCTTCTTTCTTACATTTCTTTGCCACGCTTTACGCCTCCTGAGTTTCTGATTGGGGCTCCTGGCCCTGGGGCAGCTGGGGCTGCTCCGGTTTTGCAAACATCTTGGAAAGGCTCTCGGCGAAGTAGCTCAGTCTTGCCGTCACCTTTGCATAGTCCATACGGGTGGGGCCGACCACACCGATCATGCCCTGCATCCCGTCGCCAATATCAAATCTCGTTACCACCACGCTGGTGTCCTTCAACTCCTGGGCCACATTCTCCGGTCCCACCAGCACCTGAGTGCCGTGGGCGTTCTGCATGACCGCCGGGAGATTGGAAAGGGCTTCCTCATCCAGGGTGGTCAGCACCTTCTGGGCTTTGCCCACATCCTGGTACTCCGGCTGATCCAGAAGCCTTAGCTGCCCCGCCACCGCCACATTGGTGCCGGCCTGCTGGGACAGGGTGTGGGTGGTAAACTCCATCACAATGGGAACCAGACTGGAGGCGGCTCCTGCGGCGTTCATTACCCGCTGGAGAAGCTCCGGGGTGAAGGCCTCTGCCATAAGCCCTGTGAGGGTGGCATTTAAGACCGCTCCCAGGATTTTCAAATCTCCCTCGGTCACATTTACCGGCAGCTTGATGAGTTTGTTCACCACCTGTTCGTTGGACAAAAGCAGCACCAGGATTGTGCTTCCCTGGCCTGCCAGAATCACATCGAACCGCTGCACCGTGGCTCCCTTTTGCCGGGAGGCCATGGAAATGGCCGGAAGATCCGTAGCCTGGCTAACCAATTTTGCTACCTTTTCCATCATTTTATCCACATGCTGCATCTTTTCCTCGATGGCATTGTTGATGGAGCGGGTTTCATCCATGCTCAGGCGGTAGTCCGCCATCAGCTCATCCACGTACAGCCGGTAACCGGCAGGGGAGGGAATCCGTCCTGCGCTGGTGTGGGGCTGTTCCAGATAGCCCATGGCGGTAAGCTCCGCCATTTCGTTGCGGATGGTTGCGGAGGAGTACTTCATATCCGGCAGCTCGGTCAGCGCCTTGGAGCCCACCGGCTCAGCGGTGCGGATATACAGATCCACCACAGACCGCAAGACCTTTTTCTTTCGCTCTGTCAGCTCCATGTTTCTCCTCCTTTCTTCTTTAGCACTCCTTATCCTTGAGTGCTAAGCACACTATACACCCAAGTGCCAAAAAAGTCAAGGGGTCTAATTTTGAATTTATTGTTGCGGCGGCCAGTGGCCGCAGCCAATTTCGCACGCCGGGGTGCCCCCGGTATCAATACGCACGGTGGCTTTCTACTAATCGTTCTTTCCCTGACCCGCCCGGTATCGGCGGCTTGTCCGCCGGCGGGCAGTGCCCGCATCCAATTTCGCACGGCAGCTTTCTGCGAATCGTTCTTTCCCTGACCCGCCCGGTATCGTTACCGGGTGGTAGTGGATACGCAGACCAAAGCCCCCCTTGCCAAAGGGGGGTAGTTTGGCGATAGCCAAACCGGGGGGATTCCCCAGTGTGGCAGGTTTCCACATGGGTTTGTACTTTCCGGAAGTGCCTGCTGTAAATCCCTCAGTCACGCCTCCGGCGTGCCAGCTCCCTTTCGCAAGGGAGCCTTTGGTTTTCCTTTCTATATTGGAAAAACTGCGGGAGAAGCCCCGGTTTTTGGGGTTCTCCCGCAGTTTGCTTTCTTAAAATGCGTTTACTTTTCCTTGCCAATCAGTTCCCGGAAGATGGGAATGCTCTTTTGAATCTTCTCGTAGGGAACGCAGTAGCACAGCCGGCAGTAGCCGGGGCAGCCGAAGTCCTTTCCCGGTACAATCAGCAAATCCCTTTCCTTTGCCCGCTGGCTGAAAGCCTCTCCGTCCCCCTCCGGGGCCTTCACGAACAGGTAAAAAGCACCCTGGGGCTTTGCCACCTGATACCCGGCCGCCACCAGGGCCTCATAGAGGGTACGGCGGTTTTTATCATAGCTGTCCAAATCCGGCTGCACCGAAACGCACCGGGCAATCACCTTCTGAAAAAGAGAGGGGGCGCACACATGGCCGATGGACCGGGCGGCTCCTGCCACGGTGGCATACAGCGCCGCTCCGTCCGTGGCTCTCTGGGGCACATAGATATAACCAATCCGCTCTCCCGGCAAGGACAAGGACTTGGAGTAGGAGTAGCAGACGATGGTATCCCGATAAATGGCAGGGAGGAACGGAACCTCCGTCCCATCGTACACCAGCTCCCGGTAGGGCTCATCGGATACAATATAAATAGGATGTCCATATTCCCGGCTCTTTCGCTCCAGCAGCGCACCCAGCTTCTTAAGGGTTTCCCGGGAGTAGACCACGCCGGAGGGGTTATTGGGGGAGTTGACAATCACCGCCTGGGTGTTTTCCGTCAGCAGGGCTTCCAGCGCCTCCATATCAATCTGAAAATCCGGCTCCTGGGCAGGCACCACCCCAAATTCCAGCCCCGATTCCTCCACAAAGGGGGCGTACTCAGGAAAATAGGGGGCGATAGCCAGAATCTTTCCTCCCGGCACCGCCAGAGCCCGGAATACCGCAATCAGCTCCGGGGCGGCGCCGCAGCCCAGAAACAGCTCCTGGGGGGTTACGTCCCAGTCATAGCGCCGGTTCAGCTCCCGGGCGATGGCGTCTCTGGCTGCCATATCTCCCCCTGCGGGGGTGTAGCCGTGAACCTCCACGGAAGGGGTCTGCCGAAGGATCTCCCGGATAGCCTCCTCCACCGCCTGGGGGGCTGGAATGCTGGGGTTTCCCAGGGAAAAGTCCAGCACATTTTCCTCCCCTACCACAGCCGCCCGGCTTCTGCCGTACTCGAACAGCTCCCGGATGCAGGAGCGGTTTGCCCCCAGGGCATAGGCTTTGGAATTAAACATAGGCTTCCTCCTTTTGGTACACCGGCGTCCCCGGTTCAAAGCCCTGGGGCCGGTACCGGACAGACCGGATTTTCTTTCCGTCGCAGCCATACTTGGCCAGATATCCGAATATGTTTACATAAGAAATCAAATCATTCTTTTCCCGCTCCATGGCCTTCATCACCTCCACGGTAGCCAGCACATCGTCGATAGCCCGGTGGGAGTTCACCACCTGCCCTTGCAGGCCGTAGCTTTCGATGGCGTTGCACAGCTTGTGGGGATAGCTCCGCCGGTCCCGGTACACCGTCAGCAAATCCAGCTTATCCTTCCCCTGCAAGATTGCGGCGTCTCCGTCCCGCAGGAGCATATAGTACAGGAAAATCAAATCAAAGCCTGCATTGTAGGCAAGAAGCAGGGTGTTTCCCCCAATCATCTGGGCGATGTCCCGGCACACCCGGGTTTTGGGAACCCCCCGCTCCCGGATATCCTGGGGGGTGATGCCGGTGAGCTGCTGGATTTTTTCCGGGATGGTGACTCCGGGGCTGAGGGTGATGAGCTGGTCATAAGTCTCAATCACCTGGCACTGGCCCTGCCGCTGCTCCAGCACCACGGCGGAAAACTCAATAATCTCATCCCTGGCGCCGTCCAGGCCGGTGGTTTCCGTGTCAAAAATCACCAGCCGGTCATATTTTTGGAACAGCTGTCGGAAGCACCCCTCCCGGGCAAGGGCCAGGGCTCTTTGGAATTTGCTTTTCTCCTCCGGGACAAGGCCGTATTTGTCCGCCAATTCCCGGGCGAAGCTGTCCAGGCTCTCCCGGGAGCCACATTTCAGCTCTACCTCCGCCTCCAGAAGGGGAACCTCCTTGCCGCCCCCTGTCAGCACCCCTTTGTCCAGGGCCACTTCCAGCCGGGCATCCTGGTAATCCATGGTGGTGGCCAGCCGCCGGAACCGGGCGCCGCACACCGGCACCAGGCCTTCCTCTGCCAGCTCTCCCAGCTCCCGGGGACACCCCAGACCCATCAGCAGCGCCACCCCCTGGCGGATGTCCATACAGGGGGTCTCCCACTCTCCTCTGCCTCCATCCGGCAGCCGGGATTTGCAGGTGCATACCGTTTTTCCGTTTTCCCGCCGCAGCCGCAGGGTCAGCTTCTTCCGGGACAGGCTGCCGGGGGGGGTATCGTAATAGGTGGTCTCCATGGCAATTTCCTCCCCGGGAAATGCCGCCTGTAAGGTTTCCATTTCTTCCGGTGTCACCCGGAATTTCCATTCATATTCCGCAGCCATAATCGCCCTCCTTGTCTTTTCCCCATTATACACCGGCCCCGGGGATTGTGCAAGAGAGCTCCCCCCTTCCGACAGGAAATTCCCCGGGGCTTTGATAGAATAACCCCATGGAATTTTACGAAAGAACGGTGATGGCGCAATGGAAACTCTCCAATCCTATGTGAGCCAGGGCGGAAAAACCCTGAAAAAATGGCTTGCTGAACCCAAAGTGCTGGCAGGTCTGGGGCTGCTGGGGGCAGCACTTGGGGGCTTTTGCCTCAGTGCCGCCTCCCTGGCAGGCTATGCCCAGCCCTTTGCCGTGGCTCTGGTGCTGGTGCTCTCCGGTTGGCAGGCGCTGGCGGCGGCTCTGGGCAGCTACATAGGCTATTTTCTTTTCTGGGGCAATTACGGGCGGCTGTGCCTGGGCTGGAGTCTGGCGGCCCTGTCCATGGCCCTGGCCTTGGGGGGGACGGTGCTGGTGCGGCAGGCCCCCCTCCTGATGCCTGCCCTGGGCAGCCTGATTGTGGCCTCCATCGGCACCCTGGGGCAGGCAATCTGGCAGATTCCCGGGCCGCCGGTGCCCATGTACCTGCTCCAGGTACTGCTGGCGGGGGGCTGCACCTGTATTTTCACCCTGGTGCGGGAAAAGCGCACCCCCATTGCCATGTGGCTTGCCTGGGGGGTGGCGGTACTGGCTCTGGCCCAGATTATGCCCATTCCCTATCTGGGGCTGGGGTATGTGGCTGCCGGGGCGTTAATGGTTGCAGGGGCTTTCCCCGCAGCGGCTTTGGCGGGACTTGCCCTGGACCTGGCCCGGGTCACCCCGGTGCCCATGACCGCCGTCCTTACCGCCGGGTATGTGGTGCGGTTTCTTCCCATAAAGCAGGGGCTGTTTCTCCTGCCGGGGCTTATGTATGTGCTGCTTATGAGCCTGTGGGGACAGGTGGACTTTTACCCCCTGCCGGGACTGGTACTGGGAGGAATTCTTGGGAGGTTCCTGCCCATGGTCACCGCCGTTCCCCACCGCCGGGGAGAAACCGGGGTGCTTCAGGTGCGGCTGGAGATGGTCTGCGGGGTACTGGCCCAGACGGAGCAGCTCCTCAGCCAGGCAGAGGACACCCCAATAGACCGGGAAGCTCTTGTGACAAGGGCGGCAGAAGCCGCCTGCCGGGGCTGCCCCTGCGCCCGGTCCTGCCGGGACAGTAAGCGCATCGCCCAGCTGCCTCCTGTCCTTCTCCAAAAGCCCCTCCTTTCCTCCCAGGAGCTGCCGGTGGTCTGCCGGAAAAGCGGCAGGTTTTTAGCAGAACTTCGCCGCAGCCAGTCCCAGCTTCGCTCCATCTGTGCCGACCGGGAGCGGCAGCGGGAGTACCGGGGGGCAGTCATGCAGCAGTACCGGTTTTTGGAGGGGTATTTGCAGGAGCTGTCCGACACCCTGGGACGGCGGAAGCAGGTGACCCCCAGTCTGTTCCGCCCGGTGGTATCTTTCTACGGCAACCGGCCCCAGGGGGAGAACGGGGACTACTGCCAGGAGTTTCCCGGCATCGAGGATACCTATTATGTGCTTCTGTGCGACGGCATGGGCACCGGAGCCGGGGCGGTGGGAGACGGCCGCAGCGCCGGGAGCATGCTCAAAAAGCTCCTCTGTGCCGGGTATCCGGCAGAATACGCCCTCAGGAGCCTGAATAGCCTCCTGGTGCTCACCGACCGGCCCGGGGCTGTGACCATTGACCTTTTGCAGCTTCACCTGAACACCGGCAAGGGTACCTTATACAAGTGGGGAGCGGTGCCCTCCTATGTGGTGGGCTCTTTGGGAGTTCGGAAGGTGGGCTCCGCCTGTCCCCCTCCCGGTCTTTCCGTGACGGAGATTCAGGAGAGCCGGGAAGAGGTGAGCCTCCGCCGGGGAGAGTCTTTGGTGCTGGTGAGCGACGGAATCCCGGAGGAAGATGCCCAGCAGTGCTGCGCCCGGGGCCAGAGCCTGACCCCCGGAGAGCTAGCCACCCAGCTGATTTCCCGGGGCGAGCAGGCAGGCCCGGATGATGCCACCGTAGTAATTGTCCGCTTGGAAAATCGGTAAGCCTCCACCCATCGCCGCAGCGATTTCACCCGGGCGCAGCCCGGATTTCACACCGGGAAGCGGTATTTCACCCACCCAAAGGGTGGATTTGAATTAAATCAGTGAAATTCTTTGCTCCCCAAAGCGTGAAATCAAAGGCTCCGCCTTTGGTGAAATGGAAAACCTGCGGTTTTCCGTGAAATGAAATCCACCCACTGCCTCAGCAATTTCACCCGGGCGCAAGCCCGGATTTCACACCGCAAAGCGGTATTTCACCCACCGGTCAGGTGGATTTCACTATAGAAAATCCCCCGGAAGGAGATTCCTTCCGGGGGATTGGTCTTTCCGTGGGCCAGAAAAACCCGGGTTATGGAATTACTTTGCCAGCTTCTTGAACTCCTCGTACACGAACTGAACCTTGGGTCCAATGATAACCTGTACGGAGTTCTTGCCCGGGCGGATAACGCCGGAGGCGCCGGAGGACTTGATCTTAGCCTCGTTCACCAGCAGACGATCCTTGACTTCCAGACGCAGACGGGTGATGCAGTGGTCGATGGAGGCAACATTGTCCTTGCCGCCCAGGCCTTCCAGAATCACGGAAGCCATAGCGGTGTAGTCGTTGTTGGCCAGCTCGATCTTAGCCTCTTCCTCACCGTCATCCTCACGGCCGGGGGTCTTCAGGTTGAAGGTCTTGATGGCGAACAGGAACACCAGGAAGAACACCACGAAGGCAGCGATGCCCATGGGGAAGATCAGCCAGGTCTTAGCAGCTGCGGGCAGGGAGGCGGAGAAGATCAGGTCGGTAGCACCGGCGGAGAACATGAAGCCAGCCCGGAAGCCCAGAGCCACGGTCACAGCAGCGAAGATGCCGTACAGCAGGGAGTAAACCACATACAGGGGGAATGCCAGGAACATGAAAGCGAACTCGAAGGGCTCGGTCACGCCGCAGAGGAATGCACACAGAGCAGCAGCGCCCACGATGCCGATGGTAGCCTTCTTCTTGTTGCTCTTAGCAGTGACAACCATAGCCAGAGCAGCGCCGGGGATACCGCACATCATGCAGGGGAAGAAGCCAGCCATGTACATACCGATGGACCAGTTGGCGTTCTGAGCAATCTCGCCGGTGGGGTTCCAGTAAGCAGTCAGGTCGCCCATGCCGATGGTGTCGAACCAGAACACGTTGTTCAGAGCGTGATGCAGGCCGGTGGGAATCAGCAGACGGTTCAGGAAGGCGTACAGGCCAACACCGATCACGTCCAGGCTCTTGATGAAGTTACCAACGGAAACCAGAGCACCGAAGATCACAGGCCATACGAACAGCAGGATAGCGGACAGGACGATTGCCACCACACCGGTAACAATGGCCACGGAACGCTTGCCGGAGAAGAAGGCCAGGAACTCAGGCAGCTTGGTGCCCTTGAACTTGTTGTAGCACAGAGCGCCCACAACGCCGGACAGGATGCCGATGAAGGGGTTGGCGATCTTGGAGAAAGCAACCTCGTTGGTCTTGTTGGCGATCATGTCGGGAGCGATGGTGCCAACCACGCCTACGCTCAGCAGGGTGGTGAACATCAGCCAGGCAACCAGGCCGGACAGAGCGGCAGTGCCGTTCTCCTCGTCAGCCAGGCCCACAGCCACACCAACAGCGAACAGGATAGCCATGTTGTCGATAACTGCGCCGCCAGCCTTGATCAGGAAGAAGCCCAGTACGTACAGGAAGCCCTCAGTTGCACCGGCAGCACCCATGGCGGCGGGAGCCAGTGCGTAGCCCAGACCCATCAGAATGCCGCAGATGGGAAGGACAGCGACGGGAAGCATTAAAGCTTTACCCAATTTCTGTAAATTCTTCATTTTTTTCCTCCTATATTTTGAAAAAAGAACAAATTGGAAGCTCAGCCTCCACCGGCAGGGGCGGAAGGGCGGTCGCCCGCCTGCCCCAACCGGGGGAGGAAAGATTCCTATATCTTGCCGTCGGCCCACAACGGCAGGGGGACAAAGTTACAGGTTTTCCTTCAGGAAAGCCTGAAGCCCGGCAGCGGCAGCCTCCTCGTCGGGACCCTCACAGGTGACGGTCAGCTCCATGCCCTGCTTGGCAGCCAGACGCATCACAGCCATAATCCGCTTGGCGTCGGCCTTGCCGGTGGGGGCGGTGACGGTGACGGTGCTCTGGTAAGCGGCAGCGGCCTTCACCAGAAGACCTGCCGGTCTTGCGTGCAGACCCAGGGGGTCAGCAATTACATGGGTAAATTCCTTCATTGTTTACACCTCACTTTCACATACCAGCTTCCGGGTTTCCAGGATCCGTCCGGGAGCCATGGAAAGCTCGGTGTAGCCCATTTTGATAAAGGTTTCAGTCAGCTTGGGGTCCGCACCCAGCTCGCCGCAGATACCGGCCCAGATGCCGGCGGCCTTGGCGCACTTGGCGATATGGCCCAGCAAGGACATAACCGCAGGATGATAGGGGTCGTAGAATTTCCCCAGATTGGCGTTCTGACGGTCAACCGCCAGGGTGTATTGGGTCAGATCGTTGGTGCCCACGCTGAAGAAGTCAGCTTCCAGAGCCAGCTGCTCTGCCAGCACCGCAGCGGCAGGGGTCTCCACCATGACGCCGATGGGAACCTCGCCCACAGGATGGCCTTCTGCAATCAGCTCCCGGCGAATGTCCATGCACAGGGCCTTGGCCTGCCGCAGCTCCCAGGGGGAAGCCACCATGGGGAACATCATGCTCAAAGAGCCGTAGGCGGAAGCCCGGTAAATGGCCCGCAGCTGGGGACGGAAAATGTCCTCCCGGGTCAGGCAAATCCGCAGACCCCGCAGACCCAGGGCAGGATTCTCTTCCTTGTCCAGGCCCAGATAGTCTGCCTGCTTGTCAGCGCCGATGTCCAGGGTGCGGATGACCACCGGACGGCCCTGCATAATCTCCGCCACCTTCCGGTAGGCGGTAAACAGCTCTTCTTCCGTGGGCAGGCTGTCCCGGCCCAGGTAAAGGAACTCACTGCGCATCAGGCCCACGCCCTCGGCGTCGCCCTTCATGGCCAGCTCCGCATCCTCGGGGCTGCCGATGTTGGCGCACAGGAGAATCTGCTTGCCGGACTTGGTCACGCTCTTTCTGCCCCGATAGGCCTCCAGAGCGGCACGGCCGGCAGCGGCCTCCTCCTTCTTCTTCTGAAGCATGGAGGTGGTTTCCGCATCGGGATCAATATACCAGTTGCCGGTGAAGCCGTCCACCGCAACGATATGGGCGTTCTGGGCGTCCTCCAGAGAGATATTGGCCTGCACCAGGGAGGGGATGTTCAGCGTCCGGGCCAGAATGGCGGTGTGGCTGCTGGAAGAACCCTGCTGGGTGATGAAAGCCAGAATCCGCTCTCTGGGGAGCTGAATGGTTTCGCTGGGAGCCAGGTCCTCTGCAATCAGGAGGAACTCTCCATCCGGCAGGCGGAAGCCGTCGGCGCCGCAGAGAATGTCTGCAACCCGCTGGGAAACGTCCCGGATGTCTGCGGCTCTTGCCTGCATGTAGGCGTCATCCAGACCGGCGAACACCTGGGCAATGCCCTCGCCGCACTCGGAAGCGGCGGTGGCTGCGGGGGTGCCGGCGGCAATCTCTGCCGCTACCGCCTCCAGATAGTCCAGATCCTCCAGCATGAGCATCTGCACTTCCACAATGGCGGCCTTCTCCGCACCCAGCTCCTTTACTGCCTTTTCATACAGTGCAGAGAGCTGCTCCTTGGCGGTGGCACAGGCCTGGTCAAATTTTTCCTGTTCCTGCTTGGGGTCGCCGCTGGACACCGCAGCCTGACGCTGTGCCTTGCGGTAAACCACACCATTGCCGATGGCAACACCGGGGAACACCGGCAAACCGGAACCCTGTATCATAATGGTATGCTCCTTTCGAAAAACTTTTACTTGGAGAGGGTAATTACCTCATCGCCAGTCTTCACAGTTTTCCCCACATGGGGCTGAAAAACCGTGTAATCTCCGCTGTTGCATACAATCACCGGGGTGATGATGTCGTAACCCTCAGCCTTGATGGCCTCCGGGTCGAACTCCATGAGCAAATCGCCCTTTTTCACCTTGTCGCCGTTCTTGGCGTGGACATGGTAGTGCTTGCCCTTCAGGTTCACCGTGTCCAGACCCACATGGATGAGGATTTCGGCACCGAAATCCGCCACCAGGCTCACAGCGTGGCCGGTGTCGAACATCATGTCCACAGTGCCGTCGCAGGGGGCAACCACCCGGCCCTCAGAGGGCTTGATGGCGATACCCTTGCCCAGGATCTCCTGACCGAAGGTGGGGTCGCTGACCTGCTGAATCTCTACGGCCTCGCCGGCCACCGGTGCGCAGATGGTGTCTCCGCCTTTTCCAAAAAGTTTGCTGAAAATACCCATTGTTGTTCCTTCCTCCTCTTAGCTTATGCACGCCCGGCGGATACAAATAGCCAGATGTGCTTGTTCTTCCTTGGGAATCTGCCGCCCGGACTGGCGGGACAGGTATCCTGCGGTGGCTTCTGCACAGGCATAAGCCTCGGGATACAGTTTTTTCGTCATGTCCTCCAGCTCCGAGGAGCCCCAGCCGCTGGGGGTCTGGGAAAAGGCCTGCATGGCGATGAATTTCAAATCCACAATCAGCTGGTTATAATAAAGGTGGTTCTTGTTGAGGCACAGCCCCGGCCAGCCTTCAATAATGTCAATCATGGGCTGCAGCACCTGCACCACGTGCATGGTGGTGTTGATGGAGCTGTTGTACTGGGCGTTTACCAGGTGCATGGCGATGCTGGCGGCCTCGTCCTCCGGCAGCTGCACACCCTCCTGGGCGGCAATCTGCTCCAGGGCGTACTGCCCCACCGCAAACTCACCGGGATAGAACACCCGCATCTCCGTTACCAAGGCGTTGTGCAGCTGGATTCCCCGGTGCACCCGCTCCAGGGCAAAGTTCACATGGTCCGTAAGGGTCAGGTAAATGGACTCACTGAGCTGGCGGCCCAGCACATGGTCCGCATGGTCGATGATCCTGGTGCAAAGCTCCAGAAGGCGCACGGGAAGCTGGCTCAGCACATCCTTGAAGCGGCTGAACTCCTCATCGCTTTCCATGCGAAAGACCTTTTCCGCATCCTCCGGGCGCAGTACGTCCCCCGCCCTGGAGCGGAAGCCCAGACCCTTGCCCATGGCAATCAGCTCACGGCCGCTGTCGTCCACGCAGCTGACCACATTATTGTTAATCGCCTTCAGAACCCGCAAAACTGCTGTCCCCCTATAACAAAAAAGACCAAATCCTACAAAACCGCATACCTTCTGCGCACACTTGTAGAACTTGGTTTTGCCTGCTTTACCAGTAACAATCCATTGCTGTCCTTTATTTACAGTTATAGTCTACAGAAGATTTTACAATTTGTCAACAATTTTTGCCTGCCTGCCGGATTCTTTGGAACATCTCATAGCATTCCCTGTATATTTTTGTGCAATATGTTAAGTATCTATCCGCAGCTTTTCCCAACTTCCCGGAAATAGCCATTGCCCGGGGGAATAATGTGTGGTATACTACGGACAAAGGAGGGCTTACTTATGCCACGGATTTTAAGCGCATTCAGCTCCCAGCTCACCGCCATGGGGCCCCGGGAACTGCTGTCATCCATTGCCGCCTCGGAAGGGCGCACCATTCTCTGCGAAACCATCGGCTCCGTCATGCCCATGCTCATGGATGTGACCAACGCCGAGTTTGCCGCCGCCATGGGGGCAGACATTCTCCTTCTGAATATGTTTGATGTAAATAAGCCTCTGATTCAGGGGCTTCCCCCGGTCCCGCCGGAAGACACCGTCCGGGAGCTGAAACGCCTCACAGGCCGGCCCATCGGCATCAACTTGGAGCCGGTGGAGGAGCTTCCCAAAGAGGAAGATAAGATGTGGGCCATGACCCCCGGCCGGATTGCCACCCTGGAAAACGCCCGGAAAGCGGCGGACATGGGTGTGAACATGATTCTTCTCACAGGAAACCCCGGCACCGGGGTGTCCAACGCCGCCATCGTCCGAACCCTGGAGCTTTATAAGAAGGAGCTGGGGGACCGGCTGGTGCTGGCCGCCGGGAAAATGCACGCCTCCGGCGTTCTCTCCGAGGGGGGCGAGCATATCATCACCCGGGAGGATATGGAAAGCTTTGCAAAGGCCGGTGCGGACATCATTCTTCTCCCCGCCCCCGGCACTGTCCCCGGCATCACCATGGAATATATCCGTGGTCTGGTGGAATATGCCCACAGCCTGGGATGCCTGACCCTCACCGCCATCGGCACCTCTCAGGAGGGAGCGGACACCGCCACCATCCGGCAGATTGCCCTCATGTGCAAGCAGACCGGCACGGATATGCACCATCTGGGAGACACGGGCTACTGCGGTATGGCCCTGCCGGAGAACATTCAAACCTACAGCATTGCTGTGCGGGGCATCCGCCACACCTATCACCGGATGGCCGCCTCCATTAACCGATAAGAAGAAAGGTTGGATAAAAGATTATGGAACAGCTGATGGATGCAATCGTCAAGCCTGCTGCTGGCCCGGGACTTACGCTGCGGAAGGTGCCGGTACCGGTCCCCGGTCCCGGCGAGGTGCTTATCAAGGTGCACAAAACCGCCATCTGCGGCACGGATGTGCACATCTACAACTGGGACCCCTGGGCCCAGGTACATATCAAGCCCCCCATGACCATCGGCCATGAGTATGTGGGCGAAGTGGCTGCCCTGGGTGCCGGTGTCACCGGTCTTACCGTGGGACAGCGGGTTTCCGGCGAGGGACACATCACCTGCCACCGGTGCCGCAACTGCCACAACGGCGATATTCAGTGGTGCAAGGACACGGTGAGCGTGGGCGTGGACCGGGACGGAGCCTTTGCCGAGTATGTGTGCATTCCTCAGTCCAATGTGATTATTATTGATGAAAGCCTGCCGGAGGATGTGGTGGCCTTCTTCGATGCCTTCGGCAACGCCACCCACACCGCCCTCATGTTCCCCCTCATCGGCGAGGATGTGCTCATCACCGGCGCCGGCCCCATCGGCATCATTGCCGCCGGTATCTGTAAGTTTGCCGGTGCCCGCCGGGTCATCATCACCGACGTGAACGACTACCGGCTGGACTTGGCCCGGAAGATGGGCGTGGACGCCGCCGTGAACACCGCCCGGGAGGATCTCCCTCAGATTATGAAAGATCAGGGCCTCACGGAAGGCTTCGACGTGGGTCTGGAAATGTCCGGCAACGGCAGAGCCTTGCAGCAGCTCATCGGCTCCATGCGCAACGGCGGCAAGGTGTCCCTCCTGGGCATCAGCAATAAGCCGGTGGAGCTGGACATGAACACCATCATCACCAAGGGTCTGACCCTCCAGGGCATTTACGGCCGAAAGATGGACAACTGGCACCAGATGAGCTACATGGTGCAAGGCGGCCTGGACGTGACCCCGGTGATTACCCATCGGTTCCATTACACAGACTTTGAAAAGGGCTTCCAGGCCATGCTCAGCGGCAACTCCGGCAAGGTGGTTCTGGACTGGACAAAATAAGGAGGTAAACACCATGAAATCTGCACTGAAAGCTTTTCAGCAGGAGCTGGACGCCATCCGGGAGGCAGGTACCTGGCGGGACGAGCGGATCATCACCACTCCCCAGAGCGCCCGGATTGACACCACCGCCAAGAAGGCCGTGGTAAACCTGTGTGCCAACAACTATCTGGGCCTTTCCAACAACCCGGAGCTGATTGCCGCCGCCAAGGACAGCTATGACAAGTGGGGCTTCGGCCTCTCCTCTGTCCGGTTTATCTGCGGCACCCAGTCCATCCACAAGGAGCTGGAAAAGAAAATCGCCGCCTTCTCCGGCATGGAGGATGCCATTTTGTACTCCTCCTGCTTCGATGCCAACGGCGGTCTGTTCGAGACCCTCCTGGGGCCGGAGGATGCGGTCATCTCCGACGAGCTGAACCACGCCTCCATCATTGACGGTGTGCGGCTGTGCAAGGCCAAGCGGTACCGCTACAAGAACAACAACATGGAAGACCTCCGCCGCTGCCTGGAGGATGCCCGGGCTTCCGGCTGCCAGAAGCTGCTCATCGCCACCGACGGTGTGTTCTCCATGGACGGCTACATCGCAAACCTCCCCGGCATCTGCGACCTGGCAGAGGCGTTTGACGCTCTGGTGATGGTAGACGACAGCCACTCCGTGGGCTTTATGGGCAAGCACGGACGGGGCACTGCCGAGCACTGGGGCTGCATGGACCGGATTGACATTGTCACCGGCACCTTCGGCAAGGCCCTGGGCGGCGCTTCCGGCGGCTACACCGCTGCCCGGCAGCCCATCGTGGATTTGCTCCGGCAGAAGAGCCGTCCCTACCTGTTCTCCAACACCCTGGCTCCCGCCATCTGCGCCGCCACCATCCGCACCATTGAGCTTTTGGAAGAGAGCACCGCTCTGCGGGACAAGGTGCATGAGAATGCCCGGTACTTTAGAGCCGGCATGGAGAAGCTGGGCTTCGACCTGCTTCCCGGTGAGCACCCCATTGTGCCGGTGATGCTCTACGACCCCAAGGTGGCCCACGAGTTTGCCCGGCGGATGCTGGAAAAGGGCGTGTACGTGGTGGCCTTCTGCTACCCGGTGGTGCCCAAGGGCAAGGACCGAATCCGCACCCAGATGTCCGCCGCCCTCACCAAGGAGGACCTGGACTTCGCCATCGCCTGCTTCGGAGAAGTAAAGAAAGAAATGGGCTTATAATATGCGGGCAGTGCCCGGCGGCGAGTCGCCGCTGACGTTTTCGCACCGGCTGGTCTGTAATCGGTACTTCCCTGACCCGCCCGCCGGGGTGCCCCCGGTGGCAATTTCGGCGGGCAGTGCCCGCAGCCAATTTCCCACGGTAATCTCCAGCAAATCGTTACTGCCCCTCCAGCGCCCGGTATCGTTACCGAGCAAAATAGGGAACGAAAACATGGGCACTGTGTACGCATTGACAGCGGCGGCACGCCGCAATGCCTCCCTCCGGGAGGGAGGTGGCTTGGGGCGCAGCCCCAAGACGGAGGGAGCCTGCGGGCAGCAAGCCGATTTAACCCCAGGGGCGGTACCTCCCCTGGGGCATAAAACTACCTGTGCCCCACCCCGGAAAGCCCCCGGTATCATGGACGCAGGGTATTGAGACCCAAAAGCAAGTACCACCCCATATACAAACCAGCGGCTTACCACCCGCTGGCTCCCTCAGTCACGGCTAACGCCGTGCCAGCTCCCTCCCGGAGGGAGCTATAGGCGGGTGCGTTTTGGGGAGCATTTGCTTTTGGGGAGTGGCATTGGTAAAACAAATAAGCACGCAGAAAATATAAAAAACGAGCGAGAATACCAGTTTTATGGTATTCTCGCTCGTTTTTTGCTTATTTTTATAGTCGGTTTTTAGCTTTGGGTCAAATATTCTTCGGCGTAGTGGCAGGCAACAGCCCCGTCGGCCACGGCGGTGACCACCTGGCGAAGAGCCTTGGTACGAACGTCACCCACGGCGAACACCCCGGGGATGGGGGTTCGGGTGGTTTCGTCTACCTGAATATATCCGGCCTCGTCCAGGGGAAGCTTGCCCTTTACCAACTCCGTTGCCGGGTCTCTTCCGATGCTGACGAACACGCCGTCGCAGGAAAGGGTTCGCTTTTCCCCGGTTTTGGTGTCTTTCAGCACCACACCGGTGACAAAATCCTCGTGAAGCACCTGCTCCACCGTGCTGTTCCAGGCAAATTCCACATTTTTCGTCTCCATAAGAGGCTGGTGGTAAATTTTTGTGGCCCGGAGGGTATCCCGGCGATGGACCAGAATCACCTTTTTGCAAATCCGGGACAGATACAGGGCATCTGCCGCTGCGGAGTTGCCGCCGCCAACCACCACCACGGTTTTGTCCCGGTAGAACATGCCGTCGCAGTGGGCGCAGTAGCCCAGTCCTCTGCCGATGAGCTCCTGTTCCTCCGCCACTCCCAAGGGTCTGGGGTTGGCACCGGTGGCGATGATCACCGTCCGGCCTTCATAATCCCCTTCCTGGGTGTGGACTGTCTTGACACTGCCCTCCAGCTCCAGCCCCGTCACCTGGGTGTACCGGGTCTGCACTCCGAACCGGGCGGCACCCTGCTCCATCTGCTGACCCAGGGTAAAGCCGTCCACGCCCTCCGGGAAGCCGGGGTAGTTGTCAATCTGGGAGGTGAGGGTCATCTGTCCTCCCGCTGCCATTTTTTCCAGCACCAGAACAGACAGGCCTGCCCGGGCTCCATACAAAGCGGCTGTATACCCGCCGGGGCCGCCGCCGACAATCAACATATCATAAATCATGGTATCATAACCCCTTTCCTCCATAGTATAACCGAAAAAAATTCCTCTTTATGTGACAAAATCACCTTTTTTCCCGGATGAGCATGGGGGTCATCATAGGTTTCTGGAAAAAGTCCTGAAAATGGGCGCATTTAATGAGAAATGCGTAAAAAACCGGGTAGCCGCTGCCGTAAAGGGTCTCGGCGTTGCCCATGCCCTTGGCAAGAATCACATCCGCTTCCTCCATGGCTTCCTTTGCCTCCCGGGACAGCAGGCTCAGCTCTGTGCCGCCTACGGTGTTGCCGTTGTCAATCACCGGGAAGGGGATTCCCGCCACCTGGGCATCCTCCCGGGTGGCATCGTTGTGGGCAGGGCCGCCCCGGACGCAGAAGGTAATTTCCAGCTGGGGATACTTTTTGTGAATCTGCTCCGCCAGCAGCCGGTCAAAAACCACTTCCCCGGCGTTATCCGTCAGATACAGTAGCTTCTTTCCCGCAGAAAGCTCCCGGCAAAGCTCTCTATAGCAGTCCATGTCCAGCTCCATATCCAGAGCCCCCAGGAGCATTTTTTCCAGTTCTTCAAAGCTGACCTTTCCCTGCAATGCGGAAAAATCCAGATAATTTCCCAGAATGGAAAATTGCAGCCCCGCCAGCACCGGGTCGGCAGCTCCTTCCACCAGAGGCTGAATCTGGGGCAGCCGCTCCAGCACGAACCGGTTGGAGTCGATTTTCTCCTGACGGAACCGGTCGTCCTCCAGATGATAGTATTTTTTCAGCAGGGCGTTGGCCTGCACTCCCAGATAGGGGGAGCTGGCGCCCTTGGGAGCCTGGGCGTAGAGGGTCAGCAGCTCCCGGGCGAAGTCCATAGCGGTTTCCTCGTCCCCCAGCTGCCGGGCCTTTTCCAGGCTCCGGTTCAGGTTGCATTGCAGACACAGGGTGTTCAGTTCAATAGACAATGTTATCCCTCCAAATGCCGCCGGATTCTGCCTTCAATCAGCTCCAGAGCCACCAAATTTTTGCCGCCCTCCGGCACCACCAGGTCAGCATACTTCTTGGTGGGCTCCACATATTTTTCGTGCATGGGCTTCACCGTCTGCTGGTACTGGGTCAGCACCGACTCCAGACTCCGGCCCCGCTTATTCACATCCCGCTTGATTCTCCGGCACAGCCGCACATCCGCATCGGCGTCCACGAAAATCTTGATGTCCATCAGCTGACGCAAAGGCTCCGACTCAAAAATCAGGATGCCCTCTACAATAATCACCCGCTCCGGTACAATGCGGATGGTTTCGTTGCTCCGGTTGTGAACGGTGAAGTCGTACACCGGGCAGTCGATGGGCTGACCGTGGCGCAGCTGATCCAGCTGATAAATCATCAGGCTGGTGTCAAAAGCCCCGGGCTCGTCGTAGTTCAGCTGGCACCGCTCCTCGTAGCTCAGCTCATCGTGGCGCTTGTAGTAGTTGTCGTGGCTCAGGACGGTGATCACATCCCCGAATTTGTCAATGAGGTTTTTCATCAGGGTGGTTTTGCCGCTGCCGCTGCCGCCGGCAATGCCGATTACCAGAATATCTCCCATATTTTCTCCTCCTTACCCGTTCAGCAGTTCCATGGCCCGGTTGAAAATCTCCGGGGTTCCCAGGCTGTTTTCCATTTGGATATCTCCGTTCCCTTCCGGGGATAACAGGTCCGCCTCCATCAGCCGCCGCAGGGTCTGGCGGGCGGTGCCCGCTCCCCCGTCCAGCAGCTGGGTTCTCTCCCCTAAAATCCGGGAGATGACCCCCCGGGCAAAGGGATAGTGGGTGCAGCCCAGCACCAGGGCATCCAGCTTCCCCACATAAGGCGCCAGAATCCCCCGGAGAAGGGTCTCACACTCGTCGCTTTCTCCCTTCCCCGCCTCCACCAGCTCCACAAGGCCGGGAGCGGAGATGGAATGCAGGCCCAGAGCCGGGTAATGCTCCGCCAAGTGAAGGAATTTCTCCTCGTGGAGGGTCACTTCCGTAGCCATGACCCCCACCTGCCCGGTGGGGAATCGGTCTGCCGCCACCTTGAGGGCCGGCTCGATGCCAATGATGATCTCCTCCGGGTGCTGCTCCCGGAGAATGTCAATGGCGGCGGCGGTGGCGGTATTGCAGGCCACCACCAGGGCCTTCACCCCCCGGGAAAAGAGGTGCTCCGCTGCATCCAGGGTCAACTGCCGCACGGTTTCCACCGGCTTTTGCCCGTAGGGGGCGTTGGCAGAGTCTCCGAAGTACAAAAACCGCTCCTGGGGCATAGCCTTCACCAGCTCCCGCAGAACGCTGATGCCTCCCAGCCCGGAATCAAACACCCCGATATAGTCTTTCTTGCTGTGCATAGCTTCACCAGCTTCTTTCTTACTTGGAGCCATTGTACCAGAAAAACCCCGGCGATGCAAACAAAAATTCCCGGTTGTCACAGACGCAGCAAACTCCACACCAGCGCCGCAAGGCACACCACCAGGACAGGCCGGAAGGTTCCGGAAGGATTGAGAAAAACACCCTCCCTGGCGGCCTTTTTCGCCCGGAAGTACCAGCGAAAATACGCAACAATGCTGCTCAGATACATGAGGCCCAGGACAACCCTGTCTGCCACCCACATGGGATCCATCCCCGGAATCTCCACCCCCTGGACAGCCGCCATGGCAAGGAGGTTACGGTACCGCTTCAACTGTTGATAAATTCCCAGAACAAAGAACGGAATTGTAATCAGCCAGTAGGGTACCAGCCAGCACATGGCAGTGGTGTGAATCCGGTCAACCTCCAAAGCCGGCTCTGTCTCCAGGGGCACAGGGTCGGGCCGCTGGTTGTAAAAGATCTGCATACCCCAATCGGCGCAGGCAAACTCCCACCCGTCATGGCGGCACATTTCATAAAAGGCATTCTGCTTCTCCAGGGCTTCGGCGTTCTCCTCATCGGCGGTAGGGCTGTAATACAGGGCAAACTTCAGCTTCTGGGGAGAAATCCGCCGATAAGTCCACATGAGACTCCCTATTTTTTCCACCAGCCAGCCCTTTTGGGCCATTTTCTCCAGATGTCGGCAGAGTCCATCCCGGTCGAGAAAAACGTGGAGTTCCAATCTCACTTTTTTGTTCAACATGGGGTTTCCTCCTTTCCGGTACAAAGCCTGATTCTTACAAGAAAAGGAAAACGAAAGATGCCAGCCACAAAGCCAGGGCAATCCAGCTGGGTCCGGGACGTCGGAAGAAAACCCCCTCCCGGGCGGCCTTCTTTGCCCCGCGGTACCACCAGAAGTATTCTGCGATGTCTACCAGCAGGGCGGCAATGAGCAGCGCCCAAGGTATGGCCTGTGCCAATCCCCAGGGAACTGCAGCCTCCTCCGGGTAGATTCCCAGGGCCGCCAGCCTCTCCTGAAAATGGAGATTCCAGTCGTAGGATCGGATTTCCCGCCGGATCAACAGGCCAAACAGACAGATGTCCAAAATCCACGAGGGCGCAAACCCCCGCAGGAAGGCGGTGTGGAACCGGTCCAGTTCTGCCACGGGGTCCGTATTCAGAGGGACAGCATCCGGCCGCCGGTTGCAGAAAATCTGGATTTCCGAGTTGTTGCAGACCAGCTCCCAACCGTCGTGGGCGCACAGTTCGTAAAACTCCGCCTGTTTTGCCATGGCTTCGCCATCCTTCTCCTTGGCAGGACGGGCATAGAACACGGCATATTTCAGAGCCGTGGGGGGAATCCGCCGGAACAGCCACAGGCCGTCCCCCGTAAGGCTCTCCGGCATCCAGCCCTTTGCCGCCATTTTTTCCAGATAGCGGCAGATGCCCTTCCGATTCCCGAAGGAAAACAACCGAAGACTTACCCGAAAGTTCAGCATTCCATATCCTCCTTTCCGAAATACAGACGGTAGTCCTGGAGCTGGGCCTCCAGCCGACGGACCTCCGCCTCCAGCATGGCCTTTCCCTTTTCTGTAATCAGATAGCTGCGGCGGCGGCCCTGAACCTGGGTTTCTGTAATGATTCCCTCCGCCAGAAACTGCTCCAGCAGGGTATACAGGGTACCGGAGCCGATTTGCACCCGTCCGCCGGTCATCTCCGGCACCCGGTCCAGAATGTCCATCCCCCACCGCTCCTCCCGGAGGCACAGGAGGGTGTAAAACATCTGCTCCGTCAGGGTGCGGAAGCGTTCCCTTGCCATAGCCATTCCTCCATTCTCGATTATCGAGTATCTCTACCATGATTATATACTCGAATATCGAGAATGTCAATTCCAAAACCGTCCCCGGCGGAAAAAAGTTTCCGGAACATGGCCTTCTCCAGCTTTTTGGGGACTTCCGGCAGTAAAACCGGTAACAAGAGAAAACAGGGCTTTCTGTGTTAACATAAAATTTACAATATTATGTTCGCCAGCCTTTGACTTTTTTCGTCCGCCAAGCGTCTAACAGGCAGAACAAAAGAAATGAGGCGGATTGTATGCACCACCGTAGAAGAAGAAAACCGAAGAAAAACTTTATGCTGCCCCTGCTGGGACTGCTGCTGATTGGGACGATTACCGCAGCGGTCTGTGTCCAGCTGACCCAGGCAGCCCCCCACCAGCCGGAAAGCACACAGAATACCCAGCCCACTTCCCCACCCACGGAAGCCACCGGGGACACCACCCAGCCCACCACACAGGCACCCACAGGCGGAGGCTATGACTATGGAGAGCCTGTCCCCCAGTCGGAAGCGGTGGACAATTCCTATTTTGACGATGCGGTTTTCATTGGAGATTCCAGAACCGAAGGTCTGATTCTCTACACCGGCCTTTCCAACACCACGGTGTACGCCAATCAGGGGCTGATGGTGGACACGGTGTTCACCAGCCCGGTAATTCAGATGGACGGGCAGAAGCTCTCCGTGGTGGAGGCCCTGCGCCGGACGGAATTCAAGAAAGTGTATATCATGCTGGGCATCAACGAAACCGGCTGGGCCTATGAGAGCATTTTCATTGACAAATACAAGGCACTCATTGAAGAAATCCAGTCCATCAACCCCCAGGCCATCATTTACATCCAGGAGATTATGCCTGTGACCGCCGAGACTTCCCGGACCCACAGCTACGTGAAAAATGACAAAATTCAGCGGTATAACGAGCTTCTTGCCAAATTGGCGAAAGAAATGGGGGCATACTACATTGACACCGGTGCGGCGGTGGCAGATGCAAGCGGCTGTCTGCCGGAAGAGGCTGCCATTGACGGCATCCACCTGAAAAAGCCCTATTGCGATAAATGGCTGGATTACCTGAAAACCCACACGGTACAGCCGGAGAAAGGAGCGTAAAACCCATGAAAAAAAGAATGCTTCCCTTTCTTTTGGCTCTTGCCCTGCTTTTTGGTCTTGCAGGCTGCGGCGCTACCGGCGGCTCTCTGGATATCCAGGCCCTGGCGGAGGATTTGCTGAAAAATGGGGAATTTTCCGATGAACTGTGGAAAATAGATGACAGCATGGTACAAAAGCTGTATAATGTAAGCGACTACACCCAGGCGCTGGTGTATGTGGGCAGCGGCGCTACGGCGGAGGAACTGGCCCTGTTCGCCTTCCCCTCGGAGGATGCTGCCGCCCAGGGGCTCCAAAAGGCCAAAGACCGGCTGGAATCCCAGATTGCAGACTACCGCACCTACCTTCCCCAGGAGGTGCCCAAGCTTCAAAATGCCGTGGTAAAGCAGTGGGGCAATTTCGTGATTGTGTGCGTCAGCCCCGGCAGCGCCTGCGGGGAGATTGTTGCCCGGTATACCAAATAGGATGAAAAGAGGTGAGGCCTACGGAACAGGAATTGACCCGGCTCCTGAAAGCCAATCAGGAAAAATATTACCGTATGGCCTACGCCTATGTAAAAAACCGGGAGGATGCCCTGGACATTGTCCACGATGCTATTGTCAAGGCATTGCAAAAGGTGCATCAGGTGAACAATCCCATGTACCTGGAAACCTGGTTTTGCCGAATTTTAATCAATCAAAGCCTTTCTTTTGTCCGCAGACGGAAAAATACCCTGAACCTGGAGGAAGTGAAGCCCTCCTCCCGGGAGGAGGACTGGACTGGGCGGGTGTCGCTGTACGATGCCATCGACCGGCTGCCCCCCAAGCTGAAAACCGTGATTCTTCTGCGTTTTTTCGAGGACAGATCCTTTGAGGAGATCTCCCGGATTACCGCCCTGAAAGAAAGCACCGTAAAGGCTCGGGTATACAAGGCATTGCAGCTGCTGAAGCTGGATATGGAGGATGTGGATATATGATAGACAAGTCCCAATATGACCAAACGGAAATTCCTCAGGAGCTGGATATGGTAGTCAGCGGCTCCATCTGGGAGGGGAGAAGCCAGCGGAGAAAACGGGAAAAAACAAGAAGCCACCTGAAAAGAGGGGGCTGTGCCCTGGCTGCCCTTACCGTATGCCTGGTGCTCCTGCTGAACATCTCCCCCACCGTAGCCCGGGCCATGTCCCAAATTCCCTTTTTGGGAGAGCTGTGCCGGGTTGTCTCCTTCCGGGAGTACCATTATACCGACGAACTCAAATATGTGGATGTGCGGATTCCCCAGGTTGAAAACTGGGGGAAAACCCAGCTGGAACAGCGGGTAAACCTGGAAATTCAGAAGAAAATCCACGATTGCGTTCAGGAAAGCGAGACCATTGCCCAGGATTATTACGAGGCTTTCGTGGCCACCGGCGGCAACCCGGAGGATTTTCACCCCATGGGCATTACGGTGGACTATGAGGTAAAATGCATCAACCAGAAGTACGCTTCCTTTGTCATCTGGAAGTGTGAATCCTTCTTCCGGGCCTATGAACAGTGGTATTACTACAACATCGACCTGCAGAGCGGCAGGATTCTGTCCCTCAAGGACTGGTTTGGCAACGACTACCGGCAGATAGTCGCCAAGAGCGTGGAAAAAGAGCTGGCCAGCTGGGATGAGGATGAGCAGTGGGCGCTGTGGGAAGATGTGGATGTGGAGGACCTGATTTCCGAGAATACGGACTTCTATATCAACGGAGACGGACAGGTCGTGGTGGTATTTCCCCGGTACGCCTTAGCCTGCGGAGCGGCGGGGAGACTGGAGTTTGTCATCGAATAAAAAATTGCCCCCCTGACTGTATGCGGTACAGCAGGGGGGCGATATTTTGAGGATTTTCAAAAAATCAGCTGGGCGGAGAATACCCGCTCCTGGCCGCCGCCGGGGTTATCCCGGTGGGCATCCAGCTGAAACACCGGGCCTTCTCCCAGGTTCCAGTTCAGGGTCAGCTTCTGCCCCTCCTTGGCCTCGTTCAGGTAGCACACCGTAAATTCCTTCAGGGGGTGGTCCCGGTGGAAGGCGCTGGGAATGAGATCGTCCACCCAATCCATGTACCGGGTGTTGTTCATGTGGCCGTTGATGTCCAGGTCCGTGTAGCCCACGGTACGCTCTGCCCGGCCTTCCCCGCCATGGGGCACCAGGGAGCCGGGGACTGCCAGCTCGCCGCCCCGGATGGTGCCGGGAACCATCACGCCGCTTTTGGCCGGGAGAATCATCTTCCGGGAGCGGGTATCCATCAGCACCCAAAGGCCGATGGTGCGGAACACCTCCTGCCCCTTTTCATCATAGGCCACGGTGGACCGGGGAAAGGCGGAGCGGGTGGTGGGCAGAGGCCAGGTCTCCACGGTGATGGTCTCCCCCTTCATGGGCATCCGGGTAATCTGCACCCGGTGGCGGATAATGGCCCAGAACATATTCTGCTCTTTCAGGGTCTGCCAGTCGGTGTGGAGGGCAATGCAGTGTCCCCCCGCCGCCTCCTGGGCCAGATACAAAAGCACGGAGGCTTTCAGCCTGCCGAAGCAGTCCACGTGAATGTCCGTCAGGGTATGGGTTTGACGAAAAACAGCTTCCAAAATTCAGTTACCTCTTTTCTCAAAAGCTCCGCCCTATAGGGGAGCATGGCTTTCTAAGGAAACTCTGAATAAAGAGGCAAGAGCTGGTAGCGAGAGATTTTTCGTCAGACAAAAGAATGGAAAACGGCGGAATACTGTATGTATTTCCCGTTTTTCATTCTGCATGGATGGGGAAAAAGATCCGCTATCCAGCCGCAGACGATTTATTCAGAGTTTCCCTAACTTCCCTGGTTTTCGATGACCAGAATGTTGGCGGTGTACCGCCAGCCGCTGCGGTAGAATACCACCTCCGCCCGGTCCCCGGGGGAGAGGGTATACACCAGGCTCATCAGCTCCTGGGTGGTGGTAATGGCCTGGCCGTTTACCTGCAGCAGGGTATCTCCCGGACGGATGCCCACCTGGTAGGCAGGGGAATCCGAGTCCACCCGGGTGATATAGACCCCCTTGGGCAGCCGGAAAAACTGCTGCTCCAGGGTGGAAAGGGTGTGGGTGGAGAAGCCCAGGGAGGGTCTGCCGGACACATAGCCCTGCTGGATCAGCTCCTGGGTCACTTCCTTGATGGTGACACTGGGGATGGCAAAGCAGCCGGGGTCTGCGTCCGTGCTGTTGGTATCGGTTTGCAGGGCATTGATGCCCACCACCTGACCGCTGCTGTTCAGCAGGGGGCTGCCGGCGCTGCCCTCCGGGAGCACCAGATCCGTCTCGATCATCACCATGGTGCGTCCGTCAAAGGTAATCTTCTGATTGACAGCGGATACTGTGCCCCCCACCGTTCCGGAAAGCTCCAGAGAGCTTCCCATGCCGGCTACCGCCTCCCCCTCCTGCAAGGCAGAGGAATCTCCCAGCTTGGCAGGGGTCAAATCCTTGGTGGGGATGTAGAGCACCGCCAGATCCGTCAGATAATCGCTGCCCACCACCGTGGCAGGAAAGCTTCTTCCGTCCGTCAGGGCCACGGTGATGCCCAGGGAATCGGTGACCACGTGGGCATTGGTAACCACATAGCCGTTCTTGGTCAGCACGACCCCCATGCCGGAGGTGGTGCCGGAGATACACCGGCTGGTGACGCTCACCACGCTGTCAATGTTCTCGGCGTAAACCTCTTTCAGGGAGATGCTCTGGGAGTCATTGGGCTCTGCCTTGGGTATGGTATACATGGCAACCGTGTCGTTTTCCTGACGGGCCGCCACCTCCGGCTCATTGGCACTAAGAGAAAATTGCAATGAGGCGGTATCCTCGGGCTGGGAAACCTTGGCCTCCGGCAGGATGGAGAAGTCCATCATCTCCATCACAATCATCAGTCCTCCCAGAAGAATCGCCAGCATCAGCACCAGGGACATGGGGCCGGCATTGCTCTTCTCCGGCTGGGTGGGGCCGGTTTGATAAAAGCTGTCGTATTCGGTTTTTTCGGGATTGTCCTGCATAAAAAAACCTCACTGAGAAAAATGCGATTGCCTCAATTCACCAGAGGCAGGGTAAAGGTAAAGGTGGTCACGTTGTCCTTGCTGGATACGGAGATATTCTCCTTGTGGTAGAGGATGATGGTCTTGACGATGTAAAGACCCAGTCCCCAGCCGTCCCGGTTTTCGGAGCGGGACTTATCCAGCTTGTGGAAGCGTTCGAACACCAGAGGCAGCTCCTCCGCCGGAATGGTGGGGCCGTCATTGGCCACAGACACATAGACCTTGGAGCCGTCCTCCCGGATTCGCAGGGACAAGGTGCCCTTTTCCGGACAGAACTTCACCCCATTGTCCACCAGGTTGTAAATCACCTGGGTAATGGCGTCGGGACAGGCCCGGGTATACACCGGATGCTCCGGCATATCCACCTCCACCTGAATGTCCTTGGCGTTGATTTTCTGCTCAAAGGTGATCAGCACCCGCCCGGCACACTCGCAGATGTCGAAGCGGATGAGCTTGTCGTCGGAATAGCCTCCCTGGTCCTGAAGCCGGGAGATGTCCAGCATACTCCGCACCAGGCGGCTGAGCCGCTTGGTTTCGTCGGAAACCAGCTGCATATAATGGCGCTGCCGCTCAGGAGGAATGGTGCCGTCCAGCATACCGTCGATATAGCCGCCAATGGTGGTCATGGGGGTTTTCAGCTCATGGGACACATTGGTGACAAATTCCTGCCGCCGGTACTCGCTTTTCTGCAAGGAAGCGGCCATGTTGTTGAAAGCCAGGGCCAGCTCCTGAATCTCCATGGGACACCGTCCGTCCACCGACACCCGGGCCGCCAGGTCTCCGTGGCCAAAGTCGTTGGCGGCCTTGGCCATCTCCCGCAAGGGGTTACTCTGCTTCCGGGCAAGGTAGGACATAATCAGCCCCGACACCAGCACCACCAGCAGGGAAACCACCAGATAGATTTCCGTAATCTGCTGCAAGAAGTCCATGTTGGCGGACATAGGGGAGGACACCATCACAATGCCCAGGGTGTCCCCGGAGCCGGTATAGATGGGAACGCTGACCACATACCGGGGCTCCTGATACAGCCCCTCAATGTTTCCGGAGCTGATTTCATATTTGCTGGAGAGCACCCGCTGCAAATAGTCCTGGCTGATGACCATACCCTGATGACTGCACCCCAGAGGTGCATCGGAGCAAAGAAGCAGCCGCCCCTGGCTGTCGCAGATAACCGCATCCGCATCGGACACGGAAGCCGCCACCGACAGGTTCAGAAGGAAATCCGCGCTGTCCATCTCCTGAGAGGTGGCGTAGGCAGAGGCCAGATTGGCGATGGTGTCCGCGTCTGATTTCAGGTCTGCATAGGTCTGCTTCTTCATATAGCCCCCTACCAGCACCTGCAGGGCAATGCCCACCAGCAAAAGGGCCAGCAGCAGCACAATGGCTGCCGGGTAAAAGGCTCGGCTGAATGTGGTTTTCATTGGACTTCAAACTTGTAGCCTACGCCCCAGACGGTTTTCAGGCACCACTGGTCGGAAACCCCCTCCAGCTTCTCCCGCAGCCGCTTCACGTGGACGTCCACCGTCCGGGAGTCGCCGAAGTAGTCAAAGCCCCAGACCTCGTCCAGCAGCTGGTTCCGGGTGTAGACCCGGTTGGGAGAGGAGGCCAGGTAGAACAGAAGCTCCATCTCCTTGGGGGGCGTATCCACCTTCTTGCCGTTTACCGTCAGCTCAAAGGCATCCATGTCGATGGTGAGCTTGTCGAAGGTGAGCCGCCGGGGTGCGGTCTCGTTTCCGCCCCGGTCAGAACGGCGGAGCACCGCCTCAATCCGGGCCAGCACCTCCTGCATTTCAAAGGGCTTGGTGATATAGTCGTCGGCGCCGGCTTTCAGGCCTGCCACCTTGTCGTCGGTCTCGCCCTTGGCGGTGAGCATAATCACCGGGGTCTGGGACTCGGCACGGATGGCCTTGCACACGCTCCAGCCGTCCATCACCGGCATCATCACATCCAGAAGCACCAGATCCGGGTGAATGGCGTGGAACTTGGCAAGCCCCTGCCCACCGTCGGAAGCCACGGTCACAGCGTAGCCCTCCTTCTCCAGGTACAGCTGCAAAAGCTCCTGAATATTCTTTTCATCCTCTACAACCAAAACAGATACAGCCATGTGGATTACCTCCCTGTATTTCCCGCCCCGAAAAGGGGCACAATTTGCGATAATCCTATTATACTGCAAAAAGCCCTTGTAGGGTTAACAATTTGTAAAGACTTTTGCCCCAATTTGTTACGGAGCAAGTTGTGCTTGCAAAAGTGGGATACAAAGAGTATGATAACAATACCATTTAAGGGGAGGCTGTCCCCGGCAAAGCAAGGAGGTTTTCTATGGATGTGATTTTAGAGCTTTTGAAGGCGGTGCTCTTTGGCATTGTGGAGGGCATTACGGAGTGGCTTCCCATCTCCTCCACGGGACATATGATTCTTCTGGACCAGCTGGTAAAGCTAAAGGTAAGCGAAGAATTTTACGAGATGTTCCAGGTGGTGATTCAGCTGGGTGCCATTTTGGCGGTGGTGCTGCTGTTTTTCCACAAACTCAACCCCTTCTCCCCCAAAAAGAGTCCCAAAGCCCGGAACCAGACCTGGCAGCTGTGGTTCAAGGTGATTGCGGCAGTTCTCCCCTCCGCCGTGCTGGGGCTGCTGCTGGATGACTGGATGGATGCCCACCTTTACAATTACGTGGTGGTGGCCATCGCCCTGATTGTCTACGGCGTGGCTTTCCTGTATCTGGAGGATGGGAACGGACGGATTGCCCCCAGAATCAAAAGCGTCCATGCCATCGACTATAAGACGGCTCTGCTCATCGGCGCTTTTCAGTGCCTGAGCCTGATTCCCGGCACCTCCCGGTCCGGCTCCACCATCCTGGGCGCCATTTTGCTGGGGGTGGGCCGCAGCGCCGGCGCGGAATTCTCCTTCTTCCTGGCCATCCCCACCATGGTGGGCGCCAGCGGCCTGAAGCTGGTAAAGTTCCTGGCCTCCGGGGTATCGGTCACCGGTCTGGAAATCGGCGTACTGCTGGTGGGCTGCCTGGTCAGCTTCCTGGTAAGCTTCCTGGTCATCAAGGCTCTCATGGACTATGTGCGCAATCACAGCTTCCGGGTGTTCGGCATCTACCGGATTATCCTGGGCATTGTGGTACTTATCTACTTTTTGATTACTTTACTCTAAGGAGGACATTATGGAATACACCATTTCCAACGGCATTTTGCAGGTGACGGTCTCCGACCAGGGCGCTCAGGTGTGGAGCGTCCGGGAGATTGGCGACGGCACCGAATATATGTGGCAGGGTGACCCGGCGGTGTGGAAGTACCACGCCCCCATCCTGTTCCCCCACACCGGCAAGGTGCCGGGAGGCAGCTTCATCGCCAAGGGCCGGGAATTTCCCGCCAAAAGCCACGGCTTTGCCCGGGAGCTGACCCACACCCTGGTTTCCCATACGGAGGATAAAATCGTAATGGAGCTGCGGGAAAACGAAACCACCCTGGCCCGGTGGCCCTACCGGTTCCGGCTGGTGTCGGAATTTACCCTGGAGGGCAGAACCCTCCACCACACCCTCCGGGTGGAGAATCACGACCCGGAGGCCATGGCCTTCGGCATCGGCTATCACCCCGCCTTCCGGATTCCCATGACTGAGGGACACACAGACTACGAGCTGCGCTTTTCCCAGGCCGAGTCCCCGGTGTGCATTGCCACAAACAGCGAGGGGCTTCTCTCCGACCACACCTATTATCTGGGAAAGAACATCACAACCATCCCTGTAAACCGGGCGCTGTTTGCCAACGACAGCCACATGATGGTGGGTCTTCACTCCAAAGAGCTGTCCCTGGTGGAGAAGGATACAGGCAGAAGCGTGACCTGTGACATCTCCGGTTACCCCTATGTGCTCATCTGGAGCGCCCCGGGAGAGCCCCAGTTCGTGTGCATCGAACCCTGGCAGTCCACCCCCAGCCCCGCAGAGGGCGGCAACCTATGGGAAGAAAAACCCGCCGCCGCCGTCTTACAGCCCGGCGAAACCTACGAAACCTGCCTGAAAACCACCTTTTTCGGGGCATAAGGAAGCAGTATTTCACCCACCCGCAGGGTGGATTTCACTGAAAAAAGGACAAGTCGCAACGACTTGTCCTTTTTTGGGTGACAGGACTCGATAGAATCAGGGAGTGCTCCCCGTCCAGCCGGGGAGCAGCCCGGGTCCACCGGACCCGGGCATTTGATGGGTTCGAGTCCTGTCTGAAGCACAGACCAAAAATAATGGCTACCCAGAGGGCAGCCATTATTTTTGGTGCGGGTGACAGGACTCGAACCTGCACGGCTATGCCAGAGGAACCTAAATCCACCGAGTCTACCAATTCCACCACACCCGCAGATGATATATTTTGTATTCTATCATGGGGTTTTTGTGTTGTCAACGAAAATGCGTGGCCGGGGGTTTGCCAGATAGCCGGAAAGTTCCCGGAGGCTCCTTTGATTTTTGTGCAAATGTACTTGACTTTCTGTTAACAGACGGGTAAAATGTATTTGGTATTGTGTGCGCCGATGTGGAAGTTGCCCCGGCGTTTCATCTTTTGCCCGGATGTCGGGTAGGGTATTTGCGCCCCATGGCGTTCATTTGTGCTGAATCTATCCCGCCTTTTGGCGGTTCATTTGCCAATTCAACATCATGTGGCCCTGTTGCCCACCTCGGGATACCGATTACAAAAAGGAGGTGTGCAGAAATTATGGGACCGTTGGAAATTGTATTCGCCGTCATTGGCGTTCTTTTGGTAGGCATTTTGTGCTTTTTCGGAGGAACTTACTACCGGAAACGGGTAGGTGAGCGGGAGATTGGCTCTGCGGAGCAGGAGGCCACCCGGATTATCAACGAAGCCATCCGCAGCGGTGAGAGCCGGAAAAAGGAAATGCTGCTGGAAGCCAAGGACGAAATTCATAGATTCCGTACGGAGCACGAAAAGGAAGTCAAAGAGCGTCGTTCCGAGCTGAGCAAGCAGGAGCGCCGCCTGCAGCAGAAAGAAGAATCCCTGGACAAGAAGGCCGATGCCTTCGAGCGGAAAGAGACAGAGCTGTCCAACCGCCTGGCAGAGGTGGCCGAGACCCGGGAACAGGTGGAGAAAATCAAAGCCCAGCACCTGGAAAAGCTGGAGGAGATTTCGGGCCTGACCCAGGAGCAAGCCAAGCAGTTTTTGCTTGACAGCGTGGAGTCCGAGGTTCGTCACGAAACTGCCATGAAGATCAAGGAGATCGAGCAGCAACTGAAGGACGAGGCGGACAACAAGGCACGGGAGATTCTCTCCACCGCCATCCAGCGCTGCGCCGCTGACCACGTGGCAGAAGCCACCGTGTCCGTGGTGCCCCTGCCCAACGATGAGATGAAGGGCAGAATCATCGGCCGGGAAGGCCGGAACATCCGCACCCTGGAAACTATTACCGGTGTGGACCTGATTATCGATGATACCCCCGAGGCCATTACCGTCTCCAGCTTTGACCCGGTGCGCCGGGAGGTTGCCCGTCTGGCCCTGGAAAAGCTGATTGTAGACGGCAGAATCCACCCCACCCGCATCGAGGACATGGTGGAAAAGGCCCGGAAGGAAGTGGACCGCACCATCCGGGAGGAAGGCGAGCGGGCTTGCTACGAGACCAATGTGCATAACCTGAACCCGGAGCTGGTGAAGATTCTGGGCCGTCAGAAGTACCGTACTTCCTACGGTCAGAATGTGCTGAACCACTCCATCGAGGTTTCCCACATCGCCGGCCTGATGGCGGCGGAGCTGGGTGTGGACGTGGCTCTTGCCAAGCGGGCAGGACTGCTTCACGACCTGGGCAAGTCCATTGACCACGAGGTGGAGGGCAGCCATGTGCAGTTGGGTGCTGACCTGGCCCGGAAGTTCAAGGAGAACCCGGTGGTCATCAACGCCATCGAAGCCCACCACGGCGACGTGGAGCCCAAGACGGTGATTGCCGTTCTGGTGCAGGCTGCGGACGCTGTGTCTGCCGCCCGTCCCGGTGCCCGTCGGGAGAATGTGGAAAACTACATCCGCCGGCTGCAAAAGCTGGAGGAGCTCACCGGCTCCTACCCCGGTGTGGATAAGGCTTACGCCATCCAGGCTGGTCGGGAAGTGCGGATTATGGTAAAGCCGGAGCAGGTGACCGAGGACAACATGATCATCCTGGCCCGGGACATTGCCAAGAAGATCGAAGCAGAACTGGAATACCCGGGACAGATCAAGGTCAACGTCATCCGGGAAACCAAGGCTGTGGAATACGCAAAATAACAAATAAAAAGCTGCGGCAAACGCCGCAGCTTTTTTATTTTGCCTTACAGGTTTTCCAGAGCCATCACCTTGTCGATGCGGCGCTGGTGGCGTTCGGCGTGGGAGAACTCCGTTGCCAGCCAGATATCCACAATTTCCTGGGCCAGCATGGGGCCGGTGACCCCTGCGCCCAGGGCCATCATGTTGGTGTCGTTGTGCTCCCGGGTTAGGCGGGCAGTCACAGTGTCGGACAGGAGGGCGCAGCGGATGCCCTTGATTTTGTTGGCGACGATGGACACGCCGATGCCGGTGGTGCAAAGGACGATGCCCCGTTCACATTCGCCGGAAGCCACCGCCTGGGCAGCAGGGGCAATATAATCGGGATAGTCGCAGCTGTCGGTGGTGTGGGTGCCGAAGTCCACCACTTCCATGCCCTTCTCCTGAAGGTGGGCTTTCAGCTTATTTTTCAGTTCCACAGCTCCGTGGTCACAAGCCATTGCAATTTTCATTGGTATTTCCTCCTCATATTATATGACAAATCCGCCGTTGACGGACAGCACTTCTCCGGTGACAAAGGGAGCGTCTGCCAGGTACATAAGAGCCCCCGCCACATCCTCCGCTGTGCCGTTGCGCCCCAGAGGGGTTTCCTCTGCCAGGGCGTCCAGGGTTTCCTGGTTGAATCCTGCGCACATATCCGTGAGAATCACCCCCGGGGCAACGCAGTTGCACCGGATGCCGCTGGGTCCCAGCTCCTTGGCCAGGGACTTGGTCAGGGCAATCACCGCCCCCTTGGTGGCAGCGTACACCGCCTCGCAGGAAGCTCCCACCTGTCCCCACATGGAGGAAACCGTAAGAATACACCCCTTCTGCTGCTTCAAAAAGTAGGGAATTGCCTGGCGCACCGTGTGGTAGATGCCCTTCACGTTCACATTGAACATCCGGTCCCAGGCTTCCGGGGTCACATCCTGGAAAAGCCCCACCTGGCTGATGCCGGCGCAGCAAATGAGGATGTCCACCTGGGGAATCTGCAAAAAAGCCTCCCGGACGGCTTCCTCCCGGGCTATATCGCAGCAAATGGGGATAGCACCGGTTTCCGCTTCCAGGGCTTTTGCCCGGTCGTGGGCCTTTTCGTAGAAGAAAAACACCCGGTCTCCCCGGGCGGCGAAGCGCCGCACCGCCGCCGCTCCAATACCCCGGGAGCCGCCGGTGATTACAACAGTTGCCATATAAAATCTCCTTGTAAAAAAGCTGCCGCCCGGAAAACAGGCGGCAGCCGGGAATGTTATCTTCTGCGGCTTCTGGTCCGGTGGTCGGAGTACTGCCGGAGGGAAGAGATTTTGCTGTCGGATTCGGTCATAAAGGCCTTGAGCTTTTCCTCAAAAAGCTGGTCGGCGGTTTTGGGAGCCGGAGGAGGGGTGGGGGCAGAACGCTGGGGGCTGCCGCCTTCTTTCCGGGGGAAGGAATTGCCTCTGCCGGGGCCCCGCTGAGGCTTGGGCTCCAGCCGCTTGATGGACAGATTGATCTTCCCGGAATCCAGGTTGATGACCATGACCTTCACATCCTGTCCTTCGGTCAGGTGCTGCCGGATGTCGCTGACATAGGTATTGGACACCTCCGAGATATGTACCATGCCGGTCTTGTTCTCGGGCAGCTGAATGAATGCGCCAAAGTTGGTGATGGACTTGACTTTACCTTCTAATACGGCTCCTACGGTTAACTCCATGTTTGCTTAGTTTCCTCCAAATTTATGATGGGTCGGTGGGCTCCACCGGATTGAAAAAGACGGAATCCGGGTCTACCAGCCCCAAAAGCTCGGCGGCCAGCTGACGGATGCTCTGGGGGGTGCCCAACTGCTGGATGTCCTGGGTCAGGCGCTCATTCTCCCCTTCCAGGGCGATGGCCTGATTCCGCAGGCTCTGGGTATTGGCCTGGACGCTGTTGCAGCGCATGGCGATGACGCCCATGGCGATGCCGGACAGCAGAATGGATACCAGCACGGCGCACTTGAGAAGAGGTGCGGCGGGGCGGTATACCAGGCGGATATTTTTCATGCAGGGTCCCTCCGGTTCCATGCCGGTCTTTCCGGCAATCATTCCTCCTTATTGTAACCCATTTTTCCCAGCTTGCAAAGAAAAATTTTTGTTTTTTTCGGATTTTTTTGAAAAAATTTTTTCCAAGGTGCCGCCAAAGCCCGGAAAAGGTGCCCCAGTGCCTTCCAGAATCCGGCAAAAACCGGGGAAAAGATCCGCCCCAGGGTCCATTCCCAGCAAAAGCCTCCGGCAGCCAGTCCCAGAGCATACCCGCCCCGGATGTCCCCCCGACACACTCCAAAAAACAGGTACACAAGGGTATATCCCAGGACCCCCAGGAAAAGCAGGTCGGAAAGGGCCGTAAACCGGGGGCGCAGGGGCCGGAGGAAGTCATACACCAGCCCCAGTCCCGCCCCCAGCAGGCAGGCGGTGAGAAACTGCCCCCAGGCCAGGGCCGGGGAAATCATTTCACCAGACGGCGCAGCACGCCGCCTCTTTGCCGGGGCTCCTGATAAATCATGGCGCAGATGTGTCCCTTCACCGCCACCTGTCCCCCTTCAATGGACAAAGTTTTCAGCTCCAGATCCTTGCCATGAATCACCAGGGTTCCCAGCTGGGTTTCCAGCACCACACAGGTCTCTTCAAACCGCACCACCTGGCTGACCCCGGTGAGGGTAAGGCTGCTGCGCTCGTTCAGGGTCAGCTTGTGAGGCAGCTGCACCGGCTCCTGATTCATGCACATCCCTCCTGTTCAAAACAGCCTATGCACCCGGCAGGCTCTTTATGACAGAGACCCCAAAGGGCAGTCTGTGGATTTCGACGGAATTTTTCTTGCATAATCCTATGGAATTTGGTATAATAGCCACGCAACCCACTTATGAAACAGAGAAACGGAGAAATCCCATGGCAAAATTGTACTTTAAATACGGGGCAATGGGCTCCAGCAAGACCGCCCAGGCCCTGATTACCAAATACAATTACGAGGAAAATGATTTGCAGGTGTGGCTCATCAAGCCCAGCGCCGACACCCGGGACGGGGAGCGGATGATTCGCAGCCGGATTGGGCTCCAGGCGGAGGGGGAGATTCTGACCCCCCAGCAGAATGTGCTGGCCCTGTTTGAAGCCACCCAGCTGGGAAAGTGCGACGTGATTATTGTGGACGAGTGCCAGTTCCTCACCCCGGAGCAGATTGATGAGCTGCGGGAGATTGTGGACCGGCACAACATTCCTGTGATGTGCTTCGGCCTGCGGACAGACTTTCAGACCAAGCTGTTCCCCGGCAGCCTCAGGCTCATGGAGGTGGCAGACACCATCCAGGAGATCAAAACCATCTGCGACTGCGGCGCCAAGGCCACGGTAAACGCCAGAATCGACGCCGACGGACACATCATCACCCAGGGCGCCCAGGTGGTGCTGGGGGGCAATGATGCCTACATCGCCATGTGTCACAAGTGCTATATCCGGGGAATCCGGGAGAATCGGGTCATCCGTCTCCACGGCTCCCACGATAAAGAATAAATAACAAAGGAGATTGAACGTCATGGAATTGTCTGAGATTCTTGCCAAATGTGATCACACCCTTCTGGGTCAGACGGCCACCTGGGAGGATATCCGCCAGGTGTGCGACGACGGCATGAAGTACCATGTCGCTTCCGTGTGCATCCCCGCCTGCTATGTGAAGCAGGCCAAGGAATATGTGGGGGACAAGCTTCCCATCTGCACCGTCATCGGCTTCCCCAACGGCTACGATACCACCGCCGCCAAGTGCTTCATGGCCACCGACGCCGTGGACAACGGCGCTGACGAGGTGGACATGGTCATCAACATCGGCTGGGTGAAGGAAGGCAATTACGATGCCGTCCGGGAGGAGATTTCCGCCGTCAAGGCCGCCTGCAAGGGCAAGCTCCTGAAGGTGATTATCGAAACCTGCCTGCTCACCGACGAGGAGAAGATTGCCATGTGCAAGGTGGTTTCCGACTCCGGTGCCGAGTACATCAAGACCTCCACCGGCTTCTCCAAGGCCGGAGCCACCTTCCACGATGTGGAGCTCTTTGCCAAGCACGTGGCTCCCCATGTGAAAATCAAGGCCGCCGGCGGCATTTCCAGCCTGGAGGATGCGGAAAAGTTCATCCAGCTGGGGGCTTCCCGTCTGGGCACCTCCCGGATTGTGAAGCTGGCCAAGGCCCTGGAGGCCGGCAAGACCGCCCCCAACGACGGCTCCTATTGATTATTCACAGTTTCTCAAAACCACACGGTATCGTTACCATGCAGAGGGCTTCCGGCAACACCTCCCTCCGGGAGGGAGGTGGCTTGGGGCGCAGCCCCAAGACGGAGGGAGCCAGCGGGAGTACAGCCTATTGGCGTATCCCGGAGGGTACCTCCCCAAGATTCTCAAGTTTTTGATGCCGAATTAGGATACCTGGAAGCAAGTACCATCCCATCAGCAAATGGGAAGATTACCGCCCGCTTGCTCCCTCAGTCACCTGCGGTGACAGCTCCCTCCCGGAGGGAGCGGTATATACCCGTTCCAATGGCCGATTGAGGCCAACAGATTATTCAATAACAGGAGGAATTTACCATGCTGCATACACCCACTCCCCATATCAGCGCCAAGCCCGGGGACTTTGGCAAGACCGTTCTCATGCCCGGCGATCCCCTGCGGGCTAAGTTCATCGCAGAGACTTTCCTGGAAAACCCGGTGCTGGTGAACAATGTCCGGGGCGTTCAGGGTCACACCGGCACCTATAAGGGGGTAAAGGTCTCCGTCATGGCCTCCGGCATGGGCATGCCGGCCATCGGCATCTACTCCCATGAGCTGTATAACGGCTACGGCGTGGAGAACATCATCCGGGTGGGCTCTGCCGGCGCTATTCAGGAGAATATCGACCTGTACGACCTGGTGCTGGCCCAGGGCGCCTGCACCGACTCCAACTGGGCTTCCCAGTTCCACCTCCCCGGCACCTTTGCCCCCATTGCCGACTTCCAGCTTCTTTCCGAGGCGGTAAAGGCAGCGGAGAACATCGGCGCTACCTACCACGTGGGCAACGTGAACTCCTCCGATGTGTTCTACGGCGACCATGTGGGTGTGCCGGAGGGTCTCGGCAGTGTCTACGGCCTGAAAAAGATGGGCGTCATGGCTCTGGAAATGGAGGCTGCCGCCCTGTATATGAACGCCGCCCGGTACGGCAAGCGTGCCCTGTGCATCTGCACCATCTCTGACCATGTGCTCAAGGGTACGGAAACCACCTCCCAGGAACGGCAGACCGCCTTCACCACCATGATGCGGGTGGCGCTGGATGTGGCTGTTGCCATGGAGAACAAGTAAGAAACCGGGAAAGAGGCGTGGATTGCGCCTCTTTCTTTTTTGGATAAGGAGTATGTTTATGAAGCGTGTATTTTTAATTGTATTGGACTCCTTCGGCATCGGCGCCATGCCCGATGCTCCCGCCTTTGGAGATGTGGGGGTAAACACCCTGGCCTCCTGCGCCACCTCCCCCAGGCTCTCCATTCCCAATATGCTGAAAGCCGGTCTTGGCAACATTGACGGCGTTTCCGCTGTACCGGGGGAAGCCGCTCCCACCGGCGCTTATGCCCGGCTGACGGAAGCCTCCATGGGCAAGGACACCACCATCGGCCACTGGGAGATTGCCGGTCTTATTTCGGAGAATCCCCTGCCCACCTACCCCAACGGTTTCCCTGAGGAGGTTCTGGCTCCCTTCCGGGAGGCTACCGGCAGAGGGGTTCTGGCCAACGCCCCCTGGTCCGGCACGGAGGTCATTGAAAAGTACGGTGCAGAGCATATGGCAACCGGGGATCTGATTGTCTACACCTCCGCCGACTCCGTGTTCCAGATTGCCGCCCATGAGGACATCGTACCCCCGGAGCAGCTGTACGAATACTGCCGGATTGCCCGAAAAATTCTCCAGGGAAAGCACGGCGTGGGCCGGGTCATCGCCCGTCCCTTCGTGGGCAAGCCCGGAAGCTTCCAGCGCACCGCCAACCGCCACGACTTCTCTCTGGAGCCCCCGGCAGAAACCCTGCTGGATGCCATCAAGGCTGCGGGGCTGGACTCCATCGGCGTAGGCAAGATTTATGATATCTTCGCCGGACGGGGCACCACGGAGCACGTGTATAACAAGAGCAACGCCGACGGCATGGCCCATACTGATGATTTCGCCGCCCAGGACTTCCACGGACTGTGCTTCGTGAATCTGGTGGACTTTGATATGCAGTACGGCCACCGGCGGAACATTGACGGCTACGCCAATGCCCTGACGGAGTTTGACTCCTGGCTGGGCCAGTTCCTTCCCAAGCTGGGGCAGGAGGACCTTGTGATGATTACCGCCGACCACGGCTGTGACCCGGGCTACGGAGCCACCACCGACCACACCCGGGAGTATGTGCCCCTGCTGGTGCTGGGCAAGCAGGTGAAACCGGTAAATCTTGGCACCCGGAAGAGCTTTTCCGACATTGCCGCCACGGTAGCAGAGCTTCTGGATGTGCAGTATGCCACCCCGGGCAAGAGCTTTGCCCAGGAGATTCTCTGATAAGGAGGAAAATCCAATGACCCCTGAAAAACTGATGGAGCTGGCCAAGGAGGCCATGACCCACGCCTATGTGCCCTACTCCGGCTATAAGGTCGGTGCCGCCCTGCTGTGCGCCGACGGCACGGTGTATCAGGGCTGCAACATGGAAAACGCCGCCTACTCCCCCACGGTCTGCGCTGAGCGCACCGCCTTCTTCAAGGCGGTGTATGACGGCCACCGGGACTTCACCGCCATTGCCGTCTGCGGCGGCAAGGACGGAGTTCTTACCGGGATGTTCCCCCCCTGTGGAGTATGCCGGCAGGTGATGGCAGAGTTCTGCAAGGAGGACTTCCGTATTTATATGGCGGACGGTCCCGAAAAAATCCAAAGCTGCACCCTGGCAGAGCTGCTGCCTTATGGTTTTTCTGCCGGAAAATACATGGGTATGTAAAAAGTTCATAGTTATTTTTACAAAAATCAAGAAAAGTAGTTGATTTTTGCCCAAAGATGTGCGAAAATAAAGTCGGTGCCCATGGCACCCACTACATAAAAATGGAGGAAAATCAAATGAAGAAGATTCTGGCATTTTTGCTGGCTGCTCTGATGGTTGTCGGTCTGTTCGCCGGTTGTGCACCCGCAGACAACACTGAGACCACCAAGGCTCCCGATTCTACCACGGCTCCCGCAGGTGAGACCACCGAGGGCGGCGAGACCACCGAGGCTCCTGAGGCCGGCGTGATCACCAAGGTTGCTCTGGTCACCGACGTGGGCACCATCGACGACGAGTCCTTCAACCAGGCTTGCTGGCAGGGCGTTGAGAAGTGGTGCAAGGAAAACAACATTGAGTACACCTACTATCAGCCCACCGAGGACTCCACCGACGCCCGTGTGTTGTCCGTTTCCCAGGCTATCAGCGAAGGTGCCAACACCATCGTAATGCCCGGCTACCTGTTTGGACCCACCATCCTGACTGTGCAGGACGAGTACCCCGATGTTTACTTCATCGCTGTTGACGTGGCTGCCGGCGACCTGTCTCTGGACGGCGGCACCACTCTGGTTGACCCCTCTGCCAACGTTGCTTGTCTGACCTTCTCCGAGGAGCAGGCTGGCTACCTGGCTGGCTACGCTGCTGTGAAGGAAGGCTACACCAAGCTGGGCTTCCTGGGCGGCATTGCTGTTCCCGCTGTGCAGCGCTACGGCTACGGCTTCGTTCAGGGCGCTGACGCTGCTGCCAAGGAGCTGAACAAGAAGATCGAGATCAACTACACCTACGGCGGCCAGTTCCAGGGCTCTCCTGAGATCACCGCTAAGATGGAAGGCTGGTACCAGGCCGGCACCGAGGTTGTCTTCGCCTGCGGCGGCGGCATCTACACCTCCGCTCTGGAAGCTGCCGACAAGAACGACGGCAAGGTTATCGGTGTTGACGTTGACCAGTCCCACATCTCCAACCGTTTCGTAACCTCCGCCATGAAGGGCCTGCAGAACGTGACTGAGTCCGTTCTGGACACCCTGAACAAGGGCGAGTGGGCTACCTACGGCGGCAAGGTTTCCAACTTCGGCCTGCTGGAAGGCGAGTATGTTGGCCTGCCCACCGACACCTGGACCATGACCAACTTCACCACCGAGGATTACGAGGCTGTGAAGGGTCAGATCAAGGACGGCACCATCACCGTTTCCAACGACACCTCCAAGATGCCCGCTGTCTCCGAGAACACCACTGTTAACGAGATCGGCTAAGGTTTACTTGGCAAAACAACCAACCCCCGAGGGAAACCTCGGGGGTTTTTATGGTTTTTCAACATTTTCTATTGTATTTTTTGCAAATATCCAGTATAATAGGTACAGCAAACTATAATGGTAAGGGAGTGACCATATGCCAGATTATGTGATTGAAATGCTCAATATCACCAAGGAGTTTCCGGGCATTAAGGCCAATGACGATGTTACCCTTCAGCTGAAGCGAGGGGAAATTCACGCCCTGCTGGGAGAGAACGGTGCCGGTAAGTCCACTTTGATGAGCGTTTTGTTCGGCTTGTACCAGCCGGAAAAGGGCATCATCAAGAAGGACGGGGTAGAGGTGAAAATCAACAACCCCAACGACGCTACCGCTTTGCACATCGGCATGGTGCACCAGCATTTCAAACTGGTGGAGTGCTTCACGGTCCTGGATAACATCATTCTGGGTGCCGAGCCCATGAAGGGTCCTATGGTAAACCGGAAGGCTGCCCGGAAGCGGGTAATGGAGCTGTCGGAGAAGTACGGTCTGAAAATTGACCCGGATGCCCTGGTGGAGGACATCTCTGTTGGTATGCAGCAAAGAGTGGAAATTCTGAAAATGCTCTACCGGGACAATGAAATTCTGATTTTTGACGAGCCCACCGCTGTGCTGACCCCCCAGGAAATCGATGAGCTGATGGAAATTATGCGGGGCTTCAAGGCCGAGGGCAAGTCCATTTTGTTCATCACCCATAAGCTGGCAGAGATCAAGGCCGTGGCTGACCGCTGCTCTGTGCTGCGTAAAGGCAAGTACATGGGCACGGTGGATGTGGCCACCACCTCCGTGGAAGAGATGTCCCGGCTGATGGTGGGCCGGGATGTGGAGCTGGTCTCCCATAAGGAGGAGAGAACCCCCGGCGCTACCGTGCTGAAGGTGGAAAAGCTTACCGTTCCTTCCAAGATTCACAAGAACGATGCGGTGAAAAACGCCTCTCTGGAAGTGCGGGAAGGGGAAATCGTGTGCCTGGCCGGTATCGAAGGCAATGGACAGACGGAGTTTGTCTATGCCATCACCGGACTGGACAAGCCCAGCAGCGGCACCGTCTGGCTGGAAGGCAAGGACATTACCAAGGCTTCCATCCGTCAGCGGAGCAAGGCCGGCATGAGCCACATCCCCGAGGACCGGCACAAGCACGGTCTGGTGCTGGATTACAGCCTGGAAAACAACATGGTTCTGCAGCGGTACTGGGATAAGGAATTCCAGGTGGGCGGCTTTATCAAGTCCAAAGCCGTCCGGGAGTATTCCGACCGGCTGATTGAGCAGTATGACGTGCGCAGCGGCCAGGGTTCCACCACCATCGCCCGGAGCATGTCCGGCGGCAACCAGCAGAAAGCCATCATCGCCCGGGAAATGGCAAAAGACCCCCGCCTGCTCATTGCGGTGCAGCCTACCCGCGGCCTGGATGTGGGCGCCATTGAGTATATCCACAAGCAGATTATCGCCCAGCGGGATGCGGGCAAGGCAGTGTTGCTGGTATCTTTGGAGCTGGACGAGGTTATGAACCTGTCCGACCGGATTCTTGTGATGTATGAAGGGGAAATTGTAGGCGAGTTCGACCCCAAGACCACCGATGTGCAGACCCTGGGTCTGTATATGGCTGGTGCCAAGCGTATGGATAAGGAGGGCAAGGAATGAAAAAACAAAAAAATGCCCCCCGCCTGGGAAATCTCACCGGCGGCGTCAGCTCTGTGCTGGCCAGCCTGGTTTGTATTCTGGTGGGATTGGTTGTGGGCTTTTTGGTGCTGCTGGTTCTGGGCGGCGTTACCTTGGCCCAGGAAGGGACCAGCTTCTCCCTGGGTGAGCTGCTGAAAACCACCTGGGAGCAGGGCTTCAAGCCCATCTTGCAGGGCGGCTTCTATGCCAAGGCCAATACCATGGGTATGGGCGTGCGTATGGAGATTCTCCAGGCCGCTCCCCTGGTTTTCACCGGCCTTTCTGTGGCCTTTGCCTTCAAGACCGGCCTGTTCAATATCGGTGCTGCAGGACAGTACACCGTGGGTGCTTTCTTTGCCCTGTTTGCTGCCCTGGTTCTGAAATGGCCCTGGTATCTGTGCCTGCTGGCAGCCGGTGTAGGCGGCGCCATCTGGGGTGCCATTCCCGGCCTGTTCAAGGCATTTCTCAATGTGAACGAGGTTATCACCTCCATCATGTTTAACTGGGTTGGCCTGTACGCCGTCAACACCTTGATTTATCAGCAGGGTGCCGGTCCCATGTTCAATGCCAATACCACCAAGACTTACACCCTGAAGGAAGTCTCTCCCCAGTCCCTGCTGCCCTCCTTTAATGTGAAGGTAGGAGGCGAGGACTACTTCGGCAAGCTGTTCCAGCCCACCATTGGCATCTTCATTGCCATTGCTGTGGCTGTGATTATCTGGATTATCATTAACAAGACTACCTTCGGCTATGAGCTGAAGGCCTGCGGCCACAACAAGGAGGCTGCCCGGTACGCCGGTATCAACGAGAAGAAGAACATTGTCCTGTCCATGACCATTGCCGGTGCTCTGGCAGGTCTGGGCGCAGGTGTCTTCTACCTGTCCGGAAGCAAGGAATGGGAGCCCCTGGTATCCACCATGCTGCCGGCCACCGGCTTCAACGGCATTTCCGTTGCCTTGCTTGCCACCTCCAACCCCATCGGATGTATCTTCTCCGCCATCTTCATCTCCCACATTACCGTGGGCGGCGGCTTTATGTACGCCAAGCTGTTCCCCAGCGAAGTGGCAGACATTATCTCCGGTGTGGTGATTTACCTGTGCGCTTTCAGCCTGCTGTTCAAGACCGGAATTCTGCGGCTGTTCAAGAGCCGTAATAAGCCTGTGAAAGCCATTGTCCCCGACAAAGGAAAGGAGGCGGATGCGTAATGTGGCTGCTGCTGAAATATACCTTGCTGTACGCTGCGGTGCTGATGCTGGTGGCCATGGGCGGTATGTTCTCCGAGCGCTCCGGCGTAATTAACATCGCCCTGGAAGGCATTATGGTCATCGGCGGTCTGGTGGGCGTTGTGATGATCAACATTCTCAACGCTGCCGGAACTCCCATCTTCCTGAACATCCTCCTGTGTATGATTGCTGCCGGCGCAGCCGGTATGCTCTACTCCTCCCTGCTGGCCTTCTCCTCCATCAACCTGAAGGCGGACCAGACCATCGGCGGAACGGCCCTGAACCTGCTGGCAACGGCGGTGGCAATGGTCATTGCCAAGCGTATCAACGGCAATGACTCCCCCAAGATCACCTACTCCGCCAACTCCAACCAGCTGTTCAACAACAGCAACTTCTCCTTCAACATTGGACCCCTGACCCTGAACTGGTTCCTGGTGGCAACCATTTTGCTGCTGATTGCCGCATGGTTTGTCCTCTACCGCAGCCGGTTCGGTATGCGGCTCATGGCCTGCGGCGAGCATCCCCAGGCTGCGGATTCCGTGGGTATCAATGTGTATAAGATGCGCTGGGCCGGTGTGCTGATTTCCGGCGTGCTGGGCGGTCTGGGCGGCATGGCCTACATCGTCCCGGCGGTAGGCGACTGGAACTTTGAAATGGGCGTAGCCGGTATGGGCTTCCTGGCTCTGGCGGTTATGATTTTCGGTCAGTGGAAACCCCTGAATATTGCAGGAGCAGCACTGTTCTTTGCGGTATTCCGGGCCATGGCCAACATTTTCGACTCCATTCCCTTCCTGGCCTCTCTGGGCTGGCCCAAGGAGATTTACAACATGATGCCCTTCCTGGCTTCCATGGTGGTTCTGGCCTTCACTTCCAAGAAGTCCCGGGCACCCAAGGCAGAGGGTATCCCCTACGACAAAGGCTCCCGTTAATACACCGAAAGGGCATCTCAAATTGAGATGCCCTTTTCCTTTTGGGACCGGCATGACTATACCTTGTGGGTGAGTCTTCCGATGATTTCCAGGATTTCGCTGCAAACCTCCCGCTCCTGCTGGGCAAGGCGCAGAAACACCTGACCGTACTCCGGGTCGGCACCTCTGGCTTCGTACTCCGCAAGACACCGCATCTTGTTGCCGTAGCACCGACGGAGGGTCACTTCCACCGGCTCCTCCTGGGGCGGCAGGCTTTTGGCGCTGTAATGCTTCCCCGTGGCCAGGGTGTAAATCCCCTTGAGACAGGCGGTGTGGGACTGACACTGGGTGAAAAGGTTGTGGAGCTGTGCCCCCTCCCGTCCCCCCAGCCGCCGGGACAGATATAAGTAGGTGGCAGCCTCCTGCCATTGGAGGGCAATCAGGCCCTTAATACTCTCCGGGTCAAACAGAGCCGCCGGCTCCTTCACCCGCTGCCACACCTGGGCAAATGCATCGTTGGGTTTCGTTTTCATATTCTGCTCACTCCTTCCGGCTCCAGTATACCCTGGCGGTCAAGGGAAAAAACCGGGGTTTTTGTCGAAAAAAATACCGGAAACCCCCTTTTCTTTCTCGCTCATTTGTGCTATAATGGCCAAAAGGAAAGGAGGCACCGCCCATGTCCAAGTCAAACCCCAGAGAAGAACAGGTTTTGAACTTTATCCGGGAATTTTCGGCGGAAAACGGCTATGCCCCGTCCATCCGGGAGATTTGCGCCGGGGTGGGACTGCGCTCCACCGCCTCCGTAAACTACCACCTGAAAAATTTGCAGCAAAAGGGAATGCTCACCCTGGGGGAGAAGGGCCGCAAACGTGCCATCGCCGCTCCCCAGCGCCCGGGCCAGATTCCCCTCATCGGCACCGTCACCGCAGGCCTGCCTATTCTGGCTCTGGAGAACCAGGAGGGTACCATCAGCTGGGACGGTGACCCCTCCTGCTTTGCCCTCCGGGTCCGGGGGGACAGTATGGTGGGCGCCGGGATTTTCTCCGGGGATGTGGTGGTGGTCCGCCCCCAGCCCACCGCCGACGACGGACAGATTGTAGTGGCCCGGCTGGAGGATGAAGCCACCGTCAAGCGGCTGCGCCGCCGGAACGGGGAAATCTGGCTCATGCCGGAAAACGAGGCCTACGCCCCCATCGACGGCACCTACGCCCAGATTGTGGGTGTGGTAAAGGCCCTGGTTCGGGAATATTAAGCAAGCAGCCGAAGGAGCTTATTCCTTCGGCTGTTTTTTTGCCTGTTTGTATCTTTGTTGCCCATGGTTGGGACAAAAAATTCACATTTTTCCCATAGCGAATCCCGGGAAGGTGTGGTATAATGTCTGTAAGTATACCATATTGGGAGCGTATTGCTATGCTGGAATTGTTAGCCCCGGCTGGGTCCATGGAATCCCTCCGGGCCGCTGTCCAGAACGGTGCCAATGCCGTTTATCTGGGCTGCGGTATTTATAACGCCCGTCAGGGCGCAAAAAATTTCACCCCCCAGGCTCTGACCGAGGCGGTGAAGTACTGCCATGTCCGGGATGTGGCAGTCCATCTTACTTTGAATACTCTGGTGTCCGACAAGGAGACCCAGGAGCTTGTCCAACTGATTCGCCATGCCGCCCAGAGCGGTGTGGATGCCTTTATCGTGCAGGATCTGGGGGTGGTGCGGCTGTGCCGTCAGATTGCCCCCCACATCCCCATCCACGGCTCCACCCAGATGACCATTCATTCCCTGCCGGGAGTGCTGCTGTGCGCCGCCTGGGGCTTAAGCCGGGTGGTGCTCAGCCGGGAGCTGAGCCGGGAGGAGATTCGCTACATCTGCCAGAACTCCCCCATTGAAATCGAGGTATTTGGCCATGGCGCTCTGTGTATGTGCTATTCCGGTCAGTGCTACCTCTCCGCCGCCATCGGCGGCCGCTCCGGCAACCGGGGCCGGTGCGCTCAGCCCTGCCGCCAGAGCTACGGCTATGGCCGTTGGCAGAACCAGTACCCCCTGAGCCTGAAGGACAGCTGTCTGGTGCGGGAGCTGAAGGAGCTGGAGCAGATGGGCGTTGCCTCCTTGAAGCTGGAGGGACGGATGAAGCGGCCTGAGTACGTAGCGGCGGTCACCGGGATTTACCGGAAGGCCCTGGATACCCACATGGTCACCCGGGACATGGAAAAGACCCTTCTGGATGCCTTCAACCGCCAGGGCTTTACCCAGGGCTATTATGACGGCATTTTGGGCGGAGAAATGTTCGGCGTCCGGGAGGACACCCGGGAAAATGCCGCCTTATTCAAGGAACTGCGCCAGACCTATGAGACCGGAGAAACCCCTCTGGTTCCCATCCGCTTTCAGGCGGTGGTTCGCCCCGGCCTTACCCAGCTGACGGTGATTGACCCCCAGAACCGGGTCTGCACCGCCCAGGGCCCTGCCCCGGAGATGGCTCGGGTTGCAGAGCTGACAAAAGAGGTGCTTATCGCCCGGCTGACCAAGACCGGCGGCACCCCCTACCGTTGTGTGGAAGCCGCGGTGGAAATCGAGCCGGGACTGTCCCTCTCCGCCTCCGCCATCAACGGTCTGCGGCGGGACGTGCTGAATCAGCTCACTGCCCTGCGGGCCCGGCGGGATGTGCCGGCTCTGGGCCGTCCGGAGCGGATTCCCAACTATCGCACCCCCCAGGAGCCCCCGGCCTACAACATCCAGGTGACCACCAAAGAGCAGATTACCGGCAGACTCCTGAAAATGCAGCCGAACCTTCTTTATGTGCCCCTGCACCTGCTGACGGAGGACGCCGCCTTTACCCGGGATCTGGTGGGAAAAGTACGGGTATGCCCGGTGCTTCCCAGAGTGGTTCACGACGGCGAGCTGGCCCGGCTGAAAGACCAGCTGCGGAGCCTGCGGGCTCTGGGCATCCGGGAGGCTCTGGTGGGCAATCTGGGGTTGCTTCTTCCGGTGCGGGAGTGCGGAATGCATCCCCGGGGGGACTTTGGTCTTAACATCTACAATTCCGCAGCCCTGCAATCCATCCGGGAGATGGAGCTTCGGTCCCAGTGCCTGAGCTTTGAAATGACCCTGCCCCAGATTCGGGACGCCCAAAAGGGTCTGCCCTGCGAGATTCTGGCCTATGGCCGGCTGCCTCTCATGATTACGGAAAACTGCCTCATCCGGGGCCGCACCGGTCAGTGCACCTGCCACTTAGGCTCTGCCAAGCTGGTGGACAAGACCGGCAGCGAATTCCCCGTAATCCGGGACGGCAACACCTGCCGCAGCGTCCTGCTCAACGGCAAGAAGCTCTACTGGCTGGACCGGCAGGAGGATCTGGCACGGCTGGGCCTGTGGGCCGTGCGGCTGTACTTTACCACAGAGAATCCCCAGGAGGTTGACCGGGTGCTGTCCGCCTGCCGCAGCGGCGAGGCCATGGACCCGGGTGCCTGCACCAGAGGACTGTACCTCCGGGGTCTGCAATAAAAGGAGCGAACCATGAAGTGTATTTTAGCGTCCCAGTCTCCCCGACGTCGGGAGCTGATGGAACATTTGGATATTCCCTTCACCGTGTGTCCTGCGGACATTGATGAAACCATGGATCTGTCCCGGGACCCCCGGCAGGAGGTTGCCCGGGTAAGCCTTCATAAGGCCAGAGCCGTCCCCGCAGAGCCCCAGGATGTGGTCATCGGAGCGGACACCATTGTGGTGTGCGGCGGCCGGGTGCTGGGTAAGCCCCACTCCCCCCAGGAGGCGGAGGAAATGCTCCGGCTCCTCTCCGGCAGAACCCATGAGGTGATGACGGGCTTAAGCGTTATTCGGGGCAGCCGGGAAAAGGTGCTGACCCAGGTGACCAAAATCCGCTTCCGGCAGCTGTCGGACAGGGAGATTTCCCGGTATGTAGCCGGGGGCGAGCCCATGGACAAGGCGGGCGCCTACGGAATCCAGGGCGGCGCTGCTCTGTTTGTGGAGGAGATTCAGGGAGATTACTTTAATGTGGTGGGGCTTCCCCTGTGCCCGTTGGGGCAGATTCTGGAGGAGTTGGCCCCGGAGCTTTGGGAGGCACAGCCATGAGACATTTCTTTACCACCAAAATCAAAATTGTACTGCTGGCGGCGGTGCTCATTGCCGCCGTGTCCGCCCTGGTGCTGAGCCTGACGGGCAACAGCTACCCCAGCACCGTTGTCCAGGGAGTCCTGGCCCCTCTCCGGGCCGGTGCCACCCATCTGACCGCCCAGGCGGAGAAGCTTTATGACTATATTTTCTCCTATGAGTCATTGCTTGCGGAAAACGAGGCTCTCAAAGAGCAACTGAGCCAGATGGAGAACCAGGCCCGGCAGGCTGCGGCTCTCACCAAGGAAAATCAGGCGCTCCGGGATGCCCTGGAGTTGAAAGAAAATAACGAGGGCTACGAGATGGTGGACGGCTATATCATCTCCTGGAGCTCCAACGACTGGAGCAGCACCTTCACCATCAACCAGGGCACCAACGCCGGCATTGCCGAGGGAATGTGCGCCATCACCGCCAACGGCGAAGTGGTGGGTCTGGTGAGCGAGGTGGGGAGCAACTATGCGGTGATTAAAACCGTGCTGGACTCCTCCCTGGAAATCAGCGCCACCATCGTATCCTCCGGCTACAACGGCATGGTGAAGGGCGGCTACTCTACGGACCACCCGGATCAGATGCGGATGAACTACCTCCCCAGCTCTGCCACCATCCGGAACAACGATCAGGTCGTGACCACCGGTTCCACCGTGTATCCCCGGAATCTGATTCTGGGCTATGTGGTAGACGCAGGCTTTGACGATACGGGCGTTGCCAAGTACGCTCAGCTCCGGCCTGCTGCCGACATCGGTGCCCTGGACCAGGTGTTCATCATCACCAAATATAATGTGGAGTAAGTCCCATGAAGAAGAAAAACGAATTCAAAAAGGATAAGCTGGAAGCCCCATGGCTCAGCCGGCTGTACCTGACCCAGAAGCAGCGCCACGCCTTCTACAAATGGGCGCTGATGGCCCTGCTGCTTCTGGTGATTTCGGTTTTGCAGGATGTGGTGCTGTGCCGGCTGCGGATTTACGACGCCACGACGGATTTGGTGCCCTGTCTGATTTTCCTCATTGCCATCATTGAGGGTTCCCAGAACGGCAGCGTCTTTGCCCTGTGCGCCGGAATGTTCTACCAGTTTTCCGGCTCCGCTCCGGGGGGCTATGCCCTGGTGCTGGTCACCGCCATTGCCATCGGCGCCGCCATCTTCCGCCAGAGCTACCTGCAAAAGAGCTTTGGCGCCGCCCTGCTGACCACAGGCCTGGCGATTCTTGCTTATGAGCTTCTGGTCTTTGCCATCGGTTGGGCCTTCGGCCTCACCATTCTCAGCCGGCTTCCTGGCTTCCTCATCACCGCAGTGCTGACCCTTGTGGCTGTGCCGCTATTGTACCCTGTTGTCCTGTCCATTGCAGCCATAGGAGGAGATATATGGAAAGAATAACCCGTTTTCGTGCCGGTATTGTGCTGCTGCTGTTCGCAGCTCTGATTGGATTTTATGTATACCGTCTGTATGATGAGCAAATCATCAAAACCGGCGGCGGCAGCGTCAGCAACGAGACCACTTTTACCACCCTGACCCGGGTAAAAGCCGCCCGGGGAGAAATTTTGGACCGGAACGGCAACGTTCTGGTGAGCAACCGGGCCAGTTATGACCTGGTGCTGAACCACTATGTTCTGGTGTCCGCCAAAGGCACCAACGATTATCTGTACCAGCTGGTGAAGCTGTGCCAGGAGCTGGGCATCGAGTACAACGAGCACTTCCCCATCTCCCGGGAGCGGCCCTTCACCTATACATTGGAGGATTATAACTCCGCCTACCAGGGATACTTCCAGAAATATCTGGAATATATGGACGGTCTGGACTCGGACATTACCGCCCCCCTGCTGATTGAAACCCTCCGAGAGGTTTACGGCCTGCCGGCGGAATGGTCCGACGAGGATGCCCGGCTGGTTATCGGCCTGCGGTATGAGCTGGCCCTGCGTAACTGCGTGCCCTCCATGGCAAACTATGTGTTTTTGAACGACGTGAGCCAGGAGGAGATGGCCGCCATCGGAGAGCTGAACATCCCCGGCATGAACGTGGAAGCCTCCACCGTCCGGGAGTATCAGACCAAGTACGCCGCCCATATCCTGGGCTTTGTAGGTGCCATGTCCGCAGAGCAGTGGGAATACTACAAGCAGTTTGAGGAGTATTCCATGGATGCCCAGGTAGGCCAGGCCGGTTTTGAAGCGGCCTTTGAGGAGTATCTTCACGGCGTGGACGGCTGGCGTATGGACACGGTAAACCAGGACGGAACCCTGGTCTCCTCGGAATATCTGGTGGAGCCCAAGGCCGGCTCCAACGTCCAGGTAACCATCGACATCAACCTCCAGGCCGTGGCAGAGGATGCTCTGGCGGAGAATATGGAAAATCTGCGGAACAACGAAAATCCCAATGCGGACGGTGCGGATGCAGAAGGTGCCGCCGTGGTGGCCATGGACCCCCAAACCGGGCAGGTGCTGGTGTGTGCCAGCTATCCCACCTACGACCCGGCCACCTATTTTGAAAACTACAACGAGATTCTGAAAGACCCCCTGAAACCTCTGTATAACCGGGCTCTGGATGCCACCTACCCCCCCGGCTCCGTATACAAGCCGGTAATGGTGATCGCCGCCATCGACTCCGGCCTTATCAACTCCGCTACCACCATCGAGGACAAGGGTATCTTCGACCCGGACAACAGCCCCAACAACAAGTATAAAAAATTCGAGCCCACCTGTCTGACCTACTCTCTGCTGGGATATACCCACGGCTCAATCAACGCCGCCCAGGCTCTGAAGGTGTCCTGCAACTACTTCTTCTATGAGCTGGGCGACCGGATCAAGCTGTCCATTATGGACAACACCGGCAAGATGCTGGGGCTGGGAGAGTCCACCGGCATCGAGCTGCCGGAATCCACCGGCCACCGGGCCAATGCAGAAACCAAGGCAGAACTGTTTGATGGCGAAAACGGCATCTGGTATCAGGGCGACCAGATTCTGGCGGCCATCGGTCAGTCGGAGCACCGGTTCACTCCCATGCAGCTGTGTGCATACGCCTCCACCCTGGCCACCCAGGGAGACCGGTACCGGGCTACTTTCCTGAACCGGATTGTGTCCTCCGACAACCGGAGTCTTTTGAAGGAGAGCCAGGTGGAACTTCTGAGCCATCTGGATATCTCCGACGAGGCCTATATGTCCTATTTTCAGGGTATGTGCATGGTCACCCAGTCGGGCGGTACCGCATATACTGTTTTCCGGGACTACCCCATCCAGGTGGCAGGCAAGACCGGTACGGCAGAAACCGACAAGGAAGGCAAATCCGACAACGGCTCCTTTATCTGCTTTGCCCCGGCAGATGATCCGGAAATTACCATCGCCGTATACGGCGAGCAGGCCGGTCACGGTTCCTCCATGGCAGGCGTTGCCAGGGACATCCTGGACTCCTACTTTGAAGTGGGCAAGCCTGCGGATGTAAACGCCTACGAAAATCAGCTGAGCTGACCGAAGGGCAGAATCATCCCCAAGTGTAGCATCATCGCTGCACTTGGGGATTTTTTATATGCCTTTTTTCCCAGGAAATCCGGTGGTTTTTTCATGCTTGACACCGTCCTTTTTCTCCATCACTATGGAATCCATTTCCTTCAAAAAATGGATTGTGCAATCTTGCAGATTGTATCACGGGAATCTTAAAGACAGGTTTCTATACCGTTGTGTTGTTATTTTATATAAAAAGTTTGGGCTTTTGCGGGTTTTTTTATCCAATGAAGTTTATTTTTCCTTAACTTTACAAAAATATATCTTTTTATCCTCTGATAATTTACATCTATAGCATTATACTATAGGCGGGAGGAATTACTATGGATTATTTAGAATGGTTTCCGGACAGATTGGTGCAGCTCAGACTGCAAAAAGGGGTTTCAGCCCGGGATATGAGTCTATCTCTTGGGCAATGTGAAAGCTATATCAACAAAATAGAAAATCGGAAGGCCCTTCCCTCCATGACGGGATTCTTCCTGATTTGCGAATATTTATGCATTGAGCCAAAGGACTTTTTCTCCCCGCAGCTCACTGCACCCACCACTACATCCCAGCTGGCTACAGCCCTTAGTCGGCTGAAGCCCCAGCAAGCTGAGCATCTTTTGCAGGTTGCGAAAGATCTTTCTGAAAACAATTGATTGGAAACAAAAACGGCACCCCATCTGCATGACGGCGAAAACCGCCTGGCAGATGGGGTGCCTTTTTTCCCGGGAAATATTTACTTGCTCAGGTAAGCGTCAATGGAGGCAGCGGCCTTCTTGCCAGCGCCCATGGCCAGGATGACGGTGGCAGCGCCGGTAACGGCATCGCCGCCGGCGAACACACCCTCACGGGTAGTCATCTCGTCCTCGTTTACAATCAGGCAGCCCTTCCGGTTGGTCTCCAGACCGGGGGTGGTGGAACGGATCAGGGGGTTGGGGCTGGTGCCCAGAGCCATAATCACGGTATCCACATCCAGCACAAACTCAGAGCCGGGGATCTCCACAGGACGGCGACGGCCGGAGGCGTCTGGCTCACCCAGCTCCATGCGGATGCACTTGATGCCGCAGACACGGCCGTTCTCGTCACCCAGAATCTCCACAGGATTGCACAGAGTCTTGAACTCGATGCCCTCTTCCTTGGCGTGGTGCTGCTCTTCCTTACGGGCAGGCATCTCAGCCTCGCCACGGCGGTACACGATGTAAACATGCTCAGCACCCAGACGCATAGCGCAGCGGGCACCGTCCATAGCCACGTTGCCGCCGCCCACAACAGCCACAGCCTTGGACTGGATGATGGGGGTATCGTAATCGGCATCATAGGCCTTCATCAGGTTGGTACGGGTCAGGTACTCGTTGGCGGACATAACACCCTTCAGGCTCTCGCCGGGGATGTTCATGAACATGGGAAGACCAGCGCCGGAGCCTACGAACACGGCCTGGAAGCCCATGTCAAACAGCTCGTCGATGGTCAGCACCCGGCCGATGACCATGTTGGTCATGACGGTAACGCCCTGGGCCTCCAGCTTCTTCACCTCGTTTGCCACAATGCTCTTGGGCAGACGGAACTCGGGGATGCCGTAAACCAGCACGCCGCCGGCGGTATGAAGGGCCTCAAACAGGGTCACTTCGTAACCCTTCTTGGCCAGGTCAGAGGCGCAGGTCAGGCCGGCAGGGCCGGAACCTACCACGGCAACCTTCTTGCCGTTGGACTCCACCTTCTGGGGCATGGCGTTCACATTCTCCCGGTACCAGTCAGCCACGAACCGCTCCAGACGGCCGATAGCCACCGGCTCACCCTTCACACCCCGGACACACCGGGCCTCGCACTGGGTCTCCTGGGGACATACACGGCCGGACAGGGCAGGCAGGGAGTTGGTGGAGGTGATGACCTCATAGGCCTCCTGGAACTTGCCCTCGGCTACCAGGCTGATGAACTCGGGAATCCGGATGTTCACCGGGCAGCCTTCCACGCACTTGGGGTTCTTGCACTTGAGGCAGCGGCCCGCCTCTTCCATAGCCATCTCCGGGGTGTAGCCCAGAGCCACTTCTTCAAAGTTGTGAGCCCGTACCTGGGGATCCTGCTCAGGCATGGGAGTCTTTACCAAAGTCATGTTTGCCATTTTCCCTTACCTCCTTACGGAATCAGCTTCTTGCCCATGGTTTCCATGCGGCAGGTGTGGGTCTTGCTTACTTCTGCTTCCCGGTCACGGTACACGCTGTTCCGGTTCATGAGCTCTGCAAAGTCAACCTTGTGGCCGTCAAACTCGGGGCCGTCCACGCAGGCGAACTTGGTCTCGCCGCCCACGGTAACACGGCAGCCGCCGCACATACCGGTGCCGTCCACCATAATGGGGTTCAGGGACACCATGGTGTGAACGCCGAAGGGCTCGGTGGTCTTGCACACAAACTTCATCATAGGCACAGGTCCGATGGCCAGCACCTCGTCATACTCCCGTCCGGCCTCCAGCAGCTGCTGCAGCTTCACGGTGACGAAGCCCTGCTCGCCGTAGGAGCCGTCGTCGGTCATCAGGTACAGGTTGTCGGCACAGGCCTTGAACTCATCCTCCAGGATGACGATATCCTTGTTCCGGAAGCCAACAATCACGTCCACTTCTGCGCCAGCTTCCTTGAAAGCCTGGGCAGAGGGCAGGGCAATGGCGCAGCCCACGCCGCCGCCAACCACGCAAACCCGCTTCTTGCCTTCCACGGCAGTGGGCTTGCCCAGAGGGCCTACAAAGTCCCGGATATAGTCGCCTTCATTCAGGTTTCCCAGGGAGATGGTGGCAAAGCCCACCTTCTGGAAAATGATGGTGACGGTACCCTTCTCCCGGTCATAGCCGGCGATGGTCAGGGGGACACGCTCGCTCTTTTCGTCGATGCGGAAAATGATGAACTGTCCGGCCTTGGCCTTCTTGGCTACAAAGGGGGCTTCAATTTCCATCAGGGTGACGGAGCTATTCAGCTCCTTCTTGCGTACAATTTTGAACATTACCCGATCCTTCCTTTTCAGTGAATTTAAGTGCAAAGTTCTACATCTTTTTTATTATATACCTTTTGAGGCATATTGTCAATTTCGGCGGGCAGTGCCCGGCGGCGGGTCGCCGCAGACAATTTCGCACGGTGGCTTTCTGCTCTTCGTTACTTCCCTGACCCGCCCGGTATCGGCGGGCAGTGCCCGCGGACAATGCGCACGGAAATCTTCTGCAAATCGTTACTGCCCCTCCAGTGCCCGGTATCGTTACTTTGCAGAAGGTTTCGTATATACCTCCCTCCGGGAGGGAGGTGGCTTGGGGCGCAGCCCCAAGACGGAGGGAGCCAGCGGGAGCATAGCCGGTTGGATTGCCAGAGTTGGAACCTCCCCAAAGCTATCCCATTTCTAATGCCCACTGGAGGCAACCAACCGATAAAATCGGTATAGGGTATCGGTAGTTATGAGCAAGTACCACACCAAAAGCAAACCGTCAGCTTACCGCCCGCTGGCTCCCTCAGTCACCTGCGGTGACAGCTCCCTCCCGGAGGGAGCTATGGAACCGCTGATTATTTCTTGGTAATAATTTCCAGGCCGCCCAGGTACTTGCGCAGAACCTCGGGAACTACGATGGAGCCGTCGGCTCTCTGGTTCTGCTCCACCATGGCGGGGAAAATCCGGGAGGTAGCCAGGCCGGAGCCGTTGAGGGTGTGGAGGAACTCCGGCTTGCCGGTGGCTTCCCGGCGGAAGCGGATATTGCCCCGGCGGGCCTGATAATCCCGGGCGTTGGACACGGAGGATACTTCCTTATAGCCGTTCATAGAGGGAATCTGAATCTCAATATCGTAGGTTCTGGCCATGGAAGCGGAGCAGTCCCCTGCAGCCAGCTTCACAGTACGGAAGTGGAAGCCCAGACCCTTCACCAGGTTCTCTGCCTTGGTTACCAGCTCATCGAAAGCGGCATCGGAGTCCTCGGGGCGGGTGAACTGGAACATCTCCACCTTGTTGAACTGGTGGCCACGAACCATGCCCCGCTCGTCAGCCCGGTGGGAACCGGCCTCCCGGCGGAAGCAGGGGGTGTAGGCAAAGAACTTCTTGGGCAAATCCGCCTCGGAGAGAATCTCATCCCGGTAGATGGAAGCCAGAGCTGCCTCTGCCGTGGGGAGCATATAGTGGACCCGGTCGTCGGTGGGGTTGGCAATCTTATATACTTCGTCGGCAAACTTGGGGAACTGACCGGCGGTTTCGCCGCACTGGTACTCCAGCATATGGGGGGGCAGGATAAACTCATAGCCGTCAGCCAGGTGGCTGTCGATGAAGTAGTTAAGAAGCGCCCATTCCAGCCGGGCACCCATGCCGGTATACATCCAGTTTCCGGCGCCTGCCAGCTTCACGCCCCGCTCATAGTCGATAAGGCCCAGGTCCAGGCACAAATCCACATGGTGCTTGGGCTCAAAGTCAAACTTGTGGGGCTCCCCAAAATACCGCAGAGGCTCGTTGTTCTCCTTGCCGCCGGGCTTCAGATCCGGGTCAGGCAGGTTGGGAAGGCTCAGCATCAGGGTGCGGAATTCCCCCTGGAGGGTCTTCAGCTCCTCGGCCTCGTCTGCGATGGCCTGGTCCAGCCGGACACTCTCAGCGGAGTTGGCATCAATCTGAGCCTGGAGGTCGGCAGTATCCTCGCCCCGCTTCTCAGCGGCCTTCTTCTGACCGAAGAGCTTGCCGTTTTCCTTGCTCAGCTTGTTCTTCTGGGCGGTCTGGGTCTCAGTGGAGGTTTTCAGGCCCCGGATTTTCTCTTCCAGCACCAGAATCTTGTCCACGGTGGCGTCGCAGTCCACCTCCTTGGCGTGAAGGCCGTCCTTCACTGCCTGGGGATTCTCCTTGATTTTCTTAATGTCTAACATACTTCATTTCTCCTTGGTATGGATATTTTTAGTAACCATTGGGGTTTTCCGGGATAATCAGAGCTGCAATCAGGTAGGCAAGCAAGCCTGTCCCGGCGCAGAACACCAGCAGCACCCAAATCAGCCGAATAACGGTGGGATCCAAGTTCACATACTCCCCGATTCCCCCACACACCCCGGCAATTTTTCGGTTGGTCTGGCTGCGGTAAAGTTTTTTGCTCATGCTCTCACCTTTCAATCTGCATCAAAGCGTCCAGCAGTTTCTGCAAATCCTCCTGGCCGTAAAATTCCAGCTCGAAGCGGCCTTTCCGCTTGCCGTTGACGATTTTCACCCCCCGGCCCAGGTGACGGCTGAGGTTCTTCTCACACTCTGCCACATAGTCCACCGCCAGGGATACGGGCTTCTGGGGAGCAGGTTCCCGCTCCATGTTCTTGCAAAGCAGCTCTGCCTGGCGCACAGACAGGCCCAGTGCCACAATTTTCTGGGCGGCCTGCTGCTGCTTCTGGGGGGATTTCAGGGACAGCACCGCCCGGGCGTGTCCGGCGGAAAGGCTGCCCTTTCGCACCATTTCCAGAATCTCCGGGGTCAGCTGCAAAAGCCGCAGGGCGTTGGTCACCGCCGGACGGGACTTCCCTACCCGGCTGGCTGCCTCCTCCTGGGTCAGACCGTAGTCGTTAATCAGGCTCTGATACCCCAGGGCTTCTTCCACCGGGTTCAAATCCTGCCGCTGCAGGTTCTCAATCAAAGCCAGCTCCGTGGTCTTTTTGTCATCCGCCTCCATAATCACGGCGGGAATTTCCTTCAATTCCGCCATCCGGGCCGCTCTCCACCGCCGTTCTCCGGCGATAATCTGATAATAGCCGTTGGGAAGGGGCCGCACCGTCAGGGGCTGCACCACACCGTGCTCTTGTATAGAGCGAGCCAGAGCCTCCAACTGCTCCGGGTCAAAATCCTGCCGGGGCTGGTTGGGGTTCGGCTCCACTTTATGCAGGGGCAGGAGCTGATAGGGACTTTTACTGGCCGGTTCCTCGGCGGTCAAATCCCCCATGAGAGCTCCCAATCCTCTGCCTAAGCCTTTGGCACTCATCGTCTCACCTCAATTATAGTTTTTTCAATACTTCCTCTGCCATGGCCCGGTAAGCCACCGCTCCCCGGCTGCTCCGGTCATACACCGTCACCGGCAAACCGTGGCTGGGGGCTTCCGCCAGCCGCACATTCCGGGGAATCACATTGGCATAGACCTTACCCGGGAAGTGCCGCCGCACCTCCTGAGCTACCTGGGTGGAAAAGTTGGTTCTGCCATCAAACATGGTCAGGGCCACCCCGAAAATCTCCAACCGGGGATTAAGCCGCTTTTTCACCATCCGCAGGGTTGCCATCAGGTCTGTCAGCCCTTCCAGGGCGTAATACTCACACTGCACCGGCACCAGAATCCCCTCCGCCGCCATCAGGCCGTTCAGGGTCAGCAGTTCCAGCGAGGGAGGACAGTCAATGAGAATCAGATCATATTTGTCCTGCACCCGCTCCAAAGCGGCTTTCAGCTGGCCGTTGGGGTTGGGGATGGACAGCAGTTCCACCGCTGCACCTGCCAGATCCGGGGAGGAGGGCAGCACATCTCCATATTTGGTGCTTTGAATGGCCTGCTCCGTGGGGATCTGGTTGATAATCACATCGTAGACACTGTATTTGAGATTTTTCTTATTCAGTCCCAGACCGGAGGTTGCATTGGCCTGGGGGTCAAAGTCGCACAGAAGCACCCGCCGGCCAGCCTCGGTCAAAGCGGCAGTCAGGTTTACGGCGGTGGTGGTTTTCCCAACACCGCCCTTCTGATTGACCACGGCAATGATTTTTCCCATGGTTCTTCCTTTCTATTCCCAACTCCTATGTTTCCCGTGAAACATTCTTGTTTGCGCTTTTTTATGGGTTTCACGTGAAACTATCATTTTGTTGCGTTATGGGAATGTTTCCCGTGAAACATCAGGGTTCTGAATTGGAGGTGCCCACGGTGTAGTTCCGGCCCTTGTCCATGGGTTCCTGGGTTTCCTTGGGCCACAGCCACAGGTAACACAAAACACCCAAAATCAGCACCGCCAGCAGCAGAAACACCCGAAGCCGGCGGTTTGTCCGCCGCAGCTGAGCCACCTGCTCCTCCGGAGCCGGAGGTGGGGTGAACCGCTGGGTTTTCCGCTCCTGCCGGATGACCGGAGGCAGGTACACCGGGGTATCCGGCTTCACTGGGTATCGTTCCATCTCATCCAGACATTCCTGGCAAAAAAAGCGGTCGGATTTTGTCTCTCTGCCGCACTTCATGCAATACACCTGCCGGCACCTCTCTTTCTGTATGGTAGGTATATTCTACAACAAAATCTCCGGTTCGTAAAGGGGAAAGAAAAAATTGGTTGGATTTTTTCATCCTTTACCGGATAATCGGATAAAAGGATTTGTGAACAAACTGTAAATAGTCATAGAATCCCTCTTGACAGTCACATGACCATATGATACAATCTTGTCACCATCAAGAAAGGAGATGATTCCATGAACTGGCAAATTCCCGGTACGGTATTGGAAATTCCCATGGAGGAGGTCCAGTACATACCGGAGCAGTTTCAATCCATGTTTCTCCCCGGGGGCATGGTACTGAGCCAGGTAGCAGGGGTCACAGGGCTGGAGCCTCATACCATCCAGAATTGGGTGAAGCGGGGGTTTTTACCGCCTCCCATCAATAAGCGCTACACTTTGGAGCAGCTTTGCCGGATTGTAAACATCCATATGCTTCGGGGGATTCTTCCCATGGAGCGGATTTGTTCCCTGCTTGGCTATGTGAACGGACGGCTGGATGATGAAGGGGACGACATTATTGACGATTCCCAGCTTTACTTCCTGTTTGTCCGCCTGGCGGCCCAGGCCTCCTCCCTTGGTGGCCCGGAAACCTGGGAAAGTGTACTGGAATCTTCCCTGGCCCAATACGCAGAACCGGTTCCCGGGGCAAAAGACAGGGTGAAAAAGGCTCTGAGGATCATGCTTACCGCCTGGGGCGCCGCCAAGCTCCGGCAACAGGCGGAAAATCTTCTTCAGCAGCTGGAAATTTAACCATTCAAGAAAGGAAATCATTATGTTCAACAACGATGGCAGCTACCGTTGGGTACCCAACAATGGGGGCGGCTCCCCCAAGAGCTTCCGGGACATTCCCTGGAAGAAAATCAAAACCGCCGCAATCGTCCTGGCGGTGGTTCTATTCGTGGCAATCGGCGTGTTTACCTGCTACTACACGGTGGACGACAAGCAGCAGGCAGTGGTGACCACCTTCGGCAAGGTGACGGATGTGGTAGACCCGGGCCTGCACTTCAAGCTCCCCTTCGGAATCCAGCAGGTAGAGCCGGTGGATGTGAATGTGTATCAGAAGATCGAGCTGGGCTATAGCTCCCAGGATCCCCAGTACAGCACCGACGAAAGCACCATGATTACGGGAGACTACAACATCATCAATGTGGATTTCTTCGTGGAATACAAGATTTCCGACCCGGTGGCTTATCTTTACAGCTCCAACAATCCGGAGGAGATTCTGAAAAATCTGATCCAGAGCCAGGTGCGAAACGTGGTGGGCTCCACCTCCGTGGACGATGCCCTGACCACCGGCAAGGAGAGCATCCAGATGCAGGTAAAGGATCTGGTGACGGAAATTCTGGAGGACTATGACATCGGCCTGACCCTCATTGATGTGCGGATTCAGGACTCTGAGCCTCCCACTCAGGAGGTTATGGAGGCTTTCAAAGCGGTGGAAACCGCCAAGCAGCAGGCAGAAACCGTGGTAAACGACGCCAAGGCCTACCAGAATGCCAAAATTCCCGAGGCCAACGCCCAGGCGGATAAGCTGCTGCAAAACGCCGAGTTTTTGAAGCAGAAGCGCATTAACGAGGCTACGGAGCAGGTAGCCATGTTCCAGGCCATGTATAACGAGTACATTCTGAACCCGGATATCACCAAGAGCCGGATGTACTATGAAGCCATTTCCCAGATTCTTCCCGATGTAAAGGTGTATATCAACACTGGCGACGGCCAGAATGTGGATATGCTCCTGCCTCTGGAATCCTTAGTCACCAATCAGGAGGGTGAATAATATGACAAAGAAAATCATCATCGCGGTGGTAGTCGTACTGCTGCTGATTGTGGGCTTTTCCAGCATCTATGTGGTGGGAGAGAACACCGCAGCCTGCACCTTCCGCTTCTCGGAAATCGTCAATACCGTGGATACCCCGGGTCTGCACTTCAAGCTTCCCTTTGTGGACTCTGTGAAGTACTACTCCAAAGCCACCCAGTTTTACGACATCCCCCCTTCCGAGGTGCTTACCTCTGACAAGCAGACCATGACCGTGGACTGCTATGTGCTTTGGAACATCTCCGATCCCCAGCAGTTCTACCGGGCCCTGGGCACCACCGCCAAGGCGGAGGAGCGGCTGAACGCCATGACCTACAACGTTTTGAAAAACGTCATGAGCACCCTGGCCCAGTCGGACATTATCAATATGAACGACGGTGCGGAGCGGAATGAGATTTACGAAGGCATCGCCGCCCAGGTGGACGCAGTGGCCAAATCCTACGGCATCCATGTGGAGGATGTGAAAATCAAGCAGTTTGACCTGCCCCAGTCCAACCTGGAGGCTGTGTACGGCCGGATGATTTCCGAGCGGAACCAGATGGCGGAAAAGTACACAGCAGACGGCAACTATGAGGCAAACATCATCCGCAACGACGTGGATAAGCAGGTGAACATCATCGTATCCAACGCCCAGGCAGAGGCCGCCAAGCTGGAGGCCGAGGGCGAGGCGGAGTACATGCGGATGCTGGCTGCCGCCTACGACACCCCGGAGAAGAAGGACTTCTATGAGTTCATTCTGGCTCTGGATGCCCTGAAGCAGACCCTCACCGGCGACCAGAAAACGGTGATTCTGGACGCCGATTCCGAGCTGGCTCAGATTCTCTCCGGCAATCAGGGATAAAAATCAAAGAAAGGCTCCCGAAAACGGGAGCCTTTTTCTATTTGCGGTACAAAAAAGCTACCTTGCGAAAGGGAGCTGGTACGGTGTAAGGCGTAAATTGACGGCTTGTACTTCGACAACGAGATGATATTGGGTGCGTAAAAGGGAAAAGCCCAAGGCCTGCACCAAAGGCTCCCTTGCTAAAGGGAGCTGGCAAAAATCTTTGATTTTTGACTGAGGGATTCCACAGCAGGCACTTCCGATTCGCAAAAATCCAATGTGAAAACGTAAAAGCTGACGGAAAATAGCTCCCTCCGGGAGGGAGCTGTCACCGCAGGTGACTGAGGGAGCCAGCGGGCGGTGCAGTTCCGGTTTCATAATGGGGCGGTACTTGCTGGTGGCCATCGTCACCCGGTTAGAACCTTTTGATTTCTTCTTCAATCGGCTTTCTGCAAGCGCTTGCCAGCGGGGCCGTACTTTCTTGCTCCGGCAAGAAAGTACGCAAAGAAGCCGGCTTAAGGGGAAAACAACTCACTCCCGTTCGGTGTTTTCCCCTTAAGGATCCCCCCTAACCATCGATAGATTGACCCTTCGCTTTGGCTCGGGTGCGGGGTTTCAGCTACTGCCCCCGTTTGGGTTTGTAGAATTTGGAGGTACTTCTTTCCCACGCTGTCGATTGAAAGATTGAAAAAGCCCGGTATCGCACCATAGAACGATACCGGGCGGGTCAGGGAAAAAACGAACAGTAGAAAGCTATCGTGCGAAATTGCCTCCGGGGGCACCCCGGCGGGCACTGGAGGGGCAGTAACGATTTGCAATAGACTACCGTGCGAAATCGTCTGCGGCAACTCTCCGCCGTTTTTCCAGGGTGTAGGAGGAAAGGGAGGTGAGGTAGACTTTTTGGAAGCCGTATTCGGCGGTGAGAATGAAGCTTTTGGGCAGGTCATCGCAGGGGATGACCTGTCCTTCTTTTTCCGCCTGATTGAGAAACTCCCGGGTGCGTTTGGAGGTGGTGGTGTTGTCCATATGGAAAATGCCGATGATGGAGGTGTCCCGCACCGCCATGTCGCTGCCTATGGATAGATACATACTCTCACCCCATGTCATTTTTGTACCAGGCTACCGCCAGGGCATCGCACCGGTTGTTTTTGGGATTGTCTGCGTGACCCTTGACCCAGTGGTAGCTGAGATTGTGGATATGGGTCAGCTCTAAGAGCCGCTCCCACAAATCCGGGTTCAGGGCGGGCTTTTTGTCGGACTTGACCCAGCCCCGCTTCTTCCACCCTTCTGCCCAGCCTTTGGACAGGCCGTCAATCACATACTTGGAATCGGAGTACAGCTCCACATGGCAAGGCTCTTTCAAAGCCTCCAATCCCCGAATCACGGCAGTCAGCTCCATCCGGTTGTTGGTGGTGGAGGGCTCTCCCCCGGAGAGCTCCTTTTCCACCCCATTGAATTCCAGAATCGCACCCCAACCCCCGGGGCCGGGATTGCCGGAGCAGGCCCCGTCGGTGTAGAGAATCACGGTTTTCACTGGGCTTCTTCCTCGTCCTTTTCAATCCGCTCGATGGCTACCAGCTGATTGCCCTCTTCAATCCGCATGACAATCACGCCCTGCACATCCCGCTTATACACGTTGATGTCGGAGGCCGGCACCCGGATGATGACGCCGCCGTTTTCGATGAGCATAATATCATCCGTATCATCCACCACACGGCAGCCGGCAACCTTGCCGGTCTTTTCCGTGATGTTGTAGTTTTTCAGGCCCTTACCGCCCCGGCTCTGGGGGTATTTCAGTCCGTCTGCACCGGTGCGCAGGTACTCCGGCAATGCAGTGCGCTTGCCGTAGCCCTTTTCCGTCACGGTGAGCAGGGTCTTGCCTTCCTCTGCCTTCTCAGCACCGATCACATAGTCCCCATCTTCCAGGGTAATGCCCTTCACACCGGCGGCATCTCTGCCCATGGGCCGCACATCTTCCTCGCTGAAGCAGATGGCCATGCCGTTGGCGGTCGCCAGGATGATGTTATCGCTGCCGTTGGTGCGGATGACATTGATGAGCTGGTCCCCATCTTCCAGGGTGATGGCCCGGATACCGGTTTTCCGCCGGGTTTGGAGAGCCACGAAGGGAATCCGCTTCACGGTACCCTTCCGGGTGACCATCATCAGGTACTCGTCCTCGTGGAACTGGCGGGTTACCACCACAGCGGTGACGCTCTCCCCCTGCTCCAGAGGCAGAATATTCACAATGGCGGTGCCTCTGGCGGTTCTGCCCGCCTCGGGAATCTGGTAGCCCTTCCGCAGGTGGACCCGACCGCTGTCCGTAAAGAACAGCAGGTAGTCATGGGTGGAGGCTACGCTCAGGCTCTTTACATAGTCCTCCTCCTTCAGATTCTGGGCGTTGACGCCCCGGCCGCCCCGGCTCTGGGTCCGGTAGGTGTCCACGGGCATCCGCTTCACATAGCCCTGGTTGGAGAAGGTGAAGCAGCAGTCCTCTTCCTCGATGAGGTCCTCAATGTCAATCTCGTCCTCAATGTCCTGGATTTCCGTTTTCCGGTCGTCGCCGAACTTGTCCCGGATTTCCTCCAGCTCCTGCCGCAGCACCCCTTTCAGCTTCTGGGGGTCTTCCAGCAAAGACAAATAATAGGCAATTTTATCCTGCAGTTCCTGGTACTCCTCTTCCAGCTTCTCCCGGTCCAGACCCTGGAGGGCTTTCAGCCGCATATCCAAGATAGCCTGGGCCTGGATTTCATCCAGGGAGAACCGGTTCATGAGGTTTTCCCGGGCATCGTCATAAGAGGAGCGGATAATCTTGATTACTTCGTCAATATTATCCTGAGCAATGAGCAGACCTTCCAAAAGGTGTGCCCGCTCTCTTGCCTTTTTCAGGTCATACTGGGTTCTCCGGGTGAGCACTTCCTCCTGATAGGTCAGGTACTCATCCAGAATCTGCTTCAAAGTGAGGATTTTCGGCTGCTTCTGGTTGTCCACCAGGGCCAGGAGAATCACGCCGAAGCTGGACTGCAAAGCGGTCTGGTTAAAGAGGTGATTCAGCACCACCTGAGGGTTGGCATCCTTTTTCAGCTCAATGACCATCCGCATACCGTTCCGGTCGGACTCGTCCCGCAGGTCGGAAATGCCTTCCAGCCGCTTGTCCTTTACCTGGTCGGCGATGTTCTTGATTAGGTTCCGCTTGTTCACCTGGTAGGGAAGCTCTGTAACAATAATCCTTATTCTGTCCTTGCCGAACTCCTCGAAATTGGTCTTGGCCCGGACTACCATCTTGCCCCGGCCGGTGGCGTAGGCGGCACGGATGCCGCTTCTGCCCATGATAATGCCTCCCGTGGGGAAGTCCGGGCCGGTGATATGCTCCATAAGGTCCGTCAGGCTGCAATCCGGGTCATCCAGCTGGCAGATGCAGGCGTTGATGACCTCCCGCAGGTTGTGGGGCGGGATGTTGGTGGCCATACCCACGGCGATACCGGAGGAGCCGTTTACCAGCAGGTTGGGAAACCGGCTGGGCAGGACTCTGGGCTCTTTCCGGGTTTCGTCGAAGTTGGGGTCCCAGTCCACCGTGTCCTTGTCAATGTCCCGGAGCATCTGGTTGGAGATTTTGGAAAGTCTTGCCTCGGTGTAACGGTAAGCAGCAGGGGGATCGCCGTCCACGCTGCCGAAGTTGCCGTGGCCGTCCACCAGCATATAGCGCATGGAGAAGTTCTGGGCCAGCCGGACCATGGCGTCATACACGGAGACGTCGCCATGGGGATGGTACTTACCCAGCACATCACCCACGCAGGTAGCGGATTTCTTGAAGGGTTTGTCGGAGGTCAGGCCGCTTTCGTACATGGTGTAGAGAATCCGGCGGTGTACCGGCTTCAGGCCGTCCCGCACATCGGGCAGGGCCCGGCCTACAATGACGCTCATGGCGTACTCAATGTAGGACTTCTCCATTTCGTCTACCAGCTGGGATTGGGTAATCACCTGGTTGGGGAAGGCGATGTCCTCCGGTTTGTAATTACGGTTGTGTGCCATATTCCCCACCTCCTTAAATATCGATGTTCATGGCGTAACGGGCGTGGTTTTCAATCCATTCCTTCCGGGGCTCCACCTGCTCGCCCATAAGCACAGTGAATACCTCGTCCGCCCGGACAGCGTCGTCCAGGGTAATCCGCCGCAGGGTCCGCTTCTCCGGGTCCATGGTAGTCTCCCACAGCTCGTGGGGGTCCATCTCGCCCAAGCCTTTGAACCGGGAAATGTCAATCTTTGCGTTGGGGTTATCCTGGCGCATCTGGGCGGAAATCTGGTCCCGCTCCTGGTCGGAGTAGGCTACCTTCACAGTCTTGCCCCGGGTGAGCTTATAAAGGGGCGGCACAGCGGAGTACACATACCCCTCCTCAATCATGGGCCGCATATACCGGAAGAAGAAGGTCAGAAGCAGGGTACGGATGTGGGCACCGTCCACGTCCGCGTCCGCCATGATGATGACCTTGTGGTAGCGGAGCTTTTCCAGGGAGAATTCCTCCCCGATGCCGCCACCCAGGGCTACAATCAGGGGGTAGAGCTTATCGTTGTTGTAAATCTTATCCGCCCGGGCCTTTTCCACGTTGAGCATCTTGCCCCACATGGCGAGGATTGCCTGGAACCGGGAGTCCCGGCCCTGGATGGCGGAGCCGGCTGCGGAGTCACCCTCCACGATATAGATTTCGCACAGCTCGGGGTTGCGCTCGTTGCAGTCCTGGAGCTTGTCCGGCATCTGGCCGGATTCCAGCACAGTCTTCCGGCGGATAGATTCTCTTGCCCGGCGGGCAGCCTCTCTGGCCCGGTTGGCAGTCATGGCCTTGTCCAGAATCAGCTTGGCGGTCTGGGGGTGCTCCTCAAAGTACACCGCCAGCTGCTCACTGACAATGGAGTCAACCAGGGTACGGATATAGGCATTTCCCAGCTTGGCCTTGGTCTGGCCTTCAAACTGGGCATCGGTGAGCTTTACAGAGATGATGGCGGTAAGGCCTTCCCGGCAGTCCTCGCCGGAAACCTTGTCGTCTCCCTTGATAATGCCATTTTTCACACCATAGGCATTCACCACCCGGGTCAGGGCGGTTTTGAAGCCGGTTTCGTGCATACCGCCTTCCGGGGTATGGACGTCGTTGGCAAAGGACAGCATCAGCTCGTTATAGCCGTCGTTGTATTGCAGGGCAATTTCTGCCGAGGCGTCGTTTTTGCTGCCCTTCATATAGATGACTTCCGGGTGCAGAGGGGTCTTGTTCCGGTTGCACCAGCTGGCAAACTCCCGGATACCTCCCTCGTAGCACATGGTATGGGTGATGGGGGTTTCTTCCCGGTCGTCGGTGATGGTGATGGAAAGTCCGGCGTTCAGGAATGCCTCCTCCCGCATCCGCTTATGGAGGATTTCATAGTCGTATTCCAAAGTATCGAACATTTCCGGGTCCGGCTGGAAGGTGACTTCCGTACCGGTTTTCTCCGTGGTGCCTACGATGGTCATTTCCTGGGTAATATTTCCCCGGGAGAATTTCATCTCGTAAATCTGACCGTTCTTATGCACCCGCACCCGGAGCCACTGGCTCAGGGCGTTCACCACGGAAGCGCCAACGCCGTGAAGGCCGCCGGAGACCTTGTAGCCGCCGCCGCCGAACTTACCGCCGGCATGGAGCACGGTGTATACCACTTCCAGGGCAGGCCGTCCGGTCTGGGGCTGGATGTCCACGGGGATACCACGGCCGTCGTCGGTGACGGTGATGGAGTTGCCCGGGTTGATGGTGACGGTGATATGCTTACAATACCCCGCCAGAGCCTCGTCGATGGCGTTGTCCACGATTTCGTACACCAGGTGGTGCAGGCCCGACGAGGAGGTGGAGCCGATATACATACCGGGGCGCTTCCGAACAGCTTCCAGTCCTTCCAGAACCTGAATCTGCTCTGCCCCATATTCCTGACTTACTTTGGTTTCCTCAGACATACTTGTCCTCCTTATTGGCAGGCCCCGCCTGCCCAATACTTATTCACTATTCCCTATTCCCTATTCACTAAATCTGCCTGGTATCGTTACCTTGCAGAAGGCTTCGTTTATACCTCCCTCCGGGAGGGAGGTGGCTTGGGGCGCAGCCCCAAGTCGGAGGGAGCCAGCGGGGACATAACCAATTCCCAGTATTGGGATGGTACCTCCCCAGGATTATCAAGTTTCCGTTAAAATCGGCACAGGTTATCGATACTTATGAGCAAGTACCACCCCTTTGTGAAACCATAGCTGCACCGCCCGCAGGCTCCCTCAGTCACCTGCGGTGACAGCTCCCTCCCGGAGGGAGCTATGGGGTTTGTACATTGCCACATTGGCTTGTTCTTTTGGGAAGTGCCTGCTGTAAAATCCCTCAGATGCCTGTGGTACCAGCTCCCAATGACCGGGAGCCTTTCTAAATCAGCAGATTTCCCTTCTCGATTTCCATGGTTTTGCCCAGCTTGGTGAACCGGTCCTTTTCGCAGCAGGTGATGAACACCTGGCCCTTGTGAATCTGGTTCAGCACAAAGTCCTGCCGTCCCGGGTCCAGCTCGGAAAGCACATCATCCAGCAGCAGCACGGGAATTTCCCCGGACTGGCTGGCCATGAGCTGCCGCTGGGCCAGCTTCAGGCTGATGGCGGCGGTGCGGGTCTGGCCCTGGGAACCGTAGGCTTTCAGGGACATCCCGGAAAGGGTCACATCAAAATCATCCTTGTGAGGGCCTGTCAGGCACTGGCAGCTTTGCAGCTCTGCCCGGTAGTGGCTCTCCAGGTGCTCCTGGAGCTGCTGCTGCAAAACTTCCACGGGGGCAAAGGGGTCGGTGATGGTGGAAACGGTGTGGTAGGTGAGGACAAAGTCCTCCTTACCCCCGGAAAATTCCCGGTGGAACACCGCCGCTTCCCTGCCCAGTCCCTCATAAAATCTTGCCCGGTAGGAGATAATCAGGGCCCCTACCTGGCAAAGCCTTGTATTATACTCCGGCAGAATCTCCAGAAGGGCGGGATTTTCTTCCCGGTCCTTGAGAATCCGGTTTTTTTGCTCCAGAATCTTGCCGTACTGGGTCAGGGCCGCCTCATAGTTGGGCCGCAGCTGGCAAAGGGCGTTGTCCCCCAGCCGGCGGCGGCTGGCGGAGCCGCTTTTGAGCACCATCAGATCCTCCGGGCAGAACAGCACCGTCTGGAACACCCCCGAGATTTGGGAGAGGGTTTTCTTTTTTACCCCATTGTGGTACAGCTGCCGGGGTCTGCCGGGAAACAGCACCCACCGGATAGACTGCTGCCGTTCCTGAGAAAAAAGCTCCCCGGAAATTTCCGTAAAATCCGGGTCAAAGCCCATCAGCTCCTGATTTTTGGAGGTGCGGAAGCTCTTCCCCGTGCCCAGGTAGCCGATTGCCTCCAAAAGGTTGGTTTTTCCCTGGGCGTTATCCCCCACAATCAGGTTTACCCCCGGGTCGAAGGTGAAGCAGCAGTCCCGATAGTTGCGGTAATTATGAAGGGTGAGATTATTCAGCTGCATGGCTTACGATGGTGAAAATCTCACCCTGGAAGGTGAAGCTGTCCCCGGGGTGGAGCTTCTTTCCCCGCATGGTACAGGTTTCTCCGTTTACCTCCACCTGACCTTCCTGGATGACGGTCTTGGCCATGCCGCCGGTGACGGCTTGGGCCAGCTTCATGGCGGCTTCCAGCTTGATATATTCCGTGGTAATGGGCAGAGGAGAAGCCCCCTGCTTTTTGGTTACGGTGACTTTCATGGTAAATTCCTCATCAGTTGGATTTGATTCTTACCGGCAGAACCATGTAGGAGAAGTCCAGCTTTTCATCCGCCGGGGTCATAACGATGGGGCTTAATCCGTTGGTCAGCTCCAGAATGACCTCCTCGCTGGGGATAGCCCGAAGGGCGTCTGCCAGGTAGCGGACATTGAAGCCGATTTCCAGCTCCTTGCCGTCGCCCGCCAGAGAGCACTGGTCCTCGGCGGCGCCGATGGTGGTATTGGTACGCAGCAGCACCTGCTGGTTGCCGAAGATGCACCGCACCGGGCTCTTGTACTTTTCGGAGACGATCAGGCCCACCCGCTCAATGGAGGAAGCCAGATCCGACACATGGGCACAAAGCCGGATGGGGCAGTTGGTGGGAACCACCTTCCGCCAGTCCAGGAACTCTCCTTCCAGCAGGCGGCAGATAAGGGTTGCCTGTCCCACCTGGAACAGGATGTGCCGGGTACCCAGGGTGAAGGCTACCTGGTTATCTCCGTCAGAGAGGATTTTTTCCAGCTCTTTCAGGCCCGGTGCCGGAACCACGAAGGAAAGCTGCCGTCCCGTAGGCTCCTGGGTGTGGTAGGTACGCCGGGCAAGCCGGAAGCCGTCCACGGCAATGGCGGAGACCCGGTCTTCCTCCACTTCAAACTTTACGCCGGTATGGATGGGGCGACCCTGATTCTCGGAGACGGCGAAGATGGTGCCGGAGATCAGCTCCTTCATAGCCGTCTGGGGGATGCGGATGCTCCGACCGTCACCCACGTCCGGAAGGGTGGGGTATTCGTCGGCGGATTCAGCGGAGATGGTGAAGGAGGCATAGCCTGCCCGGATGGATACTTTATAGTTGTCGTCCACCACCACTGTGACCGGGCCTTCCGGCAGGCGGCGGATAATGTCACCGAACAGTCTTGCCGGCAGGACGCATTGGCCCATATCGGAAACCTCGGCGTCGATTACATAGGTGATGGCGGTTTCCATGTTGTAGCCGGTAAGGCTCAGGCCGTCTCCGGCTTTGCAGAGGATGCCCTCAATGGCGGAGATGGCGCTTTTTTGGGCGACGGTTCTGCCGGTAACATTCAGGCCGGTAAGGAGAGTGTTTTTTTCACAGGTAAAGCGCATGGTACGACCTCATTTCTGTAAAATAATGAATAATAAATATAAAAATAGATATTTTAGGTAGTAGTAATAGTAGTAGGGGAAATTTATGTGGAAAAGTGGGTTTTGTCTTAGAGGGGCAAGGGAAATTTATCCACAGCCGGATGTGTAGAAAGAAGATCTTTTCCACAGGGTTTTGGAGAATCCTGTGGAAAAGATTTTTTTCCACAACCCATCCATCCACATTCCACAGCCCCTGTGGATAAGCGGCGAGTCGCCGCAGACAATGCGCACGGCAGCTTTCTACAAATCGTTACTTCCCTGACCCGCCCGGTATCGGCGGCCAGTGGCCGCTGACGATTTCGCACGGTAGCTTTCTACAATTCGTTTTTTCCCTGACCCGCCCGGTATCGTTCTATGTGCAATGCCGGATTTTCTTTATCTTCCAATCGACAGCGTGGGAAAGAAGTACCTCCAAATTCTACAAACCCAAACGGGGGCAGTAGCTGAAACCCAGTGCCCGAGCCAAAGCGAAGGGTCAATCTCCCGATGGTTAGGGGGGATTCTTAAGGGGAAAACACCGAACGGGAGTGAGTTGTTTTCCCCTTAAGCCGGCTTCTTTGCGTACTTTCTTGCCGGAGCAAGAAAGTACGGCCCCGCTGGCAAGCGCCCGGAGTGCCTCCGGTGTCAATTTCGCTCGGTAGCTGATGCAGGTCGTCACTTCCCTGACCCGCCCAGTATCGTTACTGCGGTGCAGAATCGAGTGTCGATAACCTCTATCAAGTACCAACCCGAAAGCAAACCGTCGGTTTCCCGCCCGCTGGCTCCCTCAGTCACCTGCGGTGACAGCTCCCGACCGTCGGGAGCTATAAGCCTGTGCCACTTCACATTGGATTTTGCCTTTGAGAAAATGCCTGCTGTGAATCCCTCAGTCACGCCTCCGGCGTGCCAGCTCCCTTTGGCAAGGGAGCCTTTGGCTTTTCCCTTTTACGCACCTATATCATCTCGTTGTCGAAGTACAAGCCGTCAATTTACAGTCCCCGCCAGTTCCCTTTGTCCGGGGAACTTTGGTATCTGGGATACTGAAAAAATTACAGGGAGGCGTTGATATTGGCGGTAATGTCCCGGATATTGTTTTGCATGGTCTCGTTGCCGCCTTTGAGGGCCACTTCCACCTTGCGGATGGCGTAAAGCACCGTGGAGTGGTCCCGGCCAAACTCCTTGCCGATGTCGGGAAGGCTCAGATTGGTAAGCTTCCGGGTGAGGTAAATGGCAATCTGCCGGGCTTCTGTGGTGCCCTTGTTTTTCAGGGTGCCCCGAATCACCGACTCGTCCATGGAGTAGAACTTGCACACCTGGCTGATAATGAGCCCCGGGGTGGGCAGGGCGTTGCCCTCCCGCTTGAACATATCGTCAATGGCCCGGGACACGTTGGGAAGGTCCAGGGTCATGCCGTTCAGGTCCACATAGGCCCGGATCTTCTTCACCGTGCCCTCAATCTGCCGTACATTGCTGGTGACATTGTTGGCGATATAGTCGCAGATGTCATAGCTCAAATCCAGACCAAGAGAAGTGGCTTTGTTGCGGATAATGGCCATCCGGGTTTCGTAGTCCGGGGGCTGGACGTCTGCAATCAGGCCCCACTCAAACCGGGTTTTCAGCCGGTCCTCCAGGGTGAGCATATCGTTGGGCTTCCGGTCGGAGGTCATGACAATCTGCTTATGCTCCTCGTAGAGTTTATTGAAGGTATGGAAGAATTCCTCCTGGGTAGACTCCTTACCGGCGATGAACTGAATATCATCGATGAGGAACAGGTCGGCCTCCCGGTATTTGTTCCGGAACTCGATGTTCTTGCCGCTTTGCAGGGCGGAAATCAACTCGTTGGTAAACTGGTCGCCCTTGATATAAACGATGTTGGCGTCGGGGGAGGTTTTCCGGATGCCGTTGGCAATGGCGTACAGCAGGTGGGTTTTGCCCACACCGGCAGGGCCGTAGATGAACAGGGGGTTATACACCTGGCCGGGATTGTTGGATACGGCGATGGCGGCGCCGTGGGCGAACCGGTTGGAGGGGCCTACCACGAAGCTTTCAAAGGTGAACTGGGGGTTAAAGTCCATGGAGGTTTTCCGCTTTCCCTTGGCCCGGTAAGCGTTCAGCTCCTCGTCCCCGAACACCAAAAGCTTTGCATCGGAATTGAAAATTTCCCGCAGGGCGTCGTGGATATATTCGGTGCAGCGGCGGCGGATGGTCTCCCGGCGGAAGTCGGAAGAGGAGTACAAAATCAGGTGTTCCTCGTTCAGCTCCACCACTTCCGCATCGTCAAACCAGGCAGACACGGTGACCGCATCCAGACGCTCCTCCATATACTGCAAAACTTTGGCCCACACATAGGCAGATGAGTACATAAGGGGGCTCCTTTCTCTAAAAATCCCCAAAAAACCCCGGGAAAAAGTCCCATTTGGGGAATATTATCTCACCCTAAATTGTACCACAGAAAATACAAAAACACAACCCATATTTTGCGGCGGGCAGTGCCCGCGGACAATTTCGGCGGCCAGTGGCCGTAGCCATATTCGCACGATAGCTTTCTAAGCATTGCTACTTCCCTGACCCGCCCGGTATCGTTACCTTGCAGAAGGCTTCGTTTATACCTCACTCCGGGAGGGAGGTGTCTTGGGGCGCAGCCCCAAGACGGAGGGAGCCATCGGGCAGGAAACCAATTTGACAACCAGAGGAGGAACTTCCCCAGGGTTAAAATTTCCTATGCCCCATTCCAAAAAAATCTCGGTATAACGGGCATAGGGTATGGGCAATTATGAGCAAGTACCAACCCACAAGCAAACCGGAACTGCACCGCCCGCTTGCTCCCTCAGGCACCTGCGGTGCCAGCTCCCTCCCGGAGGGAGCTATGGGGCTTGTGCCTTGTCACATTGGTTTGTTCTTTCAGAAAGTGCCTGCTGTGAATCCCTCAGTCACGCCTACGGCGTGCCAGCTCCCTTTGGCAAGGGAGCCTTTGGAAGCACCGCCGATACCGGACAGATTTAGAAAATAGGGAAGAGGGAATATGTAATAGGTTTTTCGGACAAGCCGCCGATACCGGGCACTGGAGGGGCAGTAACGATTCGCAGAAGATTCCTGTGCGAAATTGGCTGCGGCCACTGGCCGCCGAAATTGTCAGCGGGCGCTGCCCGCTGTTGGTATATTTCTGGCTTTTGGGTAAACAATATCCAAGAACACCAAATATAGGAGGTTGTATTATGTTCCGTGTTCGTTATCTTTGCCTGGCGTTGGCGCTGGTGCTGCTGGTGTCTCCGGTTCTGGCTGCGGAGGTGGACAGCGATGCTGTCTATACCTTCTCCAGCGGGGATTTCTCCTCTCAGGAGGAGGAAGAGACCCTGATGGGTATTTGTATCACCGGCCTGCCCAAACCCCAGACCGGCACCATGATGCTGGGAAGCCGGGTGCTGCAGGAGGGGGATATTCTCTCTGTTGACCAAATCAATCAGATGACCTTTGTGCCCCTGCCTACGGAAGAAGATGTACAGGCGGAGGTCACCTTCCTGCCCATTTATGAAAACCGGGTGGAGGCCGCTGCCACCATGCACATCAGTGTATGGGGAAAAGAGGATCTGGCTCCTGTTGCGGAGGACTCCGTCATGGAGACCTATAAGAATCTTCCCAACCAGGGAAAGCTGAAAGCCTCTGACCCGGAGGGGAAGGAGCTCACCTACTCTGTCCTCCGCCAGCCCAAGCGGGGCACCCTGGAACTGAAAGAGGACGGCAGCTTCACCTACACCCCCAAGAATAACAAGGTGGGCGTGGACTCCTTCACCTACACCGCTACCGACCCTGCGGGAAATGTATCCCGGGAGGCTACCGTCACCATTCAGATTCTCAAGCCCCAGGCCGGTCAGTACACCGACACCGTGGGCAAGGATTGCCGTTTCTCTGCGGAGTGGCTGAAAAACCAGGGAATTTTTGAAGGGGAAAATCTGGGTGGAGAGGACTGCTTCTTCCCGGATAAGACCGTCAGCCGGGGAGAGTTCCTGGCTATGCTGGTAAAGCTCCTGGACATCTCTCCGGAGGGTGGAGAATATGCAAATGTCTCCCAGAATGTGCCCCAATGGCTTAAGCCTTACCTGAATGCGGCTCTGCGCTCCGGGCTGACTGCTGACCTGCCGGAGCTGACGGCAGAAACTCTTTCCCAGCCCATTACCGGGGAGGAAGTGGCCGTAATGCTGCAAAATGCCCTGGACCTGGCGGTGCCCCAGCAGGCACTGGAGACTGCCATGCAGAATCCTCTGGAGCTGGAGGAGTGGGCCGCAGCGGACGTTTACACCATGGCCCAGTATGACATCTCTCTCACTCCCGGTGAGGCTCTGACCCGAGGCGAGGCAGCCCAGGTGCTGTATCAGGTGAACTACCTGTCCATCGTAGCCCCCGGCGCTGCGGTGCTGCGCTACCAGAACTGAAAAAGTGCAAAAAAACCCCCGGACGAAAGTCCGGGGGTTTTTCAGTCTGTCAAAGAACCCCCGGATTTTGTTATGCAAAAACCGGGGGTTTGGTT
>LHCFC01400__coassemble_1378_pt1 | contig 218061 bp, 183 predicted proteins | sample LHCFC01400__metabat2_low_PE_055 | metagenome-assembled genome bin LHCFC01400 | reverse complement strand
CCGCTCCAGGAAGAAGTTGGCCGCTTCCTTGTCAAAGTGGTTGGGCTCCATCCACCCGAACAGAGAGGTGCCGCCCATGGGGCACAGGACGATGCGGTTCTTGATTTCCACATCCCGGATTTTCCAGGGGGTAAACAGCGCCTGATATTTTGAATCCATACAATCCATCCTTTTTCGTAAATTGGGAAAGCCCCGCCTTCCCAGGAAGTGTATGCCTTATTCTAAGCAATGTTTGTTGATATGTCAACAATTTTTCTTCCGGGGCGGGGAAGCTGGCAAATTAAGACAGCACTTGCATTTTGGGGGCGTATCTCATATAATATAGGTTGGTTTGGAATGGAAAAAACCAATAACGGAGGAATTTACCCATGCAAAAGAAGTTATTTATTACGATGATTCTGCTGCTGGCGCTGCTTTTGGCGGCTTGCAGTAACGGTTCCGGAGAAACGGAGCCTGCGGTATATTATAAGGCCACCTTTGTTTTGGACGGGGTGGTATATGCCCAGCAGCAGGTGGAAGAGGGCGGTACCCCCACCCAGGTGGCCCTGAACATCCCCGGACTGACCCTTTTGGGCTGGCAGAACGCCGCCGGGGAGACCGTGACCCCCGAGAGCCTGCCCCTCACCGGGGACGCTACCTATACGGCGGTGGTGAAGCCCCAGCTTGACCAGCACAAGAGCTTCCTGTTTGTGGACACCAACGGCTTCCTCTGGCCGGAACAGCCCCTCACCGGGGAGGCCCTGGCTGCGGGACTGAAAGCCCTGGCTCCGGAAGCCGCCCACCCCTATTTCCCGGAGCTTCCCCAGGGGGAAGAGACGGTGACGAAGCAGCAGCTGGAGGCAGTGCTTTCCCAGTTCTTTGCGGGGGAGCAGGTGACTAAGGCGTTGGAGCAGCAGGGGGATACGGTTCTGCGCCGGGATTTTGCCCTGGTGATGTGCAGCCTGCTGGGAAGAGATACCACTGCCAAAATCTCCCTGACGGAAGAGAGCAAAATGCCCCTGGATGTGAACAAGAACACCAAGGATTACCTGTATCTGCTGGAAGCCAGCGTGGACCACACCCAGGACGAAAACGGCGTTGCCTGGACGGAGGTGGATATTCCCACCGGACTGGAGCCGGGCTTTGTGAACCTCAGCGGCTACCTTTACTATGTCCAGGAGGACGGCACCTTCCTGTGTGACGGGGATGTGGGAACCCTCCGGTTTGGCGCTGACGGCCGGTACACCAGCGGCGATGCAGAGCTGGACACCATGGTGGCTCAGATTCTTGACGAGCTTCTGAAAGCTGAGCCGGAGGCAGACCGGATGACCCACCTGCGGACGGTGTTTGACTACTGCGTGGAATCCTTTGAGTACCTGCGCCGGCTGGACAATGTGCTGGGCAAAGGCGAAACCGGCTGGGAGATCAACGAGGCCAAGACTATGATTTCCACCGGAAAGGGCAACTGCTACAACTTCGCCGCTACCTTCTGGGCTCTGTCCCGGGGCATGGGCTTTGAGACCATTGCCATCAGCGGCACCTGCACCAGCACCGACCAGCCCCATGCCTGGACGGTGATTAACCTGGACGGAGAGAATTACTTCTTCGATCCCCAGTGGCAGTACGACTATAACCGCCGGGAAATTTACGACAAGGATATGTTTATGATCCCCATGGACAAGGTAGGCTGGTGGGGATACGAGTGGGCGGATGACGCCTTCTAAGGAGAAAGGAGCAGGCCGTGGGCTTTGACAGCGTATTTTTTATCAGCTGCCTTTTGCCGGTGGGGCTGATTCTCTATTGGCTGATTCCCGGAAACCGGGGAAAAAACGTCCTTCTCCTTCTTCTGAGTTTGCTTTTCTACGCCTTTGGCAGCATTTCCGCACTGGGCCTTTTGCTGGCTGCAGCGGTATTCAACTTTCTCTGGGGGCGGCTTCTCCGCCCCGGCAGAAAGGGCCTGCTGATTCTGGGGGTAGGGGCAAACCTTGCTTACCTCTTTGTTTTTAAGTATCTGCACTTTTTCCTGAATCAGGTGGTGGGGGTGGAGTCGGATTTGGGACTGGCTGCCCCTTTGGGGATGTCCTTCTTCCTGTTCAAGGCCATCAGCTTCCTGGTGGATACTTACCGCTGTCCGGAAAACACAAACGGCAGCTTTTGGGATTTTTTGCAGTACCTTTCCTTCTTCCCTCAGGTCACCGCCGGGCCCATTGCCCGGTATGACCAGTTTGCCCCCCAGTTGGCATCCCGGCGACTGACCATCCCGGAAGCCGCTGCCGGTATCCGCAGATTTATTGTGGGACTGGGGAAAAAGGTGCTCCTGTGCACCACTTTGGCTCAGGCAGCCGATGGGGTGTTTGCCTTGGAGTCGGGGAGCCTGAATCTGCCCCTGGCCTGGCTGGGGGCGGCCTGCTACCTGCTGCAAATTTACTTTGACTTCTCCGGCTACAGCGATATGGCCATCGGCCTGGGACAGGCTTTGGGCTTTTCCACCCCGGAGAACTTCCGGTATCCTTACGCCGCCGCCTCCATCGGAGACTTCTGGCGCCGGTGGCACCTGAGCCTCTCCTATTGGTTCCGGGACTATGTGTATATTCCCCTGGGCGGCAACCGGAAAGGAAAATACCGGACGGCTCTGAACAAAGTCATCGTCTTTGCCCTTTGCGGTGTGTGGCACGGAGCCGCCTGGACCTTCCTGGCCTGGGGACTGTGGCACGGCCTGTTTTCCGCCCTGGAAAGCCTGGGGATTGTCCCGGTGAAGCGCCTTTCCCAAAGTCGGGGGGGTAGAGGACTGCTCCATGTCTATACCCTGCTGGTGGTGTGCCTGGGCTTTGTCCTGTTCCGGGCGGAAAGCCTTGTTCAGGCCGGAAGCCTCATGAGCGCCATGTTCGCCGGATTCTCCTTCCCGGGGGAGGCTACCGTGGCCTTCTACCGCCTGTGCACCCGGGAGACTCTGGGGGTGCTGGTGCTGGGGGTGGTGCTGTCCCTGCCGGTGAAGCCCTGGCTGGAAAAACACCCGCCTGACTGGACAGAGCCTTTGGCTTATGCCGGATGCCTGGTGATGCTGGCCCTTTGTATGATGAAGCTGGCGGCAGGAGGCTTTGCTCCTTTCATCTATGCCCAGTTCTGAGGTGCGACTATGAAGAAAAATTGGTTATACATCGTATTTCTCGCCCTGTTTCTGGGAATCTGCCTGATTTTTCCTGTGGGAACCTGGCTGTCCGGCCCCTCGGAGGCCGGTGCCAACGAAGTGCTGAGCCAGCCCCCCAAATGGGAGGACAAGCGGGGTAACTGGAACGATGCCTATTTGCAGGATGCCGCCGCCTGGTACAATGACCACTTTTACCTCCGGCAGGAGCTGGTGAGCACCCAGCGGCTGCTCACAGGAAAGGTCTTTGGTACCTCCGGCGAGGATTCTGTGATTCTGGGAAAGGATGGCTGGCTGTTCTACGGCTCTACCCTGGAGGACTTCACCGGAACCACGGATCTTACAGAGCGAGACCTTTACGCCATGGCCCGAAACCTCTATCTCATGTCCCAGGAAAAACCCCTGATTTTCCTGGTCGCCCCCAATAAAAACTCCCTGCATCCCCAGTATATGCCAAACTTTGGGGCGCAGGCGGAGAAAACCACCGGGGAGCGTCTTCAGGACTGGCTCCGGGAGCTGGGGGTGAACTTCGTGGATATTTACAGCGCCTTCCAGAAGGAGCCGGTGCTGTACTATGCCACAGATTCCCATTGGACCCCAAAGGGCGCTGCCCTGGCAGCAGACCTTATTAACCAGGCCGCCGGGAAAACAACAAATTATTATGCCGGCCCCTTTGAACCCGGGGAACCATATACCGGGGACTTGTACGAGATGCTCTACCCCGCCTTTGCCGGAACGGAACCAGACTGGATATACGGAGGTCAGCTGGACTTTTCCTATGTGGGCAATGCCCAGCGGCCGGACAGCATTACCCTGCAAACCCAGTCCCATGAATCCGGTTCGCTGCTTGTGTACCGGGACTCCTTCGGAAATGTCCTGTACCCCTACCTGGCAGACAGCTTCGGCTCCGTCCGATTCTCCCGGTCTACCACCTATGATTTGACCGGGGAGGAGGAACTGGTGGTGCTGGAACTGGTGGAGCGGAACCTCTCTTATCTCATTGAGAAAGCCCCGGTCTGCCATAACCCCACTGTGGAACTCTCCCTGCCGGAGCCTGTGGGAAGCCTGGTTCTGGAAAAGGACACCAAGGCCAACGCCCCGGAGGGGTATGTCCTGTGGCAGGGAACCTTGGATTCTACCCCGGATGTGCAATCCTCTGTGTATGTATCTGCTGGCGGAGATGTTTATGAGGCATTTTTATTGAAGGAAAACGGCGTTGCCCTGTACCTGCCGGAAGGTGTCCAGCCGGACACCCTGGTCTGGGAGACAGGGGGCGTTTTGGAAAGTAAAACCATAAGTGAGAAAGGATAAGGAACATGAAAAAGTTGATTGTTGCCATGCTGTGCCTGACCCTATTGCTGGCAGGCTGCGGCGCAGACCCCCAGCCCGCCGAAACCACCACGAAGCCTTCCACCCAGACCGAGGCGACCACGGAAGCCCCCACGGAAACCACCACCGAAGCTCCCACGGAGGCGACCACGGAAGCCAATTCCCTGAAGGCCCAGGCGGAGAGTTGCATCGGCAAGACCGTGGAGGAGCTGATTGCCCTCATCGGAGAGCCTCAGTCCTCCGACTACGCCCCCAGCTGCCTGAACCCCGGCGTGGGTGAGGATGGCAACCTCTACTACGAAGGCTTCACCGTCTACACCTACAAGGCAGACGGTGTGGAAGAAGTGGTAGATGTGGAGTAACCCGATTTCCGGAATCTCAAAGCCCGCAGCCAAAGCTGCGGGCTTCTTTTTGCGCCAACTGGGGAAAACAAGGGAATGATGCGCAGAGGAAAGATAAATGTTCTTTGTGAAAAAACATAAATTGTTCTGTGTGTATTGACTTGGGGGCGGGTTTATGTTAGTATTGAATTGTAACATATAAAACATATAAATATATAGAAAATTAGGATTTATTTTTGTGCATTATCTATACGGTTGCGAAAGGGGGAAACAGATATGAGAGATTAAAGGCGCTGTTACTAATCTTCGCGGTTTTTTGGAAAATTATGAATCAATGAATTAGGGAGGCATACATTATGAAGCATAGAAGAATATTATCTGTAGCTATTTGCGTATTGTTAATCGCAAGTTTTACGATTATTTCATTTGCGGCCTCTGCCACTTTCTTTACCCAGACGGTTTATGGGTATCGCTGTACTGGAAGGGGCAGCATTTCTTTAAGTACGGCAACATCTACTTTGAATGCTGAAACAATACCCAACCAACAGCATATCCCAAGTAATGACTGTAGTGCAAGTGCGTGGGTTACTGCATACGGCAGTAATGGTCAATATCTTGGCTCAGAACATGTTACAGGTAAAACCTTTGCAAAAGCAACAATTGAAGGAAGGAGTCCTATAAAGTACATTAAATGCGGTTTTGACTTTACAGGAACACATTTCGACATATTCACTCTGTATAATTCGTAGAAGTTAAAAATCATATCACAGAGAGATTGATATATAACCTCGAATCGGTGAAAGTTTATGGGATGTAATTAAAAATTTAAGAAGCCTATGGCTTGAATGCGTTTCGGCTTTATAAAGTCTTTGATTTTTTGGAGTTGTAAAAATCTCCTGAAAAAAAGCAATGTGAGCGGTAATGCGCGAGAAGCCCCAAGTAAATGATAAGATTTACGGTTGAGAGCCTTTATTCCGGTATGACATGAGAAAAGGGGTTACAGTATAGGTGAAAACGATTTATTTGGGGCTTCTTGGAATAATAGGGGGGGAAAGAAGATGAAAAAACGAGTACTGGCAGGTATATTTGCCCTTTGCATGGTATTGACGGCCTGCGGTAAAGAACCCGTCGGTGAGAGCACGGCGGGAAGTCAACTGGAAGCCTCCAGCGGCAAAGAACCCAGCGGTGAGAGCCCAGAGGGAACCCAATTTGATGCCTCCCAGGTTATGCCGGAATACGATGCCCAGAACCAGTATCTGACAGTAACCGCCTGCAGCTTTCAGGAGAAAGACGGCGTTTTCCTGGGCACAAGCTTTATGGACAAATACCTTCATTACTATGATGAGGCCAGCGGTATTTCCGGCGTATTGTGCGCCGACCCTGCCTGCACCCACGATTCCATTGACTGCGGTGCCTATGTGGGTGCCGGAGCCACCGTCTCCTGTTATGAAGGAAAGCTCTACTGGGTTGCAGAAGAAAGTTATACCGCAGGAGATTGTTATCTGTGGCGGGGGGATTTGTCCGGCAGGAACCGGGAGAAAGTAAAGCCAATCGGCTGGGAGGAGATTATTCTGACCTATCAGCCCCAGCAGTATGTGGTGCACCGGGGGAGATTGTATATACTGGGCCGGACTCAGGTGGTTAGCGGAACGGAGGCTGGCTACCGGGTGACCCTTCTTTCCACCTCCCTGGATGGCTCGGAGGATTTTGCGGTGCTGTATGATAAGACTTTCCCCAAGGGTGGGCAAACCAGCGTCCTCTATGTGAAAAATGCGGCGTATTTATCTTTTGCATCTCTTTCTGAGGATATGACTACGGACATCATTGTGGAACGATACGATATTTCCGGGGGAACCTGGGAAACGGTCTATGAAGAAAAGGGCATAGAGGCGTATATCGGAAACATATGGGTTACAGAGGAGGAAACGGTTTACATCCCCGGCAGTTACGAAAACAGTGCCTATGTTTGGAAAGTAGAGAATGGACAGCGGAAGCAAGTGCTGTTTCGGGAAAGCGATGGTGCTTCCACACCTTGGATTACCGGGGATGTGGTTGTGTGTATTTCTCAGGTTGATAATATCCGGTGGGCTGAAATTACCACCCTTTCGGGACAGACCCTTTATAAAGGAAAGCTGTTTCCTGAGGAAATTCCAGGAATGGAGATTGACCCCAATCAGTGTGGCTTAGCCCTCATTGGCGCAGATGCGGAAAAGCTCATTTTGAATCTGACTTCTATGGACAGCACGGACATGGGGGATTATACCATCAAGCTGAATATCGCCGATTCCATGAAACCCACCATTCTTTGGAGCAGTCAGGAATAAGGTCACTTTGTGCATCCAATCCCCCATGAAGAAAAATGGAACAGAAAAGAGGGAAGTAAGATGAGGAAAATCCTTTTCTATATTCTGGCAATCGGTCTCCTGCTGGGAGGGTGCGGCGGCAGAGAGCAGCCGGATAATACCGAGGAGGCGTTTTCCTCCTCCCAGGTCATGCCGGAATACGATGCCCAAAATCAGTATCTGATTGATTCTTCCATCAGCTTTCTGGAGCGGGAGGGGGCTTTCCTGGGTACGGACTTGATTGGACACTATCTCAACTACTATGATGAGGCCAGCGGTGTTTCCGGCGTGTTGTGTGCCGACCCTGCCTGCACCCACGACTCTTCTGACTGCGGCGCCTATGTAAAAGCCGGAGCTACCGTCTCTTATTATGACGGAAAGCTCTATTGGGTTGCAGAAGAAACCCGGGGCGGACAGGATTATTATCTGTGGCGGGGGGATTTGTCCGGCAGGAACAAGGAAAAAGTAAAGCCAATCGGCTGGGACGAAATCATTTTGACCTATCAGCCCCAGCGGTATGTGGTGCATCGGGGGAGATTGTATCTGCTGGGACAGACCGAGGTGGTCAATGGTACGGAAGCCGGCTTCCGGGTGTCCCTTCTGTCCACCTCCCTGGATGGCTCTGAGGACTTTAAGGTACTGTATGATGAGACTTTTTCCCAGGGGGTGCAGTCTTCCGTCCGCTTTATAAAAAATGCAATCTATTTATCTGTTTATGCTATTTATACCATCGATGAGGTAATGAACATAGATGTCGCTGTGGAAAGATACGACATAGCCGGGGACACCTGGGAAACGGTCTATGAAGAAAAGGGAATACAGGAACCTCTCAGGGATGTGTGGGTTACAGAGAAGGAAGAGATTTACATACCCGGCAGTTCCGAAAACTGTATCTATGTCTGGAAAGTAGAGGATGGGAAACGGAAGGAGGTACTGTCCCGGGAGAGTGAGCAGGCTTCCACGCCCTGGATTTCCGGGGATGTGGTTGTGGATGTTTCCAAGGTTGACAACATCCGGTGGATAGAGATTGTGGACTTGTCGGGACAGACCCTTTACAAAGGAAAGCTGTTTCCTGTGGGAGTTCCGGGAATGGAGATTGACCCCAATCAGTGTGGCTTAGGCCTCATTGGGGCGGACGAAGAAAAGCTTATCTTGAATCTGTCTGACTTTGTGGACGGGGATATGGTGGATTATACCATCAAGCTGGATACCACCGATTCCATGAAACCCACCATCCTTTGGAGCAGTCAGGAGTAAGGTCACTTTGTGCATCCAATCCCCAACGAAGAAAAACGGAACAGGAAAGAGGGAAGAATGATGAAGAAAATCCTTTTCTATATTCTGGCAATCGGCCTCCTGCTGGGAGGGTGCGGCGGCAGGGAGCAGCCGAATAATCCCGAGGAGGCGTTTTCTTCCTCCCAGGTCATGCCGGAATACGATGTCCAAAATCAGTATCTGATACTAAATGCCAGCAGCTTTCTGGAGCGGGAGGGGGTTTTCCTGGGTACGGACTTGATTGGACACTATCTCAACTACTATGATGAGGCCAGCGGCATTTCCGGCGTGTTATGCGCCGACCCTGCCTGCACCCACGACTCCTCTGACTGCGGCGCCTATGTGGAAACCGGAGCCAATCTCTCCTATTATGAGGGAAAACTCTATTGGATTGCCAAAGAAGACCCCAGCGGACACAATTTTTATCTGTGGCGGGGGGACTTGTCCGGCAGGAACCGGGAGAAAGTAAAGACAATCGACTGGGAAGAGATCATCTTACCCTATCAGCCTCGGTGGTATGTGGTGCATCGGGGGAGGCTGTATATACAGGGGCATACCCAGGTGGTCACCGGCACGGAGGCTGGCTTCCGGGTGGCACTTCTTTCCACCTCATTGGATGGTTCCGAGGATTTTACGGTGCTGTATGATGAGACTTTTCCCCTGGGCGGACAGTCTTCCGTCCGTTTTGTGAAAAATGGGGTATATTTATCCATTGAATTGATTCATGATGATATGACCGCAGATCTCACCGTGGAAAGATACGACATAGCCGGGGACACCTGGGAAACGGTCTATGAGGAAAAGGGAATACAGGAAGCCACCAGGGATGTGTGGGTTACGGAGGAGGAAGAGATTTACATTCCCGGCAGTTCCGAAAATCGTATCTATGTCTGGAAGGTGGAGGATGGGAAACGGAAGGAGGTGCTGTCCTGGGAAAGTGAACAGGCTTCCTCGCCCTGGATTTCCGGGGACGTGGTTGTAAGTACGTCCCGGATCGATAACATCCGGTGGGTAGAAATTACTACCCTTTCGGGACAGACCCTTTACAAAGGAAAGCTGTTTCCTGCGGGAGTTCCGGGAATGGAAATAGATCCCAATCAGAGCAGCTTATCCCTCATTGGCGCAGATGAGGAAAAGCTCATTTTGAATCTGCTTGCCATGGACGGAACGGATGCTGTGGATTATACCATCAAGCTGGACATCACCGATTCCTTGAAACCCACCATCCTTTGGAGCAGTCAGGAATAAGGGAAGGAGCAGCCTATGGAACTGGAATTAAGAGAAGTGACCAAGAAATTCGGGGATAAGGTGGCACTGGACCGGTTCAGCTTCACCTTCCGCACCGGCATTTACGGCATTCTGGGGGCAAACGGCGCAGGGAAAAGCACCATGATGAACCTGATTACCGACAACCTCCGGCGGGATGGAGGCTCCATCACCTATGACGGTGTGGAAATCAAAAAGCTGGGAGCGGATTTCCGCCGGGTGCTGGGCTATATGACCCAGCAGCAGGGACTCTACGAGGGCATGACGGCGGAGAGCTTTCTCGTCTATATGGCAAGGTTGAAGGAGATTCCCAGAAAAGCGGTGCCGGGGGAGATTCGCCGGGTGCTGGAAATGAGCAATCTTGCGGATGTGAGCCATAAGAAAGTGGGGGAGTTTTCCGGGGGCATGAAGCAGCGTGTGCTGCTGGCCCAGGCATTGCTGGGAGATCCCCGGGTGATGATTCTGGATGAGCCCACCGCCGGACTGGACCCAAAAGAGCGGGCAAGGCTCCGGGACCATATCTACCGCCGTGCCCAGGACCGGATTGTGCTGCTGGCGACCCACATCGTCAGCGATATTGAAGCCATTGCAGACTGCATCCTGCTGATGAAGGAGGGCAGACTCCTGCGAGCCGGTACGGCGGCCCAGCTGATTGCCTCCCTCCCGGCGGACTGGAAGCCGGTGCTCCATGCCCCCAGTCTGGAGGATGTGTACTTATACTATCTGGGAGATGACAGCCATGAATGAGTGGAAGCGCATTTTCTCCCACCCCAAAAGGCGGCTTGCCTTTTTGTGCATCCCCCTTTTGTGCTTTGTCCTGTTCTTCTACCAAAAGGGCCAGGGGGATTTTGGGGCGCTTTTTACCCAGAGCCGGGACTACCGGGCACTTCTTACAACCTATGCCCAGTACACCCCTGCCCAGATTGCAGAGGACCTGTCCGCCAATTTCCCGGATACCGAAAATGAGCAGCGCCTGCTGGCTCAGGCGGAGCACGTGCGGGACTACGGGGCATATCTGGAGCGGGTGCAAAAGCAAGCTGCCCAGATGGGAGCAACCAGCATTTTTGGGACAGAAAAGGGCACCTTTACCTATCGGAACATTCTGAAAACCGCCCAGGATTTTGCCCACTGTACCGCCCAGGGGGTGCGTCTTGGCAATGACCGGGCGGTGGAGGATTGGCTCCAATTCTCCATAGGGGATTGGGCCTTTCTGGGGGTAATTTTGCTGCTGGTCATGTCCTTCCTGGAGGAAAAGCAGAAGGGACTGTCCGCCATTATCCGCTCCTGCCCGGCGGGACGGTGGAAGCTCCAGGCTTCCCGCCTGGGGGTGCTTCTGGTCTTTTCCGCCGCCATGACCCTCCTGCTTTCTGCCCTGCCCCTGGTGGTATCTCTGTGCCTGGACGGAGGCTGGGAGGGTTTGCTCCGGCCGGTGCAGTCGGTGGCGGCGTTTTTGAAGTGCACCCAGCAGCTGAGCATTTTGGGCTTTTTGGGTCAGTTTTTCCTGGTGAAAACGGCCTGCGGCTTCCTGCTGGGGGTGCTGCTGTGGTTTTTGCTCAGCTTCCTCAATCGCCCCCAGATGGGCTGGCTGGCAGCTGGTGTGGGACTGGCGGTGGAGTATCTTCTGTATACCTTCATTCCTGCCCAGTCTATCCTCAGCCCCTTCCGGGAAATCAATGTGTTTTCCTATGTGTTCCCTCTGGGACTGTATACCCAGTACACCAATATCAATTTCTTTGGCTTCCCCATGGGGCGGCAGGCATTTTTAATGGGGCTTCTGCTTCTTGGGGCGGCGGCTCTGGGGTCGGCAACCCTTCTGGTGCTGACCCGGCGGTATCCCTTCGGGAACCGGGATTTGCTGGGTAAGTGGGTTCACCGCTGGAACCGGGCCGGGGATTGGCTGCGAAGACCCTTGGGCGTGTATGGATTTGAGCTTTACAAGTTTTTGTTCATCGGCATGGGCGGCCTGTTTTTGATTCTGGGATTGCTTCTGACCCGGGATTTGAATTTCCATACCGATGCCTACCTGGAGGCTGAGGACCGGATTTACCGCCAGTATGCCCAGGAAATTCAGGGGCCAATCACCCAGGATACCTATGATTATCTGGCACAGGCCCGGGCTGCCCTGGAAAACAGCGCACTGGACACTTCCGAGTACGAAATCGCCCTGGATCGGATAGAGGCGGACATCGCCGGGCTGGATACAGGCGCCTGGTTTGTGTACCAGCCTATGTTTCTTAACTGCTACGGAACCAAATCCGCATTCCCTCAGCGGCAGAACGGACTGCTTGCTTATATCTTCCTGGTTGCCTGCCTGTCTGTCCTGTATGCCGGCGATCAGCAGGGGGATGTGCGGAAGGTGCTGTGCACCACACCCCGGGGACGGGGAAGGCTGTTCTGGACCAAATATGCCGTGGCGGTCACGGTTACTCTCCTGGTCTGGCTTCGGGTATTCGGTCAGGAGTGGCGTCTGAGTCTTGCCTATTTGGGCCAGGTTCTTACCGCAGCTCCCAGCAGCAGTATCTCCTTGATTGCCCATTTCCCCACCACCGTAGGGGGCACTCTGGTAATCTTCTACCTTTTCAAACTGGTCAGTCTGCTGATTCCAGCCAATTTGTGTGTGTTCCTGGCAGAGCGGTGCAAAACCTATGAAAAGGCGCTGCTCCTGGGTGGGTTGATTCTGCTGATTCCGGCGGCAGCCTACTACTTTGGAACCGATGCCCTGGTATTCTTCACCCCTGTCAGCTTCCTGGCAGACGGCTCTCCCCTGTTCCACGGGGCAGGAAATATCCCGGCTTTTGTTCTTTGGTTTCTCCTTTCCTGGGCTGCCCTGTATTTTGCCAAAAGAGATTGGTGCAGGCCATCTGCATAAAAAGAAAGCCACCGGATGAACCGGTGGCTTTTTCTTATCTGCGAAGGCTGAGTGCATTGTAGGGCGGGCGGATGTACCGCTCGTGGCTGGGGGGATTTGGTCGGGCGTGGACGCCGGAGACCAGACCCATCATGGCGTACAGGGACAAAATGGAGCTGCCGCCGTAGCTGATGAAGGGCAGGGTCAGACCGATAACCGGGGTGATGCCGATGCACATACCGATGTTGCTGAGAATCTGGAAAATCAGGGCGGAGGCGGCGCCGAAGCATACCAGCCGCCGGATATAGTCCTGGCTGTGGGTACCCACCCAGATGCACCGGGCCACAATCAGGCTCAGAAGAATAATCACAAACAGACACCCGAAGAACCCCAGTTCCTCGCCGATGGCGGAGAAGATGAAGTCCGTGTGCTGGGCGAACAGAGCGCCTTCCGTCTGGGTGCGGGTGCCCTGATACAGGCCCTGTCCCGTAAAGCCGCCGCCGGTGAGGGAGCGCAGACTCAGGGTGGTGTGGTAGCGTTCGTTGACGCCCAGAGGGTCCAGGGAGGGATCAAACAGCACCAGAATCCGTTTTTGCTGGTAGGGGTCCAAAAACTGCCAGATGATAGGGGAGGCAACCGCTATGGAGCCGCCGGCCACCAAAAACCAGATAATGCTGACGCCGCCGGCAAAGGCCATGCCGATGAAGATAAACACGAAAATCAGGGAAACACCCAAATCTCCCGAAAGCACCATGTTCACGCCTGCCAGAAGCCCCAGGTGGAATACCATATGGAAAACCGAGGGGATGGAGGAAATCTGATTCTGGTGGGAGGCCATGATGGAGGCCATAATGAGAATGTAGGTGATTTTGCAGATTTCCGCAGGCTGGATGTCCACGGGCATGAGAGGGATGTTCAGCCAGCTTTTGTTGCCGGAGCCGTTGTCGGTACCGAAGGGAATCAGCAGCAACAGCAAGAACATATTGAACAGCACCATATAGTAGCGGTGCTCCGAAAAGAACTCCACATCGATGGAGGAAATAATGGCGTACAGCACCACGCCCATACCGGCGGCAACCAGCTGAATAATCACATAACGCAGAAAGCCCATGGTATTGGTGGCACTGGAAATAATCAAACAGCCGAAGGCTGTGGCAACCAGGCAAAGGGTCAGCAGCACCATATCTCCCGTGCGGAAGAAGGTTTTTGCACCTTGCAAAACGCGACGCATGGCATCATCTCCAGGGAAAAGATTAGACACTTCATTGTACCATGATTCCGGAAGAAAGTAAACCCTGGCAAGGCGTGGAAAAGGAAATTTACAGATATTCCCCAATTCCTTTGATTGACAAGATTTTTTCGGGATGGTATAATTCTGTGTGAAAACCGCCGGGGTTTTTGCGGACAGAACCTCCTGAAGCCGTGGGAAGCTCTGGGGCAAAGACTGTGGCGGAATTTTTTCCAAGCAAAAGAAGTCAAAAGGAGGAAAAAAGATGAATTATCAGGAACTTGGCACAAAAATTCTGTCCCTGGTGGGCGGAAAAGAAAATGTCACCGGACTGACCCATTGTGCCACCCGTCTTCGGTTCAATCTGAAGGACGAAAGCAAAGCCCAGACGGACACCCTGAAAAAGACCCCCGGGGTTTTGGGGGTAGCCATCAGCGGAGGACAGTATCAGGTGATTATCGGCAACGATGTGAACCATGTATACAAGCCCATTGCCGAGGTGTGTAACCTGGGCCAGAATGAGGGAGCAAAGGCAGCTCCCCAGGAGAAAAAGAGTATCGGTGCCCGGCTCATCGATACCATTACCGGCATTTTCACCCCGGTGCTTCCGGCCATCACGGCTGCCGGTATGCTCAAGGCGGTGCTGTCCCTGCTGGTAGCCTTCAAGTGGGTGGACACCACGGCTGCGACTTACCAGATTATCAATTTCATGGCAGACGCAGCCTTCTACTTCCTGCCCATTCTGCTGGCAAACTCTGCTGCCAAGAAGTTCGGCTGCAACCCCTACCTGGCCATGATGATTGGCGGTATGCTGCTGCATCCCAACTTTGTGAACATGGTCAATGCCTCCAAGGAAACCGGTGAGGCTATCCGCCTGTTCTTTATCCCCATTTACAACGCAAGCTACTCCTCTTCCGTTATCCCCATCATCCTGTCTGTGTGGTTCATGTCCCTGGTGGAGCCCATTGCAGATAAGATTTCCCCCAAGGCCATCAAGTTCTTCACCAAGCCTCTGATTACCGCTCTGGTGGCAGGCGTGGTGGCTCTGGCGGTTCTGGGACCTGTGGGCTACATTATCGCCAGCTGGATTGCCACCGGCGTGACCATGCTCAACACCTACGTGAGCTGGCTGGTGCCCCTGATTCTGGGCGGTGTATTCCCCCTGCTGGTTATGACCGGTACCCACTATGGCATCATCCCCATCGGTATCAACAACCGTATGACCACCGGCTTTGATACCATCGTGTACCCCGCCAACCTGGCTTCCAACATTGCCCAGGGCGCTGCTGCTTTTGCCGTGGCTGTCAAGACCAAGAAGGCCGAGGTTCGTCAGGTGGCTTCTTCCGCCGGTATTACCGCTGTGTGCGGCATCACCGAGCCCGCCCTCTACGGTATCAATATGCGCTTTAAGACCCCGCTGATTTCTGCCTGTGTGGGCGGCGCTGCGGGCGGTCTGTTCATGGGCCTGTTCACCGTCAAGAACTACGGCGGCGGCTCTCCCGGACTTATGACCCTGCCCGGCTACATCGGCGGCGACAGCCTCCGGGATCTGATGCTGGCCTGCATCGGCGCAGCCATTGCCTTTGTGGTGACCTTCATTGTCTGCTTTATCCTGTTTAAGGATGAAAAGACCCAGGAGGAAGCTCCCCAGGAGGAAATTTCTGCCGAGGCTGAGGTTAAGGCCGGTGAAACCCAGATTTGCGCTCCGGTGAAGGGCAAGCTGGTTTCCATCTCCAGCGTCAACGACCCCACCTTTGCCCAGGAGATGCTGGGACAGGGTGTTGCCATCATCCCCGAGGACGGAACCTTCGTGTCCCCGGTGAAGGGCACCGTGCAGATGGTGTTTGAGACCAAGCACGCTGTGGGCATCCTCTCCGATACGGGCGTGGAGATTCTTCTCCATGTGGGCCTGGATACGGTGAACCTGAAGGGCAAATACTATGAAGCCCTGGTGAAGGACGGGGACACCGTGGATGTGGGTACGCCGCTTCTGAAGGCAGACCTGGCTGGTATCCGCAGCGAGGGTTATGATGTGATTACCCCCATCATCATCACCAACACCCCGGAGTGCACCCAGATTTCCAAGGAGCCGGAGGGCGAAGTGGAGCCCAAGGCACCGGTTATGAAAGTTGTCCGGTAAGGCATCGGCCTTCGCCGGAAAGGAGGATTCCATATGGCTTTAAGCAAGAATTTTTTGTGGGGCGGCGCCACCGCCGCCAACCAGTGTGAGGGAGCCTACCGGGAAGGCGGCCGCGGCCTTGCCAATGTGGACGTGATTCCCCACGGCCCGGATCGCCGGAACGTGATGCTGGGCAATCTCCACATGGACGAAATCCAGGCGGGGTACTATTACCCCGCCCTGGAGGGTATTGACTTTTACCATCACTACAAAGAGGACATCGCCCTCTTTGCCCAGATGGGCTTCAAGACTTTCCGTATGAGCATCGGCTGGACCCGCATCTTCCCCCTGGGAGATGAGGATACCCCCAACGAGGAAGGCCTGGCCTTTTACGAGGCGGTGTTCCGGGAGTGCAAGAAGTACGGCATTGAGCCTCTGGTGACCATCACCCACTTTGACTGCCCCATGCACCTGATCAAGACCTACGGCGGCTGGAAGAACCGGAAGCTCATCGACTTCTACAAGAAGCTGGTGACCGTCCTCTTCACCCGCTACAAGGGTCTGGTGAAGTACTGGATTACCTTCAACGAAATCAACATGATTCTCCACCTGCCTTTCATGGGTGCGGGACTGCAGTTCGAAGAAGGGGAGGACCAGGAGCAGGCCAAGTACCTCAGCGCCCACCACGAGCTGGTGGCCAGCGCCTGGGCAACCAAAATTGCCCACGAAATCGACCCGGAGAACATGGTGGGCTGTATGATGGCCGCCGGCAACTACTATCCCTACTGCTGTATGCCGGAGGATGTGTGGGCCGCCATGGGCAAGGACCGGGAGAACATGATGTTCATTGATGTCCAGGCCCGGGGCTACTACCCCAACTATGCCAAGAAACTCTTTGCCAGAAAGGGCATCCAGCTGAACATGACTGCCGAGGACGAGGCGATTCTCCGGGAGAACACCGTGGACTATATCACCTTCAGCTACTACTCCTCCCGGTGTATCACCACCCAGGAGAATGTGGGCGAGACCATCGGCAACGCCTTCAAGGGTACCAAGAATCCCTACCTGCCTTCCTCCCAGTGGGGCTGGCAGATCGACCCCCTGGGTCTGCGGATTACCATGAATACCCTCTACGACCGCTACCAGAAGCCCCTTTTCATCGTGGAGAACGGCCTGGGTGCCAAGGATACCCTGGTGCCGGACGGCAAGGGCTCCTACACGGTGGAGGACGACTACCGCATCGAATACCTGAAGGCCCATATCGAAGCTTTCAAGGCTGCGGTGGAGGAGGACGGCGTGGAGCTGCTGGGCTACACCCCCTGGGGCTGCATTGACCTGGTCAGTGCCAGCACCGGTGAGATGAGCAAGCGCTACGGCTTCATCTATGTGGACCGGAAGGATGACGGCAGCGGCACCTTTGCCCGCTACCCCAAAAAGAGCTTTCACTGGTACCGCCAGGTGATTGCCTCCAACGGCGAGGATCTGACCGTTAAATAAACCCCATAAAAATACGCCCTGAGGAATTCTCCTCAGGGCGTTTTCTTGTGGGAATGGTCAATAGCCCGGCATCTACAGTGCCGCCGGAAGGCCGTAGGTGCCAGACACCTGGGCACAGGGGCAATCAGCTGCCCAGGGGACGGCATTCCAGGGTATCTTTGTTCAGGGTATAGTAGGCATCGGCGGCGTAGTCGAAAAGATACAAGCTATCCCCGGAGGGGACGGCGGCAAGGAGGTAGAGGGTGTCTATGGGAATCTGGTTGGAACCGTCCTTGTCCATGCGGTACAGGATACCGGAGGTGTCCTGGAACCACAGATAGGATTCGTCCCAGAAAACCCGATAAATGGGCACATCCCCCAGCTTGGTAACAGCGCCGCTGCCCGGGTCGTAGTGGGCCAGGGTGCTGCCCTCCCGGAGATTTCCGAAATAGATACCCTCGGAGGTCAGCAGGAAGGAGCTGGCTACCACCTGATCTATGGCCTGCTCAGCGCCGGAATCCAGGCAGCGGATGACCAGACGGTTGTAATTATCCAGGTAGTACAGATTTTCCCCGTCGTAACCCAGGTTCTGCCCGGAAAAGCTGGGAAGAACCACCTGTCGCGCACCTGTAAGCAAATCCATCTTGTGCAGACCGCCCACCTTCGAATTGTCCCGGTAATAAAGGGCATTTTCATGGAGAAAGACGATGCTGTTATAGTCCAAGGAGAAGGATGTTTCCAAATCCAAAAGGCCGAAGAACCAGCTGGTTTCCTCGTTGGACTGGTAGACAACCGACTCTTTCATGGTGGAAAGATTCAGTTTTACCAGATCACAGTCCTGGGTGACGTTTTCGATGCCGGAATCTGGATGGTGGGTGGTGGTTTTGAGATAATAGACCTGATCTCCCTCCCCATAGCAGGAGCCGCTGGAATAGATGGTCCCGGACAGAGGGGAAAGGGGGAAGGGGATGACGGTTGCTGTGGGCTTGTGAATCAGGTTTTGGTCGAAGCTTCCGGGGACGAGGAGATAATCTTCCCATTCATACCAACTGGAGGTGGAGAGGTTGACACACACGGATGTCTCTTTGGGGGCGCAGCCGGTGAGCAGCAGTACCGGCAGACAGAGCAGCAGTGCTTTCCTGGCTGTTTTCCGTTTTAGCTGATAGTTGGTGTTCCGGCTGCGGATGCCCAGAAGCAGAAGCCCCATGATGAGAAGCACCCCCAGAATCAGCAGTCCCAGTTCTTTCCAGAGCAATTCCTCCTGACCGCCGTTGAGATAGATGCTGCCGATGGTCAGGGCCCAGGGGCCGGGGATGGGGACAAATACCTTGTTTCCGGCGACGGTCAGGAAGGGCAGAACCAGAATGACGATGCCGGCCATCAAAGTCCGGGCAAAATTTTTCAGCACCACCGAAAGGAAGAGAATCAGAAGGGCGGCATACAGATAGCCCAGTTCCTTCAGGGCAAATTGGAGCCAGAATCCCTGCCAAAGGCTCATATGCTTTCCGGCGTTTCCGAAGCTGAAAAGGGATTGGAGGGAGAAGCCCCCCTGGGGCAGACCGAACCGGAGGGCGCAGTACACAAGGGAGAAGGTCTGCAGGATTGCTGTCAGCAGGAAGGTCAGGGTCAGGGCAACCGTCACCTTGGACAGCACCTGATATTTGGCGCTCCGCTTCTGGCACAGCAGGATTTCGTGCATCCGGCAGGCGTATTCCTCGCAGAAAATGGGGGTCAGGAGGATGACCAGCGCCAGCAGGAACAGATAGTCCGGCTCCTGAGCGGTGAGCAGCACCTCCCAGCCGCCGGGATAGAGGAAGGAACGCTCCTCCATCTCCCGGACGAAGATGTATTGGGTGTATAACTTGGCAAGGCCGGTGTACTTGGCATCTTCCACCGACAGACGGTCAAAATCCTGCCGGTACTGGGCTTCCGTGATGTTTCCGGCATAGTAATCGTCTTTCAGCTGGGCGATGTCTGCGTGTATGGCATCCAGCCGCAGCATTTCCTCCTCCAGATACGCCCGCTTTTCCTGGGTCAAAGGGCCTTCCACCTGGGCAAGATAGGATTCGTAGACCTGCCGGTTGTCCTCCAGCTCCTGGTCATAAGGCCGGGTAAACAGCAGAAGCCCCGCCAGCTCAGCCACAAGGAGCAGCAGGATGATGGCCAGTCCCTTTCTTCGGAACAGGAGCTTTTTCCATTCATACATGACCATGGGGCTACCTCCTTTCCCTGCGGCCGGGGTGGAAGTGAAGAATCAGCAGCACCAGGGCTGCCATGGTAAGCAGCACCCCCGCCAGAACAAACACATACAGCTGCACAGGCAGACCCAGCACATTCACAAAGGCCGTATCAAAACTGATTTCCCGCACCATGACCAGCTCCATGGGATTAAACCATTTCAGTCCCACTCGGGTGCGGCAAAGCTCCTGCAGGACCACCAGGGCGAGAATGCCCCCGAGACCTGTCACAAAGGCGGTAAGCACCCGCCGCATCAGACAGGAGAGCAGGAGAACCAGGCATCCGCAGCCCAGAACCCCCAGGGTTTTCATGCAGCCGGACCAGAGAATAAACTGGCCGATGGTCATACCCAGGGGCCCAGCCTCAAAAAGCTGAATGGCATACAAAGGGCTACTCAGGGCTTCCCAATGACCGGACAGGAGCTGCAAAACCAGAAAATCCTCCCCAAAAAACAGAATGCACACCAGCACCACATACTGCACCGACGACAGAAACTTGGCGGCTACGGTGGCACGGCCTCCCAGCTTGGAGGTGCGCTGGAGCATATACATTTCCGATTCCCGCTCCGTCACAAACATGGTGCAAAGGCCGAACAGACACAAAAGAAGCACCAGCATGGCGGAATAATCGTGATTCAGCAGCACCTCAATATACCGGGTATCTGCAAAATCCGGGATGCTCCGCCCCTGGAAAATCCGGGTAAAGGCACGGCTTTCGGCACTGGGATAGGCTGCGCCGATGCCGTCATAAAAGGAAGTCAGATTCCAGGACTTCTCCGTGATTTCCAGCGCCTCATTGTGGTATAGATAGTCGTATTCCATCTCCTCAGCAAAATTGAAATGAAAGAAATGGTAATCCATACTTTCTGTGTCGGTGTAGGTGCCGGAGCCGGGGATGGAACGCAGGCTGAGACTGTCGGCCTTTTCTTTCAGAGGACCGTAAATGGTCATCAGCTCCTGCACCTTTTCTGTGGTGATGGGGCCTTTCCAGCGGTCATAGAATTGGTTATACAATTCCTGATAGGGGGCAAATTGCCCGATTTCTTTCCGGTATTCCCACTGGAGCTTCCAGCCGTTTGCCACAAGCAGCAAAGCAAGAAACACCAGCATCCATGGACTGAGAAAATTTTTCCGCCATTCAAACCCCAGAAGGGGGAGAAAGGATTTGTTTTTCACACAGACTCCTCCCCGCAGTGGTAGAGGAAAACCTCCTCCAGATTTGCCGGGACGGACACCGCATCCGGATGGGGCTTCTCCTGGGAAATCATCCGCAGGCGAATCCCGGAGCCTTCCCGGGCCGTGTTGGTGATGGTGTGGTGAATCAGCTGGGTGGGCACATCCGCCTCCGCCAGCTCCAGCGCCCAAACCTTCCCCTCCAGCTCCCGGCACAGAGCGGCAGGGGTGTCATATTTCAGAAGATTTCCTTCGTGGAGCAGAAGAATTTGGTTGGCAATGAATTCCACATCCGGGACAATGTGGGTAGCCAGCAGAATGATCCGGTTTTCCGAGAATTTGGAAATCAGATTCCGGAAGCGGATCCGCTCCCGGGGGTCAAGACCTGCCGTGGGCTCGTCCAGAATCAGAATTCCCGGGTCGTTGAGCATGGCCTGGGCAATCCCCAGCCGCTGGCGCATTCCGCCGGAAAGGGCACCGATTTTTTTGGAGGCCGCTTCTGTCAGGTTCACCGTATCCAGCAGCTGTGCGATTCGCTGCTGCCCCAGGGCCTTGGGGATGTCCTTCAGCACGCACATATACCGCAAAAACTCTGTGACGGTAAAATCCCGGTAGAACTGGGGATACTGGGGCAGGTATCCGATGTTGCTGAGAAAATCCGCCCCCATCTTCCGGATGTTTTGCCCGTTTATGTAGATTTCTCCCCCATCGCCTTTGATGATTCCCATAAACAGATTGATGAGGGTGGTTTTTCCGGCACCGTTGGTGCCCAGCAATCCATAGACGCCGTTTTCCAGGGTGGCGGAGAAATCCCGCAGGGCATATTTGCCCTTGTATTTCTTCTGTAGATTTTCAAAGCGTATTTCCATGGGACACCTCACTCCTTCTAATTGTATTTCTCCTTCATAGCCTGAAGATTTTCAGCATCCGTGAGATAATGGGTAGCGGAGAAAACGGGGTGGGCAGTAAAATTCAGAGAAGACGAGTCACTCCAGTTGCGGACATAAAACACCCCGTAGATGATGCCCTCCCCGTCAAAGTCGGACATATCCAGGGTGGTTTCAATGACGGTTTTCTTGCCGTTTTGGGTGCAGAACATCACCTGGTTTTCCGGAAGGACGGATACAGGCTGATGGTCCACATAGAGAATGTAGCTCCATTCCACGGCGGTGGAGCCGAACACTTCGGACCGAATCGTCAGATTCTTCTCCGGGGAAACACCAAAAATATAACCGGAATTCCAGTTATAGTTGGTGGCAAACGCATAGGAGCTGTCGGTTTGCAGCTCCGCTGCGGTCCAGCCGGCAAGGTCTGCACTGGTCAGGTCCGGATATTCCACGGACTGAGCCGCCACCCGCTCCGGTGTATCCGGCAGCTCCGCCTTCGGGGGTGTGGCCTGGTATACCAGCTGGGTGGAGCTGGAGGTGGAGCCGCTGGTTTGCCGCATCCCCGGTGCCATTTCATTGGGATTGGAGTAATAATCGGGGCCCAGCAAATGGAAAACCGTCAGTTCCAGGGTGTCCCCTTCCTGCCCGGTGACCGGGGTCATAATCATTTCAATGTCCAGTTGCTTTTCGGGGGTGGGGTAGAAGGTGTGCAGGTAGCTGTAGGTGTCATCTTCTGCCGTCTTGTAGGGCTGGGGCTGTCCGTCCAGAACCACAAGAAGTCCCACGCCGTCCTTTGCCACATTTCCGTAGACATCCATCAAATAATCAATGTGCAATTCGCCCCCCTCATAGATGGTGTAGCGTCCCTTTTCATTCTCCAGGGGTTCGTCGGAAAAGCCGTGGGTAATACCGCCAAAAAATGGAACTGGCGATTCCGGAGACGATGGGTCGGTAGCCTGGGAATCGGGTTCAGTAGGCTGAGAGGCGGCTTCCGTGGTGGGAGTGGTAAAGATATTATCCAGGGTGCTCTCCGCCTCTGGCTCCCCGGATTTTCCGCAGGCCGTCAGCCCGGACAGGGCCAGAAGCAGGCAAAGGGTAAAAACCAAAATTCTTTTTGTCATATCATTCACCGGTTCCTTTCTGAATAGACTGAGAAAAATATTGCCCCGCGGTTTTTCATTTGCGAATAGGAATGTTTTACTGTTTCTCGTCGTATTTTTCCTGCATAGCCTGAAGATTTTCAGCATCCGTGAGATAATGGGTAGAGGAGAAAACGGGGTGGGCAGTAAAATTCAGAGAAGGCCAGTCGCGCCAGTTGCGGGCATAAAACATTGCGTAGATGATGCCCTCCCCGTCAAAGCCGGACATATCCAGTGTGGTTTCAATGACGGTTTTCTTGCCGTTTTGGGTGTGGAACATCACCTGGTTTTCCGGAAGGACGGATACAGGCTGATGGTTCACATAGAGAATGTAGCTCCATTCCACGGCGGTGGAGCCGAACACCTCAGAACGAATCGTCAGATTCTCCTCCGGGGAAACACCGAATATATAACCGGAATTCCAGTTATAGTTGGTGGCAAACGCATAGGAGCTGTCGGTTTGCAGCGCCTCTGCGGTCCAGCTGGCAAGCTCTCCGCTGGTCAGGTCCGGATATTCCACAGACTGGGCTGCCACCCGCTCCGGCGTATCCGGGAGCTCCGCCTTCGGGGGTGTGGCCTGGAATACCAGCTGGGTGGAGCCGAAGGTGGAGCCGACGGTTTGCCGCATCCCCGGTGCCATTTCATTGGGATTGGAGTAATAATCAGGGCCCAGCAAATGGAAAACTGTCAGCTCCAGGGTGTCCCCTTCCTGTCCGGTGACCGGGGTCATAATCATTTCAATGTCCAGCCGCTTTCCGGGGGTGGGGTAGAAGGTATGCAGGTAGCTGTAGGTGTCCTCTTCCGCCGTCTTGTAGGGCTGGGGCTGTCCGTCCAGAACCACAAGAAGTCCCACGCCGTCCTTTGCCACAGTTCCGGAGACATCCATGAAGTAATCAATGTGCATCTCGCCTCCCTCATAGATGTTGTAGCGTCCTTTTTCATTATTCAGGGTTTCGTCGGAAAAGCCGTGAGTAATACCACCAAAAAATGGATCCGGCGATTCCGGCGACGATGGGTCGGTAGCCTGGGAATCGGGTTCAGTAGGCTGAGAGGCGGCTTCTGTGGTGGGGGTGGTAAAGATGTTATCCAGGGTGCTCTCCGCCTCCGGCTCCCCGGATTTTCCGCAGGCCGTCAGCCCGGACAGGGCCAGAAGCAGGCAGAGGGTCAGGCTAAGCAATCGTTTTTTCATAGATTCATCCATCCTTTCTGTATAATCCGGTAAAATTCTCGGCGTATTTCTTTAATTGCGGGAGATATAGAAGGTGGCTGTGGGCTGAATAAAGCAGGAAGCACCGGCTTCGGAGGTGCGATAGTTGCGGGGAACCAGCACGGCATAGAGTGCCCCGTCCGCCTCCAGGCTCTTTGTGGAAATGCGGAGATTGACAACCGTCTTTTTTCCGTTTTCCGTGTGGATTTCCGTCATGGGGCTTCCGTCCATCCATACCGGTTCGTTGTTCCAATACACTACCAGCCCAAAATCCATAAGGGGATTCCCGAAGATTTCAAAGCAGGCTTCCACTTCCTCCAAAGAACCGATTTCCAAAGTTCCATATTCCTGCCCTTTTAGGGTGAAGTTCCACTCCACCTCGGATTGCAGTTTTTCTGCAGACCAGCCGTATATTTCTGAGCTGGTCAGGTCAATGGATTCCTTTGTAAAGAAGGATGCCTGGGTGCCTTCTTCGGGGGAAACCGCTGTGCCCGGTGTTTCCTCATACAAAAGCCTGGTGCCGGCGGCGACGCTGCCGTTGGTGTGGGCAAATCCAAAATCGGTTTCCCCAGGGAAATAGTCCGGGTAGTTGATATTCAGGGTATAAATCTCCAGCATATCTCCTGCTTTGCCTACCACCGGAGTAAAAATCAGCTCGTCTGCTGCATTGCCTTTGAAATCCAGGTCGAAGGTATGCATATATGCATAGGTATCGCGGAATGTTGTTTTATAGGGCTGGGGATGGCCGTCCACAAAAAGCAAAATACCCACACCATACTTTTGCAGTCCCGGTGCCGATATGTTATAGGGAAGGTGTATTTCCCCGCCTTCGTATAATCGATAGGTGCCCGTCTCATCGGTAAGCTTTTCCCCGCCTATGCCATGGCTTAAATTCCCAATGGTGATTTCTCCTGACGAAACGGGGGGAACCGTTGTGGCAGCGGTGGGGGCGGAGGCAGCCTCTGTGGTGGGGGTGGTAAAGATGTTATCCAGGGTGCTCTCCGCCTCCGGCTCCCCGGATTTTCCGCAGGCGGTCAGCCCGGAAAAGGTCAGAAGCAGGCAGAGGGTCAAAACCCAAATTCGTTTTGTCATGTTATTCACCGGTTCCTTTCTGCGATAAGATGGGCAAACCGTTCCGGGATAGCTGGGCGGGAAAAGGGAGGCATCCCTTTTTTGCCCTTACCTATATATGTCTTGAAAACAAGTTTTGTGACATTATTTTTCGTATTCTTAAAAAAATCCGCCTGATAAAGAGAAATGTTTTCGGAGTAAAGCCATACAGGGGCCGAAGAAAAGAAACTATGAGGGAAAATCTGTACGATTCCTCTTTGCCGAGAATATAAATCTATTTTACATAATTCTGGAAGTGGTTGTCAAGTCAATTATGAGGTTGTTTTTTTGTGCAGTATGCCATAAAAAACACCCCATAGCGTAGTCCCGAAATCCTCTGATTTTCAGGAACCACCCTATGGGGCGTATGATAGATATTTTGGCTTATGCCAGATAGATGGCCTGACAGGCAAGCATGGTCATATAGCAGTCGTACTTGCTGACCAGCTCCATGGGAGCGTGCATGCACAGCACCGGCACACCGGCGTCCACGGTGACGATGTTCCGGTTTGCCATGTAGGCAGCCACGGTGCCGCCGCCGCCCTGGTCAACCTTGCCCAAGGTGGCAATCTGCCACTTCACCCCGGCGTTGTTCAGGGTAGTACGCACATGGCCCATAGCCTCGGCGGAAGCGTCGCTGGCGCCGCCCTTGCCCCGGGAACCGGTGTACTTGCAGATGGCAACGCCGTAGTTAAGCTTGCTGTTGTTTCTGGGGTCGCAGGTCTCGGCGAAGTTGGGATCGTAGGCGTTGGACACGTCGGCGGAGAGGCAGAAGCTGTTTTCAAAGCAGCGGTTCAGGCTGGCACCGGTGGCGTCGCACAGATCCTGCATGAAGGTCTCGAAGGCAGAGCTCTGCATACCGGAGATGCCCACGGAGCCAATCTCCTCCTTGTCCGCCAGGATGCACACGGCGGTGTGCTTGGGGGTATCCATGGTCAGCAGGGGAACAATCTCAGCATAGGCACACACCCGGTCGTCGTGGCCGTAGCAGCCCAGCAGGCTCCGGTCCAGACCCACCTCCCGGCACTTGCCGGCAGGCACCATGGTGAGCTCTGCGGACAGGAAGTCGGACTCGATGAGGCCGTACTTCTCGTTCAGCAGCTTCATAATGTGCAGCTTTACCAGGTCGCTGCCCTCGCCGTTCAGAGGCTCGGTGCCCAGAATCACATTCAGCTGCTCGCCGGAAATGCCCTCAGCCAGGGTCTTCTTCATCTGGTCGGCAGACAGGTGGATGAGCAGGTCAGACACGCACAGGATGGGGTCGTTGTCGTCCTCACCGATGGTGATGGTTACCACACTGCCGTCCTTCCGGTACACCACGCCGTGAAGAGCCAGGGGAATGGTAGCCCACTGATACTTCTTGATGCCGCCGTAGTAGTGGGTCTTGAAGTAGGCAATCTCGGAATCCTCGTAGAGGGGATTGGGCTTTAAGTCCATTCTGGGGGAGTCCACATGGGCGGCGCAGATGTTGGCACCGTTGTTCAGGCTCTCAGAGCCGATAACAGCCAGCAGAATGCTCTTGCCCCGGTTGTTGTGGTATACCTTGTCGCCGGGCTTGAGGGTCATCCCGGGCACCAGGGGCTTGAAGCCGTGGGCCTCAGCGGTAGCCACGGTCCAGGCGGTAGCCTCCCGCTCCGTCTTGCAGGCGGTCATAAAATCGCTGTAACCCTTGCAGTAGGTCTCCATTTCGGCACGCTGAGCGTCCGTCAGTTCGGCATAACCGTTCTTGGGAGCCTGCAGCAGGGACTGGCGCAGTTCTTCGATGTTCATTTTCTATTTCTCCTTTCAAGAAACCTATGGCTTCATTATATCCAATCCAGAGAAAAAGGCAAGGCATTTTTCCCGGAATTCCTGGGACGTGCCATTATTTTCCAGCACATAGTCGCAGTTCGCCCGGAAGAAGTCCTCCGAGGGCTGGGCGGCGATTCTTGCCCGGGCGTAGCTTTCCGGGATGCTGTCCCGCACCATGAGCCGGGCCACCCGCACCTCCACCGGCGCAGTGACCGCTACCGTCACATCACACAGCCGGGAAAGGCCGCTTTCCACCAGGGCAATGGCATCGATGGCAGCCAGGGGAGGACGGTCTTTCAGAGCCTCCTTCACCGCCTGACACACAAACCGGTGGGTAATGCCGTTCAAATCCGAAAGAGCCTGGGGATCGGAAAAGACCACCTGCCCCAGCTTTTTCCGCAAAAGCTGACTATTTTCCACCGTCCCGGGAAACCGGGCGGCAATTTGCCCCAGCAAATCCTGGTTGGTTTTCAGCAAATCGTGATAGATGGCGTCGCAGTCCAGCACCACCCCCCCCAGCTGGGCGATGACCTCCAGAGCGGTGGTTTTTCCGCAGCCGGTGCCCCCCGTAATTCCAATAATCATAGGGTTTGCTCCGGGTCGATGATGTGGAAAGCGGCGGCCTTTTTCAGCCGGTTCTGCACCGCATAGGCAACGCCACCTCCCTGGGGACACCGGGCAAACACCCGATGCACCGCCGGGTCGTCCAACTCCCGCAGGGCGGAGAACAGTCCGGCAGAGAGGGTGGAAACATCTGCCTCCAGACCGTAGGAGAGGGGATTGCACCCCTCGTACAGGGGCAGCTCCTCCTGGAAGCACAGCACCCGGTCCCCGGGCTCAAAGTGGCGGCGGATGTAGGCAGCCGCCTTCTCCCGGGAGCCGGAGACAATCAGCACCTGGCACTGGGGGGCATAGTGGCGGTATTTCATGCCGGGGGCTTTCACCACCGCATCCTTGTCAATCTGGGCGGTGACAGCCTTGTCCACCACCAAATCCCCCAGAACCTCCAGAAGCTGCTCCGGGGTAATGCCGCCGGGGCGAAGAAGCCGGGGGCGGTCCTCCGTCAGGTCCACAATGGTGGACTCTACTCCAACCCGGCAGGGACCGCCGTCCACCACGGCCTCAATTCTGCCGTCGTGGTCGTGAAGCACGTGCTCAGCGGTGGTGGTGGAGGGCTTGCCGGAGATGTTGGCGGAGGGAGCGGCGATGGGCACCCCGGCCTTGGCAATGATGGCCCGGGTGACGGCGCTGTCCGGGCACCGGATTCCCACGGTGGAAAGGCCGGCGGTGGTGCATTTGGGCACCGTATCCCGGGCAGGAAGCACCATGGTCAAGGGGCCGGGCCAGAAGGCCTCCGCCAGCGCATAGGCGGCAGCCGGGACATGGTGGCAGTACAAAGGGATCTGCTCCGGGCCGGTGATATGGAGAATCAGGGGATTGTCCTGGGGACGGCCCTTGGCTTTGAAGATTTTGGCCACTGCCTCCGGGTTCAGGCCGTCCGCCCCCAGACCGTAAACGGTCTCCGTGGGGATGGCCACGAGACCCCCGTTTTTGATGAATTCTCCGGCAATCTCCGGAGTGTCCGGACTGTCCGCCGGAAGGATTCGGGTTTCCATAGCAGCACCTCTTAAAAAAGGAGCAGCCGCCGTTGGCAGCTGCTCCAGACTCGTATGGGATAAATTACACGGTGGGCTGGTTGGCAGCTTCGATGATCTGCACAAACTTCTCGGGCACCAGGGAGGCGCCGCCGATGAGGCCGCCGTCAATGTCGGGCTGAGCCAGCAGCTCGAAGGCGTTCTTCTCGTTCATGGAGCCGCCGTACAAGATGGAGATAGCCCGGGCGTTCTTGGAGCTGTAGAGCTTGCGAACCACGGTACGGATACCCTCGCAAACCTCCTGAGCCTGCTCGGGGGTAGCGGTCTTGCCGGTGCCGATGGCCCAGATGGGCTCGTAGGCGATAACCACCTTGCGGATCTTCTCCTCGGGAACATCCTTCAGGCCCAGCTTGATCTGCATGGCAATCCACTCGGAGGTGATGCCGGCTTCCCGCTGCTCCAGGGTCTCGCCGCAGCACATAATGGGGGTCAGGCCAGCTTCCAGAGCAGCCAGAACCTTGGCATTGACATCGGCGTCGGTCTCGCCCATGGCGCGGCGCTCGGAGTGGCCGATAATCACGTACTTGCAGCCGGCGTCCACCAGCATATCGGTGGCAATCTCACCGGTGTAAGCGCCGGAGGGATTGGGGTTGCAGTTCTCGGCACCGATGCCTACCCGGGTCTCACGCATAGCCCGGACAGCGGCGGGGATGCACACGGCAGGTACGCACAGAGCCACATCGCACCAACGGCCCTTGGGCAGGATGGCCTTCAGCTGAGTCATGAATTCCTTGGTCTGGCTGGGGGTCTTGTTCATCTTCCAGTTGCCGGCGATGACGGTCTTACGATACTTTCTGTTCATTTTCTTACTCCTTAAAATAGATAACGGTTATTTATAGTACCGGGGCGGAGAATCCTCCGCCCCGGTAATCAGCAGAGGGAAATTACTTGTCCTGCAGGCAGGCGATGCCGGGCAGCTCCAGGCCTTCCAGGAACTCCAGGGAAGCGCCGCCGCCGGTGGAGATGTGGGTGATCTTGTCGGCAAAGCCCAGCTGCTCGCAAGCTGCTGCGCTGTCGCCGCCGCCCACGATGGTCACGGCGTCGGAGTCGGCCAGAGCCTGAGCCACGTCCTTGGTGCCCTTGGACAGGATGGGGTTCTCAAACACGCCCATGGGTCCGTTCCACACCACGGTCTTGGCAGCCTTCACAGCAGCGGCAAACTCAGCGGAAGCCTTGGGGCCGATGTCCAGGCCAATCTTGTCAGCGGGGATAGCGGTGCAGTCCACCACTTCCACGGGAATCTCAGCGTCGATGGGGGAGGGGAAGCTGTCGGCTACCACGGTGTCCACAGGCAGCAGCAGGTTTACGCCCTTCTCAGCGGCCTTGGCCATCATTTCCTTGCAGTAGTCGATCTTCTCGTTGTCCACCAGGGACTTGCCCACGTCATAGCCCTTGGCAGCCAGGAAGGTGTAAGCCATGCCGCCGCCGATGATCAGGGTGTCTACCTTCTCCAGCAGGTTCTTGATGACGTTCAGCTTGTCGGAAACCTTGGCGCCGCCCAGGATAGCCACGAAGGGACGCTCGGGAGCAGCCAGAGCCTTGCCCATGATGGAAACTTCCTTCTGAACCAGGTAGCCGGAAACGGCAGGCAGGTAGTCAGCCACGCCGGCGGTGGAGGAGTGGGCACGGTGAGCAGTGCCGAAAGCGTCGTTTACAAAGATGTCAGCCATGGAAGCCAGTTCCTTGGACAGCTCGGGATCGTTCTTGGTCTCGCCCTTCATGTAGCGGACGTTCTCCAGGAGCATCACATCCCCGTCCTTCAGGGCAGCGGCCTTGGCCTTGGCATCCTCGCCAACCACGTCGGCAGCCATGATGACTTCCTTGCCCAGCAGCTGGGAAATCCGCTCAGCCACGACCTTCAGGCTCAGCTCAGGCTTCCACTCGCCCTTGGGCTTGCCCATGTGGGAGCAGAGAATGACCTTGGCGCCCTGGTCTACCAGGTACTTGATGGTGGGCATAGCAGCCACAATACGCTTGTCAGAGGTGATTTTGCCATCCTTGGTGGGGACATTGAAGTCGCAGCGGCACAGAACCCGCTTGCCGGCAACGGAGATATCCTCAATAGACTTCTTGTTGTAATTCATTGTCATTCCTCCATTTTATCGGGTGAACCCCGCATTTTTCCGTATTCCAGGGAAGTTCTGATGAAATCGGCAAGAGCTGGGAGCGAGAGATTTTTTCCCGGACAAAAGAATGGAAAACAAGGGAATACTGTATGTATTTCCTGTTTTTCATTCTGCATGGACGGGGAAAAAGATCCGCTATCCAGCCGAAGACGGTTTCTTCAGAGCTTCCTTTTGTAAGTGAGGGAAATTCAGCTGTCGCAGAGCTTCGTAGACGGTGATGGCCACAGCATTGCTGAGGTTCAGACTCCTGGCCTCCGGATTCATGGGCAGCCGGATACAGCTGTCCCGGTGGGCCTCCAGAAAGTCCTCAGGAAGCCCTTTGGTCTCCTTCCCGAAGAACAGGTAGCACTCATCCTGAAAACAGGCTTCCGTGTAGCATCGGGGGGCTTTGGTGGAAAGGCACCACATTTGATTCACGGTGTTTTTGGCGAAGAAGTCCGAAAGATTGTCGTATACCCGCACTTCTACCAAGTGCCAGTAGTCCAGTCCGGCCCGGCGGACGGCTTTTTCCGAGATGTCAAAGCCCAGGGGCCGGATCAGGTGCAGACGGGCACCGGTGGCGGCGCAGGTACGGGCGATGTTGCCGCAATTCTGGGGAATTTCAGGCTCCACCAGGACAATATTCAGCACGCACCCATCACCTCAAACGATTTTCTGCGGCGGCATGGTTTCCCATTACGCTTGCTCAATTATTGTATGCGAAAGTTGCCGTAAAATCAATCCAAAAATCAGAAAAAAATCTACTTTTTCATAGTATTCACATAAAAAATTTAAGGGGGCTGGCAAATTTGTGAAAATTGCAGACTTGATTTTTGGAGAAAACGCATAGGAGCGGGAGAAATCCACCGAATTTCTCCCGATTCTTCCGGCAGCCTCGGGAAAAGCCGGAAAAATACCCTTTTGAGCATTGACTTTCCGGGGGAATTGTGAAATAATGTTAGGGCTAAATTTTATAGAAATAAGGGGATATTTCGTATGTTCCAATCCAGAACCAATACCTGCGGCGAATTGCGGCTTGCCGACGCAGGAAAAGAGGTCACTCTGGCCGGCTGGCTGGAGAATGTCCGTGAGGTGGGCGCCAACTTTGCCTTCCTGGTGCTCCGTGATTTTTACGGCACCACCCAGATTGTGGTGGAGACCGAGGATATGATGAAGATTGTCAAGGGGCTGAACAAGGAGACCACCATCCAGGTCACCGGTACCGTCCGGGAGCGGGAGAGCAAGAATCCCAAGCAGCCCACCGGCGAGATTGAGGTGGTACCCACCAAGATTTCCGTCCTGGGCAAGTGCCGGCACAACAGCCTGCCCTTTGAAATCAACAAGTCCAAGGATGCGGATGAGAATGTGCGCCTCAAGTACCGGTATCTGGATTTGCGGAACCCGGCGGTGAAGCAGAACATCATCCTCCGGTGCAATGTGGTGGCAGCCATCCGTCAGGCCATGACGGAGCAGGGCTTCCTGGAAATCACCACCCCCATCCTGACGGCTTCCTCTCCCGAGGGCGCCCGGGACTACCTGGTGCCTGCCCGGAACCACCCCGGCAAGTTCTACGCCCTGCCCCAGGCTCCCCAGCAGTTCAAGCAGCTGCTGATGACCGCCGGCTTTGATCGGTACTTCCAGATTGCCCCCTGTTTCCGGGACGAGGATGCCCGGGCAGACCGTACCCCCGGCGAGTTCTACCAGCTGGATATGGAGATGGCCTTCGCCTCCCAGGAGGATGTGCTGTCCGTGCTGGAAACCGTTCTGGTGCCGATTTTCCAGAAGTTTGGTAAGTATGAGCGGGTTTCCCAGGCTCCTTTCCGTCATATTCCTTATAAGGAAGCCATGGAGCGCTACGGCTCTGACAAGCCCGACCTGCGGATTGACCTGGAGGTGCAGGACATTACCGATGTGGTGGCAGACTGCGGCTTCGGCCCCTTCGGCGGCGGTGCAACGGTCAAGGCCGTGGCGGTGGATGACTTTGCCCAGGGCCGGAAGTGGATTGACAAGCTCTTAAGCGATGTGGAAGTCCAGACCGGCAACAAGGCCTGCTGGGTGCGGGTGGATGAGAACGGTCAGCTCACCGGCGGCATTTCCAAGTTCCTGACGGACTGCCAGGCCGCTTTCGTGGAGAAGCTGAACCTGAAACCCGGCAGCTTCGTGTGCATGGCAGCTGGCAAGAAGGCCGCCGCCCAGAAGACCGCCGGCGTCATCCGTACCATGATGGGCAAGCGGATTCCCGGCCACTTTGACGAGGAGAAGTACGCCTTCTGCTGGATTGTGGACTTCCCCATGTATGAAATGGGCGAGGAATCCGGCGAACTGGAATTCTGCCACAACCCCTTCTCCATGCCCCAGGGCGGTATGCAGGCTCTGCTGGATGCGGAAGGCAATGAGGAAAAGCTCCTGGCCATCAACGCCAACCAGTACGACCTGGTGTGCAACGGCTATGAGACCGCTTCCGGTGCCGTCCGGAACCACGACCCGGAAATCATGGTCAAGGCCTTCCAGATGGTAGGTCTGGGTGAGGAGGACGTAAAGGCCAAGTTCCCCGCCATGTATAACGCCTTCACCTACGGTGCACCTCCCCATGCCGGTGCCGCTCCCGGTGTAGACCGGATTATCATGCTCCTCACCGGTGAGGAATCCATCCGGGAGGTTATCACCTTCCCCATGAACAAGAACGCCCAGGACCTGATGATGGACGCTCCCACCACCGTATCCCAGAAGCAGCTGGACGATGTGCACATCCTCATCAACCAGGACCACCTGTAAAACATCAGAAGGAGCCCATCCCCACCGGATGGGCTCCTTTTTCTCGGAAAAACCTGTTTCTTAAGGAAAATTAAGAATTTTCATTGCCAAACATTAAGAATTATCCCTTAGGATATAACCGGAGGTGAAAGAGCGTGAACATTTTGGTAGTGGACGATGACAAAGAGATTGTAGACAGCATTGCCATTTTTCTGGGGGCGGAGAATTACCGGGTTTTCAAGGCCTATGACGGCCTGGAAGCCCTGGAGGTTCTGGCGGAGAATCCCATACATCTCATGATTCTGGATGTGATGATGCCCAGGCTCAACGGCATCAAAACCCTGATGCAGTTGCGCCAGTCCCGGAACATTCCGGTAATTCTTCTTTCCGCCAAGTCGGAGGACGGGGATAAAATCCTGGGTCTGGCGGCGGGAGCGGATGACTATGTGACCAAGCCTTTCAGTCCCCCGGAGCTGGTGGCCCGGGTGAAGTCCCAGCTGCGCCGGTATACCACCCTGGGCTCCCTGGGAAAGCAGTACGGCGAAATCCGCATTGACGGCCTGTGGGTGAACACGGAAAGCAAGACGGTGCAGGTGGATGGGGAGGATGTGCGGCTGACTCCCATAGAGTATAAGATTCTGGAGCTGCTGGTGCGAAACCGGGGCCGTGTCTTTTCCGCAGACGAGATTTACTCCCGGGTCTGGAACGGGGACAGCGTGGTGGGGGACAACACCATCGCCGTCCACATCCGGCACATCCGGGAGAAAATCGAAATCAACCCCAAAGAACCTCGATACCTGAAGGTCGTTTGGGGAATCGGGTATAAAATCGATTGAAGGAGGTTTTGGCAATGAAAAATTTTCTTTACTCCGGCTATACCAAGGCCATTGTCTTGGTGCTGTGTGTAGCCAGTGTGGTGTCCGTGTCCCTGACGGCGGCCCGGGGTATCATCGACTATTTCCGGGAGGGGGAAGGGGTGTATGCCCTGGAGGATGACTTCTCAGAAACCCGGTTTTTTATGCCCTTTCTCAATGCCCCGGCAGATGCCATCTGGAACGCCTATGTCTATGAGCTGGGAGAGGAGCTACCCCAGGATTGGGACAGAACTCTGACCCCGGAAATGGAGAAGGCCGTGGGGGATGCCATCGGGCAGTGGCTGAGCCAGCTGTATTGCAAGGATAAAATCAACTACTATGTGGCCTGGAACGACCGGGTATTTACCAACTGCGACGCAGACAGCCCGGAGGATTTGGAAAATGACCGTTTTTCCCTCTGCATCCGTCAGGATGGCCAGGGAGAGATTACAAGAATCTACAACCAGACGGTCAGCCAGGACTACAACCCCATTGCTGCCCTTTCTCCCTACGATTCCACCAGTGAAATTGTAGTTTGCACCAGCATAAAGGAAGATTATGTTACTCAATGTCAGGGTATCTGGGAGCGGCAGGCGGCCCTGGTCCAGGATACGGTTTTCTACGGTGCCATCAATGCCGCCATCGGCCTGGTGCTGCTGGTTTACCTGATTTGGGTGTGGGGCAGAAAAGCCGACGGCACCGCTGTGTCCATGGGTACAGACCGGGTGTGGGCGGAAGTCCGGCTGGCGGCCCTGGGGGCAAGCGGCGTAGGCGGGGTGGCTTTCTGCTGGGCCCTGGTGGAGTGGAACCTGGCAGGCCGCTTCCCGGACAATCTCACCTGGCTTTTGGTGGGACTGACCACAGCCCTGGCTGGATTTCTGATCCTGGGGTGCCTTCTCTCCCTGGTGAGCAGCGGGAAGAACGGACAGCTTTTGGAATCCGGCATCCTTTTCCGGCTGATTCGCTGGTTCTGGCGGCGGCTTCGGAGAGCAGCCGGGTGGCTGGTACGGAAATGCCGTGGGGGCAAGGCCTCTTTGCTGGGAGCCCTCTCCCATAGGCTGGGCACCATCGCATTGGCCGGGCTGTTTTGCTACACGGCGGCGGTGGGACTGTGCGGCGTTCTGGGCTTCCGTTACGGCTTCTTTATCCTTCTGGGGGTGCTACTGTTTGTCGGGGCAGCCCTGGGAGTCGCCTGGCGCATCCGGGAGCTGGAGGAAGTGAAAAAGGGTGTCCGGGAGGTAGGCAGCGGCAATGTGTCCTACCAGATTCCGGCGCTGAAAAGCGGGGATTTGCAGCAGCTGGCCCATGGCGTCAACCACATCGCCCAGGGGCTGGAGGCGTCCGTGGCGGCGAAGGTAAAGGCGGAGCGGCTGAAAACCGAGCTGATTACCAATGTGTCCCACGACCTGAAAACGCCTCTGACTTCCATCATCAACTATACCCAGCTTTTGTCCCAGGTGGAGGGCCTGCCGGAGGAGGCGGGGGACTATGCCCAGATTATCGCCAAAAAGAGCCAGCGCCTCAAGACTCTGACCCAGGATTTGTTTGACATCTCCAAGGCTCAAAGCGGCAACGAAACGGTGATATTGGAAAGAATCGACACGGCCCTTCTTGTTCAGCAGGCCCTGGCGGAGCAGGACCGGGAGATTCAGACCTCCGGGCTTACCTTCTGCGTGAATACCCCCAAGGAGCTGTATATCCGGGCAGACGGAAGAAAAATGTCCCGGGTTCTGGGGAACCTGCTGCAAAATATCCTGAAATATGCCATGAAAAATACCAGGGTGTTCCTCTCGGTCTGCCAAGAGGGGCAGGACGTGGTGCTGGAATTTAAGAATATCGCCTCCTATCCCATGGACTTTCAGGGGGAGGAGATTGTGGGCAGATTCGTAAGAGGGGACGAGTCCAGAACCGCCGAGGGCAACGGCCTGGGGCTGGCCATTGCCAAAAGCTACACAGAGCTTTGCGGCGGACAGCTGGAGATTGTGGTAGACGGCGACCTGTTCAAAGCCCGCCTCCGCTTCCCAACCTATCAGCCATAAAATCATGCGCAGGTGCAAAAGCACCTGCGCTTTCTTTGACTTTTGGCGGGGGATACATTAAAATAGAACTGGAATTTTGAAAAGGCAACCGCCGGTTGCGGAACTGCAAGCCCTGGGAGGTGGCTTCGCAACCGCCTTTTCTTTATAATGAGGGTACAAAAAATACAAGGAGGCGCTGAAAATGAAGCTATCGGAAAAGATCTACTACTGCCGGAAAAAGGCGGGAATATCCCAGGAGACCCTGGCAGCGAGAATCGGGGTGTCCCGGCAGGCGGTGAGCAAGTGGGAGACCGGGGAGGCAGAGCCGGAGCTGGGGAAGCTACGGCTGCTGGCAGAGGCTTTCGGGGTCACCGCAGACTGGCTCCTTTCGGAGGCGGAGCCCCAGCCGGAACCCGCTGCCGAGCCCATCCTTGAGCCGCCGGAACATTCCAGCGGAATTGACCGGCTTCCCGGGGTAATTGGCAAGCTCCTGCGGCGCTACGGCTGGCTGGCCGGCGTGTACCTGGCTTTTGGCGGCTCTGCCATGACATTGGTGGGCTGCCTGGCCCGCACGGCAACCCGGCGGATGTTTCAGATCATTCCGGGGATAGGAGGCACCACCGGGGAGATGGTTCAGCAGTTCGCCGCCAACAACCCCGTGACCTTGATGGGCAGCTTCATTCTGGTGCTGGGAATCCTCCTTATGATAGCAGGCATTCTTCTTGCAATCATTCTGAAAAAACGCAGCCGGGAGAAGTAATCGGAAAGAAGGGCCTGTTGCAGACGGATATTTTGCAGAAAGCCCCGTAAATACCTCCCTCCGGGAGGGAGGTGGCTTGGGGCGCAGCCCCAAGACGGAGGGAGCCAGCGGGCGCATAGCTTATTTGACTGCCAGGGGTGGTACATCCCCAAGACTGTCACATTTCCTACGCTGATTGGAGGAAAGTACGGGTAAAAACAGCATTGGGTGTCGACAACCTCCAGCAAGTACCACACCCAAAGCAAACCGTCAGTTTGCCGCCCGCAGGCTCCCTCAGACACGGCTGCGCCGTGCCAGCTCCCTCTCGGAGGGAGCTATAAGCGGGTGCATATTTTGAAAAAGGAAAAATCAAACGCAAAGCTACTTTTTACTTGCGAAAGTTACGGGAATGTGTATAATAGCAACGGAAACTTTTGAATCAAGGGAGATGGCTTCGTTTTGTTGCAGGCTGTGAAGAAATTTGTCCAGCGGGAGACGGTGCTGGTGGTGGCCTGGGTGCTGGCGGTTGTATCCATGTTTTTTGTGCCGCCGGATGGGGGCTACGCCGGTTATGTGGATATGCGGACCCTGGGGCTATTGTGGATGCTCATGGGGGTGATGGCGGCCTACCAGAGTATCGGGCTCTTTGCCTGGCTGGGGCGGGTGATGTCCAAGGCCCTGGGGAACACCCGGGCGCTGGAGCTGACCCTGGTGCTTTTGTGCTTTTGGGGCTCCATGCTCATCACCAACGATGCGGCCCTGCTGACCTTCGTGCCTTTTACCACTGCACTGCTCACCATGACCGGGCAGCAGAAGCGGATTTTGTTCGTGGTGGTGATGCAGACCATCGCCGCCAATCTTGGCAGTATGCTCCTGCCGGTGGGCAATCCCCAGAATATTTACATATACTCCAAGTCCGGGGCTTCCCTGGGGGAGTTTGTGGGGGTGATAGCCCCTTATGCAGGCATTTCTCTGGTGCTGCTTCTGATTTTTGTCCTTGTGAGAAAGTCCGAGCCCATCACCCTGGGGGAGCTGCCGGAGAATCAGACTGCCCCGGGGAAGAAGGCCGTGGCCTATGACAGCCTGTTGTTCCTTCTGTGCCTGCTGGCGGTGTTCCGGGTGCTGGATGTGAAGGTGGGCTTCTGCCTGGTGCTTCTGGGGCTTCTGGTGCAGAACCGACGGCTGATTCTCAAGGTGGACTATGCTTTGCTCTTGACCTTTGTGGGCTTTTTCATTTTCGTGGGGAACATGGGCAGAATCCCCGGATTCAGCGCCCTGGTGTCCCGGGTGCTTACCGGGCAGGAACTGCTGGTGGGGATTCTCTCCAGCCAGGTCATCAGCAATGTGCCTGCCACATTGCTTCTTTACGATTTCACCCCCAACTGGCAGCCCCTTCTTCTGGGAGTGAACATCGGCGGACTGGGTACCCTCATTGCCTCTATGGCCAGCCTCATCTCCTACAAACAGGTTCCTGCGGGGCAAAAGGGCAGATACCTGCTGCAATTTACCCTGTGGAACCTTGTGTTTCTGGTGGTTCTGACGGGGGCTGCCCTGGTGCTGAAATGAAAAAAGCGTGCTGCTTTCCTGGCAGCACGCTTTTTTCGCTCCGGGGGTTATCCTCTCCCGGCGAAAGCCCGGAGGCCCTTCAAAACCCGAATCTGCATATCCTGGGGAAGCTGCCCCAGGACGGAAGCCATCTCCCCGGCCAGCAGCTCCGAAGGCTGTTCCAGAAAATCCTGGAGCAGGTAGTCTGCGGAGGTGCCCAGGGTATTGGCGATGCAGATAAACGTATCCAGCCGGGGCGTTTTGATGCCCCGCTCAATGGCACCGATGTGCTTCGTGGTGCAGCCAATGGCCTGGGCCAGCCCCTCCTGGGTAATATTGGCAGCCTCCCGTGCGGTCCGAATCCGCTGCCCAATTTGCTTCATATCCATAAGTGTTCCTCGCTTTCTTTTTCGTAGGTACACTTCAATATGTAATGAGAACGGAAAATGTGACAGGATTTTGAAAAAATTTTTTTGAAAAAAGAAAAATTTCTGTCGAAAAATGGAATCGCCTGTCATATTCCGGTGGAAAGAAAACGGGAATTGGCGATTTGACCAAATATCATGCGAGAAATAACACGAATATATGCTAAACAACGACAAAGTCTACAAGGCACACTATACGGAACAAAATGTCCTGTTGGCGGCCTCCCGGGAGTGGGCAAGGCTCCGGAACCATATTTACCGGTTGGCTCGGCACAACTGGTGCCGCGGCTAAAAAAACATCCGGCAGCAAGCGCTGCCGGATGTTTTTTATGCTTAGCAGAAGGGATTTTCCGTGGGGTAGGGGAGGTTCTTGGGCTGGTTGTAGGCGATGTCTGCCACACCCAGGTACTTGAACACCTCAAACAGGGCCTTGCCGTAGTGACCGAAGGCCACAGCACCGTGGTGGGGATACCGCTTTTCAATCAGCACGTGGCGGTAGAACCGGTTCATCTCGGGAATGGCGAACACACCGATGGAGCCGAAGCTCTGGGTAGCCACATCCAGCACCTCGCCCTGGGCGATGTAAGCCCGCAGCTGGGTGTCGGCGGTGGACTGGAGACGGTAGAAGGTGATTTCTCCGGCCTTGATGTCACCCTCCATGGTACCCCGGGTGATGTCGGGCTCGGGCAGATCCGGCTCCAGATCCCGCTTCATAATCAGCTGATAGCCCATGTGGGGGTTACGCAGCAGGCTGGAGCAGGTGTTGCCGCAGTGGAAGCCCATGAAGGTCTCGTTCAGGCGGTAAGGAGCTTTGCCAGCGATGTGCTCCTGGTACATAGAGGCGGGGACGGAGTTGTTGATGTCCAGCAGGGTGACAGGCTTGCCGGATACGCAGATGCCGATGTACTCGCTGAGGGTGCCGTAGATATCCACCTCACAGCTGACAGGGATGCCCCGGCCGGTGAGACGGGAGTTTACATAACAGGGAACGAAGCCGAACTCCGTCTGGAAGGCAGGCCAGCACTTGTTGGCAAAGGCGGCATACTTGGAGCAGCCCAGGTGCTCAGCCATCCAGTCCTCCAGGGTCAGCTCATACTGGGCAAGACGGGGCAGAACGCCGGCGTAGGGGTTGGCACCACCCAGCTCCTGCTCCATTTCCGCCATCTTGGCGGGAATCCGGGGATCGTCCTTGTGCTTGTTGTAGGCCACCAGCAAATCCAGCTCGGAGTGCTCCTCCACGGCAACACCCAAGTCGTACAGCGCCTTGATGGGAGCGTTGCAGGCCAAAAAGTCGTTGGGGCGGGGACCAAAGGCAAAAATCTTCAGACCCATGAGGCCCAGAATGGCCCGGGCAATGGGAACGAACTCCCGAATCTGCTGAGCCACACCCTCGGCGGTTTCACAGGGGTAGTCGGGGATGTAAACCCGGCGGTTCCGCAGGCCCAGGTTGTAGCTGGCGTTGAGCATACCGCAGTAGGCGTCGCCGCGGCCGTCGTGGAGGTCGCCGTCGCCCTCGGCAGCGCTGGTATACATGATGGGGCCGTCGAACCAGTCGGCAATCATGGTCTCCGGGGTCTCGGGGCCGAAGTTGCCCAAGAATACGCACAGGGCATTCACACCGGCGGCCTTCACATCTTCATAGGCCTTCCGGGCGTCCAGCTCGTTTTCCACGCAGATGGGGCACTCGTATAGGTCCTCGCCGTAGGCGGCCTTGATGGCCTCCCGGCGACGGATGGACAGGGCCATGGGGAAGCAGGAACGGGATACGGCAATGATGCCGACCTTTACCTCAGGAATGTTTTGCATAACAAATTTCTCCTTATCAAATAAATTTGGCAATGTCAATGTTTTTTCCGGTAAGACCCACATAGGCGCCGTCGGCGGCTTCGGTACTCTCGGCGTGAGCCAGGAGCCACTTGTTCCGGGCGGTCATCCAGGTGTCCTCGGCATTCTTGGGCTGGATATTGGGCTTTTCCGTGTTGGTACCCTTGGGCAGTGCCACCAACACCTGGAAGCCCTGACCGGCCTTGGCCTCACAGGGGGCGTAGTGCAAAGCGGTGGCGTATACCTCAATCATGGTACCGGCGGGGCAGCGGAAGGCCTTCACCGTGGCGGTGTCCAGAACCCCCTCCCGGATGTCCTGGCGCAGTCCCAGCAGGAGAATGAAGTCCTGCACACCCAGGTTCACTTCACTGTCCCGGTGGTATTCCAGGCAGTTAAGCTTCGTGTTGTGGCCGTTGCACCAGCCCAGCTGCACCGGCATACCGCCGAACACATGGTCCTGCATCTGAACTCTTACGGAGAGGCTTTCCAGAGCCGGTTCACTGGGCACATATTCCACTCCCTCCGGCAAGGGCGTGTGGTTGGCCAGAGCCTCCACAATGGGGGCAGTGTCGTACCCTTCCAGTACCTGCCCATAGGGGCGGAACTCCGGGTCATATACGCTGTAAATTTTCATGGAGAGATTTCCTTTCCTGCCAGCAAGCTGGCATTTTTCATCAGCTACATTTTAACAGGGGAAGGGAAAAAAAGAAAGGTGTAGTTTAGCTAAATTTATATATTGGTTTTCGTATAATTTAGATAAAATTAAGTTTCTGGTTGCTTTTTCGGGAAATATATACTATAATGCAGGGGAGGTGATGGAAATGTCAGAGATAACCGCAAAGGAAATCGCCAAGATTCTGGGGATTTCCCCGGCATCCGTGTCTTTCGCACTGAACGGAAAACCGGGGGTAAGTGAGGCTACCCGAGCCAAAATCAAGCAGCTGGCCCAGGAGCTGGGATATACCCCCTCCAAGGTGGTGAGGCCTCAGGAAAATCCCATGATTTGTTTTTTGATTTATACCGACGAGAAGGTGGCCATTGCCCAGGAGAGCACCTTCTATACCTTCGTACTGAAAGGGGTGGAGGCGGCGGCCAAGGAGCTGGGCTACCGGGTGATGATTCGCTACCTGGAGGCCGGGGCGGACTTCTTCCGCCAGATGGAGGATGTGCTGCCGGACCTTTCCGGCGTGATTTTGCTGGGAACGGACATCACCACCCAGCGCAAAGGGGAGATTACCGGCTTCGCAGGTAAGAATGTGGGCTTCCCCATGGTGATTGTGGATAACTTTATTTTTTCTGCCTATGTGGACTGCGTGGGCAACGACAATCTGTTTGGTGCCAAGTCTGCCATCTCTTATCTCATCGACCGGGGACACCGGCGAATCGGCTACCTGCGGGCAAACCAGCGGATTACCAACTTCGACGACCGGGAGGCGGGGATCCGCATGGCCATCGCCGAGCACCTGGGCAACGGCCCCCAGATGCTGGAGACCATCGGCGTGAGCGTTTCTGCGGAAGGTGCCTACCGGGATGTATGCCGCTGGTTGGAGCGAACCTCCCACCTGCCGGATGCCCTGTTCGGAGAAAATGATGTGATTGCGGCGGCGGCAATCCGGGCCCTGAAGATGAAGGGCATCCGGGTGCCGGAGGATATTTCCGTCATGGGCTTTGACGACATCCCCGTGTGTGAGATGGTGGAGCCCACCATTACCACCGTCCATTCCTTCAAGGAATCCCTGGGCCGGGAGGCGGTGGGACTGCTCCACCGGAGAATCCTCACCGGTCAGAACGGGGATATGGCCAGAGCCTCCGGCGTAATCAAGCTGTCCCTTTCCACCCGGATTGTGGAGCGGCAAAGTGTAGCAAGCAAATAAACTGGGGATTCCCAGGAAAGGAAGAACAACATGAATTACATCGGTATTGATCTGGGTACTTCCGCCGTGAAGCTGCTGCTGGTGGATGAAAAAGGAAAGATTCTCAATGAAGTGACCCGGGAGTATCCCCTGGAATTTCCCCAGCCGGGCTGGAGCCAGCAGAATCCTGAGGATTGGAAAAAGGCTGTCCTGGAGGGCTTGCAGGCTCTGCTTCAGGGCTTTGACGGCAGCCAGGTGGCAGGTATCGGCTGCGGCGGTCAGATGCACGGCCTGGTGGTTCTGGACGATAAAGATGAAGTCATCCGCCCGGCAATCCTGTGGAATGACGGCCGTACCGCCAAGCAGGTGCAGTACCTGAATGAAACCGTGGGCAAAGACAAGCTGAGCCATTACACCGCCAACATTGCCTTTGCGGGCTTTACCGCCCCCAAGCTCCTTTGGATGAAGGAGCAGGAGCCGGAGAACTTTGCCAGAATCTCCAAAATCATGCTCCCCAAGGACTACATCAACTATATCCTCACCGGTGTCCATTGCTGCGACTACTCCGATGCCTCCGGTATGCTCCTTCTGGATGTGGAGCACAAGCGCTGGAGCAAGGAAATGCTGGACATCTGCGGCGTGAAAGAGTCCCAGATGCCCCGGCTCTTTGAAAGCTATGAATGTGTGGGCACGGTGCTGCCGGAGATCGGGAAGCTCACCGGCCTTTCGGAAAAGACAAAGGTGGCTGCCGGCGCCGGCGACAATGCGGCGGCTGCGGTAGGTACCGGTGTGGTGGGAAAGGGCGGCTGCAATATCTCCCTGGGCACCTCCGGCACGGTGTTCATCTCCTCCGACCGGTTTGGTGTTGACCCCAACAACGCCCTCCATGCCTTTGCTCACGCCGACGGCGGCTGGCACCTCATGGGCTGTATGCTCTCTGCCGCCTCCTGCAACAAGTGGTTCTGCGATGAGATTCTGAAAACCACGGATTACGCCGGAGAACAAAAGGCAATCACCCCGGAAAAGCTGGGAGAAAACCATGTGTACTTCCTGCCTTACCTCATGGGTGAGCGGAGCCCCATCAACGACACCAATGCCCGGGGCACCTTTGTGGGCATGACCATGGACACCACCCGGGGGGATTTACTCCAGGCGGTGCTGGAAGGGGTAGCCTTTGCCATCCGGGATTCTGTGGAGGTGGCAAAGTCTCTGGGAATTTCCATTCCCACCAGTAAAATCTGCGGCGGCGGCAGCAAATCCCCGCTGTGGCGGCAGATTTTTGCCAATGTGCTGGGCATCCCTCTCCAGATGGTGAAAACCGAGCAAGGCCCTGGCTATGGCGGCGCTATGCTTGCTATGGTGTGCAGCGGCGCATACCCCACCGTCCAGGCGGCAGCCGATGCCCTGGTGGAGGTAGCCGCCACGGTAGAACCGGACCCCACCCTCACCGCAAAGTACCAGGAGCGCTATCAGCAGTTCCGGAAAATCTACCCGGCCTGCAAAGACCTCTTCTCCCAGCTGCAATAATCCATAAACATTCCCCCAAATGCGATTGCTTCGCATTTGGGGGTTGCTTATTGTATAAGGGCAGAGTTTCGGGAAATCCATTCCCAGGGTGAAACTATCCGGTCTGCCAGCCTTTTTATAACCGCTTTCTTAATTTGCTTCTTGATTATTTCCTTGCTGAAAGGTAAAATGTCCTTAGAAAATAGCTGCGGTTTCATGAAAAAAGTGTTGAAAATATAGGATTATGAGAGTGTGATGATATGAAGGCGCTGCATTCAAAATACCAGGAAGTTGCACATTATGGGTCGTCATCAAGATATGTAAGCTATATTTTCGCCCAATGTCTTGTCCGCTTTTTTGGCTTGTTTATACCCTATCTAACGGAGCAGCTCATTGATTCTGTTTCCCAGAATGACCAGCAGATTTTGCTGATCTGTGCGTCAAAAGTAATTTTGGCGGGGATGTGCCATGTGGTGTTCCTGACAATGGCTTACTATATCAAGGTCTGCTATGAAGATGCCTGGATTGTGGACAAAAAGAATCGTTTTCTCTCGGTTATGGCACAGCTGCCCATGAAAGAGGTGCAGAAGAAAGGCTCTGCGTATTTTCTGCAAAGATTTACCAGCAATATAGAGGGCTGCCGCAGTTTTATCATTGACAAACCGGTAAATTTCTTCTTGAATGTCCTATACAGCATAGGTCTTGTGTTTTCCATGCTGCGGATAGATGTGCAATATGCCCTTGTCCTGCTTCTGAGTTTTCCAATCCTGGCTTTGCTGTATCGTTATCTGGCAAAGAAAGTTAAGATGCTCACAACACAAATCGAGGATTTGGAGGAACGGGCCAATTCTCTGGTAGAAGAGGTGTATTCCTGCAATTACGCAATTCGCACCAGCAATGCGGAGAAGTGGTATGCTGGCCGCACAGAAAAAGTATTGGCAGAGTTGTTCACCAAAAGTCGGAATCGCAATAGAATCGAAGCGGTGTACGATTACTTTTTTATCACCGGCCTTCTGAATCTGATCAGTATTCTTGTGTATGTCATTGGCGGGTATCTGGCGCTGTTTGGCAGAGTGAGTTATGGTATGATTATTGCCATGTCCTTATACTACTCAAAACTTTGGACACCGCTGGAGTTCTACTTGGATTACCCCAAGCAATTTGCCAAGTATAAAGTCCACAGGCAGAGATTGGATGCCCTGCTCTCCTACAAAACCAATGATAGCGTATACAGCGAAATCGGGAAAATGGAAGAGATTGCATTTGAGGGCGTATCCTATGAAACGGAGAAGGTTTGTCTGTTCGAATCATTGTCCTTTGTATTGCGGGAAGGTGACCACATTTCCATTTCCGGAAGCAACGGAAGCGGAAAAACCACGCTGGCAAACCTGATAGCAGCCATTGATGCCGGATACACCGGGAAAATCTGCTACAATCAGATAGATTATCGGAAGATTGCCCCCAGTGCAATTCGCCAGCATATTTGCTTGATTCCAGCAAAGCCTGAGCTGTTTTGCGGGACGATTCGTGAAAATCTGCTGATGGGCACCCAGATGGAAATACCTCCTTCTGCAGCCGAAATCCTCGCCCAAAAAGGCCTGAGCCTTGACTACCTGCTGCAAGATAACGGGACAAATGTCTCCTGCGGCGAGGCAAAGCTGATTCAAATTCTCCGGGGACTATGCCGCAACTGTGATTTGTATATTGTAGATGAGCCCTTAAATTACATAGACGATGCATACGTGGAAATGATAATCGATTCTTTGGAAAAATTGCTGAAGGATAAAACGGTGATAATTATTTCCCATGACCGCAGGGTGGATAAACTCTGCACAAAGCATTATGTTCTGAGCAATCACAAGCTGATTTCCCAGTAACCGGATATGCAAAACCCCCAAATGCGAACCAATCGCATTTGGGGGTGATTTTTATGAAACGGCTTTCCTTAGCGGGCCAAAATGTATTCCAGAACCGTATCTTTTCCTGCTTTATAATCTTCTATATTCTGGTAAATTCTAATATCCGGCATTAAGGGCATTTCGCCATCCTGGGAAGCCATGATATAGTATCCCTTGGACACCTGGAAGGGATATCCCGAATTGGGCAGTGTAAAGGATTCAGACCCGCCGAAGGAACGCACAAATTGTCCGGCAGGGGCTCCAACCAGAACAGAACCTTCTACCATTTGCTTTAGGGAATAGGGGGCAAACACACCGGCAGAAACCGAGGATTCGTTAATCAACAGATAGACCTTTTGGGATGCGTACTGATTGATGGCGTTGGCAAGGGACGGGATTTCTGTAATGGTTCCGCCGGTGTTATCCCGGAAGTCCACTACCACATCCAGCGGCTCTGGCGCATCCCGGAGAACAACGGAAATATCCCGGACAAAATCATTGAGAGACTGGTTCGGATCTATTGCCATGCGATAGAAGCGAATGTATAAAATATTTTCTCCCAGGGCTTCGAACCAATAGTTTTTGTCCGTCAAATACCGATAACGAGGGATATTCTGATCTGCAAAACGAACACTGAGGCGATCCATTGCCTCATAGTCATTCTGCGTTATAAAAGGGAGACGATAGGTTGTGGTCGTTCCGTCCAAATCAAACGCCAGCTGCGCATCTTCTGCCGATTCCTCCACAACCCCAATGACCTGCAAGGCCTCCTTTTTTATAATCATTGGCCGCCCAGTGCTGAGATACCAAGCGGTAAAGCCTTCGGACTCGCTGGAGACATAGGCAGAAAGTTGCCGGACAATCTCATCAATGGGGACATCGTTTATGGATACCAGTTTTCCATAGAGGATATTTTCATATTCTGACAGTGCAGCTGTTACATAATAGGCATACCCATCCTCGCTGCCGAGACATTCCAAAGAGAGCGGCAGCTGCTGGGTATAGCAGTTGTTCAAGTTCAGGCTGGAATGCAGATCGTGCAAAGAGGCGATAATCCGCTGCATTTCGAATACAATCTGGGTATCGCTTAACTGGGGCGTTTGGGCAATGAGTTGGTTAATTTGTGTGATAAAATCCTCGCGCAAGGTAGGATTCAGCAAGGCGTTGTTGTACGCATATTCCGTTTCGGCGTTTGTGCCGTGAAACGTCCATGTTTTGATGTAAAAATTATCATCTGCCAGCAGAGGATGGCCGTTAAGATACGCTTCTGCCAAAAATAAGATATCTTCTTCCCAATTTTGCTCCCGCTGGGTCGTGTGATAGTATTCGTATCCATCCAAGCTTCCGGTATACGCCGGAAAGTCAGCAGAAGAGCCTGCCTCTGCTGAACAGGAAGCCAACATACCCCAAAGAATGAGAAATATCAGGAATCGAGCAATTTTCATGGTTCCTCCCAGATTGCAAGTCACGAAAGCATACACACGATGATGGTTGATGCGCAGAACATTGGGATATAGAAATACGGTGATAATAAATCAAAAAACCAAAAGGAAGAGAAGCCCCCATTCCTTTTGGTTTTTTGATAAAGCACTTATTTTCCGGGCTTGTAGCTGTCCTTCAGGCTCACGGAACGGTTGAAGACCAGGTGATCCGGAGTGCAATCCTTGCTGTCGGGGCAGAAGTAGCCCAGACGGAGGAACTGGTAGGAGGCGGGAGCCTTGGCGTCTTTCAGGCTGGCTTCCACCTTGCAGCCGGTGAGCACCTCCAGGGAGTGGGGGTTCAGGCAGCTGAGGAAGTCCTTGCCGGAGGCATCGGGATCGGGATCGTCAAAGAGGTTATCGTACTGGCGAACCTCGGCCTCACAGCAGTTGTTGGCGTCCACCCAGTGGATGGTAGCACCCTTGACCTTCCGGCCGTCAGCCGGGTTGCCGCCCTGGGAGGCGGGGTCGTAGGTAGCCAGCACCTCCACCACGTTGCCGTTTTCGTCCTTGACGCAGCCGGTGCAGGTGATGAGGTAAGCACCTTTCAGACGGCACTCCGGGCCGTTGGGGGTCAGGCGCTTGTACTTGGGGATGGGGGTCTCCATGAAGTCGTCGGCTTCAATCCACAGATTCCGGGAGAAGGTGACGGCATGGGTGCCGGCGTTCTCGTCCACCGGGTTGTTCTCCACCTGGAAGGTCTCGCTCTGGCCCTCCGGGTAGTTGGTGATGGTGAGCTTCACCGGCTTGATGACCGCCATGACCCGCTGGGCTGTCTCGTTCAGATCCTCCCGGAGGCAGTGCTCCAGGAAGCCAAACTCAATGGTGTTGGGGGACTTGGCCACGCCCACCCGGTCGCAGAAGTTGCGGATGGACTTGGGGGTGTAGCCCCGGCGGCGCAGACCGCAGAGGGTGGGCATCCGGGGATCGTCCCAGCCGGAGACCCGGCCTTCCTCCACCAGCTGGCGGAGCTTCCGCTTGGACAGCACCGTGTGGTCGATGCCAAGTCTTGCAAACTCAATCTGTCGGGGATGGTGGGGAACGCTGACATGCTCTACCACCCAGTTGTAAAGGGGCCGGTGGTTCTCAAATTCCAGGGAGCACAGGCTGTGGGTGATTCCCTCCAGGGCGTCCTGAATGGGGTGGGCAAAGTCGTACATGGGGTAGATGCACCACTTGTCCCCCTGGCGGTGATGGTGCATATGGCGAATCCGGTAGATAACCGGGTCCCGCATATTGAAGTTGCCGGAAGCCAGATCAATTTTGGCTCTCAGGGTCATGGCGTTGTCCGGGAACTCTCCGGCACGCATCCGGCGGAACAAATCCAGGTTTTCCTCGATGGGACGGTCCCGGTAGGGGGAGACGGCAGGGGTGTTCAGGTCGCCCCGGTATTCCTTGAACTGCTCCGGGGTCAGCTCGCACACATAAGCCAGCCCCTTCTGAATCAGTTCCTCTGCCAGCTCGTAGGTCTTTTCAAAGTAGTCAGAGCCGTAGAAGAACCGGTCGCCCCAGTCAAAGCCCAGCCAGTGGATGTCCTCCTGAATGGCCTCCACAAACTCCACATCTTCCTTGGTGGGGTTGGTGTCGTCCATCCGCAGGTTGCAGATGCCGCCGAACTTCTCGGCAGTGCCGAAATCGATAATCAGCGCCTTGCAGTGACCGATGTGCAGGTAGCCATTGGGCTCCGGCGGAAACCGGGTATGGACGGTTTTTCCAGCAAAGCGGCCCTCGGGGGCAATGTCTTCTTCAATAAAGGCATGGATGAAATTTTTACTTTCCGTAACTTCAGCCATTGTGGTATCCCTCTCTTTTGGTAACTTTATAAAATAATGGATATTATAACCCAAAAAAGATTTTTTTGCAACTGAAATTCGCCCAAAGGGAAGATTTTTTCCGGAACCGGGAGGGATCGGAGAAAAATAGAAACAAATTGATAATTTTGCGAAATTATGGTTGTCAATTTCCCGGAATTATATTAAAATAGGGAAAGATAAGGAAGGAGTGAGTGATTTGCCTCAAATCAAATATCGGCGAATTCTTCTGAAAATCAGCGGTGAGGCCCTGGCCGGGGAAGCCCACAGGGGTCTGAACTTTGATATTGTCAACGATGTGTGCCGGGTCATCAAGCAGTGCGTGGACATGGGTGTCCAGGTAGGCCTGGTGGTAGGCGGCGGCAATTTCTGGCGTGGCGTGAAGGACGGGGCAGACAAAATGCAGCGTTCCCACGGAGACGCCATGGGCATGCTGGCTACCGTGATGAACGCCATTGCCGTGGCGGACGCCCTGGAGAAGCAGGGCGTGGATGCCCGGGTGCTCAGCGCTGTGGAGATGAACAAGTTTGCAGAGTACTTTACCCGGGACACGGCGGAGCGGTACTTAAACGACGGTAAGGTAGTGCTCTTTGCCGCCGGTACCGGCAACCCCTATTTCTCCACCGACACCGGTGCAGTGCTCCGGGGCGTGGAGATTGAAGCCGACGCCATTCTGCTTGCCAAGAATGTGGACGGCATTTATTCTGCCGACCCCAACGTGGACCCCACGGCGGTGAAATACGATACTTTGACTTACGACCAGGTGCTGGCCCAGCACCTGAAGGCCACCGACACCACCGCCATGACCCTGGCTATGGACAACCATATGGTGCTGGCCTGCTTTGCCCTGAAGGACCCCCAGAACATCATCCGCGTGGTATGCGGTGAAAAAATCGGAACCATTGTGAAGGAGGAAATCTAAATGAGCGTGGATTTTAAGGAATACGAGAGAAAAATGTCCAGAACCCTGGACGTGCTGGCGGAAAATTTCGGCGCCGTCCGTGCCGGCCGTGCCAACGCCAAGGTTCTTGACCGGATTACCGTGGAATATTATGGACAGGAGACTGCACTTTCCGGTGTGGCTACCATCTCCTCTCCCGACGCCCGTACCCTGGTGATTCAGCCCTGGGACGGCACTTTGCTGAAAGCCATCCAGAAGGCAATCCTCACCTCCGACCTGGGCATCAACCCCCAGAACGACGGACGGGTCATCCGCCTGGTGTTCCCCCAGCTGACGGAGGAGCGGCGTAAGGAGCTGACCAAGCAGGTAAAGAAGTATGCCGAGGATGCCAAGGTGGCCATGCGGAACATCCGCAGAGACGGCATGGACTACGTGAAGGCTTTGAAGAAGAAGTCTGAAATCACGGAAGACGAGCAGAAAAAGGCGGAAAAGGATTTGCAGGATATGCTGGATAAGCACATCAAGAAGGCGGATGAAGCCCTTGCTGCCAAGGAAAAGGAACTGATGGCAATCTGATTGCCGGACTTTGTGGGGGCGCTTGCGCCCCCACTCATTTATCAAAAGAGGTGAAATCATGGCAGAAGCTGTTATCGGGGGAAAGACCCTGCCGGTGCCCCGGCACATTGCCATCATTATGGACGGAAACGGCCGGTGGGCCAAAAACAGGGGCCTGCCCAGAACCGCTGGTCACGCAGCGGGAGGTGAGACCTTTCGGAAGATTGCCAACTACTGCCGCAGCCTGGGGGTGGAGTACCTGACGGTCTACGCCTTCTCCACGGAGAACTGGAAGCGGCCGGAAAAGGAAATCAGCGGCCTGATGACCCTTCTGGGGAAGTACATCCGGGAGGGCCTGCGGGACATGGAGAAAAACCATGTGCGCTTCTGCTTTTTTGGAGATTTGAGCCGCCTGCCCAAGAAGCTGCAAACCCTGTGCCTGGAGGCTCAGGAGCGGTCTGCCTGCTATGAAGGGGTGCAGGTGAACTTCTGCCTGAACTACGGCGGCCGGGACGAGATTGTGAAGGCCGCCCGGGAATTTGCCCGGGATGTGGCAAATGGTGTCCGTCAGCCGGAGGAATTGACGGAAGATGTATTTTCCCAGTACCTGTATTCCAAGGATGTGCCGGACCCGGAGCTGATTATCCGACCCTCCGGGGAGATGCGGCTGAGCAATTTCCTTTTGTGGCAGTCGGCCTATTCCGAACTTGTGTTTATGAATGTGCTGTGGCCGGACTTTACCCCGGCGGATCTGGATGAAGCGATTTTGGAATATCACCGGCGGAACCGCCGGTTTGGAGGCGTGTAAGATTTGAAAACACGGATTATTACCGGTGCCGTATTGGTTGTGGTGCTGGTTGTGGTGCTGTTGGTGGTGCCGAAAATCGGGGCTGCCTATGTGTTCGGCCTGCTGTGCGCCATCGGAGCCCATGAGCTTCTCTGGGCCACCGGGCTGGTAAAAAAGAAGCGATTGGTGGCCTATACCGCCGTGGCGGCCTTTCTGGTGCCGGTGTGGTGCGGCTATGGGATGGGCTACCTGTGGGGACTGTGCCTGGGCCTGGTGTTTACGGCAGTGCTTTTTGGGGAGCTGCTTCACTCCAAAGCCCAGCTGCCGGTGGGTCAGCTGGCCCTTTGCTATGTGGGCGGACTGGTGATTCCCTTCCTTCTTTCCGCCCTGATCCGGCTTTTGTCCTATGAAACCGGGCGTTTTTTGGTAGTTGTCCCCTTTGTCATGGCCTTTTTGTCCGATACCGGGGCATACTTTACAGGCAGATTTCTGGGAAAGCATAAGCTGTCCCCCATTATCAGCCCCAAAAAGACGGTAGAAGGGGTGGTTGGCGGCGTGGTAGCTGCCATTGTGGGAATGCTTGTATACTGCCTGGTGGTGGAAAGAGCCTTCCACCTGGAGGTCAACTACCTGTACGGAGCGGTGTACGGCTTCGTAGGCTCCTTTGCCGGGGTGTTCGGCGATCTGTGCTTTTCCGCCATCAAGCGGCAGGTGGGTATCAAGGACTACGGCCACCTGATGCCGGGGCACGGGGGTGTGCTGGACCGGTTCGACTCTGTATGTATCGTGGCACCCCTGACGGAAGTTTTGATACTTTTGATTCCTGTGGTGAAATAATATGGTAAAATGTGTAAGTATCCTGGGCTCCACCGGCTCCATCGGCCGGCAGAGCCTGGACATTGTAAAGCACCTGGGGTTGAAGGTGGCGGCCCTTACCGCCGGAACCCAGGTGGAGCGGATGGCAGAGCAGTGCCGGGAGTTTCGGCCGGAGCTGGCGGTGATGGCCACGGAAGAGGCAGCCCAGGCCCTTTCCCAGGCAATTTCCGATTTGCCCATCCGGGTTCTGTCCGGCGAGGAGGGCCTGCTGGAAGCGGCCTCCATCCCGTCGGCGGACTGCGTCATCACGGCGGTGGTGGGCATGGTGGGGCTGAAGCCCACCCTGGCTGCCATCCGGGCAGGCAAGCGCATCGGCCTTGCCAACAAGGAAACCTTAGTGTGCGCCGGGGAACTGGTGATGGCAGAGGCGGAAAAATACGGCTGTGAGATTATCCCCGTGGACTCGGAACACTCCGCCATTTTCCAGTGCCTCATGGGCTCCCGCCGCCATGAGGAGATTCGCCGGATTTTGCTTACCTGCTCCGGCGGCCCCTTCTTCGGCATGAGCCGGGAGCAGCTCCAATCTGTTACTAAGGCCGATGCCTTGAAGCATCCCAACTGGAAGATGGGGCCGAAAATCACCATCGACTGTGCTACCCTTATGAACAAGGGACTGGAAGTGATTGAGGCCATGCGGCTCTATCGCCTGCCTTTGGAGCAGGTGGACGTGGTGATTCACCGGCAGAGCATCGTCCACAGCCTGGTGGTGTTTACCGACGGTGCGGTGATGGCCCAGCTGGGAAGCCCGGATATGCGCCTTCCCATCCAGCTGGCTATGACTTACCCGGAGCGGCAGCCCTGCCCGGTGGAGCCTCTCAACTTGCTCACCTGCGGCAGCCTTACCTTTCAGGCCCCGGACATGGAGGCGTTTCCCTGCCTGGCTCTGGCAAAGGAATGTGCAGCCCGGGGAGGCAACAGCTGCGCCGCCATGAACGGTGCCAACGAAGAGGCGGTTGCCCTGTATTTGCAGGATGAAATCGGCTTTTATGATATTTATGAGCTGGTTCGCCGGGCCGTGGAGGCGGTGCCCTTCGTGGAAAATCCCACCCTGGAGGAGATTCTGGCGGCGGATGCCCTGGCACGAAAGACGGTGCGGAGTTGCCGGACATAAAAATTTCTATGAGCGAGGCGTTGTATGAGTATTGTATTTGCCATTTTATTCTTTAGCTTTTTAATCTTCATTCACGAGCTGGGACATTTTGTGGCGGCGAAGCTGTCCGGTGTCCGGGTAAATGAATTTGCCCTGTTCATGGGGCCGGCGATTTTCAAGAAGCAGGTGGGGGAGACCACCTACTCCCTGCGGTGCATCCCCTTCGGCGGCTTCTGCGCCATGGAGGGTGAGGACGGAGACTCGGAGGACAGCCGGGCCTTCGGCAAGGCGGCCTGGTGGAAGCGGCTGATCATTCTGGTGGCCGGTGCCGCCATGAACTTCATCGCCGGCATGCTGCTGCTCTTTTTCATCTTCCTGCCCAACGAACAGTTTGTGGTGCCGGTAATCGGCCAGGCGGAGCAGGGCAATACGGTAGTCTACGAAGAAGGCCTGCACATCGGAGACCGGATTCTGGAAGTAAACGGAGAGAAAATCTATGTCTCCTCCGACTTTTCCATGCTCCTCTCCTTAAACCCCGGAGACACCTATGACATTCTGGTGGAGCGCCAGGGTCAGAAGGTGCTGCTGGAGGATTTCAAGATGGAAACCCACCTGTTTACCAACGAGGACGGCACCCAGTCGGAGCGGTACGGCATCAACTTTGAAACCGTCCCCGCTACTTTGGGGGAGACCATCTCCTATTCCTGGAACACCGGCATCAACATTGTGCGGACGGTGCGGCTGAGCCTGCAAATGCTGGTCAGCGGCCAGGCAGGGCTTAAGGATATGACCGGCCCTGTGGGCATTGTGCAGATTATGTCCGACACGGCAGAGGCTTCCGCAACGGCCCTGGATGCCCTTCTCAATATGCTGTATTTCGGGGCCTTCATCTCCATCAACCTGGCGGTGATGAACCTGCTGCCCATCCCCGCCCTGGACGGCGGCCGGGTGGTGGGACTGCTGATTACCACCGCCATTGAGGCTGTGACCCGGAAGAAGGTCAATCCCAAGTATGAGGGCTATATCCACGGCGCAGGAATGCTTCTGCTTCTGGGTCTTATGGCTGTGATTCTTTTCAAGGATGTATTTATGATTTTCAAGGGGTGAACACCATGACAAAAAGAATAATGGTGGGAAGCGTTCCCATTGGCGGCGGTGCGCCGGTTGCCATTCAGTCCATGCTCAATACCAAAACCACGGATGTGGAAGGCTGCCTTGCCCAGATTGGAAGGCTCCAGGCAGCAGGCTGCCAGATTGCCCGTCTGGCGGTGCCGGACAAAGCAGCAGCTGCTGCCTTCCGGGAGATTTGCGCCGCTTCGCCTCTTCCTCTGGTGGCAGACATTCATTTCGACTATAAGCTGGCTATCGCCGCTGCAGAGGGGGGTGCTGCCAAAATCCGCATCAACCCCGGCAACATCGGCGGGGACGACCGGGTGCAGGCGGTGGTGGAGGTGTGCAAGGAGAAGCACATCCCCATCCGTATCGGCGTCAACGGCGGCAGCCTGGATAAAAAGCTTTTGGAGAAATACGGCCACCCCACGGCGGAAGCCCTGGTGGAAAGCGCCTTTTCCCACCTGGAACTGCTGGAAAAGCAGGGCTTTTACGATACCTGCGTGTCCATGAAGTCCTCCACCGTCCCCACCATGGTGGCAGCTGCCCGGCTGTTCCGCAGCCGGTGTGACTCCCCCCTGCATATCGGCGTGACGGAAACCGGCCCGGTGCGGATGGGCATGATCAAGTCCGCCATGGGCATCGGTGCGCTGCTTTTGGACGGGATCGGCGATACCATCCGGGTGAGCCTTACCGACGACCCGGTGGAGGAGGTCTACGCCGCCAAGGACATTCTGAAAGCAGCAGGTCTGCGAAAGGATGGGGTCAACATCATCTCCTGCCCCACCTGCGGCAGAACGAAAATTGATTTGATTGGCCTGGTAAACCAGGTGGATGCGGCATTGAAAGACTGCCAGAAGCCCATTACCGTGGCGGTGATGGGATGCATCGTCAACGGCCCGGGAGAGGCCCGGGAGGCAGACATCGGCATCGCCGGTGGCGACGGCTGCGGAATGCTCTTTGAAAAGGGACAGCAGATTGCCAAGCTTCCCTACGAGGAGCTGCTGCCGGCCCTTTTGAAGCGCATCCAGGAACTTTGAGGAAATTATGGAAAACACAACCCTGTTTTTGAATATGTTTCCGGACTTTGCGCCGCCTGAGAATCTGGCCCCGGCCCTTTCTCAGGCGGCCATTGTGGCGGGAGAAATCGACCCGGTGAAGCGGGGGGTTTCTCTGGTGCTTCATACGGAAGATTACATCCCCCAGTGGGATCTGGATGGGGTGGCCCAGGTGGTGGCAGGGCTGTACGGACTGGAGAGCCTGCACCTCCAGGCGGTGCATCCTGCCTCCCAGCTGACGAAAATCCATCCCCGGGAGCTTATGGAGCTGTTTGTCCGGGAGGACTCCCTGAGCCGGGCGGCTTTAGCCGGGGCCGGATGGCGTTGGGAGGGGAACACCCTTCACATCCAGCTCCGGGCCAACGGAAAGAAGGCTTTGGAAGCCTGCGTCCCCGGGGTGTGCCGGAGCCTTGCGGAGCGGTTTGCCGCCCAGGCCCAGGTGGAAATCCACTCCGGTGAGAATCTGGAAGGGGCGCAGCTCTTTGCCGCCATGGAGCAAATGCGCCAGGACATGATGGAGTCAATCCCCCAGCCCGGGTCCGGAAAGGCCCCGGAGAAGGCCCAGCCCCAGTCCCAGCAGGCTCAGCAGTCCCAGACCATCTACGGCAAGCCCTTCCAGGGCAAACCCATCCCCATGTCGGAGGTGGATTTGAACCAGGGCTTTGTGATTGTGGAGGGCAAGGTGTTCCATGTGGAGCACAAGGAGCTGAAGAAGAACAACGCCTGGGTGATTAACTTTGACATGACCGACTACACCGGCTCCGTCCGGGTGAACCGCTACATGGACAACAACGAGGCCAAGCCCATTCTGGAGGCCATCCGGGAGGGTTCGGTGATTCAGGTAAAGGGCAAGCCCACGGAAAACCGGTACGACAACGAAATGGTGCTCAAGCCCTTCGGCATTATGCCCGGCTCCATGCCCAAGCGGCAGGATACGGCCACCGAAGGCAAGCGGGTGGAGCTGCACCTGCATACCACCATGAGCAATATGGACGCCCTGACCAACACGGCGGAGGCGGTGAAGCAGGCGGCCGCCTGGGGACACCGGGCCATCGCCATCACCGACCACGGCTGTGTCCAGTCCTTCCCCGACGCCATGAAGGCCGCCTCCAAGGCCAAGGTGGCAGGCACCGATGAGAACATCAAGATTCTCTATGGCTGTGAAGGGTATTATGTCAACGACGTGGACGACCGGGTGGTGGTTCACGGCTCCGCTGATATGGAATTTGACGGAGAGTACGTGGCCTTCGACCTGGAAACCACCGGCCTGTCCTCCCAGAAGGACGAGATTATCGAAATCGGCGCTGTGCGGATGCAGGGCGGCAAGGAGCTGGACCGGTTCCAGACCTTTGTGAACCCGGGCAGACGCTTAGAGCAGAAAATCGTGGAGCTGACCGGCATCACCGATGCCATGCTGGCAGACGCCCCCAGTATTGAAAAAGTGCTGCCGGAATTTCTGGAATTTGTGGGAGACCGGGTGCTGGTTGCCCACAATGCAGACTTTGACACCGGCTTCATCCGGGAGGCCTGCCGGAAACAGGGACTGCCTTATGGCTTTACCTCCGTGGATACCCTGATTCTCTCCCAGAATCTGCTGCCCCACTTGAATAAGTTTAAGCTGGATGTGGTGTCCAACGCCCTGAGCCTGCCGGACTTTAACCACCACCGGGCAGGAGACGATGCGGTCACCTGCGGCCTCATCTTCCATAAGCTCACGGACAAGCTCCGGGAGCTGGAGCTTTCCCGGCTGCAGGAGATTAACCCCGCCATGATGGGGCTGCGCTCCCAGAGCCGGATTGACAACCGCCACGCCCGGCACATCATCCTCTTTGCCAAGAATCAGGTGGGTCTGCGGAACCTGTACCACCTGATTTCCGATGCCAACCTCAAATACTTCAAGCGGGTGCCCCGGATTCCCAAGTCCGAGCTGCTGCGGTACCGGGAGGGGCTGATTATCGGCTCTGCCTGTGAAGCCGGCGAGCTGTTCCAGGCGATTCTGGACAACAAATGCGAGGACGAGGTGAAGCGGTTGGCAGAATTTTATGATTTCCTGGAGGTCCAGCCCCTGGCAAACAACGCCTTTATGCTGGCCAAGGGCATTGTCCAGACGGAAGAGGAGCTGCGGGAATTCAACCGGAAGATTGTCCGCCTGGGCGAGGCTCTGGGAAAGCCGGTGGTAGCCACCGGCGACGTCCACTTCCTGAACCCTGAGGACGAGATTTTCCGCCATATCCTCCTGGCCACCAAGGGCTTTGAGGACTGCGACCGGAGTAACCCTCTGTACTTCCGCACCACCGACGATATGCTCCGGGAGTTTTCCTACTTAGGGGAGGAAAAGGCAAAGGAGATTGTCATTACCAACCCCAATCTCATTGCGGATATGTGCGAGACCCTTCGTCCTGTCCCGCATAACCTGTTCGCTCCCAAGATTGAAAACTCCGTGGAGGATCTGAAAAGCCTGGTGTACGGAAAGCTGCACCGGCTTTACGGAGAGAATCCCCCGGAGCTCATCACCAAGCGGGTGGAGACGGAGCTCCACGACATTATCAGCTGTCACTACGATGTGATTTATATGTCCGCCCAGAAGCTGGTGCAAAACTCCCTGGAGCACGGGTACCTGGTAGGTTCCCGTGGTTCCGTAGGCTCCTCCATTGTTGCCTATATGTCCGGCATTACGGAGGTTAACTCCTTCCCGCCCCATTACCGCTGTCCCAACCCGGATTGCAAGTACACCACCTTCCAGGTGCCCAAGGGCTGTGCCTGCGGCGCAGACCTTCCCGATGCGGTGTGTCCCAAGTGCGGAGCCACCTTTGAAAAGGACGGCTTCAACATCCCCTTCGAGACCTTCCTGGGCTTCGGCGGCGATAAGGTGCCGGATATCGACCTGAACTTCTCCGGTGAATACCAGTCCCGGGCCCACGCCTATTGTGTGGAAATGTTCGGAAAATCCCATGTTTTCCGGGCAGGCACCGTGGGTACGGTGGCGGAAAAGACCGCCTTCGGCTATGTGAAAAAGTACCTTTCCGAGCGGGGCAAGCACGTGGGCAAGGCGGAGGAAATGCGTCTGGCCACCGGCTGTGTGGGCGTCCGCCGTACCACCGGCCAGCACCCCGGCGGTCTGGTGGTTATCCCCCAGGAGAATGAAATCTGGGACTTCTGCCCGGTGCAGCACCCGGCGGACGACCCCAATTCCGACCAGATTACCACCCATTTTGAATACCACTCCATGGAGGAAAACCTCTTGAAGCTGGATATGCTGGGTCACGATGACCCCACCATGATCCGGATGATGGAGGACGTGACCGGGGTGGATGCCAAGACCATCCCCTTGGACGACAAGGACACCATGTCTATCTTCACATCCTCCAAGGTGCTGGGCTACGAGGATGACCCCACCCTGGGCCCCACGGGCGCTGTTGCCATCCCGGAGTTCAACACCCACTTCACCCGTGGGATGCTTCTGGACACTATGCCCACCCGGTTTGATACCCTGGTGCGGCTGTCCGGCTTCTCCCACGGTACGGACGTGTGGCTGGGCAACGCCAAGGACCTGATTCTCTCCAAAACCGCCACGGTAGACAGCACCATCGGCTGTCGTGACGATATTATGACCTACCTGATTTCCTGCGGTATGCCGGAAAAGCGCTCCTTTAAAATCATGGAGGCGGTGCGAAAGGGCAGAGGCCTGCCGGAAGGTGCAGAGGAGGAAATGCGGGAGGCCGGGGTGCCGGAGTGGTACATCGGCTCCTGTAAGAAAATCAAGTATCTGTTCCCCAAGGCCCATGCGGTGGCCTACGTTATGATGGCCTTCCGGATTGCCTGGTTCAAGGTGCACCACCCTCTGGCCTTCTATGCGGCCTACTTCTACCGCAGAAGCCAGAAGGGCGGCTTTGATGCGGTGCTGATGACTGGCGGCATCGAGGCGGTAAAGGCCAATATCCAGGCCATCAACGACAACGAGGAGGCAACGGACAAGGACGAGGATCTGCTCACCACATTGGAAGTGGTGTACGAGTATTACCTCCGGGGCTTTGACTTTTTGCCCATTGACCTGTACGAAAGCCACGCCATCAAGTTCCTCATCAAGGACGGCAAGATTCTGCCTCCCTTTGTGGCCATCTCCGGCCTGGGCGAAAGCGCCGCCTGGGATTTGATGCGGGGCAGAGAAGGTAAGCACTTCCTCTCCATCGAGGAAGTGGCGGCAGCCTGTCCCAAGGTATCCAAAACCCATATGCAGATGCTGGGGCAAGCCGGTGCCTTCGGCGACCTTCCCGATACCAGCCAGGTAAGCCTGTTCTAAGGAAAAGGAGCATACCCATGGAGCAAAATCATACTGAGATTTTCCATCAGCTCATGGAGGAAGCCAGGAAGCAGATTCCCCTCCATCCCGAGGCGGAGCAGGTGTCTGTACTGCGAACGGAAAAGAACCAGGTATGCTGCCTGGCCTTGCCGGATGCGGTCAATGCCCAGAAGGAGCTGGAAGGCTTCTTTGGGATGCTCCGGGAAAAGGATGACTGCCGTGTAAGCCATGTGGTGGCTATGTGGAACTCTGGCACTGTGGAAATTCCGTCCTTTGCCTTCCGGAAAGGACTGCTCTTACTCGACGCCGGAAACAGGGAAACCCTGATTCTTTTGCCGAGCCTGCTTTACAAGACTTTGCAGTGGTCCATGCCGGGATAACAGAAAAATGTAGCCCCCATTTGCACTTAGAGCAAATGGGGGTCGCTTATAGCCAATTTGCCGTAAGAGAAGCCATGAAAAAGCCCACAAAATCTGCCAGGAGAGCCGCCAATAGGGTGTAGCGGGTCTTTTGAATTCCTGCGGCGCCAAAATATACACTGATGGTGTAGAAGGTGGTCTCCGTGGAGCCCAGCATGATGGCGGCGGTTCTGCCCACCAAAGAGTCGGGGCCGTACTCCGCCATCAGCTCAGCTCCCACCCCCAGGGCGGCGCTGCCGCTGATGGGCCGCACCAGTACCAAAAGGGCGGTTTCCGGAGGAATCCCAAAGAAGGAAAATACCGGGGAAAGCCAATTCCCCAGAACCTCCATAGCCCCGGAGGCCCGGAGCATGGAAACGGCGGTGAGAAGCATCACCAGGGCCGGCACCAGGGTAAGGAGCAGCTGTAACCCCTCCGCCCCGCCGGTCAGGAGCAGATTGTAGGCGTTTTCCTTTTTCCGAAGGGCAAAGGCGGTAGCCAACAGAAGAATGAGGGGCACAATATAGTCAATCATCCGGCCACACCTTTCCCAGCAGCCAGGCGGCAGTGACCCCGGCTCCGGCAGAGCAGAGGCTGGTCACCCATACCGCCGGAAGAATGTCAAAGGGACTGGCGCTTCCCGCTGCGGCCCGGACAGCTGCCACGGTGGTGGGAATCAGCTGAATGGAGGCGGTGTTCAGCACAATCAGGCGGCACAGCTGATTGTTGGCGGTAGTTCTGCCTCCGGCAAGCCGCCGGGCGGCCTGAATGCCCAGGGGAGTGGCAGCGTTTCCCAGCCCCAAAAGATTGGCGCATACATTGCCGCTAAGATACCCGGAAAGCACCGGGTCTTTTTTCGTGTCCGGGAACAGCCGCCCCAGAAGGGGGGACAGGAGCTTTGCAAGAACTCCGGTGATTCCCGCCTTTTCCATCAGCTTTCCCACTCCGGACCAAAGGCACAGGGCTCCGGCCATGGAGATGGACAGGGTAATCCCATCCTGAGCACCTTTGGCTACCGCTGCCGACAGGGCCCCGCCGGTACCCTCCGCCAGAGAAAAACCCAGTGAGATTCCCACCAGCCCCAAAAAAATCCAGCTCATCACCATGTCCATCCCTCCTCCCCAAAGCCTATGCCGGGGATAGGACAAACATACCGGAACCTATCCGGGGGGACATTTGGGAAACTACACAAAGGGACAAAGATTTTTTTGGAAACTTGAAGCATTTACTCCGGGAACCGGGTTTGATAAAATAAAAATGAAAGAGTGTACCCTTTGATCGAAAGAAAGGTGCGTATTTCCGGACAGGGAAAGGAAGGTGTTTCTCTTGAAAAAATGGGAAAAGGTGCTGCTGTGTTTTGTCATTTTGGGAGGACTGCTGCTTCTTCCGGCCTGTGGTGAGAAAACCGCCTCTCAGCCGGAGACAACCCAAGCCCCTCAGGCGACGCAACCTGTAAAGACTCCGGAAGGAATTTCCGTGGGGAATGTGATGACCTTTGAGGAAATTGTGACGGAGTACGGGGAAAAAACTGGAAAATCTCCCCAGGAGGCCCGTTCCATTTTCGCCGCCCAGGGCGGCACCCGGGAGAGTTTGTATCGCCGGCTTTCCGTGACTTTGGATGTAGCCCAGGACTACCGGCCACGACTGGACTTTTACTGCAAGATTACCGGAAATGGGGAAAACTGGCAGCTTGATTCCATCGATGTGGTGGAGCTGATGCAGGAATCCAAACAGTTTGGGGGCAACATTGAGGTATGGCTGCGAAGCGGAAAGCGGATAGAGTATATCATCAACGGGGATTTTTACAACAATGGTGTACCTGACACCAAGTTGGAGCATGACCGCTGGGGTACAGGGGATTATTTCGGAATGCCCTTTGTGCTGTCCTTCACAGGCCAGCCCAGCCACTTCCGGTATTTTTACGCCGGAGAGACGGTGGATTTTTCCTGATTGGGTTTCATATTGTAAATGCAAGCGGAGGATTCCTTTCGGAAGCCTCCGCTTTTTCCTATTCTATTTCGTAATATTCCCCGGTGATGGGTTGAAAGAATACCACCGTTTGGGTGCCGGAGGCATTGTGGGTACAGCGAAGCACATAGCCTTTATTTACCAGCAGATTCAAAGGCTCAGCTGTGTCCATTACCTGATAATCGGGATTGGGTGCGGCAGTTACATTTTCTTCCTGCTCCATAATATGCTGGGCGGCTTGGGAGAGGGTGTATTTGGGAAGATTCCCCCAGAAAATGCCAATCGCCAGAAGGTTTGCCAGAAGAACAGCCAGCATGGGCAAAAGCTGCCGCCGAGGCTTATTCCGGATTAGATACCAGCTGACCCATCCCCCAAGGATTACCACGCAGGAAAAAACACCTACACTGACTACCCCGGCATAAAGGTTCAAATTGATCCATAGAATGGTAAGAAAAACTGCAAGGGAACATAGAAAGGGAAATAGACCCCTGACAATCCGGAAACCCTCTCCTGACTGGGCGCTGACATGGGACATTGTTTTCTGCCTCCCCAATTTTATTTGGTTTCAGCATAGCACAGGAAGTGGTTTTCTGCTATCATCCCAGGGTAAAGAGTATGTAAAAACGCTGCCAAGGAAACTTGGCAGCGTATCAGTTTATAAATTCAGCGCCGCATCGTAAACCAGATTTTTGGGAAGTCCCAGGGCTTCCGCTGTCTGCTTTACGGCGTCCTTCCGGCTGAGGCCCTGCTCCATGAGCCGGGCGACCTGGGCAGCCGCTTCTTCGGCCGTAGCCTGGGGCTTTTCCTCCGGTTCGGCTCCGGCCACCACCAGCACAAACTCCCCCTTGGGGCTTTGCTGGGCATAGAGGGCAAGAGCGCCGGAGAGAGTGGTGCGGATGACCTCCTCGTGGAGCTTGGTCAGCTCCCGGCACAGGCTGATGGGCCGCTGGGGGCCGAAAACCTTCTCCATGTCCTCCAGGGTGGACAAAAGCTTGTGGGGCGCCTCATAGAAAATCATGGTGCGGGTTTCCCGTTTCAGGCTTTCCAAGTGCTCCATCCGGCTCTTTTTGGCGGTGGAGGGGAAGCCTTCAAAGCAGAATCTGCCGGTGGACTGACCGGAAATGCTCAGAGCCGTCACCAGGGCACAGGGGCCGGGGATGGCGCAGACGGTGATGCCTGCCTGGGCGCACTGCTTCACTAACTCTTCACCCGGGTCGGAGATGGCGGGGCTTCCGGCATCGGACACCAGGGCGCAGGTTTCCCCGGCCAGAATCCGGTCCACAATCCCTTGACCCTTCTGGTTCTGGTTGTGCTGGTGGTAGCTGATGAGGCTTTTCCGAATCCCCAGATGGTTCAGTAGCTTCAAACTCACCCGGGTGTCCTCGGCGGCGATGAAGTCCGCAGCCTCCAGAGTCTCCCGGCACCGGGGGGAGATGTCCCCTAAGTTTCCGATGGGGGTGGGTACGAGATATAACATTCCTGCCATGGCATGGCCTCCTAAAGATGATACAGCCGACGGTAATCGTCGGTGGGGGTGCCGTCCTCCCGGAACAGGCACATTTCCTCCCAGTTAAGCCCCGGCTTTCCCCCTTTGCGGCAGGAAAGAAGGGTCAGGCTGATGGGGTCATGGGGTTTGTGTCGTAAAAGACACACCTTCTTAACCTCCATGCCGTGCCGGCTGGCGCAGCTGCAAGCCTCTGCAAACCGCTCCGGACGGTGCACCAGGTAAAAATCCCCGCCGTACCGCAATGCCCAGCCGGCGCTGCGGAACACATCCTCCAGGGTGCAATGTACTTCCTGCCGGGCGGTGGGATGGGCTTTGCTTTGGGGCCCTGCCGCAAAATAGGGGGGATTGGAGATACAGCAGGTGTAGCTTCCTGGGGCAACCAAAGAAGGGATGGCGGTAAGGTCTGCGCATATACTGGTAAGGCGATCCGTAAGGCCGTTGACCTGGGCGTTGTGCAGGGCCATGGCATGGGCGCTCTCCTCCAGTTCCACCCCGGTGACGGTGCATTGGGGGAACCGGGCGCAAAGAAGCAGTCCCAATGTGCCGCAGCCGGAGCCCAAGTCCAGCACCGCCGCCTTTTTGGGAAGAGAAACAAAACCGGAAAGAGCCACGGAGTCGGTGCTTAGGGGAAAGGCTCCGGGGCATAATTCCAGGGTAAATCCGTTATGCAGGTGTTCCATGAAAACCTCCGTAAAAAAATCAGCCTGCAAGCCAAGGAAAAGGCTTGCAGACTGATGGCAGAATCGGAGAATCAGCCTTCCTCGATTGCTTCAACGGGGCAGGCGTCAGCGCAGGAGCCGCAGCTAACGCAGACATCGGCATCGATTACATAAGTGTCTTCGCCCTCGGAGATAGCCTCTACGGGGCAGTTCTCAGCACAGCTGCCGCACTTTACGCAAGCGTCGGTGATGTTGTAAGCCATGATTATCCCTCCATTATGTGTATAATGCTGCATCCCATGGGGAATGCACCTTTATTCTAACATGGATTTTTCAAAATGCAATGATTTTTTATAAAATTTTGGCGGTATATTTTCCGGGGCGGTTGGGCAGGATTTCCAGGTGGAGGATAGGGCTATGTATTTTACGGTGCAGACAAGAAAGTTACTGTTGGAAGCCGCCCGGCAGGCCAGGGGTATGGGTCACAGCTATGTGGGAAGTGTCCATGTGCTGCTGGCCCTGGGAAAAGACCCGGGGCTTTCCGGCTCCATGCTCCGGGGAGCGGGGTTGGATTGGGGGCTGTCCTACTCCATGGCGGCGGTGCTGTGGGGAAAGGGAAGTCCCTGCCTGCCTCTGCCCCAGGGGTATACCGGGGTGGTGCGGAGCATTCTCCGGGGGGCAGGGCAAGAGGCTCTGGCCCTGGGCAGCCGTCAGGCAGAGCCGGAGCACGTCCTGCTTTCCCTTCTTCGACGGGAGGGGACCCAGGCGGCAACCATTTTGCGGCTGAACAGTGTGGAGCGGGAGGAGCTGTTCTCCCGGATGGTGGATTATTTGTATTGGGAGCGAAAATCGCCCCCGACCAGGAAGAAGGAGGGGCTTTCTACGAAGCTGTTGGAACAATATTGTGAGGATTTGGTGCAGAAGGCGGCGGCCATGGACCCGGTCATCGGCCGGGACCAGGAGATTGAGGCGGTGATTGGGATTCTCTGCCGGAAGAACAAGAACAATCCGGCCCTGGTGGGGGAGCCGGGGGTGGGAAAAACCGCCATTGCCGAGGGGCTGGCCCAGCGGATGGGTGCAGGCAATGTGCCTCCTGCTCTGCGGGATAAGCGGCTGGTGAGCCTGAACATGGCCAACCTGGTGGCAGGCACCAAGTACCGGGGCGAGTTTGAGGAACGGGTGCGGGATATGCTGGCGGAAATCCGCCGCAGCGGGGACATCATCCTCTTTGTGGATGAGATGCACACCATCGTAGGTGCCGGTGCAGCAGAGGGAGCCATTGACGCCGCCAACATCTTCAAACCGGCCCTGGGCAGAGGGGAGCTGCAAATGCTGGGAGCCACCACCCTGGAGGAGTACCGGAAGTATATTGAAAAGGATCCGGCCCTGGAGCGGCGGTTCCGTCCGGTGCGGGTGGAGGAGCCCAGCCGGGAGGCTACCCTGGAGATTCTCCGGGGATTGAAGCCGGGGCTGGAACAGCACCACCATCTGCGAATCACGGAGGAAGCCCTGGGGGAGGCGGTACGCCTTTCCGTCCGATACCTGCCGGAGCAGTTTCTGCCGGATAAGGCCATCGACCTTTTGGACGAAGGGGCGGCCCATGTGCGGCTGGAGCAGCAGTACGGGGGCAAACGGTGGCTGCGGCAGGAGCTGGAGCAGGAGCTTCACCAGGCGGTGGAGGAAAAGCGGTATGAACGGGCGGCGGAGCTTCAAGACCGGGTGCAGAAGCTGTCTGCAAAATCCACGGAGCGGCTCCGGGGCCGGGCGGTGACCGGCGGGGACATTGCCTGGGCGGTGTCTGCCCGGACGGGGATTCCTGTGGGACGGCTGACGGCGGATGAACGGCAGCGGCTGCTGGGACTGGAGGAAACCCTGTCCCAGCGGGTGTTGGGACAGCCGGAGGCGGTGGCGGCGGTGGCCCAGACGGTGCGCTCCGGCCTCAGCGGCCTCCGGGACGAAAACCGTCCGGTGGCTTGCCTGCTTCTCACCGGACCCACCGGAGTGGGAAAGACCGAGCTGTGCCGGGGCCTTGCCCAGGAACTGTACGGTAGCGTGGATGCCATGATTCGCCTGGATATGTCGGAATATATGGAAAAACACACGGTGGCAAGGCTCATTGGTGCCCCTCCCGGCTATGTGGGCTATGAGGACGGGGGAAAGCTCACCGAGGCGGTGCGCCGGAGACCTTACTGCCTGGTGCTTCTGGATGAGCTGGAGAAGGCCCACCCGGATGTGGCGGGGATCCTGCTGCAAATTATGGAGGAGGGGGTGCTGACGGACTCCACAGGAAGAAAAGTCAGCTTCCGCAACGCCATTGTAGCCATGACCTGCAACTTAGGGGGAGAAATCCGCAGCGACGGCCTGGGCTTTCAGCCGGAGGGACGAAAGACACAGACAGACGCAGCCCTTCGCCAGCATTTCACCCCGGAATTCTTAGGAAGATTGGATAAGATTGTGTGCTTCCACCCCTTGCAGGAGGAGAGCATGACCTCCATTGCGGAGAAGTTCCTGGCAGCCATCCGTCAGCGGGCCAAGGAGCGGGGGATTGCCTTGCAGTTTCCCCGGGAGCTGGCAGCCCACCTGGGCAGACAAGGCAAAGCCAAAGGCGGTGCCCGGCAGATTCGCCGGGTGGTGGAGCAGCAGGTGGAAGAACCCCTGGCGGTGTACCTGCTGAAATGCGGAAAAAAGCCGGGAAAAATTCGGGTCAGCCTGAAAGGAGAACAGGTGGAATTTTTGGGATAACCGGGAAAAGAGCCCCTGTTTGCACACCGCCCCTCTGTCGAAAACTGTCAGAGGGGCGGTTTTGTGCTTCTATTTCATAGAACAAGTGTTCGAAAATTGGGAAAATGCCAGGAATTTTCTGTGAAATCCGGGAAAATCATTGATTTTTTTGGAACAATCGGCTATACTGTCTGTAAATGGAGTAAAAGGGTAGTAAAGTGGAGTGACAGGGAGGTGACTGCGGATGATTGGCAAGTACCCGGCCAAGCTGGATGAAAAGAATCGACTGTTTGTGCCCAGCAAGCTTCGGGAGGAGCTGGGGGACACCTTCTATGTCACCCTGGGCGTCAACTGCGGTCACCGGTGTCTGACGCTCTACACCGCCAAGGACTGGGCATCCATCAGCGACAACTACAATGCCCTGCCCCTGTCCCAGCGTTCCGCCGCCACCAGTTTGCTGTTTATGAACGCCGCCCAGTGCTGCCCCGACAAGCAGTTCCGGTTTCCTGTGACCCAGTTTTTGCTGGACTACGCAGGCATCGGCAAAGAAGTGATGATTGTGGGCCGGGCCGGACAGGCGGAAATCTGGGACAGCGAGGAGTTTAACCGCTTTGAGCAGGAGAATCTCACACCGGAGAAGCTCCTGGCATCCCTGGAGGCCATTGGATTATGAGTGAATTTCATCATGTATCGGTGCTTCTGCAGGAGTGCCTGGAGGGGCTGAACATCCGCCCTGACGGCATCTATGTAGACGGCACATTGGGAGGCGCCGGTCATTCCAGCCGGATTGCCCAGCGTCTTACCACCGGACGGCTCATCGGCATTGACCGGGACCCGGTGGCCCTGGCAGCAGCCGGGGAACGGCTGAAACCCTGGAAGGACCGGGTGACCCTGGTTCATTCCAATTTCTGTGAAATCAAGCAGGTGCTGTCCGATTTGCAGATTCCCGGTGTGGACGGCATTTTGCTGGATTTGGGGGTGTCCTCTCCCCAGCTGGACGACGGACAGCGGGGCTTTTCCTACATGGCTGACGCCCCCTTGGATATGCGTATGAATGGGGAAGATGCCCTCACCGCCCGGGAGGTGGTGAACACCCGGCCCCAGGAAGAGCTGAAACGCATCCTCTATACCTACGGAGAGGAGCGTTACGCCCCCCAGATTGCAGCGGCTATCTGCCGCCGTCGGGAGGAAGCCCCCATTGAGACCACATTGGAGCTGGTGGACATCATCCGCAGCGCCATGCCTGCTGCAGCCCTGCGGGAGAAGCAGCACCCGGCCAAGCGGAGCTTCCAGGCCATCCGCATTGCAGTCAATGACGAGCTGGGGTCTGTGGAGAAGGTGATGGCAGATGCCGTCCCATTGTTGAACCCCGGCGGACGGCTGGCGGTGATTACCTTCCATTCCCTGGAAGACAGAATCGTGAAAAACGCCATGGCAGAGGCAGCCAAGGGCTGTACCTGTCCGCCCAATTTCCCGGTGTGTGTCTGCGGGAAAAAGCCCCAGGTGAAGCTGATCAGCCGCAAACCCATTGTTTCCGGGGAGGCGGAATTGGCGGAAAATCCCAGAGCCAGAAGTGCCAAGCTCCGGGTGTGTGAGAAACTATAAAGACGAATCAGGAGGTGAGCAGCGGTGGCAATGAAAAACGAGGTGCGGTATATTCAGTTCCGGACGGAGGGAACCGCGGCCAGAAAAGTGGCCAGTCCTGCTCCCTTTGAAAATACCCTGAAACTGCCCCGGCGGGTAAAGCGGAAGCGCCTGGTGGTGCGGCTGGACCCGGTGGCCATTCTGGGCACAGCGGTTGCCCTGGGCATGCTGATCGCCATGGTGGTGGGCCTGGTTCGCCTGAATGGGGCGGTCCGGGAACAGGAGCAGATGGCCCGGTATGTGCAGCAGCTGGAAAGCCAGAATAGCGTGCTGGAGCGTACCTACTACAATAACTATGATTTGGAGGAGCTGGAACGGCTGGCTACCGCCATGGGCTTAGTGCCCAAGGCGGAGGTTACCCAGGTAACCATTCCGGTAGAAGCTCCCACCCAGGAGCCCCAGGGCTTCTTCCAAAAAGTTGCGGACTTTTTCGCTGACCTGTTTGCATAAAGCGTGTCCCGACCCATAAAATGACAATAGAGCTGCGGTGGGCGGCGAGGGTTTCCCTTGCTGCCCATTTTAGCGATTGGAAAGGGCGGGGATCTATGGCAAGGAAAAAGGAGTATGTACGCCTGCGGAAAGACAGCGGGCAGCACCGAAGAATTCTTGTGGTGGGAGCGGTGCTGGGACTGCTGGCCTTCGTGCCGGCGGCTCTGCGGCTTTACAGTCTGATGGTCACAAATTTTGACTTTTACCAGCGCCTTGCCCTGGAAAACCAGTCCCGGGTCACCCGGGTCATGGGGGATCGGGGGGAGATTTACGACCGGAACATGAACCTGCTGGCGGGCAATGAAAGCGTGGAAAATGTGTACCTTGCCCCCCTGGAGCTGAACCAGTCCCAGGCAGACCTGCAGGAGCTGTCCCAGACCCTGGGGAAGCTTCTGGAGGAGGACCCGGCGGAGATTCTTGACAAGGCGGAGAATACCAAGCTCCGCTACCAGCAGATTGCCCGGAATGTGGACAGGGAGACGGCGGACGCCATCCGTAATTATGTCAACGAAACCGGAATCTCCGGGGTGCATCTGGAGCCCACCACCCAGCGGTACTACCCCTATGGCAGCCTTGCCTCCCAGGTGATTGGCTTTTCCAACATCTCAGGGGAGGGCTGTGAGGGGGTGGAGGCCGCCTACAATAGCTATCTTGCCGGATCTCTGGGGCAGGTCATCACCTCCAAGGGAAACAATGAGATGGAAATGCCCTTTTCCTATGAGGACTTTGTGGAGGCGGGAAAAGGGGACAGCGTGATTCTCACCATCGATGCCACGGTGCAGGCTTGTCTGGAAAAGCAGATGGAAAACGCCATTGCCCGGTACGATGTGCAAAACGGTGCCTTCGGCATGGTGATGAACGCCAAAACCGGAGAGATTCTGGCCATGGCCACCATCGGGGGCTATGACCCCAACAACTACCTGGAGATTTACGATGAGGAAAAAGCCCTGGAGCTGGAGCAGCTGCGTCTTGCCTACCTCCAGGAGCCAACGGGCTCGGAAAGCTATGAGCAGAAAAAGGAAGCCTATACCCAGGCACTTCATGCCGCCCAGCTGGAGCAGTGGCGAAACCGGTGCATTTCCGATGGCTATGAGCCCGGTTCCACCTTCAAGATAATGACCATGGCGGCGGCCCTGGACTGCGGTGCCATCACCCTGGATTCCTCCTTTTTCTGCGGCGGTGCGGAGCAGATTCCCGGCCGGGCCCAGCTGCTTCACTGCTGGCGTTCTGCCGGTCACGGCAGCGAAAAGACCCCCCAGGCCCTGCAAAATTCCTGCAACATCGCCTTTGCCCACATTGCCTTGCAGCTGGGCGGGGAGCGGTTTTACGAGTATGTGCAGAAGTTTGGGGTTCTGGAAAAAACCGGAATCGACCTGGCAGGAGAGAGCAAGGGCGTCTTTTTTGACAAGTCCACGGTGACAGACACGGAAAAATGGGGGACGGCCTCCCTGACCTCCGGCTCCTTCGGCCAGACCTTCAAACTCACCCCTTTGCAGCTGGTGCGGGCGGTGGCGGCGGTGGTCAACGGCGGAAACCTGCTGGAACCTTACATCGTCCAGGAAGTGGTGGATGCCCAGGGCAATACGGTGCTATACCAGGAGCCTACGGTGATCCGCCAGGTGATTTCGGAGGAGACCTCCAAGACCATGTGCCAGCTTCTTCAATCCGTTGTGGAGGAGGGAACGGCAAAAAACGCCCAGGTTGCCGGGTTCTCTATTGGGGGAAAAACCGGAACCAGTGAAAAAATTGATGTTTTCGATGAGAATGGCCAGAGAGTCCTGGATAAAATCGTATCATTTGTAGGGATTGCGCCTATGGACGATCCGGAGTATATTGTATTGGTGGCTCTGGACACCCCCTCCCGGGAAACGGGCATCTACATTTCCGGCGGCGTCATGGCGGCACCCACTGTAGGTGCGGTGATGGCGGATATTCTTCCCTATCTGGGGGTGGAGCGGAACTTCTCCCCGGAGGAGGCGGCAGGCCGGGAAGTGATTTTGGAGGACTTTACCGGCATGACTGTGTCGGATGCCCAGAAAAAGCTCAAGGAGCTGGGACTCACCGGGCAGATTCTCGGGGAGGACGGGGTGATTACCGACCAGATTCCCGGAGCGGGAGAGACAATCCCTGGAGACAGTCAGGTGCTTCTCTACTGCGGGCAGGAGCCCCAGGAGAGGATGGTGGAAGTGCCGGATTTTTACGGCCTTAACCGGCAGCAGGCCAGCGACCGGGCCGGGGAGCTGGGACTGTATATCCTGGTCACCGGCAACGACAGCCTTTCCCCCCAGGTGGTGGTAACCAGTCAGTCCCTGGTAGCCGGAACCCAGGTGCCGGTGGGCACGACCATAGAATTGCAATTTGCGGACACCCAGGTGTCTGATTAGCTTGTATAAGGAGATTTACCTATGAAGCTCAGAGAACTTTTGGAAAACGTGCAGGTGGTGCAGGCCACGGCGGATATGGATATGGAGATTGCCTATGTGGCCTACGACTCCCGGAAGGTGGAAAAGGGCGGCCTTTTCGTGGCGGTCACCGGCTTTGCCTCCGACGGCAACCGGTTTATCCCCATGGCCATGGAAAAGGGGGCGGCCTGCGTGGTGTCCGCCCAGCCTCTTCCAGAGGGGGTTCCCGGGGTGCAGGTGGTGTCCGACCGGCTGGCCCTGGCCCAGATTGGGGCAAACTACTACTCTCAGCCGGGGAAGAAGCTGAAACTTATCGGCATCACCGGCACCAACGGCAAGACCTCCGCCACCCTGCTTCTGAAATACGTCATCGAGCAGGTAGAGGGTGCCAAGGTGGGACTCATCGGCACCATGGACAACTGGATTGGAGATAAGCGCATCCCCACGGAGCGCACCACCCCGGAGAGCTTTGAGCTTCAGGGACTGCTGGCCGCCATGGTGGAGGCAGGCTGTACTTATGCCATTATGGAGGTGTCCTCCCATGCCATCGCCCTGGACAGAGTGGGGGGCCTTCACTATGAAGTGGCAGCCTTTACCAACCTGACGGAGGACCACCTGGACTTCCACAAGACCATGGAAAACTACTGCGACACCAAGGCAGAGCTCTTTGCCCGGTGCAGCCGGGCGGTGGCCAACGGGGATGACCCCTGGTGTGCCCGGATTTTGGGCAAATGCACCTGCCCGGTGATTACCACCTCTGTCAAAGCCCCGGCGGGGCTGTGGGCGGAGAATCTGGAGCTTCTGCCGGATGGGGTGGCCTTTACCGCCCGGTATGGCCAGGAGAGCGTCCCTGTCCGGGTGCCCATTCCGGGAAAATTCACGGTGTATAACGCCCTGACGGTGCTGGGCTGTGCCCTGAGCCTGGGAATCTCCCTGGAGGAAGCGGCCAAGGCCCTGGCAACCGCTCCGGGGGTGAAGGGCCGGGTGGAGGTGGTTCCCACCCCCGGCAAGCCCTACACGGTGCTCATCGATTACGCCCACACCCCCGACGGTTTGGAGAATGTGCTTCTATCCGTAAAGGGCTTCTGCAAGGGGCGGGTGATTGTGGTGTTCGGCTGCGGCGGCGACCGGGACCCCATGAAGCGGCCTATCATGGGAAAAATCGCCACGGATTTGGCAGATATAGCGGTGATTACCTCCGACAATCCCCGGACGGAGGAGCCCATGGCCATCATCCAAGATATTCTTGCAGGGGTAGATTCTGGGAAAAAGAATTATAAAGTCATAGAAAATCGCCCAAAAGCCATTGCTTACGCTATGGACATTGGGGAAAAGCATGATATAATTATACTGGCCGGAAAGGGCCATGAAACCTATCAGGAAATCCAGGGGGTAAAGCACCACCTGGATGAGCGGGAAGTGGTTGCCGCTTATCTTGAGGAAAAGAGGAACTGATTATGGGCAGAATTTCGTTGCAGCAAGCAGCCCTTTGGTGCGGCGGCAGCGTACAGGAAAAATATAAAGAGGTCACCTTCCTGGGTGCCAACAATGACAGCCGGAAAATCCAGCCGGGGCAGCTGTTCCTGGCTCTGCAAGGAGCCCGGGACGGACACGACTTTATCCCCGCAGCTTTAGCCAATGGTGCGGCGGCGGTGCTGTGCACCCACTGCGATGGGGATTATCCTGCCATTGTGGTGCCGGATGTGCGGCTGGCTCTGGGTGAGATTGCCAAGCAGGAGCGGCTGCACCTGGGCATGAAGGTGGTGGGCATCACCGGCTCCGTGGGGAAAAGCACCACCAAGGAGATGGTGGCGGCGGTGCTGGAAGGCACCTACCGGGTGGCCAAGACCCCTGCCAACCATAATAACGACATCGGTATGCCCATGGCCATCCTCTCTATGCCGGAGGATACCCAGGTGGCAGTGGTGGAGATGGGCATGAACCATTTCCGGGAGATTGCCTACCTGACGGAAATTGCCCGGCCGGATCTGGCGGTGGTGGTGAACATCGGCACCATGCACATTGAGTTCCTGGGTTCCCGGGAGGGAATTCTCAAGGCCAAGATGGAAATTCAGGAGGGTATGCCGGAAAGCGGCACTTTGTACTTAAACGGTGATGATGCCCTGCTGTGGCACTGTCGGGGAACGACCATTGTCCACCCGGAGTATTTCGGTGTGGAGAATGACCAGTGTCAGGTACAGGCTCTGGATGTGCAGGAGCAGCCCGGCGGGGTTTCCCTCCGGGTAAAGACGCCCCAGGGTGAATTTCCGCTGCACCTGCCGGTGGAGGGATTGCACTATGTCCACGATGCCCTGGCTGCGGTTTCCGTGGGCCTGGGTATGGATGTGCCTCTGGACAAAATCCGGGAGGGGCTGGAAAACTTCCGGAACATGGAAGGCCGCCAGGAGATTCTGGAAGTCAAAGGCTTTACCATTATCAAGGACTGCTACAATGCAGGCCCCGAGTCCATGGCCGCAGCTTTGCGGGTGCTCCACAACCGTCCCGGCCGCCATGTGGCGGTGCTGGGGGATATGCTGGAGCTGGGCTTTGCCAGCGCAGCGGAGCATTACAAGGTAGGCCGGATTGCTGCGGAGCAGGCGGATTTGCTCTTTGCCTACGGTCCCAGCAGCAGCCGGGTGCTGGGAGGCGCCATTACCGGCGGTATGCCCCTGAGCCGGGCCAAAGCTTTTGAGGACCGGAGTAAGCTGGTCAAAGCCCTGAAGCAGATGACAAGACCGGGGGATGTGCTGCTGTTCAAAGGCTCCCGGGGAATGCGGATGGAGCTGGCCCTGGAAGAATTTTTGAAAACAGAAGAATAATCGGAGGAAAATCCATGACAAGAGTATTGATTACCGCAGGCGCAAGCCTGATTCTCACTGCCGTGCTGGGCTATTTCCTGCTGCCCCTGCTGCGGGCTTTGAAGGCTGGCCAGTCCGTCCGGGAAATCGGCCCTACCTGGCACAATAACAAGGCAGGAACCCCCCTTATGGGCGGCCTCATGTTCATTCTGGCAGCCATTGTGTGTTTGCTGGCCAATATCGGGGTAATCCAGGACTACTCCGTGTTCTATGTCCTGATTCTGGGACTGTGCTTTGGTCTGGTGGGCTTTCTGGATGACTACTGCAAGGTAAAGTACAAGCGGGACCTGGGTCTGACGGCTCTCCAAAAGGCCATGCTCCAGATGGCGGTGTCTGCCATTTTTCTGTATCTGCTTTACAAGCAGGGCATCCTTACCTGTGATTTGTATATCCCCTTCGTGGATGTGCGGTTCCAGGTCCATCCCCTCCTTTACATCTTCTTTGCCATGTTCGTGATGGTGGGCTGTGTCAATGCGGTGAACCTCACCGATGGCATCGACGGCCTTTCCTCCAGCGTCACCATCCCGGTGATGGTGTTCTTTACCGCTGCCTCTATTGGCATGAAGCGCTACGACCTGGCTCTGCTGCCGGCGGCTCTGGTGGGCGGTCTCATTGCCTACCTGTTCTACAACTGGCATCCTGCCAAGGTGTTCATGGGGGATACAGGTTCTCTGTTTTTGGGCGGCATCGTGTGCGCTATGGCCTTCGCCCTGGACATTCCCCTGATTCTCATTCTGGTGGGCTTTGTCTACATTGTGGAGACGGTGTCCGACCTGATTCAGATTACCTATTTCAAGGCCACCCACGGCAAGCGGTTCTTTAAGATGGCTCCCATCCACCACCATTTTGAGATGTGCGGCTGGAAGGAAGAGAAGATTGTGATTGTGTTTGCAACTGTGTCGGCAGTGATGTGCCTGCTGGCCTGGTTTGGAATTTCCAGTCTTGTAGGCTGAGAAAGGAGCTTCTATGGCAATACAGCGCCGTCTGTATGCCAAAGAGAACCGCCTGGGAAGAATTTCCCGGGATGAAAGTGTGGATATTCCTTTTTTGCTGCTGCTTCTGACCTTGCTGGCGGTGGGGCTTACCATGCTCTACTCCGCCAGCGCGGCCCAGAGCGCATACGATACCCGCTACGCCACCACCACCCGGTACTTGGAAAAGCAGCTGGTGTGTGCCGTGATTGGCCTGGTGGCCATGGCCTTTGCCAGCCGGATTCCGGCGGAGTTTTGGCTGAAAGTGGCCTGGCCTCTTTACGGAATCAGCATTGTGCTTTTACTGTCGGTGCTGGTGTTCGGAGAGTCGGTAAACGGAGCAAAGCGGTGGATTAACATTGCCGGGGTGCAGTTTCAGCCCTCGGAGATTGCCAAATTCACCCTGATTCTCCTTTTCGCCAAGCTGACCCGGGGGTTCGGGGGCTATGCCAAGACCTTCCGGTATGGGGTGCTGGGGTTCGGAGCTGCCCTTTTGGGAATCCTGGTGCCCCTGGCTCTGGAAAAGCACCTTTCCGCCATTATGCTCATGGGCCTGGTGGCGGTGGTGATGATGTTCGTGGCCGGTACCAGCCTCAAGTGGCTGGGAATGGGAGCAGGCTTTGCCGGGGTGTTCGTCCTGGTGTATACCCGCCTCATGGGCTACGCCGGGGACCGGGTCACCGCCTGGCTCCACCCGGAGCAAGACCCGTCGGATACGGGCTATCAGATTTTGCAGTCCCTTTACGCCATCGGCTCCGGGGGGCTGTTCGGATTGGGATTCGGAAAAAGCAGGCAGAAATATATGTATCTGCCTTTTCAATATAACGACTATATTTTCGCCATTATCTGCGAGGAATTGGGCTTTGTTGGGGCTATGGGTATCATTTTGCTCTTTGTCCTGCTGATTCTTCGGGGATACTGGATTGCCCTGCAAGCCCGGGACCGGTTTTCAACGGTGCTGGCTGCGGGCCTCGTCACCCTCATCGGGGTGCAGGTGGTGCTGAACCTGGGGGTTGTCACCAACCTGCTGCCCTCCACGGGAATCGCCATGCCCTTCTTCTCCTACGGGGGAACGGCCCTGGCGGTGAACCTGGGGGAGATGGGGATTGTTTTGAGCATTTCCCGGCAGAGAAACCGGGCAAAGGGACAGGAGGACTTGCTGTGAATGTCGTATTTACCTGCGGCGGCACCGGCGGACACATTGTGCCGGCCATTGCCATCGCCAATACCTGGAAGGAGCATTACCCGGACAGCCGGATTCTGTTTATCGGCGGTACGGAGAAGATGGAACGGGAGCTGATTCCCAAGGCAGGCTATGAGCTTATCAGCCTGGAAACCCACGGCATCAGCCGGGGTAAGTCTCCGGCAGCCATGTGGCACAATGTAAAGACCGTGGTTTCCACCCTCAAGGCGGTGGCAGTCTGTAAAAAGATTTTCCGGGAGTTCGGGCCCCAGGTGATTGTGGGCACCGGCGGATACGCCAGCTTCCCGGCACTGCTTGCAGGAAGCCGCATGGGCATCCCCACCTGCGTCCACGAGAGCAACGCTGTGCCGGGTATGACCACCCGGATGGCTGCCAAATGGGTGGACCGGGTGCTGGTTTGCTTCACCGACAGCGCCAAGTACTACCCGGACCCCAAGAAGGTTTCCGTGGTGGGTATGCCGGTGCGCCGGGAGTTTATTTACACGGATAAGGCCCAGGCCCGGAGTATTCTGGGGCTGGATCACCGCCCGGTGGTGGTGTCCACCTTCGGAAGCCAGGGCGCTGAGGCCATGAACCAGATGATTGCGGAGCTGTTCCGGCTGGAAAAGCGGGCGGGCTACCCCTTCCAGCACATCCACGGCGTGGGCAGCTTCGGCTGGCGGTGGATGCCCCAGCTGGTAAAGGCCAAGGGCGTCGACCTGGAGAAGGAGACCTCCATCTCCATGAAGGAATATATCTACGATATGCCCACGGTAATGACGGCGGCAGATATCGTCATCAGCCGGGCAGGTGCCTCCTCCTGCAACGAGATTGCAGCTTGCGGCAAGCCCTGTATCCTCATTCCCTCTCCCAATGTGACGGACAATCACCAGGAGAAGAATGCCCGTGCCCTGGAGAACAAGGGCGGCGCCATCGTCATGCTGGAAAAGGACAGCAGCGCCCAGGCGGTGATGGACTGCATCACAGGCCTTCTGAAGGATAAGCCCCGGTATGAGTCCATGGTAAAGGCGCTCCACGGGATTTCCATTCCCGACAGCGCCGAGCAGGTCTGTAAGATTATGCGAGAACTGACAAAAGGAAACAAGTAAGGAGAAAGCCTATGGCTACCAGAGAGAAAACCGGCAGGAAAAGACCGCCGGTGCAAACCAGCAGGCCCCAGCGGCCCCAGCGGAAAAGAAGACCCAAACGGGAGTGGGAGGATGTGGTCTATACCCAGCCCAAGCCCTTCCAGCGCAACCGCTTCCTCCTGCGGCTGGCAACGGTGCTGGCGGTGGTGATTGCCATTATTATGGGCATTTCCGTTTTCTTCAAGGTGGAGAATATCACCGTGTCCGGAGCCAGCCGGTATTCTGCCTGGGAAATCCGGGAGGCCTCGGGAATCCGGGAGGGTTCCCAGCTGCTGGGCATCAACGAAGCCCAGATCAGCGGCAGAATCATCTCCCAGCTTCCCTATGTGGGCAGCGTCCGGGTAAGTATAAAATTGCCGGATACGGTACATATTGACATCGTGGAGATGGAGCGGCAGGAGCTTTATGGCATTCTGGACCAGAATGACACCTGGTGGCTCATCTCCGGGGAGGGACGGGTGCTCCAGCAGACGGACAGCGCTACCGTCGCCGGCTGCACCAGAATCGAAGGAGTGAAGCTGGAAAATCCCCAAGCAGGGGAGCAGGCGGCGGCCTGGCAGCCGGAGCCGGAGGCTACCGATCCCACGGGGGATGCCACAGGTGATTCCACCGATCAGACGGAACCCTCCTCGGAAGCCACCGACCCCTCAGAGCCAACCCAGTCCACAGAAGCAACCCAGGATACGGCGACCGCGGCCCAGAAGCTGGAAATGGCCCTGGCTCTGGCAGAGCAGCTGGCGGCCAACAATCTGAAGGATAAGATTGCCTCCATCCAGGTGGAGGATTTGACCCAGTTGGAGTTCTGGTATACCCAGCAGTATCAGGTGAAGCTGGGAGACGGCAGCAACCTGGCCTATAAGGTAAACGCCGCAGCTTTGGCCATCCGCCAGCTGGCTTCCTACGAGAGCGGTGTGCTGGACGCCAGCTTTACCACCTGGCCGGACCAGGTGGGATACACCCCATTTGGCAATGCAGACAATTAGTTATGTAAATTCTTCGGGAAAAAAGTAAGATTTTCTATTGACCAAATGGTATTTTCACGATAGAATAAGGAAGTAACATTGTATTTACTGCAAATCCCCTGGATTTTTAGCAAACCATACATAGGAGGAGAAGAATATGGCTGAACAGTTTCAGGAGCGCGTTGTGAAAATTAAGGTTATCGGTGTCGGCGGCGCCGGTAACAATGTTATTAACCGTATGATTGAAGCCGGTGTGGAGGGCGTGGATTTCATCGTCATCAACACCGATAAGCAGGACCTGAACAAGTCCATTTGTAAGAATAAGGTGCAGATTGGTGAGAAGCTCACCGGCGGTATGGGCGCAGGCTCCAAGCCGGAAATCGGCCAGAAGTCCGCTGAGGAGAGCCGGGGCCAGATTGCCAAGATTCTGGAAGGCACCGACATGGTGTTCATCACCGCCGGTATGGGCGGCGGCACCGGCACCGGCGCAGCACCCATCGTGGCTGACCTGGCTCACGAGGCCGGCATCCTGACGGTGGGCGTGGTGACCAAGCCCTTCAAGTTCGAGGGTGCCAACCGTATGCGTCAGGCTGAGGCTGGTATCAAGGAGCTGTCCGGCAAGGTAGACTCCCTGATCATCATCCCCAACGACCGTCTGAAGTACGTCACCGACCAGAAGATTACCTTCGCCAACGCTTTCGGCATTGCCGACGATGTGCTGAAGCAGGCTGTGACCTCCATTTCCGAGCTGGTTGGCTATTCCGACCGGGTGATTATCAACCTGGACTTTGCAGACGTGTCTGCGGTTATGAAGGACGCCGGCCGGGCTCACATGGGCGTGGGCATTGCCTCCGGCAAGGAGAAGGCCGAGCAGGCCGCGATGGCCGCTGTGGCCAGCCCCCTGCTGGAAACCTCCATCAACGGCGCTACCGGCGTGCTGGTGAATGTGACCGGCTCCGATGAGCTGACCCTGGACGATGTGGAGATTGCTGCCAGCATCGTGCAGGAGGCTGCCAACCCGGATGCCAACATCATCTTCGGCGCCACCTCTTCCGATGAGTTCCAGGATGAGATGCGGGTTACGGTTATCGCCACCGGTTTCGAGCAGCCCCTGGAAGCAGAGCCCGCCAAGACCGAGGAGAAGGGAAAGCCCGTCAAGGCTGCCGACGTCAGCGACATTGACGAGATTTTCAGCATTTTCAACCGCTAAGGGACGTTCTGACCATCCCGGACATTTCGTCCGGGATGGTTTTTTATAAAGGAGAAGCCTATGAATGCTTATCATGCCCTGGCCCAAAGCTATGACCGGCTGACCCGGGATGTGGACTATGGAAAAACCGTAGCCTTCTACCGCTCTATTCTGGAGCGGGAAGGCCTTCACCCCAGAACGGCGGTAGATTTGGCCTGCGGCACCGGCTCCGTGGCGGTGCTCCTGGCCCGGGAGGGCTTGCAGGTCACCGGAGTGGATATGTCCGAGGAAATGCTGACGGTAGCCAGCCAGAAGGCTGAAGGAATGGAAAATCCCCCTATGTTCGTGTGCCAGTCTCTTCAGCGGCTGCGGCTGCCCAGAGGGGTGGACCTGGCGGTGTGCGCCCTGGACAGCCTGGACTATATTCTGGACCCTCAGGTGTGCCAGGAGGCCATGCACCGGATTTATAAGGCCCTGAACCCCGGGGGCTGTTTTATTTTTGACGTGAACACCCCGGAAAAGCTCCGGGCTATGGACGACCAGATTTTCCTGGATGAGGACGAGGACGTGTACTGCGTCTGGCGGGGAGAATTTGACGAAAAAACCAATATCTGCTCCTACGGGATGGATTTGTTCCAAAGAAAAGGCAACCTGTGGCACCGGAGCTTTGAGGAGCACCGGGAGTACGCCTATTCTCAGGCCCAGCTCACCGCCATGCTCCGGCAGGCCCACTTTACCCGGATTGCCGTCTTTGGGGACGGCCGTCTGGAAGCACCCCGGGAAGGGGAGCAGAGAATCTATATAAAAGCCAGAAAGGGAAGAATCCTATGAGTGACTATTTGGTGCGAGGCATGAGCATGGACGGCTCTGTGAAGATGGTAGCCATCCGCTCCACGGAATTGGTAAGAAGAGGCGCCCAGATTCAGGGCACCACCCCCAACGCCACAGCGGCCTTCGGACGGGCGCTCACGGCAGCCTCCATGATGGGCAATATGCAGAAGGTGGAAAACGGCTCCATGACCCTGCAAATCCGGGGCGGCGGCCCCATCGGCTCCATTGTGTGCGTTTCCGACCCCCAGGGCAATGTCCGGGGCTATGTGGTGGAGCCCAAGGTGCCCCTGGTAGAAAAATACCCCGGCAAGCTGGACGTGGGAGCCACGGTGGGCAAGGAAGGGACTCTCACGGTCATCCGGGACCTGCAAATGAAAGAGCCTTACGTGGGCTCCACGGAGCTGGTATCGGGAGAAATCGGAGACGATGTGACTGCCTACTTTGCCTACAGTGAGCAGACCCCCACCGCCTGTGCCCTGGGGGTGCTGGTGGACCGGGACCAGAGCGTGAAGGTGGCAGGTGGCTATCTCATCCAGCTGCTGCCGGAGGCCTCGGAGGAGACGGTAGCAGCCATTGAGGCGGGCATCAAGCGGGCAGGCTCCGTCACTACCATGCTGGAGCAGGGGCTGACCCCGGAGGATATTCTGGGACAGGTCTGCGGCGATGTGGGGGTGGTGTTCCTGGAGACCACAGAGGTTTCCTATAAGTGCTACTGCTCCCGGGAGCGGGTGACCCAGGCCCTCATCAGCATCGGCAAAAAGGAGCTGGAGGAGATTGCAGCGGAGGGAAAGTCCTTCCCGGTGGAGTGCCAGTTCTGCGATGCGGTCTATACCTTCACCCCGGAAGAAATCCGGGAAATCTTAAAAACCCTGTAACCTATGGGGTGCCGGAGTCTTATCCTAAGACTTCGGCACCTGGGGATTTACCTTGTAAATCCGCTGTTTTCCTAACTTTTTTATAAAAAATCATTTTTTTGAAAAAATATGTAAAAAAGTGCTTGACAAATCGCCTTGGAGCATATATAATGTGCCATGTCGCTGAGGTGAGCAACCGAAAGCGAGCGGTAAGGGAGCATAGCTCAGCTGGGAGAGCACATGCCTTACAAGCATGGGGTCACAGGTTCGAGCCCTGTTGTTCCCACCATATTTGGCCCGGTGGTGCAGTCGGTTAGCACGCCAGCCTGTCACGCTGGAGGTCGACGGTTCGAGTCCGTTCCGGGTCGCCAAAAATCGCATTCGAGCGGGGCAGTCGCCCTGCTCGATATGCCTCTGTAGCTCAGTAGGTAGAGCAGAGGACTGAAAATCCTCGTGTCGTTGGTTCGATTCCGACCGGAGGCACCAAATATGCGGGTGTAGCTCATCCGGTAGAGCGCCACCTTGCCAAGGTGGAGGTAGCGAGTTCGAGCCTCGTCACCCGCTCCAAACAGATTAGGAACGCATAGCGTTCCTAATTTCATATGGTACCGTGGCCAAGTGGTAAGGCAAGAGTCTGCAAAACTCTCATTCCCCAGTTCAAATCTGGGCGGTACCTCCAAAATCCCACAGCTTCGGCTGTGGGATTTTTCTGTATCAAAAAGCCTCCCCAAACCGGGGAGGCTTTTGCTGTATTTAATGCTGTCCGCAGCTGCCGTGTCCGCAGGTGTGACCGCCATGGCTGCCGCAGTGGTGTTCGCCTTCTCCATGATGATGGCTACACTGCACATCGGGATTGTAGGACAGCTTGTTTTCCAGCAGAGCGGCTACCGCCTCATCTGCATCCCCGGAGACGCCGCCGTAAAGCCGGATACCAGCTTCCTCCAGGGCCATCCGGGCACCGCCGCCGATGCCGCCGCAAATCAGGGCATCCGCCTGGAGACCGGAAAGAACCCCAGCCAGGGCACCGTGCCCCTGTCCGTTGGTGTCTACCACCCGGGCGCTGACAACCTGATTGCCTTCCACATCGTAAACCTTAAACTGGGCGGTGTGACCGAAGTGCTGATAGATTTCTCCGTTTTCGTAAGTAACTGCAATTCTCATGGTATGTTCTCCTTTTTCCGTTTTGTAAGCTCCCAGTTTCCTGGGGCAGCAGCTTAAGGGGCAGTCCCCGCCGGAACAAAGCCGGTAGTCGCCCCCCCTGAATCCGGATGGGCAGCCCCATCACCAGAGCCTTTGCCAGGAGTTTTCTGGCCTGGGCGTAAATGCTCTGTACTGTAGCCCGGCTCACCCCTAGAAGCTGTGCACATTCCTCCTGGCTCAGATCCTCCCAGTCCATAAGCCGGAGGGTCTCCACCTGTTCAAAGGTAAGCACCACAGGGGTGCCGCCTCCCGGGGTTTCGGGATAGAACGCCAGGGCTTCCGGCAGCTGACACACTCGCCGGGATTTTACAGGTCTGGCCATGGCATTGCCCCCTTTCCTTCTTTTGTGTAATGCCATTGTAGCGCTGTTTCTGGCATATGTCAATAACTACTGCAAGAAAGAATCCCCCGGAAAATCCGGGGGAGGATCAGGTCTGTAAGCCGGGTTCTGTTTTGACAGCCATCTATCTAGTCCCGGAATTGCTCCCGGGATCCAGCCACCTCTTGGGGACGGCCGGGCAAGCCTTATGTCCCACACACGGTGTTGCTTCGGATAGAGTTTACATCTTAAAACCCATGTCTCCATGGGCAGGGTGCGCTCTTACCGCACCTTTTCACCCTTACCCTCCGAGGAGGGCGGTATATCTCTGTTGCACTTGTCCTGGGGTCACCCCCGGCGGGCGTTACCCGTTATCCTTGCCCTGTGAAGCCCGGACTTTCCTCACCCGGACCCTTTCGGGTTCCGGCCGCGGCTGTCCAACCTGGTCCGGTTGCTATTTTACCTTATCCCCGGCGGATTGTCAAATGTCTTGCAAAATCTTTTCTCAGGGGATATACTATGGGCATAGAGAAACAGAAATTTGGGAATCACGAGGGATTGTTATGGCAGATACATTTACACAGTATTTTGAAGGACTGAAAGATAAGAAAATTCTGGTGCTGGGTCTGGGTGTGAGCAACCGGCCTCTGGTGCATCTGTTGCTCCAGGCCGGGTGCCAGGTCACCGGCTGCGACCGCACCCCCCGGGAGAAGCTGGAGCCGGAGGTGCTGGAGCTGGAGAAGCAGGGCTGTACCCTTCATGTGGGAGAGAACTACCTGGAGGGGCTTTCCGCCGATGTGGTGTTCCGCACCCCGGGTATGCACCCGGGAAATCCTGCCCTGGAAGCCCTGAGAGCTTCCGGAGCGGAAGTTACCTCGGAGATGGAGGTGTTCTTCCAGCTTTGCCCCTGTAAAATCATTGCTGTCACCGGCTCCGACGGAAAAACCACCACCACGACCCTGATTTCCGAAATGCTGAAAGCCCAGGGCTACCGGGTGTGGCTGGGGGGCAACATCGGTACGCCCCTCCTTTCGGAAATTCCCCATATGACCCAGGGTGACATGGCGGTGGTGGAGCTGAGCTCCTTCCAGCTGATGGATATGGACAGAAGCCCCCAGGTGGCGGTGGTCACCAACCTGGCTCCCAACCATCTGGATGTCCATAAGGATATGCAGGAGTATGTGGAGGCCAAGAAAAATATCTTCCGCTACCAGGACGAAACCGGCGTGTTGATCGTCAATGGGGACAATGCCATCACCGCACCTTTCCGGGGCAATGGCAAGACCCGGTTCTTTACCCGCCAGGGACACACGGACAACGGTGTGACCCTGGAAGATGGCTGGATCTGCCGGGATGGGGAGAAGGTGCTGGATACCCAGGACATTCTCCTGCCGGGGGTACACAATATTGAAAACTATATGGCGGCCATCCTGGCGGTGGAGGGACTGGTGTCCGACGAGAATATCCGCCAGGTGGCAAAGACCTTCGGCGGGGTGGAGCACCGGATTGAGTTGGTGGCGGTGAAAAACGGGGTAACATACTATAATGACTCCATCGCTTCCTCTCCCAGCCGCACCATTGCGGGGCTGGAAAGCTTCCCCCAGAAGGTGCTGCTGATTGCCGGCGGCTACGACAAGCACATCCCCTATGATGTGCTGGGCCCTGTCATCTGCGCCCATGTAAAGAAGCTGTACCTCAACGGCGCCACGGCGGAGAAAATCCGTCAGGCAGTGGTGCAAGCCCCCCAGTACCGGGAAGGTTCTCCTGAAATTGCCATGTGCGGCGACCTGTACCGGGCGGTGGAGGCGGCTTCCCGGGAGGCTCAGCCCGGGGACGTGGTGCTGCTGAGCCCCGCCAGCGCCGGATTTGACCAGTTCAAGAACTTTATGGAGCGGGGCAATGTGTTCAAAAAGCTTGTAAAGGAGCTGTAACCATGGATTTGCGGCAGACGGCAGCAAAAATGCGTGAAATCATTCCGGTAAAATACTGCGGTGCGGTGATTGTGGCAGCGGGTTCTGCCACCCGGATGGGGGGCATTGACAAGGTGATGGCCCCCCTGGGGGGAGAGCCCATGGTGGCAAAGACCATCCGTGCCTTTCAGGAAAGTCCGGTCATCTCGGAGATTGTGGTGGTGACCCGGCAGGATCTGATTCCCCGGATGGAGGAATTGTGCCAGGAATTTCCGAAAGTCATTCAGGTAGTGCCGGGGGGCGCTGACCGGGCGGCCTCGGTGGAGGCGGGGATCGGTGCTCTTTCCAAAAAAGTGAAGCTCATCGCCATTCAGGACGGAGCCAGACCACTGGTATCCCAGCCTCTCATTGACAGAACCGTCCGGGCTGCCCACAGTTTTGGAGCGGCGGTGCCGGGAATCCCGGTGAAGGATACCATCAAGTCGGAGAACAAGGGCTTTGTGGGGGAAACAATCCCCCGGGAGACGCTGCGGGCTATCCAGACTCCCCAGGTTTTTGACGAGGCCCTGATTCGGGGAGCCCTGAAAAAGGCAAACCGGGAGAATCTCCCCATTACCGACGACAGCTCCGCCGTGGAGCTTCTGAAAATGTCGGTGAAGATTGTGGAGGGGGAGGAGAAAAACATCAAAATCACCACCCCTCTGGATTTGGAGATTGCCCGGGTATTTATGGAGGCGGAAGTATGAGAATCGGACACGGATACGATGTGCACAAGCTGGTGGAAGGACGCCCTCTGATTCTGGGTGGGGTGGAGATTCCCTATGAGCGGGGACTTCTGGGCCACTCCGATGCGGATGTGCTCCTGCACAGCGTGATGGACGCCCTCCTGGGAGCTGCGGCTCTGGGGGACATCGGCCGCCATTTCCCCGATACGGACCCTGCCTATAAAGGTGCGGATTCCATGGAGCTTCTCAAGGCGGTGGAGAAGAAGATTGCCGCCAGAGGCTACCGGGTGGGGAACGTGGATGTGACCATGATTGCCCAAAGACCCAAGCTGAAAGATTACATTGGGGTCATGGAAGCCAACATTTCGGAGGCTTTGGGGGTATCCCGGGACCGGATCAATGTGAAAGCCACCACCGAGGAGCACCTGGGCTTTACCGGGGAAGGACTGGGAATGTCCTGCCATGCGGTGTGCATTCTGGAAGAAATATAGGAGCCAATCACCTTCCGGGGCGGAGATTCCCCCGGAGGGTGATTGATTTTTTCTCCGAGAATTTATGAAAAAAATGTGAAACCTATTGCTATCCATCCGCCAATCCGCTATAATGGTACGGATAATAGGGTAGTTATGCAGAAAGTGTACCCTGTTTTGAAAACAGGCGGAAAGGGGAACAGGAAAGGACATGGAAGCCATTCAGAATTTGTTCCAACAGGTGGGCAGAATGCAATGGACAGATTATCTGGACATTATCATTGTTGCCTTTCTGATTTATTGGCTGCTGCCGCTGCTGCGTACCACGGGCACCGGAAGAATTGCCAAGATTGTGGTTGCCATACTGATTGTGGCATCTCTGACGGAGGTTTTGAATCTATATACCCTTCGCTTTATTATCAATCAATTTCTGGCCATTGGCCTTTTGGCATTGGTGGTGCTGTTCCAGCCGGAGCTGCGGCGGATGATTGACCACCTGAGTAACGTAAAGCTGAAACGGCTCTTTTCCGGGGAGAAAATCCAGGAGGAGATGCTGCCCGTCATCGCCCAGACGGTGCGAGCCTGCGAGGTGATGAGCCGGGAGAAGGTGGGAGCCCTCATCGTATTCGCCCGGGACAGCCGGCTGGAGGAGTACTTCAAAACCGGCACCATCATCAACGGCCAGGTCTCCGAGCAGCTGATTCGCAACATCTTCTTCCCCAAGGCAGCGCTCCACGACGGGGCTATGATTATCCGGGACGGCTGCATTGCCGCTGCCGGCTGTGTGCTGCCCCTGTCTGAGAGTGACCGGCTGAGTGCGGATTTGGGAACCCGGCACCGGGCCGGTGTGGGCATGAGCGAAAACTCCGATGCGGTGGTGGTGATTGTTTCCGAGGAAACCGGTGCCATCTCCGTAGCCATCGGCGGTATGCTCAAGCGCCACCTGGCACCCCAGACCCTGGAGCGTTTGCTGCGGAACGAACTGTGTCATGACCAGCCGGAGCAGGAGCAGGGCCTGGTGGTAACCCTGCGGCAGAAGCTCCATAAGTGGGATAAAGGAGGCCATAAGGATGAGAAATAAGGTACTTACCGCACTGTTTTCCCTGGCGGTTGCCTTCGGCCTGTGGCTGTATGTGATTACGGTGGTAAGCCCCGGCTCTGAGGCTACCTTCTACAATATCCCTGTGGTTTTCCAGGGGGAAGGGGAGCTGACCAACCGGGGACTGATGATTGCCTCCGAGGATACCCCCACCGTAAACCTGAAAATCGCCGGCAACCGTTCGGATTTGAACAACCTCAACTCCTCCAACATTACGGTGATTGCGGATGTGTCCAAAATCTGGGAGGCTGGAACAGCCACTTTGGACTATACCGTCTCCTATCCCGGCAACATCCGGGAGGACTCCATGACCATCATCAGCAAAAACCCCGGCAAGATTGAGCTGGATGTGGAGGAGCGGATTAACAAGACTGTCAATGTGGTGGTGGACTATATCGGCTCTGTGCCGGATGGCTTCATCTGCGACAAGGACAACATTGAGATGGATATTCCCACCATCCGGGTCACCGGACCCAAGCCGGTGGTGGACCAGATTGAAAGCGCCAGAATCCAGGTGGATTTGTCCGGCAAGACCCAGACCATTTCCGACCGGTTCACCTACACCCTGTGCGACAAGGACGGCAACCCGGTGGATGCCCAGCTGATTGAGACCAACGCCGAAGCGGTGAACATTGTGCTGACCATCCAGCGAGTGAAGGAAATCCAGCTGGTTGTGGAGGTAAAGGACGGCGGCGGCGCTACGGCCCAGACCAGTACCATCACCGTGGAACCCTCCAGCATTATGGTGTCCGGCAGCGAGAGCCTGTTGGAGAAGCTGGACAGCCAGTATGTGATTGGCACCATTGATTTGGGTATGATTCAGGAGGATACAGAGCGGGTTTTTGCTCTGGAGCTTCCCGAGGGTATTAACAACGAAACCGGAATTACAGAGGTAACGGTGAAGGTGGAGTTCCCCCAGCTGGGAACCAAAACCCTCCAGGTCAACCGGTTCCAGGCCAGGAACGTTCCGGATGGATTGAATGTGGAGTTTATCACCCAGAATCTGGAAATCAAAATCCGTGGTCCCAAGGCCCAGGTGGAGGCCATTACCGCCAATGATGTGACCGTGGTGGTGGACTTTACCGGTGCCGAACCCGGCACCATCAAGCTGAAGGCGGAAGTGGTTTTTGATGAAGCCTATGGAGATGTGGGCGTGTTGGGCACCCCGACGGTGACAGCAACCCTGACGAAAGAATAAAATCTGGAAAAGGGGATTATTGCAGTGATTAAAAGTATGACGGGATACGGCCGTGCCGTGGAAACGGTGAACGGCAGAGAATTTACCGTGGAAATCCGCTCCGTGAATAATCGTTACCTGGACTGCTCCGTGCGCCTGCCCAGAAACCTGGCGTTCTGCGAAGATGCGGTGAAGCAGGCGGTGAAAGCCTCCATTTCCAGAGGCAAGACGGAGGTGTATGTCACCCTCCGGACGGAAAGCGGCGAGGAAGTCAAAATCAGCTTGAACAAGCCTGTGGTGGAAGGATACCTGGAAGCCATGGGACAGATGGTAAAGGAATACGGGGTGAAGGATGACATTTCCGTGTCGGTACTCTCCCGGATGCCGGATGTGTTTGCAGTGGAAAAGCCCCAGGTGGACGAGGAACAGCTGCAAAAGGATTTGCTGGGGGTTGTCTCCCAGGCTCTGGCGGGCTTTGACGCCATGCGTACCACCGAAGGCCAGGCTATGGCGGAGGACCTGCGGAGCCGCGGTCAGACCATCTTGCACCTGGTGGAGCAGGTGGAAGCCGGCAACGGCCAGACCGTGGCAGACTACCGGGCCCGGCTGGAGGCAAAGCTCCGGGAGGTGCTGGAGAATACCGCCATTGACGAGGGAAGAATCCTGACGGAAGCGGCGATTTTTGCAGACAAGGTGGCGGTGGATGAGGAAACCGTCCGTCTGCGCAGCCACCTGAGCCAGATGAACACCATGCTGGACGGGGGCGGCGCCGTAGGCCGGAAGCTGGACTTCCTTCTCCAGGAGATGAACCGGGAGGCCAATACCATCGGCTCCAAGTGCACGGATGTGCGGCTGGCCCGGGTGGTTGTGGACATCAAGGCCGAGCTGGAAAAAATCCGGGAACAGACCCAGAACATCGAGTAAGCCTATGGAAATGAAGCTCATCAATATCGGATTTGGCAGCCTGATTGCCGCCGGACGGGTGCTTTCCGTGCTGGAGCCGGATTCCGCCCCCATCAAGCGGGTGGTGCAGGAGGCCCGGGAGCGGGGAATGCTCATCGACGCTTCCTACGGCAGAAAGACCAAATCGGTGATTTTAATGGATACGGACCATGTGATCCTCAGCGCTCTGACCCCGGAAATTCTGGCAGGCCGTTGGAGCGAAAAGACACAGAATATGATACAGGAGGACGAAAATGGATAAAGGCTGTATTTTTGTGATTTCCGGAACCTCCGGTGTGGGAAAGAGCACGGTTCTGGCAAAGGTGATGGAAAAGCGGAAGGATTTGATTTTCTCTGTCTCCGCCACCACCCGAGCCCCCCGCCCCGGTGAAAAGGAAGGTGTGGACTACTACTTCGTCACCCAGGAGCAGTTCCGGAAGATGATTGACCAGGACGAATTCCTGGAATACGATGCCCACATGAACAATTCCTACGGAACCCCCAAAGCTCAGGTGGAGGAGAAGCGGAAAAAGGGTCATGTGATTCTGGACATCGACCCCAACGGTGCCTATCAGGTCCGGACATCCTGCCCGGAAGCGGTGCTGATTTTCATTGCCCCTCCCTCCATGGAGGAGCTGGAGCGGCGGCTCCGGGGCCGGGGAGACACCTCCCCTGAGCAGATGGAGCTGCGGCTTCACCGGGCCCGGTGGGAGCTGGCTCAGCAGGAAAAGTATGACTATGTGGTAGTCAATAACCAGGTGGATACCTGTGTGGATGAAATACTGAAGATTATTGCGGAAAAAGCAAACTAAGATTTTGGAGGAATTGAGATTATGTTGTACCCCCCTGTTGCAGATATGCTGAAGAATGTGGATAACCGTTACCTGCTGGTGAACGTGGTTGCCCAACGGGCCAGAGAGATTGCTGCCCATGCAGAGGAGATGCAGGAGGAACTGCCGGAGAAGCCCGTGACCATGGCCATCTGGGAAGTGGCTGACGGCCAGCTGGCAGCTACCCTGAAAGACGAATACAAGAAATAAGTTTCGGGTAGAATACCCAATCAAGGAGGGGCTTTATGATTGCAAGAATTGCTGTTTCTGCGGCTACTTTTGCCATTGACAAGCCCTATTCCTATTTTGTCCCTCCCTCCATGCACCTGCAGCCCGGTGTCCGGGTGATGGTGCCTTTCAGCCGGAGTAACCGCCGGGTGGAAGGGGTAGTGCTGGAGGTGGGGGAAGGCCGGGAGGAAAACCTCAAGCCGGTGGAGCAGGTGCTGGATGAGGAACCGGTGCTGTCAGAGACCATGCTCCAGCTGGCGGCGTTCCTCCGGGGACGGTGCTTTTGTACCTACTTTGATGTGGTGCGGGCAATGCTTCCCGGTGGATTGTGGTTTGAGGCAAAAGACAGCTATACCCTGACCCCAGACAGAAGCTGGGAGGACAAGCCTCCCCGCCAGCCGGAGGCCCTGAAAATCCTGGAAGCCCTCCGGGAGAACGGAGGCACCGCCTCCGGTGCCAAACTGTCCGGACTTATGGAGGAGGAGCCCTTTGACAAGGCAGTTGCCTACCTCCTGCGGAAAAAGTGGATTACCGCCCAGCGGAGCCTGTCCCGGAAAACCCGGGACAAAACAGAGAAAATTGCGGTTCTGGGGGTGGAGGTGTCGGCGGCCCTGGCCTTTGCCGCCTCCCGCTCCAAAGCCGCCGCCATGCAGCGAAGCGTCATAGAGCTTCTGTGCAGCGTGGGCAGCGCCAGCGTCAAGGACATCTGCTATTATACCGGCTGCGGCACCCAGACGGTGAACCGTCTGGCGGATTTGGGCCTGATTCAGTTCCAGGAGCGACAGGTTCTTCGGTGCCGGGAGATTGTCCCGACCGAAATCGATGGCCCGGTGGTATTAAATCCCGAGCAGGCGGAAGTTTTTGAAGGACTGTGCAGCCAGCTGACCCAGGAATCCCCGGGAGGAGCCCTTCTCCACGGCGTTACCGGCTCCGGCAAAACCTCCGTGTATAACCGCCTGATTGAAACCTGCCTTTCCCAGGGCAAGCAGGCCATTCTCCTGGTGCCGGAAATCGCCCTGACCCCCCAGCTGCTGGGGCTGATGGCAGCCCACTTCGGACAAAAGGTGGCGGTGCTTCACAGCAGCCTGTCGGTGGGAGAGCGGTACGACCAATGGAAACGCACCGTCCAGGGAAAAGCCCAGGTGGTGGTGGGAACCCGCTCAGCGGTGTTTGCCCCCTGTCCCCGGCTGGGTCTCATTATCCTGGACGAGGAACAGGAACACTCCTACCAGTCGGAAACCAATCCCCGGTACGCCGCCAAAGAGGTGGCATTGTGGCGGGGACTGAAAGAGGGGGCGCTGGTGCTCTTCGGCTCCGCAACCCCCAGCATTGAAACCATGTACCAGGCCAAAACCGGCAAGCTTACCCTCTACACCCTGAAAAACCGTTACAACGGCAAGGCTCTGCCCCGGGTGGAGATTGTGGATATGCGCCAGGAGCTGAAACTGGGGAACCCCCTGAGCCTGAGCCTTCCTTTGCAGGAGGGCATCCGCAAACGGGCGGAGGCGGGGGAGCAGACCATACTGTTTCTGAACCGCCGGGGCAACAGCCGGGCTTTGGTGTGCGTTGACTGCCGGAAGGCGCCTGAGTGCCCCCGGTGCAGTGCAAGACTTACCTATCACAGCGCCAACGGACGGCTGATGTGCCACTACTGCGGCTACTCCCAGCCGGCACCCAGTCGGTGCCCCACCTGCGGCGGTCCCATGAAGACCCTGGGAACCGGCACCCAGAAGGTGCAGCAGGAGCTGGAGGCCCTGAATCCGGAATACCCCGTGATTCGCATGGATGCGGATACGGTCAGTGCGGTGAACACCCACGAGAAGATTCTGGAGCGTTTTGAAAAAGAAAATATCCCGGTTCTGGTCGGCACTCAGATGGTAGCCAAGGGCTTGAATCTGCCCAAGGTAACCTTAGTAGGGGTGCTGGACGGGGACCTGAGCTTATATAACAACAGCTTTCGGGCTGGGGAGACCACCTTCAATATGCTGACCCAGGTGGTGGGCAGAGCCGGGCGGGGAGACCTGCCGGGGGAGGCCATCATCCAGACCCTGGTGCCGGAGCATAAGATTATCACCCTGGCAGCCCGGCAGGATTATGAGGGTTTTTATCAGCTGGAGCTGGAGCTACGCCGGGTGCAGCACTGTCCCCCCTTCGGGGATGTGGTGCAGCTGACCTTTTCCGGAGAGCAGGAGCCCCAGGTGATTGCCGGAGCGGTGAAGTTCCGGGACAGCCTCATAAGCTGCCTCTCCGGGCCTGAGTACCGGCAGGAGGCTTGCCGGGTGCTGGGGCCAGCCCCCTGCCCGGTGGTGAAGGTGAATTACCACTACCGTCACCGCCTGACGGTGAATTGCCGGATGACCCAGCCCCTGCGGCTGTTGCTGGCCCATCTGCTGCGGCAGTTCTTCCAGGACAGGCAGAACAAGGGCGTCAGCGCATTTGTGGATGTGAACGGATACGAATAGAAAGAAGGACGGAACAATGGGACTGCGTAAAATTTTGACAGATAAAGAGCCGGCGCTTCATAAGGTCTGCAAGCCGGTGGTGAATTTTGACCAGCGGCTGCACAAGCTGCTGGACGATATGCACGAAACCCTGGCAGAAGCCGGCGGCGTAGGCCTGGCGGCTCCCCAGGTGGGAATCCTCCGCCGGGTGGTGCTGGTGGACAACGGGGAAGAGGTTCTGGAACTGGTGAACCCCACCCTGGTGGAAACCGACGGAATCCAGGAGGGACCGGAGGGGTGCCTGAGCATTCCCGGCAAGTACGGCCTGGTAAAGCGGCCCTTCTATGCCAAGGTCCGGGCCCAGGACCGGAACGGCAACTGGTACGAGGCTGAGGGGGAGGAATTGACCGCCCGGTGCTTCTGCCACGAGCTGGACCACCTGGACGGCATTGTTTACACAGAGGTTATGGAGCGCTTCCTGTCGGAGGAGGAGCTGACGGAAGAAGCTGAATAAAGGGAAGGAGACTTGCCCATGCGTGTGGTATTTATGGGAACGCCGGATATTTCGGCAACCTGCTTAAAGAAGATACTGGAGGACGGTTTCTCCGTGGTGGGCGTCTATACCCAGCCGGACCGGCCCAAGAACCGGGGCATGAAGCTCACCGCCTCGCCTGTGAAGGAACTGGCCCTGGAGAAGGGTATCCCGGTGTACCAGCCGGAGAATTTCAAATCCCAGGAGGCTGTTGACCAGCTGAAAGCGTTGGAGCCGGATGTGGTGGCGGTGGTGGCCTTCGGCCAGATTCTCCCCCAGAGCGTGCTGGATGTGCCCACCCGGGGCTGTATCAACATCCATGCAAGCCTCCTGCCCAAGTACCGGGGCTCTGCCCCTTACCAGTGGGCGGTGCTGAACGGGGAAAAGGAAACCGGCGTCACCGCCATGTACCTGACCCGGAAGATGGATGCAGGCGATATGATTGACACCGCCGTGACTCCCATTGACCCGGAGGAGACTGCCGGGGAGCTGCTGGACCGTCTGGCAGTGCTGGGAGCGGAGCTTCTCAGCAAGACCCTGGGGAGATTCTCCCAGGGAGAGGTGGAAGGGACAAAGCAGGACGAGGCCCTGGTGACCTACGCCCCCATGCTGGACAAGTCCATGAGCCCCATCTCCTGGGAAAAGACCGCCCAGCAGGTTCACGACCAGGTGCGGGGCCTGAATCCCTGGCCCATTGCCACCATGGAGCTGGAAGGCAAACGCTTCAAGGTATATAAGACGGTGATCGTCCCCGGAAAGTCCGGGGCAAAGCCCGGCACCGTGCTGGGACTGACCAAGACCGGCCTGCAAATCGCTTGCGGAGAAGGTGCTGTGGAAATTCAGATGCTCCAGGCAGAAGGCGGCAAGCGGATGAGCGCACCGGATTACTTCCGGGGCCATCCTCTGGGAGGCTGAAAGTGAACGGACGGGAGACGGCCCTGCAGGTGCTGATGGCCTGCCGGAAGGATGGGGGCTGGTCCAACGGGGTGCTGAAAGCTTACACCGCCCGGAACCGGCTGGACAGCCGGGAGGCGGCTCTGGCAGCCCGGCTGTGCTACGGGGTGCTGCAAAACCGGGGAAAGCTGGACTTTTACCTGTATCAGCTTCTGCGGAGCAAGGGAAAAGCCCTTCACCCTGTGGTGCGGGACATCCTCCACCTGGGACTGTACCAGCTGCTGGAAATGGACAAGATTCCCGATTCCGCCGCCGTGAACGAGGCGGTGGCCTTGACCCGGCAGTACTGCCCCGGGCAGAAAAACGCCCCGGGCTTTGTGAACGGTGTGCTGCGAAACGCCGCCCGCAACCGGGAAACCCTGAAAGAGCCCCAGGACTGGGAGAGCCTCTACAGCCACCCGGCAGAGCTCATCTCCCTGTTCAAGGAGCGGCTGGGAGGCAAGCGGCTGGAGGCCATGCTTCGTGCTAACAATGAAATCGCCCCTCTGGCGGTGCAGGTGAACACCCTGAAAACCACCGCCGAAGATTTGACAAAGATTCTGGCGGAGCAGGGGGTGGAAGTCCACCCACACAGCTGGATGAAAAACTGCCTGATTCTCTCCGGCACCGGCAATTTGGAGCACCTGAGTGCTTTCCGGGAGGGACTGTTCTATGTCCAGGACCCGGCTTCCAAGTTGGCGGTGCAATGTGCCCAGCTTCCTGAGAAACAGGATTTTCAGGTACTGGACTGCTGCGCCGCACCCGGCGGCAAGAGCTTTGCCGCCGCCATCGCCATGGGGGGCAGGGGTAGCGTTACCTCCTGCGACGTTCACCCCCACAAAATAGATTTGATTCAAAAGGGCGCTCAGCGGCTGGGTCTAACCAACCTGAAAGCTATGGTGCAGGACGCCACGGCCTTTGTCCCCCAGTGGGAAAAGACCATGGATGCAGTGCTGGCAGATGTGCCCTGTTCCGGCTACGGAATCATCCGAAAAAAGCCGGATATTCGCTATAAAGACCCCAAAACCATGGAAAATCTTCCGGTTTTGCAGGGACAGATTCTTGCCAACCAGGCCCGGTACGTCAAGCCCGGCGGGGTGCTGATTTATTCCACCTGCACCATTTTGCGCCGGGAAAACGAAGGGGTGGTGGAAAGCTTTTTGCAGGAACACCGGGACTTTTCCCTGGAAAAACTGCCCCTTCCCCCGGTTTTCGGGGAGGAAAACAACGGGATGATTACCTTGATTCCCGGAGAACAGGAAACAGACGGCTTCTTTATCAGCCGCCTGCGGAGAGAGAAATGATGAACCATATCAAATCCATGACATTGCCGGAAATGGGAGAAGTGCTGAAAGGATGGCGCCAGCCGGCCTTCCGGGCCAAGCAGGTGTTTACCTGGCTGCACAAGGGTGTGGGGAGCTATCAGGAGATGACCAATCTCCCCCAGAGCCTGCGGCAGCAGCTGGAAGAAACCTATCCCCTCTACTGCCCCCAGGTGGTGCGGAAGCAGCAGTCCCAGAAGGACGGTACAATCAAATATCTGTGGCGTCTTTCCGACGGCAACTGCGTGGAAACGGTGCTTATGCGCTACCACTACGGCAACACGGTGTGCATCTCCACGGAAGTGGGGTGCGCCATGGGCTGCGCCTTCTGCGCCTCCACCTTAGGGGGTCTGGTGCGGCGGCTGGAGCCCCACGAAATGCTGGACCAGGTGCTCTTCACCCAAATTGATTCCGGTTTGCCGGTATCTCACATTGTGCTCATGGGCATCGGAGAGCCGCTGGACAATTTTGGCAATGTGCTGCGGTTCCTGGAACTGGTGAACAGCCCGGATGGAATGAATATCTCCATGCGGCATATCAGCCTTTCCACCTGCGGCCTGGTGCCGAAGATTGATAAATTGGCAGAGCATAAGCTCCAGCTGACCTTGTCGGTCTCTCTCCATGCACCTACCAACGAGATTCGCAACACCATCATGCCGGTGAACAAAGCCTACCCGGTGGAGGCGCTTCTGGCGGCTTGCCGCCGGTACTACGAGGCCACCGGACGGCGGATTTCCTTTGAATACGCCATGATTCAGGGGGTAAATGATACGGAAGCGGCGGCAAAGCAGCTGCTTTTGGATTTGAACGGCCTGCCAGCCCATGTGAACCTAATCCCGCTGAACCATGTGGAAGAAAGTCCTTTGAAGCCCAGCACCCGGCAGGCGGTGCAGCGTTTCCAGCAGATTCTGGAGGATGGGGGCGTACCTGCTACGGTGCGCAGAACCCTGGGGGGCGACATTGACGCTTCCTGCGGCCAGCTCCGCAGAAAATATACGAAGCAAAACACCTGAACGAAAACATTTACACAAAGGAGGGAAGGGGTATGCAGTATTGGGCGCTGACGGACCCGGGGTGTGTCCGGGCCCAGAACCAGGATGCTTACCAAATTGAAAAGCTGGACAAAGATACCCTTTTGTGCGTTGTGTGCGATGGCATGGGCGGCGCAAAATCCGGCAATGTAGCCAGCAGTCTGGCGGTGGAGGTTTTTGTCCAGGAGGTAAAGCGGGCTTATCGGGAGGATATGGATTCGGATATGGCGGACCAGATGCTCCAAAGTGCCGTAAAACTTACAAACTTTACGGTTTATGACCAGGCCCGTCAGTTTGAGGAGTTTGACGGCATGGGCACCACCCTGGTGGCGGCCCTTATCCAGGGCAACATCGCCACCATTGTGAATGTGGGGGACAGCCGGGCCTACACCATCGGTGCCGGCGGAATCCGCCAGCTGACGGTGGACCACTCTGTGGTGCAGATGATGGTGGACCGGGGAGAGTTGACCCCGGAGCGGGCAAAAAATTACCCGGGCCGAAACCTCATTACCCGTGCTATCGGCACGGAGTCCGTGGTAAACTGTGATGTGTTCCACAAGAAGCTGAACAAAGGGGACTGGCTGCTGCTCTGCACCGACGGCCTGAGCAATCTGCTGGATGACCAGGAGATTCTCTTTGAAGTGGTCCATGGGCAGGATAAGCAGAAATGCTGCCAACGCCTGCTGGATATTGCCAAGGGCCGGGGTGCACCGGACAATGTGACCACCGTACTGGTGCTGGCCTGAAAGGAGTCGTGAGATTATGGATAAGTACATAGGACGGCTGCTGGACAACCGGTACGAGATCCTGGAAGTGATTGGTACCGGCGGCATGGCTGTTGTTTATAAAGCCCGCTGTCACCGCCTGAATCGACTGGTGGCAATCAAGATTCTGAAAGACGATTTTCTGGAGGATGAGGACTTCCGCCGGCGTTTCCATTCCGAGAGCCAGGCCGTTGCCATGCTCAGCCACCCCAATATCGTGGCGGTGTACGATGTGTCCACCTCCCCGGAGGCGGATTACATCGTCATGGAGCTGATTGAGGGCATCAGCTTGAAGCAGTACATGGAGATGAAGGGCGTTCTCAACTGGAAGGAAACCCTCCACTTTGCCATCCAGATTGCCAAGGCTCTGGAGCACGCTCACAGCCGGGGCATTGTCCACCGGGACATCAAGCCCCACAATGTGATGGTGCTAAAAAACGGCTCCGTGAAGGTGACGGACTTCGGCATCGCCCGGATGATGTCCAAGGGCAACACCCTGACCAAGGAGGCCCTGGGCTCGGTGCACTACATCTCCCCGGAGCAGGCCAAGGGCGGCCGGGTGGACAGCCGCTCGGATATTTACTCTTTGGGCGTTGTGATGTATGAGATGATTACGGGACGGCCTCCCTACGACGGGGAATCCCCGGTATCCGTGGCCATTCAGCACATCAACGGCGGTGCCCCCATGCCCTCCACCCTGAACCCCAACATCCCCGGGGGACTGGAGCAGATTATCATGAAGGCCATGGCCCATGACCCGGCGGAGCGGTATCCTTCCGCCACGGCTATGCTGGCGGATATGGATGAGTTCCGGAAGGAACCCACCATGCTCTTTGATTACCATACTCCGCCCCTGGATGCGGTGACCAAGCTGACCCAGAAGCCTCTGGAGCTGACCCCCAACCGTACCGCCCCCAAAACCACGGCGGAGCGGGTAGCCGGCCCCAGCGGCAGCGCTGCAAACCGCAGCGCCACCGGCCGGAATCAGCCGGTGCGGAAAACCCAGGAGCAGCTGGACCGGGAGCGGCGGGAACGGCGGCGGCTCCAGCAGGAGGAAGCTGCCAGGAAAAACAAGAGTGCAACCATCGCCATTATTGTGTGTTCTGTGGTTGCCCTCATTGCCATCGGCGTGTTTGTGGTGATTCTCTTCTCGGAATTCGGTTCCGGAACCTCAACGCCGGAGTTGGAACCTGTCCCCAATCTGGTGGGCCAGAAATACGAGGATATTGGCAAGCTCTACCCGGATTGGGATATACGGCTGCAAACGGAGGTCTATGACGACACCTACGAAGCCGGCATCATCCTTGACCAAGAGCCGGGGAACGGAACCCAGGTGGAGAAAGGAACCCCTGTTTTTGTGACGGTCAGTCTGGGGAAGGAAACAGAGCCTACTTACATGGAAAACCTGGTGAACATATCTGTGGACCGGGCCAAGGAGATTCTAAATGAGTCCGGCCTTGCCCTGGATGTGCAGGTGCAGGAGGAAAACAGCGATCTGATCGTGGAAAAGAACGTCATCCGCACCGAGCCGGAGGCAGGAGAACCCCTGACCATGGGACAGACGGTGATTCTGTATGTGAGCAAGGGCCGGGAGATTAAAGAAGTCGATATGCCCAATCTGGTGGGCTATACTGTAGATACGGCTATGAGCGTTTTGGATCGGTACGGATTCCCGGCGCCGGAGATTGAGATGGTTTACAGCAGTGCCTCAAAAGATGAGGTTGTGGAACAGTCTGTGGAGCGGGGAGAGAAGGTAAAACTGAATACCGTCATTGTCCTGAAGGTGTCCAGGGGACCGGAGCCCACGGAACCCACCCAACCCACCGAAACGGAGCCTACAGAGCCTATACCTGTGAAAAAGGACGTGACCTTCACACTTCCGGAGCTGACGGAGGATACCCAGGTGGATATCTGCCAGGGCGGAGAAATTGTCCATTCCAGAACCGTATCCGCCGGAACCAAGAGCATTGTGGTGAATCTGGTGGGTACCGGCACCCAGTATTATGATGTTGTGATTGACGGAGTGGTTTACAGCTCCGTAGAGGTGGTATTCAGCGAATGAGTGAACGAAGAACCGGGCGTATTGTCCGCTCCCTCAGCGGTTTTTATGATGTGCAGACCCCGACAGGTGTGGTCACCTGCCGGGGCCGGGGGAGTCTGCGCCGGGGGAGGGAGTGCCCTCTGACCGGGGACATGGTGGAAATCACCGTAGAAGGCGGCAAAGGCATGGTGGAGCGGATTCTCCCCCGGAAAAACAGCTTCATCCGTCCGGCGGTTGCCAATGTGGACGCCCTGGTGGTGTTTGCTGCCAATGTAAATCCCGTGACGGAGCCCTTCCTCATTGACCGGGTGGCAGCCATTGCCGGTGACCAGGGGGTGGAGGTCTATATTTGCATCAATAAATGCGACCTGGACCCGGCGGTGGATTTGGAGCGTATCTACACCCGGGCAGGCTTTCCGGTAATCCGGGCCAGCGCCCAGACCGGGGAGGGAGTGGCCCAGCTGCGGAGCCTCCTTTCCGGCAAGCTCACCGCCTTTACCGGCAATACGGGCGTGGGAAAGAGCAGTATGCTCAACGCCCTGTGCCCGGGGCTGGAATTGGCCACCGGCCAGGTATCCCAGAAGCTGGGCAGAGGCCGGCATACCACCCGCCATGTGGAGCTTTTTGCCCTGGATGAAAACACCTATGTGGCGGATACCCCGGGCTTTGCCTCCTTCGATACGGAGCAGATGGAGATTATTCTCAAGGAGAACCTCCAGTATGCCTTCCGGGACTTTGCTCCCTACCTGGGGGATTGTCAGTTCCACGACTGCTCCCACAGAGCGGAGCCGGGATGTGCTGTCCGCCAGGCGGTGGAGGCAGGGGAGATTGAAGCCTCCCGCTATAAAAGCTATTTGCAGCTGTATGACCAGTACAGCCGCATCAAAGAATGGGAAAGGAAGTGAGACCGATGGCAAATAAGAAAACAATCTGGATTACCCGTACCGGTGTCCTTTTGGCATTGCTTCTGGCGCTGCAATGGGTGACCCTGGGAACAAAGGCTTTTGCCGGGCAGTACATCACCGGTTCTTTGGTGAACTGTGTGCTGGCGGTGTCCGCTTTGACGGCATGCTTAAGCAGCGGCCTGGTAATTGCCCTCCTGTCCCCCATTTTTGCCTATCTTCTGGGCATTGCCCCCCAGCTGGTGGTGGTTCCCGCCATTATGGCAGGCAACTGTGCCCTGGTTCTGGTGCTTTGGGCTGTGGGTCGGGGAAATGCCCCCCTGTGGCGGAAAGCCGTGGCGGTGGTGCTGGCGGCTGTGTGTAAGTTTGTGGTGCTGTACCTGCTGGTGGTGGAGGTTATCTGCGGCGTGGGTGCCGGCTTCCTGCTGGGGAAGCAGGTTTTCGGTGCTCCGGTGCTGCTCCAGCCTATGATTCAGGCCCTGCCCCTGACCTTCTCCTGGCCCCAGCTGATTACTGCCCTCATTGGCGGTACTCTGGGAGTGCTGGTGAACAGAATCCTTGGTAAGGCCAAGGCTTAAGGAGAAGTGCCGTGTTTGTAGAGAAAACCGATTCCGGAGCCTTTGACCAGATTTACGCACTGATGGAAAAGAGCTTTCCTCTGGAGGAGTACAGACCTTACCCGGAGCAAAAGGCATTGCTGAGCCGTCCGGCCTACGGACTTTATGCCGCCAGGGACGACCGGGAGGGAAACCTTTTGGGCTTTGCCGCCGTGTGGGAATGGGAGGATTTTGCCTTCGTTGAGCACATTGCCGTGAATCCCGACTACCGCAATGGGGGTCTGGGAGGAAAACTTCTTGACCAGGTGGTGGCCCTTCTGGGAAAGCCGGTGTGCCTGGAGGTGGAGCCTCCGGATGGAGGCATGGCCTCCCGCCGGATTGGCTTCTATCAGCGCCATGGCTTTTTCCTGAACCCCTATCCCTACACCCAGCCCGCCATATCAGAGGGCAAAAGCCCCATCCCCCTGCTGATTATGACTTACGGGCAGGAGATTCAGGAGACAGAATTTGTCACCATCCGCAATCGCCTGTATCGGCAGGTTTATCAGACGGAAGCATAACAAAACCGGAGGAAGTACGAATTTCGTACTTCCTCCGGTTTTTGTTTGGATTGCTTACAGGTGCAGGACCCGGTCCTTGATCTCTTGGGTGCGGCCCTGGTTCCAGAACTGGGTGCCGATATAGCCGCAGGTACGCCGGGCCACATTCATCTTGTTCTGGTCGGTGTTGCCGCACTGGGGGCAGACCCACACCAGCTTGCCGTCGTCCTCCTGAATCTGGATTTCGCCGTCATAGCCGCAGACCTGGCAGTAGTCGCTCTTGGTGTTCAGCTCTGCATACATGATGTTGTCGTAGATGAACTTCATGAGCTGCAGTACCGCATCGATGTTCTGCTGCATATTGGGCACTTCCACATAGCTGATGGCACCGCCGGGGCTGAGCTGCTGGAACTCCGCCTCGAAGGACAGCTTGGTGAAAGCGTCAATCTCCTCGGACACATGGACATGATAGGAATTGGTGATGTAATTCTTATCGGTGATGCCGGGAATCATGCCGAAGCGGTTTTGCAGACACTTGGCAAACTTGTAGGTGGTGGACTCCAGGGGAGTGCCGTAGAGGGAGAAGTCGATGTTGTGTTCAGCCTTCCAGCCCTTGCAGGCATCGTTCATGTGCTGCATGACCTTCAGGGCAAAGGGCTTGGCCTCCGGGTCGGTGTGAGAGCGGCCGGTCATGTACTTGACGCACTCATAAAGACCGGCGTAGCCCAGGCTGATGGTGGAGTAACCGCCGTAGAGCAGCTTGTCAATGGACTCGCCCTTCTTGAGCCGGGCCAGAGCGCCGTACTGCCACAAAATGGGGGCAGCGTCAGAGAGGGTACCCTTCAGGCGGTTGTGGCGGCACATAAGAGCCTGATGGCACAGCTCCAGCCGCTCGTCAAAAATCTCCCAGAACTTCTTCTCGTCCTTGCCGGAGGACAGGGCCACATCCACCAGATTGATGGTGACCACACCCTGATTGAACCGGCCGTAATACTTGGGCTTGCCGTTTTCATCCACATAGGGGGTCAGGAAGGAGCGGCAGCCCATGCAGGTGTAGCAGTGGCCTTCGCCGTTCTTGTCAACCTTCAGCTCCAGCATCTTCTTCTCGCTGATGTAGTCCGGCACCATCCGCTTGGCGGTGCACTGGGCAGCCAGCCGGGTCAGATACCAGTAGGGGGAGTCCTCGGTGATGTTGTCCTCCTCCAGCACATAGATGAGCTTGGGGAAGGCGGGGGTGATCCACACGCCCTTTTCATTCTTCACGCCCTCGTACCGCTGGCGGAGCATCTCCTCAATGATGAGAGCCAAATCCTGCTTCTCCTGGGGATTCCGGGCTTCGTTGAGATACATGAACACGGTGATGAAAGGGGCCTGACCGTTGGTGGTCATGAGGGTAACCACCTGGTACTGGATGGTCTGTACGCCCCGGCTTACCTCGTCCCGGAGCCGATCCTCTACCAGCTTGGCGATGGTAGCTTCCTCCGGCTGAACACCCAGGGTTTCCAGCTCCTTTTCCACTACCTTGCGGATTTTCTCCCGGCTGACCTGGACAAAGGGAGCCAGGTGGGTAAGGCTAATGGACTGACCGCCGTACTGGTTGGAAGCCACCTGGGCGATAATCTGGGTGGCGATGTTGCAGGCGGTGGAGAAGGAATGGGGCTTTTCAATGAGGGTACCGGAGATGACGGTGCCGTTTTGCAGCATATCCTCCAGGTTTACCAGATCGCAGTTGTGCATATGCTGGGCATAGTAGTCTGCATCATGGAAGTGGATGATACCGGCCTTGTGAGCGTCCACAATCTCCCGGGGCAGGAGAATCCGGCTGGTAATGTCCTTGGAAACCTCACCGGCCATGTAGTCCCGCTGGACGGCATTGATGGTGGGGTTCTTGTTGGCGTTTTCCTGCTTCACTTCCTCGTTGTTGCACTCAATGAGGCTGAGAATCCGGTCGTCGGTGGTGTTGGCCTGACGGAGTAAGCTTCTGGTGTAGCGGTAGGTGATGTACTCCTTGGCTACCTCATAGGCACCGTGGGACATAATCTCCTTTTCCACCAGATCCTGGATTTCCTCCACGGCGGGGCTTCTGCCCATCTCGTCGCAGCAAATCTGTACCCGGCTGGCAATCCGCTGAATCTGCAAAGGGGTCATGCGGACGCTCTCCTCTGCGGCGGCATTGGCCTTGGTGATAGCGGTGATGATTTTCTGAATGTCGAAAACCGCCTCCGCACCGTTTCGCTTGATAATCTTCATAGGGGCTCCTCCTGTGTCTTTCTAAGGGAACACACAATATATTGTGGTTGAATTTCAGAATACACCTATATTTAGATGCGCAAGTCATATTATACATATTCCTGGGCTTTTTTCAAGAGGCAAAAGGGAACTTCCAAAATTCCCCATTGTGCAATTTTACCCCGGAAATTCCGGCAAAGACTATGGGGGAAAATGCTGCGGAAACATGGAATCCCCCGGGGATTGGCCGGTTTCTCCGGGAAATCTCCCTTTTGCCCAAAGGATTATGGAAACACCCAAAGGGGGAAGCACCCTTATGGGGAAGAAAGGGCACCAAGAGATTGTAGACTCTGCTGAATTTTTCAAAGAGGTCTTGACAAACTTCGCACAGACGGGGCTTTGCGGCATAAACTGTCCTGTAAGCGAAATGCTTCGTCCAAATCCAAACGGGGAGGTAACGAAAATCATGGCGGATAACTGTAATGCAGTGTCCCAATGCGGACAGGACAGTTCCACGCTGTCCATCCATACACGAAAAATCACCGACAGCTGCCGGGATAAGGATTGTATTGAAGGGCTGCGGGTCTACCTGACCAAGGGCTCTCAGGCAATTCTGGATACGGCGGCCTGCACCAAGGTGCGGTGCGCCGAGCTGATTTATACCTATATTGATGTGGAGCCGGTGGCCTTCGACCGGAATCACTACTGTGTCAACGTAACCTATTACTACCGGGTGCTGGCAGACGCCACCGTGGGAGGCTGCCGTCCCACCACCTTGTACGGCCTGGCGGTATTTTCCAAGCAGGCGGTGCTGTGCGGCGAGGAAAGCACCGCCCACATCTTCACCAGCGATACGGTGCTGGATGGGCAGGATGGGTGCAGCGTATACAGCACCAATCTGCCCACGGCAGTGGTAGAGGTGCTGGACCCCATGGTGCTGTGCTCTCAGGTAAAGGATGTGCGGGAGTGCGGCTGCCACCACGACACCTGCCAGGAGCAGATTCCCCAGTGTGTCTGCAAGCTCTTTGATGAGCAGCTGGTGCTGGATGGGGAGAGCCGCCGGCTGTACGTCGCCCTGGGCCAGTTCTCGGTGATCCGGCTGGAGCGGGATGTGCAGCTGGTGGTGCCGGTGGTATCTTACAGTATGCCCACCAAGGTCTGCTGCGAGAATCCCGGCTGCGCCGAGGACCCCTGCGAGATGTTCTCCCGGATTCCCTTCCCCACGGAGCGGTTCAATCCTACAACCTGCGACCGGAAGGACGGGGACTGCGGCTGCTCCTGCGGCTACACCACCACCAAAAACTGCGGCTGCGGCCAGTAACAAAGAAGGGCTGCCCATCGGGCAGCCCATTTTTGCTTACTTGTGACCAACTTTCTTCTTGGTACCGTCGGGATAGACAATGTAGGTATTTTCCAGCTGTCCCGTCAGGTTGGCCTTTACGGAGTCAATGTAAATCCGGCGGAGTTTGTCCCGCTCCTGAAGCTCCTCCGGAGTCAGGGGGCCCTGCTTGGCTTTGTGGGCCAGCTCGTTGATTCTTGCGATTACTTCATCCATTTTCATAGGAATCACCTCATACATAGCGGTCAATGACCACGGAAATCCGGCCTTTTTTCGTCTGACCGTTGACGGCTTTCAGGCATATTTTGCCCATTCCCCGCAGGGATATTTTGGTACCTTCCGATACCTGTTTGTCGGGTTTTTCCCAGGGCTGACCGTCCACAGCCACCCGCCCGGCGGCGATGTGCTGGGCTGCCTGGGAGCGGCCTATGGAAAAGCCGGCGCTTACCACCCCGTCCAGCCGGAGGGAGGCCAGAGTGTCACGGATCTCCCGTGTCTTAGCCTGGGGCAAGGACAGGTTATCCAGGGAAACCCGCCGCAAGGACAGATGGACTCTTCCCGCCTGGGTGAGATTTTGCAGGATAAAGGGGGCCATCTGGGCTGTGACAAACACAAAGAAGCACCCATCTCCCACGGCAATGTCTCCAATGGCCTGGCGCTGAACCCCGGCGCCTATGAGGCTGCCCAGAATGTCCCGGTGGGTCAGACAATCTCCTGCGTAGAAGCTGCCCTCCACACATACCACGGGAGAATCCTCCGAAGTAAGAAAATCTTCCTCCAGATAGTCAGGAAGATACAAAAGGCTTTTCCGCTCCGCCTCCGGGTATCCCCCGAAGAACACCAGCTCCGCCTGCTGTCCAAAAAGATATCTTGCCATCTCCTGCTCCCGGGGAGAGAGAAAGCCGGTGGCGGCGGGAATGTTCCTGTGCATACCGTTTTGAATCTTATCCCAGATTTTTGCCAGCAGCAGCCGGTCCTCCGGGTCCTGGGAGATTTTTTCGATGTTGCTTCTGTCCATTGTGCACCTGCCCTATGAGAAATGCTCTGATAGGCCCATTATAGCATAGGTTTTTTCCATTGCAAGAAAGTTTTTCTTGTACAGGAACGCCGTTTCCGGTATAATAGCACCAGAAAGCAGGTGAAACCATGAAAATTGGGATTATTGGCGCCGGCGCTTCCGGTATGGCGGCGGCTCTGGCGGCGGCGGAAAACCCGGAGGTGGAGGTGCTGGTTCTGGAGCGCCAGAGCCGGGTGGGACGGAAGCTTCTGGCCACCGGAAACGGCCGGTGCAACCTGACAAACCTTCACGCCCTGGAAGGGGGCTACCACGGAGAGTCGCCGGACTTTTCCAAAGAGGCCCTGACCCGGTTTTCCCCGGAGGAGACCCTTGCCTGGTTCCGATCCCTGGGACTTTATACGGTGGCGGAGCCCTCCGGACGGGTGTACCCCTATTCCGACCAGGCCAACTCCGTGGTGGATGTGCTGCGGCTGGCTATGGACAAGCCCAATATCACCCTGGTCACGGGATTTACGGTGGAGAAAATCCGCCGGGAGCCGGAGGGCTTTACCCTGAGCAGCCGGGAAGACAGCTATTTTTGTGATAAAGTGATTGTGGCCTGCGGCGGTCTTGCGGGGAGTAAGCTGGGAGGCACCATGTCCGGCTACCAGCTTCTGGGCAAGCTGGGGCATCGCAGTACCCGCCTCCGCCCGGCTCTGGTGCAAATCAAATGCGGCTGGGGAGGCATTGTGGGACTGAAAGGCGTGAGAGCCAACTGCCATGTGAAGATTCTCCGGGACGAGGCTCTATTTGCCCAAAGCACCGGGGAGCTGCAATTTACAGAAATGGGCCTGTCCGGGCCGGTGATTTTTGAAATCTCCCGGGACGTGTGCTTCGGAAAGGGCGATTGGGAAGCGAGGCTTGACTTCCTGCCGGAAATGTCCCAGGAGGAGCTGGAAGAAATGCTTCTGGAGCGGCAGCAGCGGAACTTTCCCATGGAGGAGCTGCTGACGGGAATCCTTCACAACCGCTTGGGCCGGGTGCTGACCAAGGCCGCCGGTATCGGCGGGCGGCAGGCAGGAGAGTTGACCCGGGAGGAGATTGCCCAGGTGTGCCGCACGGTGAAGGATTTTGACATACCCCTGACAGAGCCCTTGGGGATGGACAGCGCCCAGGTCACCGCCGGCGGGGTGCTGACGGAAAACTTTGACCCCCAGACTTTGGAAAGCTGCCTGGTGCCGGGGCTCTATGCCTGCGGCGAAGTGCTGGATGTGGACGGGGACTGCGGCGGATACAACTTACAATGGGCGTGGAGCTCCGGAAGAACCGCCGGGCTTCATGCAGGAAAGGAAAGCGTATGATTCGGATTCGGGAAATTTCCATGCCACCGGAGCATTCTGTTGCCCAGCTGGGGTATGAAGCTGCCCGGCTTTTGAAGGTGCCCAACTCCAAAATCCGGAAGGTGAAGCTGGTTCGCCGGTCGGTGGACGCCCGGAAAAAGCCCCAGGTGCGGATTGTGTATACCATCGATGTGGCTGTGGACGGCAGCGAAAAGAAAATTTTGAAGCGAAGCGGCTGTAAGCGGGCGTCCATTGCCCCGGTTACTTATTATAAGGTAGCAAAGGTAGCTACCCAGCCGGAGCATCCCCCGGTGGTGGTGGGCTTCGGCCCCGCCGGAATGTTTGCCGCCCTGGTGCTGGCCCTGGCAGGTTTGAAGCCTCTGGTGCTGGAGCGGGGGGAGGACGCTGCCACCCGCCATGAAAAGGTACAGACCTTCTTCCGGGAGGGGAAGCTGGACGAAAATAGCAATGTGCAGTTCGGAGAGGGAGGCGCCGGCACCTTCTCCGACGGAAAGCTGAACACCGGGGTGAACAACGAAAGAATCGGCTGGATTCTGGAGCAGATGGTAGCCGCCGGAGCAGGGGAGGACATCCTCTTTGACGCCAAGCCCCATGTGGGGACGGATGTGCTTCTGACTGTGGTGCAGAATATCCGCCATCGGATTTGTGCCCTGGGGGGACAGGTGCGCTTCCGGGCACAGGTGACGGATATTTTCAGCCGGGAGGGAAAGCTCACCGGCTTGCAGGTGAACGGTCAGGAGGAGATTCCCTGTGACCGGGTGATTTTTGCCATCGGCCACAGCGCAAGAGATACCTTCCGCCAGTTGAAGGCCCTGGGAATCCCCCTGGAGCAAAAGCCCTTTTCCATGGGCGTGCGGATTGAGCACCTGCAAAAAACCGTAAACGAAGCCCAGTACGGGGCGGATTTGCCCATCCTGCCCCCGGCGGACTATAAGCTGGCGGAGCATCTGGAAAAGGAAACGGTGTATACCTTCTGTATGTGCCCCGGAGGATATGTGGTGGCGGCGGCCTCGGAAAAAGGCGGCGTGGTCACCAACGGCATGAGCTACGCCGACCGGGCTGGAGAAAACGCCAATGCCGCCCTTCTGGTGACTCTGAACCCGGAGGATTTCCCGGGAGATGACCCTCTGTCCGGCATGGAGTGGCAGGAGGAGATTGAAAAGCGAGCGTTCACTGTTGGCGGCGGCAATTACCATGCCCCAGCCCAGTTGGTGGGAGACTTCCTGAAAGGCAAGCCCAGCACCGGTCCCGGCATGGTGCAGCCTACCTACCGTCCCGGGGTGACCTGGTGCGACTTGCATCAGGTGCTGCCGGAAAAAATCACCCACGCCCTGGCAGAAGCCCTGCCCCGGCTGGAGGGAAAGCTCCGGGGCTTTTCCCACCCGGAGGCGGTCCTCACCGCCCCGGAAACCCGCAGCTCCTGCCCGGTGCGGATTGTCCGGAACCAGGAACGACAGTCCACCGGCCTTTATGGACTCTACCCGGCAGGAGAAGGCGCCGGCTACGCCGGCGGCATCATGTCCGCCGCCATAGACGGCATGCTCTCAGCTGAAGCGCTGATGGCGTGTTTCTCATAACCATTGGAGTCTGCCTGGGACATTCCAGACAAAGCACAGAAAAAGAAACTTTCTCTACAGGTGGGTAAGGCACCTTACGTTTCAGTGACCCCAGGCGTTCCTGCCGAATGGCTAAAGCATTGCGTTTATACCGCACAGTACCAAAAATTCAAAAAATTACCAGGTACTGAATCCCTTTGTTTTTACGGAAAATATCTGTTATATTGTTGCGCAACAGAATCCCTGTGCGCTGCCATTGTGATCCCTGGAGGAATATGACCCCAATTGGTGTTTTCTGTATCTTTGTGGAGAGGAATACACCGGATAGGGCCAAAAGTCGTATTTTTAAAATCTTGTAAATTTGTATACAAAAATACAATTCTCGACAAAATTCGATTGCCAGAATTTGGCTTCTGTGTAAAAATCCGCCTGTTTTGCATAAAAAACAGGCTTGCGGCATTAACTGGGTTGTGGTAGAATAAGGACGGTGAGAATTAAATGTTATACCCGGAAATCCCGGGTATTCACGGTCTTAACAATGTCGGATACTGTTTGTGGGGTCCCCCCAACAGTGGAACAGTTGCTCCGACATCTGAATGAGATAGATTTTGGAAGGGCGCAATAGCCTGCTTTTTACGGATTTGCTGTTGTACACGGCAAAAAGTACCGTGCATGGAAGCACGGCATAAGGGCCTGAATAACAGGCTGTTTTCCAGGAGGGATGGTTGGTTTATGCCAAACAAAGTGCGTAAAAGAGTTCTGTCTGTCATACTGACTTTGACGATACTGCTTTCCCTGTGTCCGCCGTATGCCCCGGCGTCTGCGGAACCGGTATATGACGGTTTATGTGTCCATCACCCGGCACACACCGGGGAGTGCGGCTACCGGGAGGCGGCGGAGGGACAGCTCTGTACCCATATACATGACGGGAGCTGCGGCTATACAGAAGCCGTGGAGGAGAACCCCTGTGATATGGAATGCACAGATAGGGACGGGGATGGAATTGCAGACCATGCCCAGGAATGTGCTTTTTTGCCTGCCGCAGAGGGTAGTCCCTGCACCCATACCCACGATGAAACCTGCGGCTACGCAGAAGGCGTAGAGGCAAGCCCCTGCACCTATGCAGTCAATGGGTGTCCTTACTGCGTGGTCTCCTGGGAATGGGTGGACGACCAGCAGCTGCTGAACCGGCTGGAAGATGGCTGGGGAATGGGATTGCCCGGCGCCGGTGAGGACATCCCCCTCACCCGGGAGGCGGTGGCGGAGCTGCTGCCCGGCGCAATTACGGCGATGACCCACAGCGGGGAGGAAGTGACCCTGGAAATCGCCTGGGATATGACGGCCCTTCCGGAAGAATCCATACCTGACGGCGACTACAGCCTGACTGCTGCCTTGCCGGAAGCCTATGCCCTTACAGACGAGGCAGAGGCTCTGGCTGCTACGCTCCAGGTAGGGGGAGTGGAGACCTATACGGAATTGGAATTGCCTTCCGGTGATCCGCCCCTTTCGGAGCATATTATCAACGGCCTTTCCCCCAACGGTACGACCATCGATTTGTTTGACTACTGGATTACCAGTCAGACGGCTGCGGATGTCGTCGATATGGAGGAAGAATTTATCAACCAGGGAATCAACGCCAATCATGCGCTGCTGTTCGGTAAAGGCATGAATGTCGCCTCAGAGCTGGGCAGCTGGAATATTTGGACCGGAGAAGAAGGACCACCCTGGGCGGGCATCGTGGCGGATACTTTGGGGGAAGATGGTTTTCCTGTATTGAACTTGGCTGGCAAAATAGATAATGCATCGAAATTAGCCGGTCGGAACGGGACAGAATCCCTGGCGTATTTATTTGATACGAACCGCCATGACGGCAAAGCAGCTTATACGGATGTGCGCGGCCTGCTGCAGGTGGATGAGGACGGCTACTATTATTATTACAGCACCAAAAACTATGCGGTGTTCTATGCAGATGCCAATTCTTTCGTCTTATACGACCTTCCGGGTGTGACGCCCGGAGGCAGTTCTCCGGTAGGCCAGTTTTTCCCTTTCAATGCGGCAGATGAAAAAGTAGGGAATGTGGAGGTTAATAATAAAACGTATTCTTTGGTAAATACCCAATCGTCTCTCAACAAATCCATCAACCATTATTTTGGAATGCACATGTCTACCCGCTTTATTCAACAGAATGGCGGTTATACCGACCGCTCGCATACGACACCGGTGACCTATGAGTTTTCCGGCGATGACGATATCTGGATTTTTATTGATGGGATTCTGGTGGCGGATTTAGGCGGTATCCACAATACATCCTCTGTTAAGATTGATTTTGCATCCGGTGAAATTGAAATTAACGATAAGTCTCAACCCCAAAAGCTGGGAGAGTTGTTGGAATATGGGACTGCTACGCTCCCGGACAATACCTATCATACCCTGGATTTCTTCTACCTGGAGCGGGGCAATACCGACTCCAACATGAACCTCAAGTATAACCTGGTTACAATCCCCGAGAGCAATCTGATTAAGGTTGACCAGCTGGGCGAGCCTGTGCCGGGAGCCGAATTTAAGCTCTATGCAGCAAATGACCCGGCGAACCCGATTGCGGTTGGAACCACTGACCATAATGGCGAATTTGTCTTTCTGAATGATAAGGATATGCCAATCACAATTGAGGATTTGTATAGAGACTACAGCAATGTGGGAAAAGGGGAAGAGAGTGACCTGATTCTGGCAGAGACCCGTACGCCTGATGGCTATCGTTCCAGCGGAAAAACTGGCCTGTACTTTTATGAATCAAAGAAAGGCGAGGTGTTGCTGCTGTCCAACTCTGTGTGGGACAAGGGGTCCTACGCCATGCCGAAAGTAACATCGACGGCCCCCAAGGTGATCCGTTCCGCGGACGATCCCGACCGTACAGTTACGTTGTCGGGCTATGGTGCAGTGGAAAACCCCCTTATGTTTGCGGTAGTGTTCCAGAAGCAAGGTGAAAATTGGTATCCTGTCTCCGGTGACCCGGTGCAGGGTTGGAAGGTGTGGGAGAACAGTAATTGGGAAAATGTTTTGGCGGCAGCTCTGGCCAGCCCCTACCTCTTTCAAATTGCCAGCAATGGTGCGTATCAGGTAGAGGTCAGCAATCTTCCTGGAGATATTCGGGATTACTACCACATTTGCATGAGTGAAACACAGGCAAAATATACGATTGGATATTACTACACAAGCGCTAGAACGCTGGCACAGGCCAATAAAGAAAATACATGGCGGATTGATTCCGATCCGCTGAAGCCAGAGGATTCGGCATATGCCTTGGAGCGGGTGTTCTCCATGGATTTGTATGTATCCAACATCAAAAACCGACTGTTGGTGCAGAAGGTGGACGAGGCGCGAAACCCGGTTAACGAGGCAGAATTCTATCTGTATGAAGCTTCGGCTATGGCAATTGTGGGAGGAAAGCTTCAGGTTAAGGAGGGTGCAACCTACTACGACAAAGTGAAAACCGCCGATATCAGGAACGAAATTCTGAACCTGGATGGCGGCGGCATTTTCCCCACAGACGGTAAGGTTCTGAAGGAGGGAGAGTACTATTTGGTTGAAGAGACTCCACCCTATGGCTATGTGGCCAACAGCACGCCGGTTCACATCGTGGTGGATAACACCGGTGTCTATGCCGACGCAGGAACGCAAAACGATGGCATCACGGTGCTGCGGGGCGTGGGCTCTGTTATGCGGAGTGTGGTTCAATTTGCAACAGATGACGGTGTGGACATCACACTCCATGATATTATGGCGACACGGGTAACCAGCGGTTCCTACACAGATGGTTCGTTTGCTTGGAGCAGTGCCGACTGGGAGACTGGCGATGTCCTGCATTTACAGTATGCCAACGAGAACAAAATGCTGGATTACGGCTTGTATGATACCGATGTAAAGGGAACGCTGGACAACCTGACCCTGGCAACGGAAACAGGCTGGTCCAAACTTCTGATTCGCCAGTGCTATGACCACAAAGGAACTGAGGTGCCAGATCCCCTGAAAACCGATTTGGGAGATAGAGACCTTACCAATCTGTTCTCCGGCACCGTGACGGTGCGGGTGACCAACGTTAGAAAGATTGTGGATGTGATTGTTGAGAAAAAGGTCACCGGCAATCTGGGAGACCACACTAAGCAATTTGCGTTTGAGGTTCAGTCTTCCTTGCCAATGGAGAAAGATGCCAATTATAACCTGTCGGATGACGGAAAAATCGCAACCTTCTCCCTGGCCCACAATGAAAGCGTAACCCTCAGGGTTCCTGTTGGTGCTCTGCTGACCATATCGGAAACCTTTGGGGACTATGAATCCACCATCACCGTGGATGACAAGCCTCTTAAGGAAAGATATACGGTTACGGATGCGGATACCCAGACCATTACCGTGACCAACCACAAGAATGTGGTGATTGATACCGGCATTGTATTGGATGCACTGCCCTATGTGGTGCTGCTGGGAATCGTGGCCGTGGGAGCAATCCTGCTGCTCCGCCGCCGCAGACGCCGGGAGTAGGGAGGTGGCATATGAAAAAACAGGAAATGAACCCGGCAGCCGGTGAGAACCGGCAGCCGGAAGCCTCCCCTTATTATCGCCATGTGCAGTCCACCATTGTCCCCTGGCTCCAAAAGGTCCGTTTCCGCAAATGCCTCTTTGGCGGCGTCAACGAGGCGGATGTGTGGAAGAAGCTGGAGGAGCTGAACGCTATGTACGAAACCGCCCTGGCGGCGGAACGGGCACGATACGATGCCCTGCTGGAGGCGCAGAAGAAAGCGGGTGATGACCATCGCCCCTAAGGAGATGACACCTGAGTCCGTAATTCCGCCGCCGCCGGAACCGGCTGCTGGACAGAAAGGATGCTTTGTCCCTGCTTTTCCGCGTCTGCCTGCTGGTGCTCCTTGCCTGGCTCCTGGCCACCCAGGTGCTCCTGCTTACCCAGGTGCATGGCAACAGTATGTTCCCCGCATTGAAGGACGGAGACCTGGCCATCGGCTTTCGGCTCCAGCAGTCCTACCAAAAGGGGGATGTGGTGCTCTATGAGCGGGACGGCAATTTGTGGGTAGGCCGGGTGGCGGCAAGACCCGGAGACTTTGTAACCATCCAGGAGGATGGAACCCTCCTGGTCAACGGCACCGTCCAGTCCGGCGAGATTCTCTACCCCACTTACCCCAAAAATACCCTGACATACCCTTATCAGGTGCCGGAGGACGCCCTGTTCATCCTGGGAGACTACCGCACCCAATCGGAGGACAGCCGGGACTTCGGCCCAGTCCCCCTGGAGAATGTGAAGGCCAAGGTCATCACCATTCTCCGCCGCAGAGGCTTGTAAACAAACGGAGAAACCCGTTTATCCGTACAAATGAAAACAATACGAATTAGGAGGATTTACCATGAAAAAATTGTTGTCTTTGACCCTGGCACTGATTATGGTGCTGTCTTTGAGCGTGGCGGTGTTTGCGGCTGACCCTGATCCCTACTATCCTGACGATATGTCTCAGGTAACAATTAATGTAACTTACAAAGCTGCAAATACAGAAACTACTTCTCCTGCAGAGGATTTTACTTTCAATTACACCAAGACTGAGGTTACAAATGCTGCCACTGGAGTAGATGTTGATGATATGCCTGATCTCACCATTGGCAATGCGCATTTTGACGAGGGTGTTGCACAGACATCTCCGGCAACGGCCAACGGTTCCGTAACAATCTCTCTTCCCGCTGTGGCAAGCTTCCCGAGCGTTGGTATTTACACTTATATCATCCGTCCGCAAGCAGGGAATACTGCTGGCGTGACTTACTATGCTGAGGATATCCGGCTGGTCATTACGGTTATTGAGGCAACAGGGGGAAAGCGCCGTATTGCCGCAGTCCACACGGAGACTGATGGGGGCAAGAAAGCAAACAACATCGATTATCTCTACTCCGCCGGTAAACTGAATGTGACGAAAGTTGTTGACGGCAACCTGGGTGACCGGGATAAGGAGTTTAACGTGACGGTGACCTTCACCGCTCCCGCAAACGAGAAAGTGAAAAGCGTAATCTCCTATACCGACGGAACAACAAAGACCATTGAAATCTCTGCTTGGAAGGAAGAGAATGGAAGTAAGCAGGCAGAAGTTACCATCGCCCTGAAGCATAACGAAACCGTAACCTTCACCAACATCCCTTACGATGTAACCTATGAGGTAGTGGAAGCGGATTATACTTCTACGGAAAATGGAAAATATGACGCCGCTAAGTACAATTTCACCGATGCCGCCAAGAAGGTTGACAGCGCAAGCGACACCGTTACCATCACCAACACCAAAAACTCCCCTGTGGACACCGGCATCGCGCTGGACAGCCTGCCTTATGTGCTGCTGATTGCTGTGGCTGTGGTGGGCGTGGTGATCTTCACCTCCAGAAAGCGCAGCCGTCGGGAGTACTAAGAATGGGGACGATCCCGGGGCAATGCTGCCCCGGGGATGACCCCAGGGGAAAGGAGCAGAAATCGTGGGTTATGTGTTGCGGGGCCTGAACGCCCTGTTCAGCCTGATTGTGCTTCTTTGCTTCTTTGTGGTGGCGGCCTATGCCGGCTATGCCCTGTGGGACAACAGTCAGGTGTATGCTGCCGCGGAGAATGTCCGGGATGAGATGCGCCAGCTCAAGCCTCCGGAAGATCCGGAAGGCGAGGAGGGGCCGACATTTGAAGAGCTGAAGGCCATAAACCCGGATGTGTATGCCTGGGTGACCCTGGACAATACCAATATCGACCACCCGGTGGTCCAGGGACAGGATAACCTGACCTACGTCAATCGGGATGTCTACGGAAACTTTGCCCTGGCCGGCAGTATTTTCCTGGATTCCCGGAATGACAGCAGCTTTTCCGACCCCTATTCCCTGCTGTATGGCCACCATATGGAAAACAGCGGAATGTTTGGGGATTTGGCTCTTTACAAGGAAGAGGATTTCTTTCAGGAGAATTCCACCGGGTATCTCATTACTCCGGAGGGGGTTTATGACCTGGAGATTTTTGCCAGCCTGGTGGTGAGCGCCTCCGACCAGTACATTTTTGACCCGGAAATCTGGCACACGGAGAAAGCCGCTGCCCTTGCCCACGTGAAAGAAAATGCCCTGTACCTCAGAGAGAATATTTTTCAGGACTTGGATGAAAATTCCAGGATTTTGGCTCTGAGTACCTGCTCCGGAGAGTTTTCCGATGCCAGAACGGTGGTTCTGGCAAAGATGATTCCCAGAGAAACCCGGAAGGGAGGATAAGATGAAAAAGCGAATATGCAGCCGCATTCTTGCCGCTTTGCTGCTTCTTTGTCTGCTCCCTTTAGGGCAGACAGTCCTGGCAGAGCCGGAGGCTTCTTTCTCAGTGGATGTACAAGTCCAGGGGAATGTCCCGGCAAAGCCGGAAACCTATACCTTGGTGCTGACCGGAGACGAGGGCGCTCCCATGCCTGAAGGAAGTCGGGACGGGCAGTACACCATGCAGGTGGAGGGGCCCGGGGTGGCGGATTTTCCTGCCATTGTCTATCAGAGTGTGGGCATTTACCACTATGTCATCACCCAGCAGCCGGGAACGAACAGCAGCTGCACTTATGACGATACCCGGTATGAGATAACGGTAACCGTCACCAATCAGAAATCGGAACCTGGTCTGGAAGTGACCATCGCCATCCGCAATAGCCAAACCCAGGAGAAGGTGGAGCAGGTGGTGTTCCGGAATGACTACGCCTACCCCCCGGAGATTCCCCAGACGGGAGAATCCGGGAACCTGCCCCTGATGCTGGGGCTGTGGGTATGCAGCCTGCTGGCTGTGGCCTTTTTGTGGAAGCAAAGAAAAACCGTATAAAAAATCGCCTCACAGAAGGAAGACCTTTCTGTGAGGCGATTTTCCGTCAGAAGCAAAGAAAGCGGTAAACCAAAAGACCCAGTACAATTTGCAGGGCCAGCAGCACCGGCACTCCGATGGTGAATTTGGGGTGCTTTGTTTTGTGCCGGACGGTATACATTCCCAGAAGGGAGCCCAGGCTTCCTCCCAGGGCGGCGACCCACATGAGGGTGGCCTCGGGAATCCGCCAAAGTTTTTTTCTGGCTTTGTACTTGTCAATAAGCATAAGCAGGAACCCCAGCGCATTGACTGATAGTAGATAAATGAGGACTGGCTTCATAAAATACCTTTCTTGGAGGGATGGATTTGAAAAAATTATTTGTCTGTGCCGCCCTGGGGTTGCTGCTTTGCGGCTGTGCCTCCCAGGAGGCGTCGGAAACCGTGGAGGATGTGTACCAGCCGGTTTTGGAGAAGCAGGCCCAGCAGGTGCTGCTGCAGGTGCCCGACCAGGCAGGCACTCCGGTGCTGACCAACGAGCAGGGGGACACCCTGTATATGTGGGAGGACTACACCCTGACGGTAGCCACCCGGAAATCCGGGGATGTGACCGGGGTGATTCAGGAAACCACCGGCTTTACTCCGGACCAGCTGCAGGTGGTGGAAACGGCCCGGATGGAGGGGACCCAGTATGACTGTATCTGGACAGCAGCCGGGGAAGGGGGCAGCCAGGTGGGGCGGCTTCGGATGATTGACGACGGCCACCACCTGTATGTGATGACCATTATGGCCCCGGAGGCGGAGGCAGCGGCTTTGCAGAGCGACACCTGGGTGGAGGTGTTCAACTCCTTCCGGGTGATTGAGCCGGGCAGCCTGGTCAGTAGCGGCTCATAGCCGACTGACAGAGGTCTTTGCAGGCGTCTATCACCGACTGGGGATAGAGGATTTGGGCCTTGTCTCCGAATCCGATAATCCAGCTTAAAAACATGGGAGAAACCGCCACCTGCACCGTGAAGGTGAAGTGCTCCTCGTCCTGGGGAATCAGCATGGTGTCCTTGCCGAAGCGGTCAATCACCACATTGATGAGGCTCCGGTGAAACAGGAGCTTTACCGTCACCGCATCCCCGGAGTACATCTGAAAGAGCTGCCTGGCGTGTTCCACCAGAGCTTTCCCCGTCAGCTCCGGGCAGGGATTGCGGCTCTTGTCTGTCAGACGGATATCTGTCATCCGGTCCACCCGGTAGGAGGTAACGCCGTGACGCTGGGAATGGGCCAGCAGGTAATAGTTTTCGTTGTCCTGGCACAGTCCGTAAGGGCTTGCCAGGTATTCTTTGTCCCGATACCGGCGCTTGCCCCCCAGATCCCAGTCAAAGTACCGGAAGGAAATCTGCCGGTTTTGTCCGATGGCCTCCTGAATGGCATCCACATTGTAGTAGATGGACTCGTTCATGCTCTTGACCCGCCCGGACACCAGGACATTCCGCTTCATCAGCCGGGCATCCTCCTCGTTGCACTGGCTGCACAGCTTTTCAATCAACTCCCGGGACTTGCGCTCTGTGAGGAAGCGGCTGGACTGAACGGCGTCAATCAGCAGTTTCAGCTCCGGCAACTGAAACCGCTGGGAGGCGATGTAGTAGCCGCCGTTCCGCCCGGGAATGGAGACAATGTCCGCCCCATACTCCTGCAAAGCAGCCACATCGGAGTAGACGGTTTTCCGGTCGCAGTGAATCCCATGGCGGTTTTCCAGCATGGCGATAAGCTCGGCAGCTCTCACGGGTTTACTCTCGTGGGAATTTTTTTGCAGATAATCCAGGATATACAGAATTTTCAGCTTTTGATTGTCGTACTTTCCCATGTTCCTCACCTCCTCCCGATTATAACACATCTGTCACAATGGTGGAAAGAGAAAATTCATAAATTTGATTTTTTCCCCATTGTGTGATATGCTATGGGCACTTGGAGGTACAAAAAATATGCTGTTTATCGGATGTCACCTGTCAACCACCGGAGGCTTTGCCGCCACGGTGGATACGGCAGCGGAGTTAGGTGCCAACACCTTTGCTTACTTTACCAGAAACCCCAGAGGCAGCCGAGCCCGGGCAGAGGACTTGCCCGACTGCCGGAAGGCTATGGAGAAAATGAATGACCTGTCTTTCGGAAAGCTGGTAGCCCATGGGGCCTATACCATGAACCTTTGCACCGGGAAAGAGGAGGACAGGGCCTTTGCCCGGAGCCTTCTGGTGGAGGATTTGCGCCGGATGGCGGCTCTTCCCGGCAACTTCTATAATTTCCATCCCGGCAGCCACGTGGGGCAGGGGACGGATACGGGCATCGCTCAGATTTGCGAGGCCTTGACTGCCGCCATGGCGCCAAACTATCCTGTGACCGTCCTGCTGGAAACCATGGCAGGTAAGGGCACCGAGGTAGGTGGGAGCTTTCAGGAGCTGAAAGCCATCCTGGATGGCGTAGGCCGTCAGGATCTGGGAGTCTGCCTGGATACCTGCCATGTGTACGACGGCGGGTATGATATTGTGGAGAATTTGGATGGAGTCTTGGCGGAGTTTGACCGGGTGATTGGCCTCGATCGCCTGAAAGCCCTCCATCTGAATGACTCCAAAAATCCCTTTGCCTCCCATAAGGACAGGCATGAAAAAATCGGAGAAGGCTCTCTGGGGCTGGAGACCTTCCGAAAGATTGTAAACCATCCCAAGCTTCGGGGACTTCCCATGATTTTGGAAACCCCTAATGAGCTTCCCGGCTATGCCCGGGAAATTGCCCTGCTGCGGCAGCTGGAAAAGGGAGAACAGGAGGTGTAGTATGCAGGATCTGGTACAAAGCCTGCAAGGGGCGGAGTCCACGTTTTACTATGTGTTTTTGTCGGTGTTTCGCTATGTGGCTCCGGCTCTGGCGTTTTTGATTTTGTTCCGGGCGGTAAAGCCTCTGCTGTTTTTCCGCCGGGCCCCGGAAATCTGGGCCTGGCTTACCATGGCAGACGGTACTAAGCTGCCCATCACCCATTGGGAAAACGTCATCGGCAGAAGCAAAAGCTGTGATGTGGTGCTGGATGTGCCCACCATCTCCCGGAACCACTGCGTCCTGACCCGGTACGATGACGGCAGCTGGACCATCCGGGATACCGAGTCCTCCGGCGGGCTGTTCATCAACGGCAAACGCAAATCCATCTGGGCCTTGCAGCCGGAGGATGTGATTGAAATTGGCGGGGTGAAGATGACCCTGCAGCCCATCACCCAGCGGCAGGAGGAGCGGCTGGCCCAGCTCCGGGGCAGAGCCGGCAGCTTTGGCAGCAGCCTCATCAACGTGCTGCTGCTGACCATCTTCCAGGTGCTGTGCTGCCTGGGCTTCCTTCTCAGCCGTCAGAAGGATGTGCAGTCGGTGCTGGTGGGCATCGGCGGCATTATGGTGGTCCAGTGGCTGCTGCTGCTGTTCTACTTCTGTATCCGCAGAACCTCTTTCGAGGTGGAGACCATCGCCTTTTTCATCTCCACCATGGGCATGGCAGCCATTGCCGCCGTGGTGCCGGGGGAGGCCAGCAAGCAGTTCCTTTCCATCATCATGGGCATCTGCGCCTTCCTGGGCATTGGCTGGGCCCTGCGGGACCTGGAGCGGGCGAAGAAGCTCCGGTGGCTGGCAGCGGTGGCGGGTATTGGCTTCCTGCTCATTACCCTGGTGTTTGGTACGGAAATCAACGGTGCCAAAAACTGGCTGAAGTTTGGCTCCTTTTCCATCCAGCCCTCGGAGCTGAGTAAGGTCTGCTTCGTGTTTGTAGGCGCTTCCACCATGGACAGAATCCTGACCAAGCGGAACCTCATTGGCTTCATCGCCTATTCCGTGGCCATCTGCGGCTGCCTGGCCCTTATGAATGACTTTGGTACTGCCCTGATTTTCTTCTGCGCCTTTTTGGTGATTGCCTATATGCGCTCGGGAAGCGTGGGTACCATTGCCCTGGCCTGTACCTCTTTGGGCTTTGCCGGAGTGGTGGCGCTGAAAATCGCCCCCCATGCCATGCAGCGGTTCTCCTCCTGGCGGCATATCTGGGAATCCCCGCTGTCTTCTGGCTACCAGCAGACCCGGGCCCTTATGTGCATGGCCGCCGGCGGTCTGTTTGGTCTGGGTGCCGGACAGGGCTACATGAAAAATGTATTCGCCGCCGATTCGGATATGGTGGTTGCCACCATTACCGAGGAGTGGGGCCTTCTCATGGTGGTAATGATCATCTTAAGTATTGTGGCGCTGGGTGTGTTTGTGGTGCGCTCTGCGGCAGTGGGCCGGAGCAGCTTCTACACCATTGGCGCTTGTACCGCAGCCAGCATTTTGCTGCTGCAAACCATTTTGAACGCTTTGGGCACCGTGGATGTGCTGCCCCTGACCGGTGTGACCTTCCCCTTCCTGTCCAACGGCGGTTCCAGCATGATTGGTGCCTGGGGCCTCCTGGCCTTTATCAAGGCGGGGGATACCCGGCAGAATGCCAGCTTTGCGGTGCGCCTGCAAAAGAAAGGAGGCAGGGAGGATGAATAGAGTTGCAACCCGTGCCCTGGCGGTGCTGCTGTTGGTAGCGGTGCTGGTAGGGGGATTGGGATTCTTCCTGTGGGAATACACCACCCAGGCTTCCGCCTGGATTGTGTTCCCCGGTTCTCCCCATGTGTATACCGGAAATAATATCGACTGCGGCGTGGTAACGGACGCCAAGGGCACCCTGCTTCTGGATATGCGCCAGAACAGAACCTATTCAGAGGATGCTCTGCTGCGAATGGGAACCGTCCATTGGCTGGGGGATCGGCACGGCTTTGTGGAAGCCCCCGCCCTTTCCCACTATGCCGCGGAAATGGCTGGCTATTCCCTGGTAAACGGGGTGTACGCCTATGGAGAAACCGCGGGCGTTGCGAAACTTACCCTGCTGGCAGAGGCCCAGAAAACGGCGCTGGAGGCCATGGGGGACCACAAAGGAACGGTGGCGGTATACAACTACAAAACCGGCCAGATTCTGTGCGCCGTGTCCACCCCCACCTATGACCCGGATAATGTGCCGGACCTGGAGGCGGATACCACCGGAAAATACGAGGGAATGTATCTTAACCGCTTTACCCAGTCGGTGTATATTCCCGGCTCTATTTTCAAGGTGGTGACCCTGGCGGCTGCTTTGCAGGAGATTCCCGATTTGCAGGAGCAGACCTTTACCTGTACCGGGTCTTACGAAATGGGCGTGGACAAAATCACCTGCGAAAGTGCCCACGGCACCCAGAATGTGAAGGAGGCCTTCGCCAATTCCTGCAACTGCGTCTTTGCCCAGATTTCCCAGCAGCTGGGAGGAGAAACCCTTTCTAAGTATGTGGAGGAAATGGGCATCACCAAGAGCCAGACCTTTGACGGCATTACCACCGCAGAGGGGAATTTCCAGGTGGACAACACCCCGGTGAACGTAGCCTGGAGTGCCATCGGTCAGTATATGGACCAGATTAACCCCTGTGCGTTCCTTACCTACATGGGAGCCATTGCCGCAGGCGGGGCAGGTGTGGAGCCTTACCTGGTGGAGAACATTACCGTGGGCAATACCACCACCTACCAGGCCAGTACCCACCGGTCAGAGCGGATAATGGACGCCCAAACCGCCAAAACCATGCAGGAATTTCTCCGGAATAACGTGGAAACCCGTTACGGCCCGGGAAATTTCGGCAGCCTCCGGGTGTGTGCAAAGACCGGTACGGCCCAGGTAGGCGGTGACCGGAAGTCCAACGCCATGCTGGCGGGCTTTACCACGGATGAAGACTATCCCTTTGCCTTTATCGTATGCGTGGAGGAGGGAGGCTACGGCGCCTCTACCTGTATCCCCATTGCCACCCAGGTGCTGGAGGCCTGTAAACAGGCCATTGACAAAAATTGAACATTGTGTGAATTCCACAAAACTCCCTTTGATTGCAAAAGTGTTTTTGGTGCTTTTGGGATGTTGACAAATGTGCGCCCCTGGGATACAATGTGAACATCTTAACAAGGAGGTACAAGACAATGATGGTTTCCTACAATGCTTCTTCCAATCGGTCTTACTGCTGCATGAACGCTTCTGCAGCGGGTACCTCCGTGTGCGCCGGCATGATTATGGACATTGCTGCTCTGGCAATGTCCATTTTTTGCATTCTGTCCCTAAGCATTCTGGCTCTGCAGATTACCCTATAGCACCGCTTTTTATGGTATAGAAGAAGCGGTTGTGTATTTGCACAGCCGCTTCCTTTTATAAATGGAAAATGAAAGGGAGATTTTTATGAAGAAGGTATTTGCATTTGTAATGGCCGCATGTATGGCAGCTACTATGTTTGTGGGCTGCGCCCCCAAGAAGGGGAATGAGGAAGCCTCCACCGTCATCAAGGTCGGCACCAGCGGTCCTCTCACCGGCGGCAACGCTATGTACGGCAACGCCGTTGCCAATGGCCTGAAGCTGGCTTTTGAGGAAATCAATGCCAAGGGCGGCCTGAAGTTCGAGGTCAATGCCCAGGACGACGAAGGCGACACCGAGAAGGCTGTCAACGCATACAAGAACCTGAAGGACTGGGGTATGCAGATCATGGCTGGTCCCACCACCTCCGGCGCTGCCGCTGCTACCGCCGCTGAGTGTGCCGCTGACCGGGTGTTTATGATGACCCCCTCCGCTTCCGATGTGTCCGTCATTGCCGCCGGTGACAACGTCTTCCAGATTTGCTTCACCGACCCCAACCAGGGCGTAGGCTCTGCCCAGTACATTGCCGAGCACAATCTGGGTACTGCCATCGGTGTTATCTATGATTCCTCCAACCCCTACTCCGCCGGTATCTATGAAAAGTTCCAGGAGAAGGCCGAGGAGTTGGGCCTGAATGTGGTGGCTGTGGAAGCCTTCACCGAGGACAACAAGGCAGACCTCACCACCCAGGTGACCAAGTGCCAGTCCGCCGGCTGCGATCTGGTGTTCCTGCCCATCTACGCTGCGGAAGCTACCCAGGTTCTTACCTACGCTGACAAGATTGGCTATACCCCCAAGTTCTTCGGCTGCGACGGCCTGGACGGCATCCTGGCTGTGGAAGGCTTTGACCCGGCTCTGGCCGAGGGCGTCATGCTCCTGACCCCCTTTGATGCCACCGCAACCGACGAAAAGACCCAGAACTTCGTGAAGAACTACACCGATAAGTTCGGCATTGCCCCCAACCAGTTCGCTGCGGATGCTTACGACGTGGCCTATGTCATTGCCGCCGCCTGCGAAGCCGGTAAGGTCACCCCGGAGATGAGCGCCGAGGAAGTGTGCACCATTCTGATGGAGCAGGTCCTGTCCATGAGCTTTGACGGCATCACCGGCGAGGGAATGCAGTGGAGCGAAGACGGTGCCGTTTCCAAGGAGCCCAAGGCTGTGAAGATTGAAAACGGTGTTTATGTTGGTATCGAATAATACATAGACTTGAATGGAAGCCGGGCGGGGATTCCCCCCGCCTGGCTTTTAACCTTTCACCGGTCTATGAGAGAGCCCACCGGGGCTTTGTCATAGGCTGTTGAAGAAAGTGAGGAAGAAACATGGATTTTTTACAGTATACCATCAACGGTATCAGCATCGGCGCCGTATACGCCATCATCGCCCTGGGCTATACCATGGTTTACGGCATTGCCAAGATGCTGAATTTTGCCCACGGTGATATTATCATGGTAGGTGCCTACATCTCCTTCTCTGTAACCACTTACCTGAATGTGTCCCCCTACCTGAGTATTCTGGTGGCTATGGTGGGCTGCGTGGTGCTGGGTGTGCTGATTGAGGCACTGGCCTACCGTCCCTTGCGGGGCGCTCCCAGCCTGGCGGTGCTCATTACCGCCATTGGCGCCAGCTACTTCCTGCAAAATGCCGCCCAGCTGATCTGGGGCAGCGACCCGAAGAACTTTACCAGTATTGTGAAGTTCTCTCCCATCAAGCTGTTTGACGGCCAGGTGACCATCACCGGTGAGGTGCTGGTAACGGTTGTTACCTGCCTTGTGATTATGATTGCCCTGGTGCTGTTCACGGAGAAAACCAAAATCGGCAAGTCCATGCGGGCGGTTTCCGAGGACCGGGATGCGGCCCAGCTCATGGGCATCCATGTGAACCGGACCATTTCCGTAACCTTTGCCATCGGCTCTGCTCTGGCAGCCATTGCAGGGATTCTGCTGTGCTCCACCGTGCCCACCCTCCAGCCCACCACCGGCTCCATGCCCGGCATCCGGGCCTTTACGGCGGCGGTGTTCGGCGGCATCGGCTCCATTCCGGGGGCTATGCTGGGCGGTCTGGTGCTGGGACTGGTAGAGACCTTTACCAAGGGCTATATTTCCACCCAGTTTTCCGATGCAGTGGTGTTCCTGGTGCTGATTGTGGTGCTGCTGGTAAAGCCTGCAGGCCTGTTGGGCAAGAACATCCAGGAGAAAGTGTAAGGTGATGGGTATGCGGTTACAAAATATCTGGCAGAAAAACAAAACCAACCTGCTTACATACGGAACGGTGATTGTGGCTTTCATCGTATTGCAGCTTCTGGCCAGCCAGGATATGCTGTCCAACTCCACAAGAGGGTATCTGGTTCCCATCTGTGCCTACATTGTGATGGCGGTGTCTTTGAATCTGGTGGTGGGCGTTTCCGGTGAGCTGAGTCTGGGCCATGCGGGCTTTATGGGTGTGGGCGCCTTTGTAGGCGTAGTCATTTCCGGAAGCCTCAGAGGCGTGGTGGAAAGCGACGCTTTGCGCCTGGTGCTGTCCATGGTGGGCGGCGGCCTGATGGCAGGTGTGGCCGGTGTGATTATCGGCGTACCTGTGCTTCGCCTCCGGGGCGACTACCTGGCAATCGTCACCCTGGCCTTCGGTGAAATCCTCAAGAACATCATCGGCAACATCTATATCGGCAAAGACGCAACCGGTCTCCACTTTGCCATGAGCGCCGGCGGCGTATCCCTGGATGAGGGGGGCACCATGCTCCTGAAAGGCCCCATGGGTGCTACCGGTATCGAAAAGATCTCCTCCTTTACTGCCGGATTTCTGCTGATTCTCTTTACCCTTTTTGTGGTGCTGAATCTCATCAACTCCAAGGAAGGCCGGGCCATCAAGGCCATCCGGGACAACCGGATTGCGGCAGAGTGCGTGGGCATCCACGTGACCGCCTTCAAGCTGAAAGCCTTTGTGGTGGCCTCTGTCCTGGCGGGTATGGCAGGCGCTCTGTTTGCCCAGAACTACTCTGCCATTACGGCGGATAAATTTGACTTTACCAACTCCATCAACATCCTGGTGTTTGTGGTGCTGGGCGGCATGGGCAACATCCTGGGCTCTGTGATTTCCGCTACGGTGCTGTACCTGCTGCCGGAGCTGCTCCGGGGCTTGCAGGACTTCCGCATGATTTTGTATGCGGTGGTGCTGATTGTGGTAATGCTGTGCACCTGGTCTCCCCAGGTGAAGGGAAAGATGCAGGTTGCCCGGATGTGGCTGGGCAAGCAGAAAGACAAAATTTTCAGAAAGGGGGCGGCCGACCATGCGTGAGGAATATTCCAGAAAAATGGTGGAGGTCACCACCACAAACCTTTTGCGGGAACAGGATACGGATAAGCAGCCGGTGCTGGATGTGCGGAATCTGGGCATCGACTTCGGCGGCCTGACGGCAGTGGACGGCTTCACCATGTCCATCGGCCCCACGGAGATTTCCGGCCTCATCGGCCCCAACGGCGCCGGTAAGACCACCATTTTTAACCTTCTGACCAGCGTATACCAGCCCACCCGGGGCTCCATTCTTCTCAACGGTGTGGATACCAAGGGCATGACCACCGCCAAGGTCAACCGGCTGGGCATCGCCAGAACCTTCCAGAATATCCGGCTGTTCTCCGAGATGACAGCCCTGGACAATGTGAAGGTGGGTATGCACAACTCCATCAAATGTTCCTTCCTGTCCTCTCTTCTCCGGCTTCCTCCTTACTATAAGGCGGAGCGGGGGGCCAACGAGCGGGCTATGGAGCTACTGGACTTTATGGGTCTTACGGATGTGGCCAACGTGAAGGCAGGAGCCCTGCCCTACGGTGTCCAGCGGCGGCTGGAAATCGTCCGGGCCCTGGCCACCAACCCCTCCATTGTGCTGCTGGATGAGCCGGCGGCAGGTATGAACCCCAGCGAAACGGCGGAGCTGATGCACCAGATCCGCAGAATCCGGGACACTTTCCAGATTGCCATTTTCCTCATCGAGCATGACATGAACCTGGTGATGAATGTGTGCGAGGCCATTATGGTGGTCAACTACGGCCGGGTCATTGCCAAGGGTACGCCGGATCAGATCAAGCAGGATCCTGCGGTGATTGAGGCTTACCTGGGACGAAAGGATGGTTAAGTTATGCTGAAAATTCAGGATATTCATGTGTATTACGGAGCCATCCACGCAGTCAAAGGGGTGAGCTTTCAGGTGAATCAGGGGGAGATTGTGGCCCTGATTGGAGCCAACGGTGCCGGAAAGAGCACAATCCTTAAAACCATTTCCGGCCTGATGCACCCCCGCAGCGGCTCCATCACCTTCATGGACCAGGACATTACCCATACCGATGCCTATAAGCTGGTACGCCACGGCCTGGCCCATGTGCCGGAGGGACGGCGGATTTTCCTGCAAATGAGCGTCCAGGAGAATCTGGAAATGGGTGCCTTTACCCAGAAAGAGGTCTCCAAAGAGGAGCTGGAGCGGGTCTACACCCTGTTTCCCCGGCTGAAGGAACGGCGTAAGCAGGTGGCAGGTACCCTTTCCGGCGGCGAGCAGCAGATGCTGGCCATGAGCCGGGCCCTTATGAGTAAGCCGAGGCTTATGATGCTGGATGAGCCCTCCATGGGCCTTGCCCCCATTCTGGTGGACCAGATTTTTGACATTATCCGGGAGCTCCACAAGGCCGGCACCACCATTTTGCTGGTGGAGCAGAACGCCAGCAAAGCCCTGGAAATTGCGGACCGGGCCTATGTGCTGGAAACCGGCACCCTGACCCTCTCCGGTACCGGTGCAGAGCTTTCCAGCAGCGACGAAGTACGAAAAGCCTACCTGGGCGGTTAAAAATGAACACCTCCTGCATAGAATCTGGCAGGAGGTGTTTTTTTATGTGCCGCTATCACCAGCTTTGGGGAAGTGCGCTGATTGCCTTTGGGGGAGGAATCCTGTTGGGAGCCTGGCTGGAAGGTGGTTTTCTGTGCACGTGTCTTGGCATCGGCCTGATGCTTTTGGGATTTTATCTTTTCCGGCCCGGCTGTCGGTCATAACCTTGTCCCAGGTTGAATAGGCTGTAACAGCAATGGGGGAGAAGGAGTGATTTCCAATGGAATTACAATTTGACAAGCAGCCCATTTCCTGCCTGAATCAGGTGAAATGGGAGCAGAAAAATCAGGAGCTTACCCAGGAGATCCGCTTGACGGAGGATTTGCCGGATGTGGGCAGCGTCCTGGGTGCCTGGGGACAGACCATTGTCCGGGGCAAGCAGTGGCGGAAGGGAAATATGGAGGTAACCGGCGGGGTCATGGTGTTTGTGCTCTATGCCCCGGAGGACGGTTCCACCCCCCGGGGGGTCCAGACCTGGTTGCCTTTCACCGTCAACTGGGAGCTTCCCGAGACCAAACATGACGGCACCATCTGCGTGTGCTGCCAGCTCACCGGAGTGGACGCCCGTTCCGCCTCTGCCCGGAAGCTCATTGTCCGGGCGGGGCTGGGAATCCAGGGAGAGGCTCTGGTGCCGGAGGAGCGGGAGCTGACCACCCTGGGAGAAATCCCGGAGGATGTGCAGGTGCTGCGAAGAAAATATCCCGTGCGTTTGCCCACAGAGGCGGGAGAAAAGGCCTTTACTCTGGAGGATACCATGAATCCCCCCACTGCCGGGGGCGGGATTTCCCGGATTCTCCGGTATGGCCTGGTGCCGGAAATTCTGGACGAGAAGGTCATGGAGGACAAGGTGGTGTTCCGGGGCATTGCCCAGGTTCATGTGCTGTACCTGGGAACAGACGACTGCCTCTACCCCTGGGACTTTGAGATTCCCTTCTCCCAGTATACCCAGCTGGACCAGGAGCACGCCCTGGAGGCCCAGGCCCGGATTGTCCCGGCCATCACCAGCCTGGAGCTGGAGCCGGAGGAGGATGGGCAGGTGCAGCTGAAAGCCGGGCTTGCCTGCCAATATGTGATTTTTGACTCCCGGCTTCTGGAAGTGGCAGAGGACGGCTACAGCAACACCCGGAAGGTAAGCCCCTGCCGGGAACCTCTGGAACTGCCGGTGCTGCTGGACTGGGATACCCAGCCGGTGGCGGTGGAGGAGAGCCTCACCGCCCAGGGAACCCGGATGGCAGACGGGGAAGTGTACTGGGAGCAGCCCCAGATTCTCTGCCAGGAGCAGGAGATTTCCCTGTGCCTGCGGGGAACGGTGCAAATGCTGTACTATGACCTGGAGGGGAACCTCCAATGCCAGAGCCAGCCCTGGGAGTGGTGCCGGAAGCTGGAAGTCCACCCCAATGCCCAGCTCCAGGCCCAGGTTCTTCCGGTGGGGAAGGTGTCCGGGAGCATTTCCGGTGCCGGCGGAACCCTCCGGGGAGAGCTGAGCCTCACCGCCACCACCCGGAACAGCCGGGGCATGAGCCAGGTGACCGGGCTGGAGCTGGGAGACCCTGTCCGGCCTGACCCCAACCGTCCCAGCCTGATTATCAGGAAGCCGGGGGAGGAGGACCTGTGGTCCCTGGCCAAAAGCTGCGGCTCCACCATGGACGCCATTGCCCAGGCCAACGGCCTGGAAGGGGAGCCGGACCCGGATGCGCTGCTGCTGATTCCGGTGATGTAAAAAGGTGCCGCTGCGTGGGAGATACGCAGCGGCATTTTTGGCGGATGTCGCATTGGGAGAAATTATCCGCCGCTTATACCTTATGATAGAGGAGGGGGGATATGCAAGGGGAAGCTGTCGAGCGCCCGGGGATTTTTTCCTTGCATATTCTTTTGAACGTGCTATACTATATAGTGCAAACGGTCAAAAGGGCGATTTTATATAGCCCCTTTCCCGGAAGTCCGGGGCTTTTTGACGGTTGTATTGAATTTACAGAAGGTGTTTGATTATGACGAAAATTGATATTTACAGTGGTTTCCTGGGCGCAGGCAAAACCACCCTCATTAAAAAGCTGCTGCAGGAGGCATACCAGGGTCAGAAGCTGGTGCTGATTGAAAACGAGTTCGGCGAGATCGGCATTGACGGCGGCTTTTTACAGGACGCAGGCATCAACATCCGGGAGATGAACTCCGGCTGCATCTGCTGCAGCCTGGTAGGCGACTTCGGCAAGGCCCTGACCCAGGTGATTGCCGACTATCATCCCGACCGGATTGTGATTGAGCCCTCCGGCGTGGGCAAGCTCTCCGACGTCATCGGTGCGGTGAACAAAGTGACCGGCGGGGATGTGACCCTGGGCTACACCGTGGCGGTGGTGGACGCTGGCAAGGTGAAGTCCTACAGCAAGAACTTCGGCGAGTTCTATAACAACCAGGTGCAGACCGCTTCCACCATCATCCTGTCCCGGACGGACGCCATCCCCCAGGACAAGCTGGACAAGGCGGTGGAGTTGCTGCGGGAGCTGAACCCCCAGGCTACCATCGTCACCACCCCCTGGAACGCCCTTACCGGTGCCCAGCTGGTGGAGGCCATGGAGGGCAAGGCATCCCTGGCGGCAGAGCTGGCCCAGATGGAGCAGGAGCACCACCATCACCACGACCATGATCACGAGGAAGGCTGCGGCTGCGGCCATCACCACGACCATGATCACGAGGAAGGCTGCGGCTGCGGCCACCACCACGACCATGACCACGAGGAGGGTTGCGGCTGCGGACATCACCACCACGACCATGACCACGAGGAAGGCTGTGGCTGCGAACATCACCACCACCATGACCACGAGGAAGGCTGCGGCTGCGGACACCATCACCACCATGACCACGAGGAAGGGTGCAGCTGTGGGCATCACCATGACCACCACGCCGACGAGGTGTTCACCTCCTGGGGCGTGGAAACTGCCCGGAAGTTTACCAAAGAGCAGATTACGAAGGCTCTGGAAGCCCTGGACAGCGGCAAATACGGCACGGTGCTCCGGGCCAAGGGCATTGTGGAAGCCCAGGACGGCACCTGGATTCACTTTGACCATGTGCCCCAGGAGGCAGATGTGCGTACCGGCAGCGCCGCCATCACCGGCAAAGTGTGTGTCATCGGTGCCCAGCTGAATGAGGCAGAAATTGCCGCATTGTTTGGAGTGTAAGCTATGACCCAGATTCCTGTCTATACCTTCACCGGCTTCCTGGACTCCGGAAAGACCAAATTCATCCAGGAGACCCTGGAAGACCCCCGGTTCAACGGGGGCGAGCGGACGCTGCTCCTGGTGTTTGAGGAAGGGGAGGAGGAGTATGACTTCTCCACCTATCCCCATAAGAATGTGTACCTGGAGGTGCTGGACCAGCAGACCGTGGACCCCAAGACCCTGCAAGCCCTGGCGAAGAAGTACAAGGCTCAGCGGATTGTGGCGGAGCTGAACGGTATGCAGCTGGTGGGGGACCTTTACAGCCGATTCCCGGAGGAATGGGTGGTTGCCCAGGAAGTGATGTTTGCCGACTCCACCACCATTATGACCTACAATGCCAATATGCGCAATCTGGTGATGGACAAGCTGGTAGGTGCCCAGATGGTGGTGTTCAACCGGGTAACCCCCGGGGCGGATACTTTGCCCTTGCACAAGCTGGCAAGAGCCGCCAATCGGCGGATTGACATTTTGTATGACTACACCGACGGCACCACCGCCTTTGACGAGCTGCAAGACCCCCTGCCCTTTGACATCAACGCCCCTGTCATTGAAATCAAGGACGAGGACTATGCTTTGTGGTACCGGGATGTGACGGAGGAGCCTAAGAAGTATGCAGGCAAAACCGTCCGGTTCAAAGGCCAGGTGGCCATGCTTCGCCGGGACCGGAATACCATGTTTGCCCCCGGCCGGTTCGTCATGACCTGCTGCGAGGCAGATATTGAGTTCTTCGGGGTTCCCTGTCGGTACCCCAACTCCAAAGAGCTGAAGCCCCGCTCCTGGGTGATGGTGGAGGCCACCGTTGCTGCGGAGAAACACGCCGTGTACCAGAACGAGCTGGGCCCGGTGCTCACCGCCATCCGGGTGGAGCCGGCAGAACCGGCAGATCCGGAAGTAGCGACTTTTTGAATTTTGGGAGGTGCGGTTTTTGCCGTGCCTCCTTCCTAAAATGTGGAAAGGCAGGTGGAAGCTGTGTATCAGCCCCTTGCAGATTTGCTTCGTCCGACCACTTTGGACGAGGTGTATGGGCAGGAGCATATTCTGGGGAAGCAGGGCGTCTTGCGCCGGCTCATTGACTCCGGAAACATCCCCAATATGATTTTCTATGGCCCCAGCGGCACGGGAAAGACCACCGTTGCCAACATTATCGCCAAGCAGACCAACCGCACCTTGTACCAGCTCAATGCCACCACCGCCTCCACCGGAGACATTAAAAACATTGTGGCCCAGCTGGATACCTTCATGGCCCCCAACGGAGTGCTTTTGTATCTGGACGAGATTCAGTCCTTTAACAAAAAGCAGCAGCAAACCCTGCTGGAATACATCGAAAACGGAAAGATTACCCTCATTGCCTCCACCACGGAGAATCCCTATTTCTATGTGTTCAATGCTATCCTCAGCCGTTCCACCGTGTTTGAGTTCAAGCAGATTTCCCGGGAGGCGGCGCTGCAAGCCATCCGCCGGGCGGTGGCCTTTTTGGAGAAGCGGACAGCCCTCACCGCCCAGCCGGAGGAAGGGGCGCTGGAATACATCGCCGGAGCCTGCGGCGGGGATTTGCGGAAGGCCATGAATGCGGTAGAGGTGCTGTTCTCCGTGGGGATTCCCCAGGGGGACAAGCTCCCCATAACCCTCTCCGATGCCCAGGCGGTGACCCAGAAAAGCGCCATGCGGGCAGACCGGGACGGGGACAACTTTTACGATTTGCTCTCCGCTCTGCAAAAGTCCATCCGGGGCTCCGACCCGGATGCGGCGGTTCATTACCTGGGACGGCTTCTGGAGGCGGGGCAGATGCAGTCTGCCTGCCGGCGGCTCATGGTGATTGCGGCGGAGGATGTGGGACTGGCATACCCCATGGTGATTCCCATTGTGAAGTCCTGCGTGGATATGGCTCTCATGCTGGGAATGCCGGAGGCCCGGATTCCCCTGGGGGATGCGGCGGTGCTCATGGCCACCTCTCCCAAGTCCAACTCCGGTCACATCGCTCTGGATGAGGCCATGGCGGACATCCGCAAGGGCCGGGGCGGAGATTTCCCCCGGCATTTGCAGAATGTCCACGCCGATACCTATACCATGGAGCGGGAGCAGGGCTACCTGTATCCTCACGACTTCCCCAACCATTGGGTCAAGCAGCAGTACCTGCCGGACGATCTGGTGGGGACGGTGTACTACCATTACGGCAGCAACAAGCTGGAGCAGGCCGCCAAACAGTACTGGCAGGCCATTAAGGGGGAATGACCATGGATGTGCAGGTAGGGGATACCCTGGTGATGAAGAAGCCCCACCCCTGTGGGGAGAAAAAGTGGCTGGTGCTGCGCACCGGGGCGGATTTCCGCCTCCGCTGCCTGGGGTGCGGCCACGAGGTGATGATTGACCGCTTCAAGGCGGAGAAAAATATCCGGCAAATTCTGCGCCCGGAGAAATAATCGACAGCAATGTCCGGCAGCCGATGGATTCGGCTGCCGGATTTTTTACAACCGGGAAGGCGTTGGGAGAAACCCCTCTGCCTCTGGGAATTCCTGGTGCCCCAGAGCCCCTTTTCTTTGACTGGATTTGAAAGGGACAGGGTGTATACTGTGGGCATGGAAGGGGGGACAGGAGTTGACGGTGTATCTGGATGTGGTTCTGCTTTTGAATTTTTTGGTGGATTTTCTCCTGCTTTTGGGGACAAACCGACTGATGGGCCACCCTTTGGAGCCGGGAAAGTGCGCCTTGGGGGCGCTCCTGGGAAGCGTGTACGCAGGAGCCTGTATGTTTCCCCGGCTTCGGTTTCTGGGGAGTTGGCTGTGGCGGCTGGTAAGCCTTTGGGCCATGGGGTGTATTGCCTACGGCCTGAACCAGAGCGCCCTTCGCAGAAGCCTGGTGTTCGCTTTCCTGAGCTTTGCTCTGGGGGGACTGATGCTGTGCCTGGGAGGCGGCGGCTTCTTTACGGTGGGAGCGGCAGCGGCAGGGCTGTGCCTTTTGTGCATGGTGTGCTTCGGAGGCAAGCTGGGAAGCCAAACCCTTGTGCCGGTGGAACTGACCTATGGGGACAGAATGCTGCACCTCACGGCCCTGCTGGACACGGGAAACACCCTGAAAGACCCCCTCACCGGAAGACCTGTGCTGGTGGTGAACGCCCAGGCGGCGGAAAAACTCACAGGCCTTACCCGGGAGCAGCTGCGGCGGCCGGTGGAATCCATGGGGACGATTCCCGGACTCCGGCTGATTCCCTATGAGGCGGTGGGACAATCCGGGGGGATGCTCCTGGGACTGCGGCTGGGGCAGGTGCGGATTGGGAAGTGGACAGGAAGCGGATTGGTGGCATTCGCCCCGGAGGGACTCAGCGGCCGGGACGGATACCAGGCGTTGACAGGAGGTATGGTATGATGAGATGGCTTGTGTGGTTGCTGCGGAAAATGGGACTTCTTTCTTCCGGCAGGGTGTATTATATCGGTGGCGCCGATGTGTTGCCCCCACCCCTGAAAGGGGAGCAGGAGCAAAAAGCTCTGGAAGCCCTGGAGGCCGGGGAGGAGAGCGCCAAGCAGCTGCTCATTGAGCGGAATCTGCGGCTGGTGGTATTCATTGCCCGGCGGTTTGAAAATACCGGGGTGAACCTGGAGGACTTGATTTCCATTGGCACTATTGGTCTTATCAAGGCCATCAGCACCTACCGCCGGGACAAGAATATCAAGCTGGCCACCTATGCCTCCCGGTGCATCGAAAACGAGATTCTCATGCACATCCGGAAAATCGCCAACCAAAAGACGGAGGTCTCCCTGGATGAGCCCATCAACATGGACTATGACGGCAACGAACTGCTCCTTTCGGACATCCTGGGAACGGACGAGGACATGATTCTGCGGCCTTTGGAGGATGATGTGGATTTGCGGCTGCTGCGCCAGGCGGTGCAGGAGCTTCCGGAGCGGGAGCGGCAGATTGTGGGGATGCGCTTCGGCCTGTGGGGCCAGCAGGAGCTGACCCAGAAGGAGGTGGCCCAGAAAATGGGTATCTCCCAGTCCTATATCTCCCGGCTGGAAAAGCGGATTATGCTCCGTCTGCGGAAAGAGCTGATGAAACAGACCAGCTGCGTATGAAAGTTTCCCATTTCCCCCTTGCAAAATGAAAAAACCTGTGATACAATCGATAAAAATAGTATCGATATAGAAAGTACGAAAGGTGTTTTACCATGGAGCGAAAAGAAGTTTCCAAGTCCGTTCTCAAACGGCTTCCCAGCTATCTGGCGTACCTCAAGACCATCCCGGAGGATGCCTCTCCCTATATTTCTGCCACCGCCATGGCCAACGCCCTGGGGATGGGCGAGGTGCAGGTCCGGAAGGATCTGGCCCTGGTGTCCGACGGCGGCCGTCCCAAAATCGGGTATCTCCGGGAGGGGCTCATGGAGGATATCAGCCAGTTTCTGGGCTATGACAATACAACAGATGCCATTTTGGTGGGTGCCGGCAAGCTGGGGCAGGCTCTGCTGGGTTACAGTGGCTTTGAGGCCTACGGCCTGAACATCCTGGCAGCCTTTGATACAAGCCCCAAGGCGGAGAAAACGGTGGACGGCAAGCCCATCATCCCCATGGAGCGGATGGAGAGCTTCTGCCGCACCAACAAGGTGCTCATGGGCATCATCACCGTGCCGTCGGAACACGCCCAGGAGGTTTGCGACCGGATGATTGCCTGCGGAATCAAGGCCATCTGGAACTTTGCCCCGGTGCACCTGGATGTGCCCGGGAACATCCTGGTGCAGAACGAGAACATGGCGACCTCTCTTGCAGTGCTGTCCATGCACCTGCAAGCCCAAATTAAGGAAAAGAAGTAAGGGAAGCCCTGCACCAATCGTCTGCGGCTGGGTAGCGGATCTTTTTCGCCATCCATGCAGAATGAAAAACAGGAAATACACAAAGTATTCCGCTGTTTTCCATTCTTTTGTCTGACGAAAAATCTCTCGCTACCGGCTCTTGCCGATTGGTGCAGGACTTCCCGAATATTTAGACCGAAGCGGCGAAATGCTGCTTCGGTCTTGCATTTAGTCCATATAGGTGACCAGTTCTTCCAAGGACTTTCTTTTCTTCACCCGGGGTGCATCCTTTTCTCCGGGATAGCCCAGGGCGATCACCAGCCGCACCGCATCGGGCAAATTGCAGATGTTGCGGATTTTGCCGTCGTCCAGCCAGCCCAAAATACAGGAGCCTATCCCCTGGGCGGTGGCTTCTGCGGTGAGATAGGCGGCGGCAATCCCGATGTCCATGGAGCGGTAGTCGTTCTTTTTCAGCTTGGCTCCCAGGGCGGCGGACTTGGAGTAGGCATCCTGGGAAATGACAATCAGCACCGGCACATCCTTGGCAAAGCCGTTGATTCCCATGCCGGTGACGGCACCGGCTACCTTCCGGGCGGTTTCCCCCCGGCAGACGGTGAGGTGGTAGGGCTGAGAGTTGCAGGCGGAGGGTGCCAGCCGCACCGCTTCCAGCACCGCCTGGAGCTTTTCCTCTTCCACAGGACGGTCCGGGTTATAGCTGCGGCAGGACTGCCGAATTTTAGCGATTTCTAAAAAGTTCATAAGTGCCTCCCATGGCCAACACGAATAGATCAAGAATAAAGATTTGACCCTTGACTGATGTGCCTTCCGCAACCTCCAGCCAAGGGTCAAATCTGTTCACTCTTGATATCTAACATCCGTGTGTAACCTCGCTTTCTACAGATTTCCTACGCCACATTTCCTTGCTGAATCCCATTTCCTCCACACAAATCATCTAAAATTTTCATACAGTATGCTCATAAGTGAGCGGCCGATATGTGGGAAACTATCCAAACCGGAAATACGGTTTCGGTTTTCCTGCAGCGACCTTGCTGCAAGTAGAGGAGCTTTACCTCTGCATCGGTATCACCCTTTCTGACTATAATGTACCACAGGGGCAGGAGAATTGCAATAGGGAATACTGTAAGAAAAAGATACCATAAACTTGTATAAAACATAGAAATACAGAAGAATCAGAAACATATCTTGACTTTTCTGCGAATAATCTGCTACAATGACAGTGATGCGGCCCGGTGCGTAAGCACCGGGCCTTTTCCTTTAATTCAACACCATGGAGGCGGCGCCGTAGATACCGGCGTCATTGCCCAGGCTTGCCAGGGTAAACTGGGTGTCGGCACAGCCGAAGAACACATTCTCCCGGAAATACTTCTGCACCACATCCAGAATAATCTGACCGGCCTTGGACACGCCGCCGCCGATGACGAAAATCTCCGGATTGATGATGGCAGCAATGTTGGCAAGAGCAGTGCCCAGAATCTGACCAAACTGGTCTACCACCTGCAAAGCCAGGGCGTCCTGGGCCTTGGCACAGTCAAAAACGTCCTTGGCGGTGAGGTTTTCACACTGACGCATGGCACTGGTCTCGTCGGAACGGCACAAAAGCTCCTTGGCCAGCCGGACAATGCCGGTGGCAGAGGCATACTGCTCCAGGCAGCCGTACTTGCCGCAGCCGCAGGGGATGGTCTCGTTGTCCTTTACCTTCATGTGCCCGATTTCACCGGCTGCGCCGGAGAAGCCGGTGACAATCCGGTTGTCAATCACCACACCGCCGCCCACACCGGTGCCCAGGGTGAGCATCAGGGCGCTGGAACGGCCTACGGCGCTGCCCATCCACTGCTCTCCCAACGTTGCCACATTCACATCGTTTCCGGCCTTTACCGGAAGTCCGGTGAGCTGGTTCAGCACTTGGGCCACGGGATATTTGGACCAGCCCAGATTGGCAGCACCTACTGCAATTCCGTCCCCGGTGACGGGGCTGGGAACGCCTACGCCGATGCCCAGCACATCCTGGGTGGGGATGCCCATTTCCGCAATCTTCCCCAGAACGGCCTTGGCCACATCCTCCAGAATGTGGCTGCCCTTGTCCCGGGTGTCGGTTTTGATTTCCCACTTGGTAAGCAGTTCTCCGGTGGTTTCAAACACACCCAGCTTGCAGGCGGTGCCGCCCACATCCACGCCAATGACATATTTCTTCATAAAGATACCTCTTTTCCCTTATTTTTCCAAAGAATGTATGTACTGCTGCAAATCCACAACGGTGCCGGTTTCCCGGGCCTGTTCCGCTGCAAACACAATCAGGTGGTTGTCCACGGAGACGGCAACATCCGAGACAGAGCACCCCGGGCCCCCGCCGGTGAGGTACTGATAAAGGGATTCGATAATCCCCTCGTCTCCGCCGCCGTGACCACCGGAGATGCCGTCTTTCCCGGTGATGGGAATTTCCTGGGTGGTGCGGCTTTCAAAATCATACAGGCGGATGGGTTCTCCCGTGCCATCCAACGCCGCCCGCAGCTCTCCCTTGGTGCCCATAATGTGGATGAACCGTCCGCCCCGATTGAAGGCGCACATGGTAAAGGTGACGGTCACCCCATCTTCAAACAGCAGATTCACCGTCTGGTGGTCCACCACATCGTTGTCGCACCGGAATACGCATTTTCCGTATTGGGTGGTGCGCAGGGCTTGCGCAATCATTTCATCGGTGGGGTCTGCCTGCCGGGCGCAGGTGGTGCGGAACCAGTCGTTTTTCTTGTCCTCCAGGTACAGCTTCACAGCGTTGTAGGGGCACGTATCTCCCTGAGGGCAGCCGTCCATGCAACGTTCAGGTGCACCTTCCGGGGCGTTTTCCTGGCGGAAATACTGTAAGGAGCCAAAGGACTGAACCTTCCGGCACTTTTTTCCAATGAGCCATTGGAGAATGTCCAGGTCGTGACAGGATTTTTGCAGGAGCATACAGGAGGAGCGGCCTGCATTTCCCCAGTTGCCCCGGACGAAGCTGTGGCTCTGGTGCACATTGCCCACACATTCCTCGTGGTTGATAGAGACAATCTGCCCCAGCCGCCCTTCCGCAATCAGGGCTTTCAACGTGGTAAAGAAGGGGGTGTAGCGCAGCACGTGGCACACCACCACCTTCACACCCATTTTTTCTGCGTGGCGGGCGATTTTCAGGCAGGACTGGGGGTCCGGTGCCACAGGCTTTTCCAAAAGAATCTGATAGCCCAAAGAAATGGCAGCCATTGCCGGCTCCAGGTGCTGCTGGTCCATGGTGCAAATGAGGGCCACATCGGCGCATTTGCCCAGGGCCAGCAAATCCTTCCAGTGGGAAAAGCACATTTCTTCCGGGATGTTGTGCCGCAGACGAATCTGCTCCCGGCGGCTTTCAATGGGCTCAGCCACTCCCACTACCTGAAACTGCTGGGGCATCTGGGCCATGATATTGGTATAGGTTTCTCCCCGGTTTCCTGCGCCGATGAGAATCACGGAAAGTTTTTTGCTCATGACGGTTTCCTTTCTTTCTCTTGTAACCTTATTATACATATTTCCCCGTACAAATCAATAGAGGGGGAAAGTCCTGGCGCTTTTTTCTTGCATCCTGCCGCCGGGAGTGGTAGGATAAAGAAAAGGAGGAATGAAAATGAAAATCCATGTAGGAGCGGGTGGCATCCGCCATTGGTACGTTTATGCCGGAATTGGCCTGGCAGCCCTTGTGGGACTGGCCCTTTTGCTGCTGCTGGGGCTTCTCATATACTTGACGGTGACGGAGTACAAGCCCCAGGCGGAGGAACCGGCCTGGCAGTTGGAACAGGGAAATCCCACCGCCTACCAAGGGGAGGCTTTGAAGGTGCTCTCCTGGAATACAGGCTATGCCGGCCTGGGTGCGGAGGCGGATTTCATCCTGGACGGAGGTACCCAGGGCACCCCGGAAAGTGAATCCCTGGTAAGCAAAAACGAGGAAGGCATTGCCAAAGTGCTGGAGAACGTGCAGGCGGATATCTACCTTTTGCAGGAGGTGGACCAGGATTCCGGGCGTACCTACCACCACAACCAGTGGGAGCGCTACGGCCAGACTTTGGGGGACTACCAGTCCTGCTTCGCCCTGAATTATAAATGCGGATTCGTCCCCTTCCCGGTGACGGACCCCATCGGGGCAGTCAGCTCCGGCCTTGCCACGTACAGCCGCTACACCCTGTCAGATTCGGTGCGCCAGAGCCTGCCGGTGCCCTTCTCCTGGCCGGTACGGGCAGCCAACCTGAAGCGGTGCCTGCTGGTCTCCCGGATTCCTGTGGAGGGAACGGACAAGGAACTGGTGATTGTAAACCTCCACCTGGAAGCCTATGACGATGGAGAAGGCAAGGCTGCCCAGACCCAGCAGCTGACAAACCTTCTGATAGAGGAATATGAAAAGGGGAACTTCATGATTGCCGGCGGGGACTTCAACCAATTCTTTGCCGGAAGCAACCAGGAGATCAAACCCACCAGCCAGTGGGCACCGGGCTACCTGGATGCTCTGCCGGAGGGCTGGGACTATCTGTATGACGACACCACCCCCACCTGCCGCCTGCTGAATCAGCCCTATGACCCGGCCAGCGATTTGACCCAGTACTATGTGATTGACGGATTTATCGTGTCCCCCAATCTGGAGGTGCTGTCGGTGGAAACCCTGGACGAGGGCTTCACCTACAGCGACCACAATCCGGTGCTTTTGCAGGTAAAACCCAAATAAAAAAACCAGCAGAACAGAAAAACCTGTTCTGCTGGTTTTTTTACCCTTCGCCCTGGAAATGCCCCAGGTATTTTTGGAAGATTTCTATGTGTCCTTCCTCCTCCTGAATGATTCGCTCCAGCACAGCCTGAATATACCGGTCCTGAATCTGACGAATCCGCTGGCGGTAATTTGCAATGGCAGCTTTTTCTCCTCGAATATTCTCTTCCAGAAATTTGGTGACTTCCTGGGTGGGGGAGACGTAGCACCCTTCCCAGAAGCTGCATCCGCCTACGGGACAGGTACGCAGCAGGGGATTTCCCCCCAGCAGTACAATCAGCTTTCCCAGCCGCTCCATGTGGTGCATTTCGGAGATGGAAATACGTATTAAGTCCTTTGCCAGCTGCCTGTGGGTTTGCCCTGTGATGAGGTGTTGATATAAGTACTGGGTAGAAGCGGTCAGCTCACCGTCTTTTCCTGCATAGTCTGCCAGCAGGAGCCGGGCGTATTCCGGGTTTTTCCGCTCAATGCGGATGGGGGGCAGAGGGGGTTCCGGGGGACGACAGCGGTATTCCATAATGCGCCTCCTAAAAGGGATGGATACCCAGGAGTATATGCTCTCCCCGGAAAGAATAGAACTGCCCGGTATCCCCAAAGGGATACCGGGCAGATAATCAGGCAACCATGGTAAAGTCCTGGGTGGTAACAAAACCGCCGTTGAAGTAAATGGACAGCTTATAGGCTCCGGCTGCGGAGGGCAGCTGGGGTACATCCAGACAGGCGTAGTACATATCCCACATATCATTCCAAGTGGTGTTCTGGGTGTCTACGGTGAGGATTTTACCTTCTGCATCGGTCACCACATAGGTAACCGCTACCGGGTCATCGGAAAGCCCGTACACCTTTTTCAGATTCAGTACGAAGGAAGCCTTCTCACCCACTGCAAACTCCGTGGTGTAGTCGGACTTCTTCACGTTATTTTGATTCCAGTTTTCGGTAGAGGGGGTCTTGCACATCTGGATGCTCATATTCTGGGCGGTTACGGTGAAGTTGTCATAGGTGCAGGAGAAAACCTCTGCCGCCGGGGTGTTTACCTTCAGGGTTCCTCCCAGTACATTGCCGGCTTCCGTGGTGACCTGGAAGGTGTAGGCAACGTTGGGCACCAGTCCGGTGATGGAGATGGTGTTTTCTGTGGCGGTCAACTGCTGGGGCTGGTCGAACCCTTCTATCTGGTAATTGACAATCCACTTCTCCGGCTGCTGGGTGGCCTTCCAGGTAAGGGTAACGGTACCGGGAACGGAGGTGTCCGCTGCCAGATTGGACAATGTGATGGGATTGGGCTCCAAGGTAACCCGTTCGCTGACGCTCATCCCTTCGGCTACCACCTCAACGACATAGCCCTGGGCCGGGTCAATGTTTTCAAAGGTGACAGTGGGCTCGGCAACGGTCTGGGTGGCTACATAGGTGCCGTCTGCCAGATAGCAGTGAGCCGTCCAGCTGGCAACCTGGGTGTCAGCAGGAGCCTCCCAGGTGGCGGTCATCTTGCCGTCCACGCAGCTGATAATCTGAAGATTCTTGGGATAAATCAGCTTCTGAGGCACAAAGGTCAAGATGGTGGTGCCGGTAATGGTCTCGTTGTTCTGGGGAAGAATCTGGAAGGTGTACTCCTTGCCCAGGGTCAGGCCGGTAATGGTGGCGGTGTTTCCGGTGCAGGAAATGGTTTTTTCCTCCTCACCGTTGGCATAGTAGGTGATATTCCAGCTGCCGGTCTGGGCGGAGTTGCCGCCCTCTGTGGTGAAGGTGAGGATGGCGCTGCCTTCCTCCGTGCCGGTGACGGCCTGGAATTTTACCACGTTAATCAGGGTGGGAGTGGTGTAGGTCTGGGAGGCGTTGCCCTGGACCGTCCGAAAGCCTTTGGCCTGTACCTGCACGGTGTAGTAGGTGTTGGGGGTCAGATTGGAGAAAAGGGCTTTCCCGTCCTGAATTTCGGCGGTGTAGCGGTTGCCATAGTCATCGGTACAGGTGACGTAGAGGTTTGCCGGGTCGGCCTGGGTATCCACCGTGACCGTCAGGGCTGTGTGGTCACCGCTGACGGTAATACCATCCACCGTCTGCACATAATAGTACTTGTAGAAGCAGAAGCCGCCTGCTGCCAGGGCAGCAACCAGAAGCAGGGTGATGGTCCAAACCAGGATGACCTTCTTTCTGTGCTTCTTTTTCTGAAGGGTTTCTTCATCCTCCAGGGGGACTTCTTCTGCCTCATCTTCCTCCGAATCCTCTGCTTCTTCCTCCCCATCTTCGGAATCTTCCGGAGCCTCTTCCTGGGATTCCTCCTGAGAATCTGCCTGGTCGGGGGCTTCTTCCTCTGTTTCGATGGGCAGGGGAGCGGGAATGGGTACGTCGATGGCCTCCGGTGCCACCACCGGGTCCGGAACCGGATGGGCGGCGATGTCATCTACCTGAGACATCATCTCCGATACCTCAGTGGAAACCTCCTCATAGGAGATATCCTTGGCATCCTCTGCGGTGGGCATATCCTCCTGGGGAAGGGCGTCTTCCAGGAAGCTGAGATTGCCCAGCTCGTCCTGATAGTATTCCGTCCCTTCCTCGGGCTGGGATTCTGCCTTTTCCTCCGCCTGGGATTCCGGCGCTTCCTTGGTTTCTCCGGCTTCGGCCTCTCCGTCCGCCTCCACAGGCGTTTCCGTCTCCGGCTCCTGGGCGGGGGTCTCCTCCAGAGCAGCCGGCTGGGTGTCCACAGGGGCGATGATGGGGGTGTCGTTGGCACCGTTGCGCTGCATATAGGTCACGAGAGCCTGTCCCATCTGAGAGGGATTCTGCCACCGGTCCTTGGGGTCGGGGGCGCAGGCCTTGAGGATAATCTCCGCCATCTCGTAGTCCGCAAACTCCGGGGGCGGGAAAGCCTCTCCGGGAGCGGTCTGCCCCTGGAAGGGCAGCTGACCGTTGTTGTATGCCTGGTACAAAATCAGGCCCAGGGCATACACATCCATGGTCTCGTTCAGACTGGACATGGCGTCGGTAATTTCCGGAGGGGTGTAGGCACTGCGGTATGTATCCGGCAGGGAGGCGTACTTCAAAGAGGAAAGACGCACAAAGCCCAGATCACCGATTTTAAATTCGTTTTTCTCGGTGATATGCACATTCTCCGGCTTCAAATCCACATACAGGTAGCCGGCTTGCCGGCACACGCTGAGGGCGGCGCACATATCCAGACCCAGATTCACGGCCTGGAGCTGGGTCAGGGGCTCCCGGCGGAACTGACGCGCCAGAGAGCGGCGGTACTCCCCCAGCAAATACACATCGTAGCCCACCTGATCGTCCATGGGACGAATCTGCCAGTTTTCATAGGGCAGGAAGCCTTCCAGCTGGGACAGCTTGGTAAGCACCTGGGCCTCCTGCACCACGCCGTCAGCCAAATCCCCGAAATACTTTCCAGCCTGTTCCGGGGTGGAGTAGGCACCGGTAAGCAGCAACGCTTCCAGCTTGGCAGGGGACTGGGGGATGGAAATGATTTTAACAATATATCGTTTGTTGGAACGCTCGTCAATGGCAGGGCAGCACCGCACGCCGTTGTGCTCACTGATGGGCTCACCCATGGCAAAGCTGTCCAGCAGAGGGGAAATCAATTTCGGCTCTGACAAGCATATCGCCTCCTTTTTCGTATCAATACATATCATAAAATAAAATCCCCAAAAAAGCAACAGGTTTGTAGTTGTTTTATTGCGCAGTTGGTGGTATAATACCGGAAGATGAAATAAACAGGTGCTGACAGCAGCACCCGACAGGAGGTTTCCCATGAGCAAAATCATCTGTGATGTCTGCGGCACATCCTATCCCGAGACGGCTTCCCAGTGTCCCATTTGCGGAAGTGCCCGGTCCGGCGATGTCCAGGTTGTTGCCGATTCTCAGCCTGGCGGCGATGAGGCTGCGCCCCGGGGCTATCAATATGTAAAAGGCGGCCGTTTCTCCAACAAGAATGTCCACAAGCACAACAGCGGCAAGAAGCCTGAGCCCCCTGTGGAGAAGCAGGAGGCTCCCCGCACGCCCAAGCAGAAGTCCAATAAGCCCCTGATTATTGTCACAGTGGTTTTGCTTCTGTGCGTTCTGGCTACTGCGGGTTATATCGCCATCCGCTTCTTTGTGCCTGCGGATCTGCTTCCCTTTGGAGGAAGCAACACCCAGCCGGCAGCGACCACTGTGCCCTGCATGAGTCTGCAGGTATCCCAGCCGGTGGTGGAGCTGACCGAGAAGGGGGCTACTTACCAGATTGCCGTGACGGCTCAGCCCCAGAACACCACCGATACCCTTACATACCAGAGCAGCGACCCGGCTGTTGCCACGGTTGATAGCAAGGGCCTGATTACCGCAGTGGCTCCGGGACAGACGGTGATTACCGTTTTCTGCGGCGATGTCCAGACCCAGTGCGCTGTCCGCTGCACCTTCCAGGAGGAGACGGAGCCTTCTTCCGAGGCTACCGAGCCTTCCTCTGAGGCCACCGAGCCCTCCTCCGAAGCTACGGAGCCCTCTTCCGAGGCAACGGAACCCAGCTCCGAGGCCACCGAGCCCCAGGGCACCTACATGATTCGCACCCAGTTCGGCGTGAACCAGTACAACGATGTGACCATCGCTGTGGGCGACACTCTGGACTTCCAGCTGACGGATTCTTCCGGAAACAAGGTGGATGCCACCTTCACCGTGAAGGAAGGCAGCTGCTGCACCTTTACCGGCAACCGCCTGACGGCTGTCAGCAGCGGCATTGTAACCGTCTCCACCACCTACGGCGGTCAGGAATATACCTTCATCGTCCGGGTGAGCTGAATGTAAATTTCACAAAGCGGCGGCAGTCCCAAGGGGCTGCCGCCGTGTGCTTTCAGGAATTTTCCGACACATTCCGGAACCGGTGGAACAGCAGGGTAATGCACCAAAGACCTGCCACACCGATGACGGAGTAGACAATCCGGCTCGGCAGCATATCGGAGCCTCCAAAGAGCCAGGCCACCAGATCAAACTGGAAAAGACCAACAAGGCCCCAGTTGATACAGCCGATAATGGAAAGCACAAGTGCAAGAATATCCATAAATGAACCTCCTGTAAAATGAATTGCTGTAGGTATTGTTGCCGGAAGTTATAAAATTATTCAAAAAGTTTGGAATTGCAAAACCGGAAGAAATCCGTTATAATGTGGCTGAAACTATCAAAATACGGAGGCATACGCCGATGACGACACTTTATGAGGGGGCATTTGCCAAGGTCAATCTGACCCTGGATGTGCTGGACAAGCGGCCTGACGGCTACCACAATCTGAAAAGCATCATGCAAACCATCTCCATCCGGGACGATGTGGAAATCGATGTGGGCACGGGAGAGCCCTGGAAGCTGGAATGCACCATGGAGGGCATTCCCACAGACGAACGTAACCTTGCCTGGAAGGCGGCAAAGGTATTCTGCGATACCCTGGGCAAGGACCCGGATGGGCTCCACATCCGCATCACTAAGCGGATTCCCACCCAGGCAGGTCTGGGTGGCGGCAGCGCCGACGCAGCCGCCGTCCTGCGGGCCCTGAACCGGCACTATGACAGCCCTTTGTCTTTGCCGGCCCTGGCGGAACTGGGCGCAGCCGTTGGCAGCGATGTGCCTTTCTGTACCCTCTGCGGCACCGCCATGGTGGAGGGGAAGGGAGAGAAAATCCGGAAGCTGCCGGATATGCCGGACTGCTGCTTTGTGATTTGCAAGCCGGACTTCTCCGCCTCCACCCCGGAGCTGTACCGGAAGCTGGACGAGACCGCCATTGCCCGGCGGCCAGACCATCAGGCTATGGAAAACGGTCTGCTGGCAGGGGACCTGGGAAAAATCGGGGAGAACCTGTGGAACGTGTTTGACCCGGTGGTGACGGCGGAGCACCTGGAGCTGAATTATATCAAATCCATCTTCAACACCTACGGCTCCATCGGTCAGCAGATGACCGGCAGCGGCTCTGCGGTGTTCGGCATTGTGCCGGACTTTGAGTTCGCCGCAGTCATCTGCAATATGCTCAAAGAAAACTACCCCCAGGTATTTATTGCAAAACCTGTATAATTTCTGGAAAATCCGTCCATACTGGAGTTAATTCAGTATGGACGGTGTTTTTTTATGGGGAAACTTCTTAAACTTGCTCTGGTTCTGTTTGCCCTGGTGGGAATCGGGACGACCGTGACCCTCTGCCGGGACAAAGAGCTTTTGCAGGAGCACCTGGTGCGGCTGCATGTGGTGGCCAACTCCGACTCTGAGACAGACCAGGCCCAGAAGCTCCAGGTGCGGGATGCGGTGCTCTCCTACCTGGAGCCGGCCATGGAGGCCATCACCGACCCCCAGGAGGCAGTGGCATACTTACAGTCCCACCTGGGGGATTTGGAGCAGGTGGCAAATGAGGCGCTGGAAAAAGCCGGGTCTGCCCTTCAGGCGGTGGTGTCTTTGGATATGGAGGAATTCACCACCCGGGTGTACGACACCTTTACCCTCCCGGCAGGCATCTACCAATCCCTGCGGATTGAGATTGGAGAAGGGGAGGGGCATAACTGGTGGTGCGTGGTGTTCCCCTCCTTGTGCGTTCCGGCTACCAGCGACGGTTTTGAAGTCCAGGCAGTGGATGGGGGACTGTCTCCGGCGCTGGCAAACAGCCTGACCCAGGGACATTACAGCATCCGTTTCCGGCTCCTGGACTGGCTGGGACAGCTGGAAAATTTCTTCCGGGGCTGAATCTTACCCTGTTATTTGGACAGAAAATATGCTATGATACAACCATCTGAGAAAAGATGGATGTGATGGTATGCTGACATTGGTGCTGGGCACGGACTGGGTAGCCAATACCCAGCAGGTTTTGCAGATGGTGGGGGAGGATGTAGCCCGGGAGAGAACGGGAACCATCCTTTTGGTGCCGGAGCTTATCAGCCATGAGATGGAGCGCAGGCTCTGCATGGCCGCCGGAGACACCGCCAGCCGATATGCGGAGGTGCTGTCCTTTACCCGGCTGGCAAGGCGTTCGGCGGAGTACCTGGGCACCCATATTCCCCCCACCCTGGACAAAGGGGGCAGAATCGTAGCCATGGCCTCGGCGGTGCGGCAGCTTCACAGCAAGCTGAAAGCCTACGCAGCGGTGGAGACCAAGCCGGAATTCTTGCAGGGACTTCTGGACGGGGTGGATGTGTTCAAACGCTGCTGCATCACCCCGGCGGACTTGATGGCGGCCTCTGCCCAGACCCAGGGAAGCCTTGCCCAGAAGCTGGAGGAGCTGTCCCTGATTCTGGAGGCCTATAACGCCATCTGTCAGCGGGGAAAGATGGACCCCCGGGACCTTATGACCTGGGTGCTGGAAGAGCTGGAAGCCAGCGACTTTGCGGAGTCTCACCGGCTGTATGTGGACGGCTTCCCGGACTTTACCCGGCAGCACCTGGCCATTCTGGAATATTTCATCCGGCAGGATGCCCCGGTGGTGGTGAGCCTACCCTGCGACACACCGGGAAGCACCGCCATGGCCTTTGAAAAGGCAGGGGCCACCGCCAAGGAACTGCTCCGCCTGGCCCAAAAGGCGGGGGTCACTGTGCAGACGGTGATAGTACCCCGGGAGGAAACCCCCACGGCTGAAGTAAGCCGCCTGCTGTTCCAGGGCAGAATCCAGCCGGGGCAGGGAAAAGACTGCCTTACGGTGGTCTCCGCCCAGAGCATTCACGGAGAATGTGTCCTGGCGGCGGAGCGGATTCTGGAGCTGGCGGCCTCAGGCTGCCGCTACCGGGACATCAGCCTGGTGTGCGCCGATATGGGCAGCTACCGGGGGGAGCTGGAAATGGTGCTGAAACGCTGCCATATCCCGGTGTACGTGGCGGGCACGGAGGAAGTGCTGGAAAAGTCCGTGATTACCACGGTGCTCTCTGCCATGGATGCAGCCCTGGGGGGGCTGGAACAGCAGGACGTGCTGCGTTACATAAAATCCGCCTTGTCTCCTCTGACCCTGGAGGAATGTGACCAGCTGGAGGAATACGTGCGGCTGTGGAACATCTCCGGCAGCCGGTGGCTAACCCCCTGGACAGGACACCCCAAGGGCTTGACGGATGTGTGGACGACGGAGGACCAGGCCCTATTGGAGCGGCTCAACGGCTGGCGGCAGCAGATTGCCCAGCCTTTGGAGAGCCTTCGGAAGGACTTCCAGAAAGGGGTTTCCGTTGCTCAGCAGGTGCAGGCTCTTTATGCTTTCGTGGAGGGAATCGGCCTGGCGGACAGGCTCAACCGGCTGGCCAAGACCCTGGATGCCCAGGGGGACAACCGGGAAGCCCAGATTCTCTCCCAGCTGTGGGAGATTCTGCTGGGAGCCATGGAGCAGCTGTACGATGTGCTGGGGGAAACGGCCTGGGATGCCGAAACCTTTACCCGGCTCTTCCGGCTGCTCATCAGCCAGTACGATGTGGGCACCATCCCTCCGGTGCTGGATGGAGTGACGGCAGGCCCGGTGTCTGCCATGCGGTGCCAGCAAAGCCGCCATTTGATTCTCCTGGGGGCGGCAGAAGGCAGCCTGCCGGGCTATACCGGCAGCACCGGCATTTTGTCCGACCGGGAGTGTGACGCCCTGCGGAGCCTGGGAATGCCTCTCACCGGCGGTGCTATGGAGGGCATCCAGGCGGAGTTCGGAGAGATTTACGGGGTGTTCTGCGGCTGCCGGGAGACCATGTGGGTCTCCTGCTCCGGCGGACAGCCCTCCTTCGTCTGCCGCCGTCTGGCGGAGCTGGCAGGGGGTATGGAACCCGCTGGGGAAGGTCTGGGGGCAGCCCTGACAGACCCCCGGGAGGCTGCCGCCTACCTGGCAGGCCGCAATGGCAAGACCCAGGCGAAAGACCTGGGACTGACGGAGGATTACGACCGGGTCCTCGAGCAGCTGTCCTACGATTTGGGAAAGGTGGAGCGGGAGCAGATTCAGGGCCTTTACGGAAAGTGCCTGAACCTTTCTGCCTCCCAGATTGACTTGCAGGCCCAGTGCCGCCTGGCTTATTTTCTCAAATACGGCCTGAAAATCCGGGAGCGGAAGCCGGCCCAGGTGGACCCGGCGGAGTTTGGTACCTATGTCCATTGGGTGCTGGAGCAGACGGTGAACACCGTAATGGAGCGGGGGGGCTTCCGTAAAATTTCCCTGGCGGACACCCTGGAAATTGCCCGGGAGGCTGCCAAGCGCTACGGAACAACCCACTTCTCCCAGCTGGACTCGGAGCGGCTGCGGTATCTTTTCCAGCGGAACGACCAGGAGCTTTTCTGGATTGTCCGGGAGCTGTGGGAGGAACTGCAGGCTTCGGAGTTTGCTCCGGCAGGCACGGAGGTGGCCTTCGGCGGCGACGGAGATTTGCCCCCGGTACCGGTGCCCGGCAGGGCCATGGATGCACAGCTGCGGGGCTTTGTGGACCGGGTGGATGTGTGGCAGGAAGGCCCCAACCGCTACTTCCGGGTGGTGGACTACAAAACCGGCAAAAAGGACTTTGACTACTGCGACATCTATAACGGCCTGGGACTGCAAATGCTTTTGTACCTGTTTTCTCTGGAGGAGCAGGGGGCATCCCTTCTGGGGGACAACCCCCACGGGGTGGGGGTGCAGTATTTCCCTGCCCGGGCACCCCTCATGACCAGTGACGGTATGCTCACAGATGAGGAAGCCCGGCAGCAGCGGGAGAAGCTCTGGAAGCGGAAGGGACTGCTTTTGGAGGATTTACGGATTTTGCAGGCCATGGAGCCGGAAACCCCTCCCAAGCGGCTGAGCTATAAATGCAAAAAAGAAGGGGAGCTTTCCGGGGATCTGGCCTCCCGGGAGGATTTGAAAACTCTCCGGGCGTATGTATTCTCCCTTGTGGGGCAGATGGTGGATACCATCGCCGCCGGAGAGGTAGCCCCCAACCCCTACACCCGGGGAGAATCCCACAATGTGTGCAGATTCTGTCCTTACGGTGCCCTGTGCCACCCGGCCCAGGTGGAGGGCAGAAGAAATTATAAAGCCATTTCCTCCAAGGAATTCTGGGAGGCGGTGGCACAGGAGGTGGAAAAACATGGCTGAGACCCTGACCCCCCAACAGAAAATGGCGGTGACGGACCGGGGCGGAAAGCTGCTGGTGTCGGCAGCCGCCGGTTCCGGCAAAACCAAGGTGCTGGTGGACCGGCTCCTGAGCTACCTCACCCAGCCGGAGGACCTGGCCAACATCGATGACTTCCTGATGATTACCTACACCAAGGCGGCGGCCTCGGAGCTCCGGGGAAAAATCGCCCAGAAGCTGACAGAGCGTCTGGCTGCCGACCCGGGAAACCGGCACTTGCAGCAGCAGATGCAGCGTCTGTACTTAGCCAAAATCTCCACTGTCCACGCCTTTTGCGGCGATATTCTCCGGGAATATGCCTATTTACTGGACCTTTCCGGGGATTTCCGGGTGGCGGAGGAGAACGAATGCCGCCTTTTGCAGCAGCAGGTGCTGGAGGGGCTCCTGGACAAGGCCTATGAGGAGGGGAAGGAGGCCTTCCGGGCTTTCGTGGACACCCAGGGCTTCGGCCGCAGCGACAGAAGCGTTCCGGAGATTGTGCTGAAGGTGTATAACAGCGCCAGGTGCCACTTAAATCCCTCCGCCTGGCTGGAACAGTGCCGCCGGGAAATCCCGGTGGGGGAGGATGCGGCAAAAACCCCCTGGGGGCAATACCTGATGGGGGAGTTTTTAAGAACCGTAGGCCTCCACCGGGCCGCCATGGAGCGGTGCATTCAGTTGGCTACAGGCCTGGATGGCAGCGAGAAGCCCCTGGCCCTTCTGGAATCCACAGTCCGGCAGCTGCGGCAGCTGGAAAGCTGCACCACCTGGGACGAGCTGTATCACCATCCCGGGGTGGACTTTGGCAGATTGATCTTCCCCAAGTCCTTCACAGACGTTACCCTGAAAGAGACCATCAAGACTGTACGGGATGCCTGCAAGGCAGCCCTGGTGAAGAAAGATAAGATTTTCTCCGATTCCAGCGCCCAGGTGTTGGAGGATCTGGAAAAAACCCGGCTTTCTGTGGAGGGGCTGGTGGGGCTGGTGGAGGAATTTTCCCAGGCCTATGACCGGCTGAAACGAAGCCGCCGGGTGATGGACTTCGGAGACCTGGAGCATAAAATGCTGGATTTGCTTCTGGGCAAGCACCGCAGCGGCCCCACCGCTCTGGCCCGGGAGATCGGAGAGCGTTTCCGGGAGATTATGGTGGACGAGTACCAGGACTCCAACCAGGTGCAGGATGCTATTTTTTCCGCCCTTACCGCCCAGAAGCAGAACTGCTTTATGGTAGGAGATGTGAAGCAGTCCATTTACCAGTTCCGGCTGGCAGACCCGGGTATTTTCCTGGAAAAATACAACAAGTTTGTTCCGGCGGAGGAGGCCCAGCCGGGCCAGGGTCGGAAGGTGCTTCTGACCCGGAATTTCCGCTCTGCCGGGCAGGTGATTGCCGGGGTCAACGCCGTGTTCGGCTGCTGTATGTCCCCGGAGGTGGGGGGACTTACCTACGGGGAAGGGGAGATGCTCTACGAGGGCATTCCCCATATTCCCCAGTCCGAGCCGGAGGTGGAGCTCTACGGCATCCAGGTGCAGGCAGACACCTACCGGGAGGAGGCGGCCTTTACCGCCCGGCGTATCCGGGAGCTTCTGACGGAAGAACATTTTGTCCGGGAGAAGGACACCCTGCGGCGAATCCGACCGGAGGATATTGTGATTCTTCTCCGGTCCCCCGGCTCCGTGGGCGGGGAGTTTCAGTACGCTTTGGAGCAGCTGGGCATTCCCTGTGTTACGGGAAACGGAGAGGATTTACTCCAGTCCCGGGAGGTTTCCACCCTCCGGGCGCTGCTCCAAACCATCGATAACCCCTTGCAGGACATTCCTTTGGTTGCAGTGCTGGCAAGCCCCCTCTTTGGCTTCACAGCGGACGACCTGGCCCAGATCCGGAAGGCAGACAGAAATTCTCCCTTTATCCGGGTGATGGAAAAAAGTGAGCGGCAGGACTGCCGGGAGTTTCTGGAGCTTCTGGGGAAGCTCCGGGCCCAGGCCAGAATGAACGATGTGAGTAAGCTCCTGCAGGATATTTTCGCCCTGACCCGGATGGACAGCCTGTACGGTGCCATGGAGGAGGGGCAGCCGGAGAACCTGCAAGCCTTCTGCCGCCTGGCAGAGGACTATGAGCGAAACGGCCATAAGGATTTGGGACAGTTTCTGGATTACTTACAGGCTCTGGAGGAAAAGGGGGTCACCGCCCCGGCCCAGGAGGGCAGCTCCGGCGCCGTCACCATTATGAGCATCCACAAATCCAAAGGCCTGGAATTTCCGGTGGTATTCCTGTGCGGCCTCTCCCGTAGCTTCAACCAGGAGAGCGCCCGGGATCAGGTGCTGTGCCACAAGGAGCTGGGGCTGGGGCTGTCCTGGGTAAATACAGACCAGCGGGTGCGGTATCCCACCATTGCCAAGCGAGCCATCTCCGCCAAAATCGTGGACAGCACCATTTCCGAGGAAATGCGGGTGCTGTACGTGGCCATGACCCGGGCCAAGGACCGGTTGATTATGACCTACGCCCAGACGAATCTCCCAAAGGAACTGACTGGCCTTGTGCGCCGGATGGATGTGACAGACCCCTTGCTTTTGACCTGGGATGTGGACTGCCCCGGCACCTGGGTGCTGTATACGGCCCTGCACCGGACGGAGGCAGGAGAGCTGTTTGCTTTAGGCGGCAAGCCCAACTGCTCCCAGGTCCAGGAAATTCCCTGGAAAATCCGGGTGGTGGAAGGGGAGACCCTGTCCACCCAAACGGAAACCCAAAGTGCCGAAATCCAGGAAATAGCGCCGGAAATCCTGGAAAAAATGGAAAAATTCCTCCATTTTTCCTACCCCTATACCGCCGCTACCCAGACTCCTTCCAAGCAGACAGCTACCCAGCTGAAAGGCAGACCCAAAGACCAGGAGGTGGCGGAGGCGGCGGAACAGCACCAACCGGAGCGGGTGTGGCGCAAGCCCAGCTTCGCAGGAGGCAGCCCCCAGGGGAAGGACTACGGCAACGCCGTCCATACTCTCATGGAGCATATCCGCTTCCGCCGGGATATGAGCCTTGATTATGTAAACTCCGAAATCGCCCGGATGGAGGAAGAGGGGTTCCTCACCCGGGAGGAGTGTATGGGAATCCGCCCGGAAAAGATTCATGCCTTTTTCGCAACGGAGGTGGGCAAAGCCCTGTGCACAGCCCCCAAGGTTCTCCGGGAGTTCAAATTCTCCATTCTGGTGGATGCACAAAGCCAGGAGCCTTCCATGGCGGGGGAGAAGATTCTCCTGCAAGGTGTGGTGGACTGCGCCATGGTGGAAGATTCCATCACGGTGGTGGATTTCAAGACCGACCATGTAACGAAGGATACCCTGGAAGCAGCTGCCCATCGGTACGCCCCTCAAATCCGGGCCTACGGAAAGGCCATGGAAAAAATCTTCCAAAAGCCTGTGAAGAAAAAGCTACTGTACTTTTTCCACCTGGGTGCTTTTGTGGAAGTAACGGAATAAAAATTTTGCCGCCGGGCTTTTTCCGGCGGCAAAATTTTATTTCTGGTTCTGAGACTTGGTGCACTGTTCCTTGGTGTTCTCGGCACCCTGCTGACGCTTGTTCTGGGACTGATTCTGCTGCTTGTTCTGGTTGTTCATAATTAAAATCCTCCGATTTTATACTGCGGACTTGTCCGCAGGGATAGCTTACCCCGTTTTTCAGGATTTATCCCTGGCCCGGAAAAAGAAACTGGCAATGAGGCCTGCTACCATAGCGGCGGTAATGCCTCCGGCACAGGCGGCCAGTCCTCCGGTGAGAATCCCCAGGAATCCCTGTTCCTCCACGGCTTTTCTCACGCCGTTTGCCAGAGCGTAGCCAAACCCTGTCAGGGGAACGGTAGCCCCGGCCCCGGCAAAGTTCACCAGGGGCTCATACAGCCCCAGTCCCCCCAGAATCACCCCGGTCACCACATAGGAAACCAGGATTCTGGCAGGGGTCAGCTTGGTTTTGTCAATAATCACCTGGGCGATGGCGCAGAGAAACCCGCCCACTAAGAATGCTTTTACATAGTCCATTTTCTTAGCCTCCCTCAATGGATACCCCGTGACAGACCCCGGGGATGGGCAGCCCCTGCTGGGTGGACACGGGGGAAAGAAGGGCTCCGGTGCCGCAGAACAGAATCCTTCGGAGCTCTCCCTTTTTCACCTTGTCCAAAAGATACCCGCACAATGTGACGGCGCTGCAGCCGCAGCCGGAGCCACCTGCGTGGACATCCTGCCGGGTGGCATCAAAAATCATGGTGCCGCAGTCGGCGATTTTTCCCCCCAGAGAAAGCCCCTCCTCCTGTCCCAGCATGAGAAGGGCGTCCTTTCCCAGCTGCCCCAAGTCTCCCGTGACAATCAAATCGAAGTCTTCCGGTGTGCGGGAAAAATCCTCCAGGTGGGCTTTTATGGTGGCAAAGGCCGCAGGCGCCATGGCAGCGCCCATGTTGTTGGGGTCCTGAATCCCCAGATCCCGGACGGTGCCGATGGTGCAGCCGGTGATTCTGGGCCCGGCCCCCTCTTCTTCCACCAGAGCGGCACCGGAGCCGGTGACCGTCCATTGGGCGGTGGGGGTGCGCTGCCCACCGTAGCCCAAGGGGAAGCGGTACTGCCGCTCTGAGGAGGCAAAGTGGGAGGAGGTCATGGCCACGGCGTTTCTGGCAAAGCCGCCGCCTACAGTCATGGCAGCCAGAAGAAGGCTCTCAGACATGGTGGAGCAGGCACCGTACAGTCCCAGATGGGGAATGCCGGTGTTCCGCAGGGAGAAGGAGGAGCCGATACATTGGTTCAGCAAGTCCCCGGAAAATACCAGGTTAAAATCCCGGGAAGAAATGCCGGCTTTCTTTGCCAGGGTTTCCAGGGCCAGCTGCTGCATCCGCTTTTCCGCCTGCTCCCAGGTTTTCTGCCCCCAGTAGGGGTCGGCTCCGGTCACATCAAAAAAACTGCCCAAAGGCCCCTGGGATTCCTTTTTCCCCGCAACGCTTGCCCAGGCGGTAATCACCGGGGGATTGGGGAGGCGAAAGCTTTGCCGCCCAACTTTGAATTTTGCCATGGATTTCACCTTCCTTTTTCCTTAGCCTGTGCAAAACCCCTGAGAATATGAAAAAAATCTGCCGCCGGTAAAAAACCGACGGCAGAAAATTTGTTATTTACCGGCCAGAGCCCGCTCCAGCCAGACACAGCCCACATCCAGGGCGTTGTAAAGACCGGGCTTTTCGCTCTTTTTTACCACCCGGTCCCGGCTGCGGGCGGAGGGGTCGGTAAGCTGTAACTGCACGCTGACCCGGGTAGCCACATCCAGGTCGTTGACCTTCTTGGTCTCCAGCACCTGGAGCATGACAATGTGGCTGTCGGCCATGGAGCCGTAATAAATCAGATTATCTTTCCGCATCAGCGGATGTCCTTTGTAAGTGAGAATACCCTTTTCCTCAGCCATAAAAACCTCCTGATAATGTTGGAGGCTTTTGCAGGGCAAAAGCCTCCTGTGAATTCCTTACGCCTTGTCGAACAGGTAGCACCGAACCAGCTCCTGCAACAGCTCGTCCCGGTCAATCTTGCAGATCATGCTCCGGGCGTTGTTGTAGTTGGTGATATAGGTGGGGTCCTCCGTGAGAAGATAGCCCACAATCTGGTTGATGGGATTGTAGCCTTTTTCGGTGAGGGCGTCGAACACACTGCGCAGGACGGAACGCATCTCATCCTTATCTTCACCGGGAACCTTAAACTTAATGGTACTTCTGGAATTGTCCGTCATGGGAACGACCTCCTTCCGAATATTGGATACATTATACCCGAAAAAAGGGAAAGTGTAAAGGGTTTTTACGGAAAATTAAAAATTTCTTACCGCAATACCGCTCCCAGCTGGTTCTCCAGGGCCTCCAGTACATTTTTGGTGACGGTTTCGGAATCGGTGTCGGTGAGGGTACGGTCATCCGCCCGCAGCTCCAGGGAGAAGGCCAGGCTCTTCTTCCCCTCCGGCACACCGGTACCCCGGTACACATCGAAGAGACGGATGTTCCGCAGGAGCTTTCCGGCGGCCTGGGTGATGACGGCCTCAGCCTCACCCACCGTCACTTCCTCCCGGCAGACGATTGCCAGGTCCCGGGTGACAGCGGGATACTTGGGCAGGGGAACATAGGTAGCCTCCGGCAGCTGCAAGGCAAGGAGCTTGTCAAATCGGATTTCGGCACAGTAAACTTCACAATCCATGCCGTAATTGGCGGTCACCAGGGGGTGAATCTGACCCAGGCAGCCCACATCCTCACCGCCAATGGTAATCCGGGCACACCGGCCGGGGTGGTAGGAGGGATTGGTGGTATCGGCGGTGTACTGGGCTGCCGGCAGTCTCAGAGCTCCCAGCACTGCATCCAGCTCACCCTTCAGGGAGAAGAAGTCCTCTCCGGCACCGTAGGTGCCCAGCATCAGATACTTGGGCTCCTGGGGTAGCACCTGGCCCTCCACCGGCAGATAGACCTTTGCCAGCTCGTAGAGCTTGGCAGCCTTGTTGTGGTTGGCGGAGTTCCGGGCCAGAATGTCCAGCATGGAGGGAAGGGCGGTGGTCCGCATCACAGAGGTGTCCTCGCCCAGGGGATTCTGAATCTTCAGGGTGTTCCGCAGGGGAGAGTCGGCACCCAGGCGAATCTGGTCAAAGATGCTGGGGGACACGAAGGAGTAGGTGATGATTTCGCTGAATCCCACGGAGCGGCAGGCAGCCCCGGCTTTGGCCTCCAGAAGCATTTCCGGGGAGTAGCCGCCCTGGGTGGCGTTCTTGAAGGCGGTAATGGGAATCTCGTTGTAGCCGTAGGAGCGGCCCACTTCCTCGGCAATGTCAGCCATCAGGTTCAGGTCAGGCCGCCAGGAGGGAACATGAATGGTATTGCCCTCCACGGGAATCTCCAGCAGGTTCAGATACTTCACCATATCCTCTCTGGGGATGTTGGTGCCAAGCAATGCATTGATCTTCTCCGGCTCCAGCTCCAGGGTCTTGGGGGCGGGGACATAGTTGAGAATGTCCACCATGCCGTCCATCACATCGCCGCAGGCGAGCATCTCCACCAGTTCGCAAGCCCGCTGAACAGCCGGAACGGTCATCATGGGGTCCAGATTCTTTTCAAACTTGCCGGAGGACTCGGTACGCATACCCAGTGCCAGAGCGGTCTGACGGATGGAGGTGCCGTCGAAGTTGGCAGACTCAAAGACCACGGTGGTGGTGTCCGGCAGAATTTCGGAATTCTCGCCGCCCATAATGCCAGCAAGACCGATGGGCTTGGTTTCATCCGCAATCACCAGCATACCGGGCTTCAGGTTCCGCACGTTGCCGTCCAGAGTGGTGAGGGTCTCGCCCTCCCGGCTCTCCCGGACCACAATCTTGCCGGAGCCTACATACCGATAGTCAAAGGCGTGCATGGGCTGGCCGTATTCCAGCATCACATAGTTGGTGATGTCCACAATGTTGTTGATGGGCCGTACCCCGTTGGCACGGAGCCGCTGGCGCATCCATTTGGGAGAGGGGCCGATTTTCACATTGGCAACCATCCGGGCGGTGTAGCGGTTGCAAAGGTTTTCTGCCTCCACTTCCACATCCAGCTTGTCGTACATGGAGCCGGCATCGCTGCCCTTTACCACCGGCTCGTGGTGGCGCATGGGTTTACCGAAGGCGGCGGCAGCTTCCCGGGCAAGACCGATGATGGAGTAGCAGTCGGGACGGTTGTTGGTGATTTCAAAATCCACCACCGTGTCGTCGTTGCCGATGACCTTGTTGATGTCGTCGCCGGGCTGGCAGTCCTCCTGGAGAATCCAGATGCCGTCCTCAATGGCGTAGGGGAAATCCCCCAGGGTCAGACCCAGCTCCTTCAAAGAGCAGAGCATTCCGTTGGACTTTTCCCCCCGGAGCTTGCCCTTGGTGATGTGAATGCCCCCGGGCAGCCAGGAGTTGTGGAGGGCCGCAGGCACCAGATCTCCCTCGTGGACATTCTGGGCACCGGTGACAATCTGCACCGGCTCATCCTGCCCCACATCCACCTGGCAGATCCACATATGGTCGGAATTTTCGTGGCGGACGATGGAAAACACCTTGCCTACGACAACATTCTTGATTTCCTTGTCCATGGGCTCATAGGTTTCCACCTTCTGGCCGAAAATGGTCATTTTCTCCACAAATTCCTTGTCGGAAACGGAGGAAAGGTCCACAAATTCTTCGTTAATCCATTTTCTGTTCAGCTTCATCCTGGTATCCTCCTTAGAACTGATTCAGGAATCTGACATCGTTGTCGAAAATCAGACGCAGGTCGTTGATCCGGGTGCGGCGCATAGCCATCCGCTCCAGGCCCATGCCGAAAGCGAAGCCGGAGTACTTCTCCGGGTCAATGCCGCAGCCTTCCAGCACCTTGGGGTGCACCATACCGGCACCCAGCAGCTCAATCCAGCCCTCGCCGTGGCAGGTGGAGCAGACCTGACCATCCACCTCGCCGGTGCCGTGGCACTTGTGGCACTGCATATCCATTTCGCAGCTAGGCTCGGTGAAGGGGAAGTGGTGAGGACGGAACCGCATCACTGCCTCTTCGCCGTAGAGCTTCTTCATCAGGGTCACAAGAGCGCCCTTCAGGTCGCCCATGGTGATGTGCTCGTCAATTACCAGACCTTCAATCTGATGGAACATGGGGGAGTGGGTGGCATCTGCCTCGTCCTTCCGGTAAACCCGACCGGGAGCCAGAATGCAGATGGGGGGCTTGGTGTTCTCCATCACCCGAATCTGCATGGGGCTGGTCTGGGTCCGCAGGAGAAGGGAATCGTCATCGGTGAAGTAGAAGGTGTCGGAACGATCCCGGGAGGGGTGTCCTTCCTCGATATTCAGCTTGGTGAAGTTGTAGTCTGCCAGCTCCACCTCCGGGCCGTCCACAATCTGATAGCCCATGCCCACAAACAGATCCTTGATCTGCTGCAAAACCTGATTCATGGGGTGGGCGTGGCCCAGCACCACAGACTTGCCGGGGATGGTCACGTCCAGCGCCTCAGAGGCCAGCTTGGCTTCCAGAGCGGCGGCGTGGGCAGCAGCTTTCTGCTTTTCCAGCATTTCCTCAATCTCCGCCCGGACGGCATTTGCCAGCTGTCCCATAACAGGGCGCTCCTCCGGGGAGAGCTTGCCCATCTGCTTGAGAACTGCGGTGAGCTCGCCCTTCTTGCCCAGGAACCGAACCCGCAGCTCCTCCAGCTGGGCAGGGGTCTGGGCCTGCTGCAGGGCTTCCATAGCCTGCTGCTTGATTTGTGCCAATTGTTCTTTCATTTTTGAATCTCCTTTACATTGAGATAAAACATATGGGGTAAAAAAAGAAACCCCCGTCCCACTGGGGACGAAGGCATTGACCTCCGCGGTACCACCCGCAATTCGCCGTTCGGCGCACTCTCGGTGCAACTACACCAAAGACCCGTAACGGAGTCACCCGGCACACCCTACTTATCTTTCAGGCGGCAGCTCCTGGGAGAAGGCCCGTCCGCACCCCCAAGACGGCTCACACCAACCCGTCTTCGCTGTATGGGAGTTTCTGCCTGGGGCAGCCCATTCATAGCCATTTCATATCACCCAAAAATAGTACCACAGTCCGCAATAAATTGCAAGTCCTTTTTGAAATCCGGGGAAAGAAGGCATCGTTTATCAGGAACTGGGGGGTGCTGTGTGAACGAAATGTAAAGATAAAGCCATTTTTTGTAAAGAGGAAAACAGGCCGCCGGGCAGGAAAAAGGAGAAAAATGCTTCGGGACGCACTTGGGAGGAAATGGAAAAATACCTGGAGTTTTTCTGAAATACCGGAAAAATACAAAGGGAAAAGTTCCGAATTTTTCAAAGCATCCAGACGATATTTTCCAGGGAAAAAGTGAAAAAGAAAATTTAATTACATTTTACTGCCGCAAGATAGAGAAATTTACATCCCATGGCTATACTTGTAGGCGTGTGAGCAACACCACAAACATTAGGAGGAATTCTTGTATGAACACCGTTTCAAAAAATGCTACCACACAATCCCAGAAACTGATGATTTTTGTGCTGACCATGTCTTTGTATGGTCTGTCCACCCTCTTTACCGAGTTGATTCCCAAATTCCAGGTGGGTTTGGTAGAGTTCTCTGTGGAGTACTTCCTGTTTATCCCCCTGACCCTGGGTATGCTGTTTGATCCGCTGTCCGCAGCCCTGGGCGCTGCCACCGGCGAGCTGGTATTCAGCGAAATCATGCTGGGTCAGTTCGGCGGCCTGGGGGAGCTGGAAAAGTTTTTGACCGTGACCATCGGCGTTTACATCGCCGGCCGTATGGTGAAGAATCCCAAGAACCATGTTATGGTAGGCGTAGCCGCTCTGGTGGGTACTGCAGCCCAGCTGTTTATGGGTATGGTGGTGGACATTGCCAAGGTGCAGTTCGCTGTGGAGGATTTTGAAGCCGTTGCCGGTCTGCCGGAGAGTGTTTTTGCCACCGAGGGCTTTGCTTTTGCCAATGACCTGCTGTTCTCCGGCATCCTGTTCTGCCTGCTGCCCACCTTGTACCTGGTGCCTCGGCTGTACGGCAAGATTGAGCCCCTCCTGGGTATGGCACCCCGTACGGCAGAAAGCCCCGTTGCCGGACTGAACGCAAAGGTTTGCGTTGTGTGTGTGCTGGGCTTTGCCTGTGCCGTTGCCGCTGAGATGCTGGCCTCCTCCGGCACCCCCCTGATTGAGTGGGAAGCCGGGTGGGCAGAGAGCGAAACCGCTCTGACCGTGGGCATGGTGGTAGCCGCCGCCGTCGCTGTGGTTGCCATTGTGGGTATCCTGGTGAAAAAGAATCGGGAAAAGAGAGTAGCTTGCTGATATGAATGCGGTTGAGATTCGGAACCTGACTTATACATATCCGGGTGCCCCTCAGCCAACCCTCAAACATATCTCGCTGGAAATTACCAAAGGAGACTTCCTTGCAGTGGTTGGCAACAACGGCTGCGGGAAGTCCACTTTGTGTAAGGTGATCAATGGGCTGATACCCCACTTCATCACCGGTGATTTTCAGGGAGAGGTGCGAGTGGATGGACTGAATACCCTGGATAGCGAGGTAGGGGATTTGGCCCGGAAGGTAGGCTATGTGTACCAGGACTTTGAAAATCAGATTGTCCGGCCTACCGTTTTGGACGATGCTTCCTATGCCTGCCTGAATTATGCTTACCCGGACTATCTGGAGCGGGGTAAGGCAGCCCTTCGTCAATGCGGCCTGGAGGGGCACGACGCAGAATACATCTGGCAGCTGTCCGGCGGACAGACCCACCTGCTGGCACTGGCGGGAGCGGTATCCCTCCAGCCGGATGTGCTGATTCTGGACGAGCCCATCGCCCAGCTGGACCCCATGCACGCAGACCGGATTTACGAAGTGCTGCGGGAGCTGAACCAGAAGTACGGCAAGACCATTGTTGTGATTGAGCACCATACCGAGTATATTGCGGATTACTGCAAGCATGTGCTTTTGATGAAGGACGGAGAAGCCCAGTGGCTGCTGCCTACCCGGGAAGCGCTGCAGCATGTGGAGGAACTGGAGGCCTGCAATATTTTTCCGCCCCAGGTAACCCAGGCAGCCCACCGCCTCCAAAAGGAAGGGGTGCTGCCCCGGGATGAAGCCTTGCCCACCACCGTGGAAGAGGGACGAAAAACCTTTGGGAAGCTCACCTATATGCCCCAGACGGCGGAAGGGTGTAAAGGAAATGGCACGGAGGCAGCGGCGGTTTCCTTCCGGGATGTGTCCCTTGCCTATCGGTCGGTGAAAGGAGAGCCCAGGACTATTTATGATGGGCTGAACCTGGATATCCGGGAAGGGGAGCGGGTCGCCCTGATTGGCTCCAACGGAGCGGGGAAGTCCACCCTGATGAAGCTGATGGTGGGACTGCTGAAACCCCAGTCCGGCACCGTTTCCCTCTTCGGGAAGAATGTGTCCGATAAAAAACCGGAGGAGATTTCCCGGCAAATCTCTCTGGTATACCAGAACCCGGAGGAAATGTTCATCAAGGACTCCATCCGGGGGGATATTTCCTATGCCATGAAGGTGCGGGGGGTTCCCCAGTGGGAAGCACGCACCGATGCCCTGCTGGAGCGGTTCCGCCTTCAGGAGCTTCAGCACCGGGACGGCAGACTCATGTCCGGCGGTCAGATGCGCAGAGCCAGTTTGGCGGTGGGAGTGGCGCTGGAACCGGGGATTCTGCTGCTGGATGAACCCACCGCCAATCTGGATATCGCCACCCGCCGGGAAATTCTGGGGGTGCTGGAGGACATGAAGGATATTATCAAAACCGCCGTGATTGCCACCCACGATATGCAGCTGGTATGCCAGTGGGCGGAGCGGATTATTGTGCTCAGCGGCGGCAAAGTGGTGGCAGACGGCAGCCGGGACGAGATATTTTCCCAGACCCGCCTGACCCAGCTGGTGGGCATCCGCCCGCCGGAAATCTTCACCATGGCCCAGGCCCTGAACCCCCAGGCCCTGTGCTATACCATTGATGCATTCACCCAGGCATTTCAGGAGGCAAAATCATGGGTAAGATGAAGAAAAAACTCTCCGAAAACATATTGGAGAAGTTCTCCATGGACTTTCTTCGGAACCAGGTGCTGAAAAACGCCTATGGCAATGACGATACGGTGATTGCCGGTCTGGACCCCCGGGTGCTGATTGGATGGTACCTGTTTTTCGGCCTGGTGCCCTGGTTTGTCAACGACCTGTATTTCCTCCTGGGCAGCTTCATCCTGGTGATGATGACTACCATTTTGGCCCATGTGGCGGGACTGGTGCTGTTTCTGTTCGCTTTGGGGGTGTTTTCCCAGACGGGCTACCTGTTTTTGGTTACCCTGTTGTTTGGCGGAGATGCCTCTGCCATTGCACCCCTTCTGATTCTGACATTGAAAGTAGCCACCATCTCCCTGGCCTCTGTGACGGTGTTTTCCGGCCTGGACCCGGATAAGCTGTCCAACGGCCTGATGTGGTACGGCTGTCCGGAGCGGCTGAGCTTTTCCATCTCCTATGCCTACCGGATGCTTCCCATGCTGATGGAGGAATTTCAGAATGTCCTGCTGTCTTACCGCTTGCGGGGCAATCCGCCTGCCCGGGACACCTTTGGGGGCAAGGTGCGGTATCTCATCTATGAAATCAAAATCATTATGGAGTCTTTCTACCCTCTGATGCTCAATACCGCCAAGCGTTCCCGCACCACGGTAGAGGCTTTGGAGCTGCGGGGCTATCGGTATGCGGCCACCAATAAGGCGGTAAAGAAGATCAAACTGTCCCACCTGAAGGTGACCAGCAACGACCTGCTTTTCCTGGCGGTTTCCTTTTTGTGGGTGGTATTGTCCATTCTGTGCGCCACTTTGTTTTGAAAGAAGGTTTTTCTTTGCGACTTGATTTTCATACCCATGGCAAGCTTGCCAAGAAGCTGCCATTTTCCACCACCTATACAGACTGGCTTTTTGCAGAAGCCCGGAGAGCCGGGCTGGATGCCCTGTGCCTGACGGAGCATTTCAATACCTTGCAGTTTGACCGGCTTTATGGCTACCTGGCTTCTGTCAGCAGCCGGAATGGGGACTGCCTGGAGCTGGAAAACGGACTGCGGATTTTTCCCGGCATGGAAACGGATGTGGCAGAAGGGGGACACATTCTGTCCATCGGCCCTTTGGAGGCAATCCTGGAGCTGAACAGCCGACTGGAGCCTCATAAAGAGAAGGGAAATTTTCTGCCCTTTGAAAGCCTTATGAACCTCTTTGACCAGTACCCGGTTCTGGTGGGCTGCGGACATCCCTATCGGGCACCGGGTCATGTGCCGGAGCTGCCTCTGGAGCAGCTGCAGCGTCTTTCCTTCCTGGACCTGAACGGAAAAGACCTGGCCCAGGACCGGGAACGGACGGAAACCCTGACCCGGAAGCTGGGCAGAAAGCTGGAAATTCCGGTGGTGTCCGGAAGCGATACCCACCAGGCGGTGCAGTATGGCTGCGTCAGTACGGTGTTTGAAAAGGACTGTACCTCCCTGGATCAGCTGAAAGCCCAGATGGATGGGGGCAGATATGAGATACGGCTTTCTCCCACGGCGGCCTTCCAGGTACGCACCGCAGGCCTTTTGAAGCGGGCGCTGAAAGAGATTCATGCCCTGGGGGGAGACTATGTTTCCGTTCTCACCCGGGAGGGAACAGAATGAGCTGCCTGAACCCTTTGCTGATGGAACAGGTGGCGGAGGCGGTGAAGCAGACCGGAAAGCTGCTGACAGACCCCTGCTGCCTGGAAAGGGTGGAGGCCAAAAGCCCCACGGACTTTGTAACCAATGTGGACTTTTCGGTGCAGCACCGGCTGGAAAAGGCGCTTTTGCAGCTGACCCCCTGGGCCCAGTTCTGGGGGGAGGAGGGAGAGAAAATCCCGGTGGATACCGCTAAACCCTACTGGCTCCTGGACCCTGTGGACGGCACCACCAACCTGATTCACAGTTTCCGCCACAGCGCCATCTCCCTGGCACTGGTGGAGGAGGGACAGGTGACCTTTGGCCTGGTGTATCAGCCCTATACCCAGGAATGCTTTGCGGCGGTAAGAGGGAAAGGGGCGTACTGCAACGGAAAGGGGATTTCCGTGAGCAAGGCGGAGAAATTGTCCCAGAGCCTGCTCTCTGCCGGGACGGTCCCGGGTCGGAGAGACCTGGCGGATTTGGCGTTCTGCCAAATGCGCCGGCTGTATGACCGTTGCCAGGATGTGCGCCGAACCGGCTGCGCTTCTTTGGATTTGTGCTGGGTTGCCAGCGGACGGCTGGAAGGCTTTGTGGAGCTGTCCCTTCAACCCTGGGACTATGCCGCCGGCATGCTCCTGGTGGAGGAAGCCGGGGGAAAAGTGACTGGGCCGGAGGGAGAACCTTTGTCCTTGCAAGCAGGTGGGGGCGTGCTGGCCTCCAACGGCCTGCTCCACAGGGACCTGCTGGAAACCCTGAAATGAGGTGCAACTATGGTACTTTCCCTGAACGTGCCTGCGGCAGAGCTGACCCGGGCGGAGCAGAAGATTCTTGATTATATCAATACCAATCCCGACGGTTTTCTCTTTTCTTCCATCGGACAGCTGGCTCAGCGGCTGGAACTTTCCGATGCCACCGTTTCCCGTTTCGCCCGCCATGCAGGCTGTTCCGATTTCAAGGCCCTGAAAGGCATGGTCATGGAGCAGGCCTCCGGTCCGGCGGCTAAGATTGCCGGGACCTTGTCCCAGGATGGGGCCTTTTCTCCGGTGGCATGGCTGGAGCGCCAGAGATTGTATCTGGAAAAAACCGCACAGCAGCTCCGCCCGGAGAAATTCGACCGGGGGGTGGAGGCGATGATTTCCGCAAGGCGGATTTTCCTCCACGGCAAAAACGCCTCCTGCGCTCTGGCGCAGATGCTGGCGTTTCGTCTGCGGCGGCTGGGCCTGCCGGTTGTTCTGCTGCCGTCCGGCGGCTCTGAGCTGCTGGAAGGACTGGTGCAGGCGGGACAGGGAGACCTTGTGGTGATGTTCAGCTTTTCCAAGCTGTCCCGGGAGGGACGGATTATCCTGGAACACGGGAAGGAAGCGGGCTACCAAACCATGGCCTTTGTCAGCCGTACCATCATCCCTGCCCGGGAGCGGACGGATATCAGCCTGTTTGTGTACCGGGGCGAGGAAAAGGAGTACCATTCCCTGAGTGCGCCTGCTGCCATGGTGGATGCCCTGGTGGTTGCCGTCAGCGACCGGCTGGGACAGCGGGGCACAGAGTCTTTGGAAACACTCCACCAGATGAAGAAAAAATACTTTCCGGAAAAAGGCTGAATCCCAGCATTTTTCCATAGCAAAGCACCCCCACAGCTTCCAGGCTGTGGGGGTGCAGTATTATTATTTTCCCCCAAAATCCGGCCAGACAGCAGAAGTCAGTGAAAAGTGAATAATGAAGAGTGAATAAGTAAAAATCCCGAATGCAAAAGCATTCGGGATTTTTGGTGCGAGAGATGGGACTCGAACCCACACGGCGTTGACCACACGCACCTCAAACGTGCTTGTCTACCATTCCAACACTCTCGCAGCTACGCCAAGCTATTATAGCTTAGGTATAAAGATTTGTCAATAGATTTTTCAGGAAAAATCTGCCGGGGCTTTTGGTTGTTTTCCCGGGGGAACTGTGGTATACTGGAAAAAACTGCGGAAAAGGAGCGTTTCTATATGACCCGATTTTTTGTGACGCCGGAGGAGATGGCCATGAAGACCCCTTGCCTGACAGGGGATAACGCAGCCCATGCCAGAGTCCTTCGCCTGAAACCGGGGGAGCAGGTGCTTTTGTGTGACGGTCAGGGGCAGGAATGCCTTTGCCAGGTGGAGAATTTGACCCCGGAGGGGCTGGAGCTTACGGTGCTGGAACGGCGGGAAAGCTGCACGGAAGCCCGGGTCCGGGTCAGTGTATACATGGCCTTTCCCAAGGGGGATAAGCTGGAGCACGTGATTCAAAAGGCCACGGAGCTGGGGGCTTACGAGATTGTGGCCTTTCCCTCCACCCGGTGCGTCTCCCGCCCGGATGCCAAGAGCCTTACGAAGAAGCTGGAGCGGTGGCAGAAGATTGCAGCCTCTGCTGCTGAGCAGTCCGGCCGGGGGAGGGTTCCCCAGGTGCTGGTGCTGGGAAGCTACCAGGAGGCCCTGAAACGGGCAGCCCAGGCGGATTTGGGACTTTTGTTTTACGAAAACGAACAGGCTACCACCTTGCAGATGGCCATGACCGGGTTCTCTGGCTCCAGCCTGAGCCTGCTTACCGGCCCGGAAGGGGGACTGGAAGCTTCCGAGGTGGAGAAGGCCCAGGAGGCAGGGCTTCGGGTCTGCACCCTGGGAAAGCGGATTCTACGGTGCGAAACGGCGCCTCTTTGCGCCCTGTCTGCGGTGATGTACGCCACAGGGGAGTTTTGAAAAAACCGGCGGGGAAATCCGCCGGTTTATTTATGGTATTTGCTCCCGGCCTGAATGGCCTCCGCCCGGTACAGCTGTTCCAGCACCATCACCCTTGCCAGATGATGGGGGAAGGTCATGGGGCTCATGGAGAGCTTCAAATCCGCCCGGGCCTTTACCTGGGGGGCGATGCCAAAGGAGGAGCCGATCAAAAAGCAGGCGCTTCCTTTGCCGCTGAGCTTCACCTGCTCCATCTGCCGGGCCAGGGCTTCCGACGACAGGAGCTTTCCCTCCGGGGTCAGGACACAGAACCAGGAACCTTTGGGAATTTTCGCAAGAATGGCCTCCGCTTCTTTATCAAGGCCTGCGGCAATCTCCGCCGGGGAAGGATTCTCCGGCAGCCGCACCTCCGGCAGCTCCAGGAGCTTGAATTGGCAATAGCCCTGCAGCCGCTTTTCATATTCCGATGCGGCTGCGGTGTAGAATTTTTCTTTCAGCTTTCCCATACAAATCAGGGTAACAGAAAACATACGCTCACCTCTTGTGGGGAAGTATAGCATATTTTCGGAGGAAAAGCAACAAAAGGGTATAAAAAACGCCGGAAGCGGCATCCTTTTTACCGGGAGGTGGGCATATGGAGAAGCAAAAGAAAAAAATCAACACAGATCCCCAGGGCAGCTACACCGGCCGGCCGGAAGAGGCTTACGAAAAACCGGTACAGGATGCGGATGACCTGTAAAGGCGTATGGGACTGCCTGCGGGCAGTCCCATTCCTTTTTCACAGCTTCTCCTGGGAACGGTATTTTTTCTGGGTGGCCAGACCGCCCCGGATATGCCGTTGTGCCTTGTTGGTTTCCAATACCTGTCGTACCTCCTGATAAAGCCGCCGGTTGCATTGGGGCAATCGCTGGGAAAGATCCTTATGCACCGTGGATTTGGAAATTCCGAAGCGTTTGGCGGCGGCCCGGACGGTAGCACCGGTTTCAATCATGTACACAGCCAGTTCGCAGGCTCTATCCTCAATCGTATCTGCCATGATTTCCCCTCCCTGCTGTGTTCTGCCATGGAAAGATTATGAAATCCCCGGGAAGAATATGAGAGGAAATTGTGCAAATGGCAAGGGGGTATTTCCCGGGAGTTCTTGACAGGGGCAGGGAAAACCGATATGATAGGGAAAGAATGCAAAGGGGGCGCAAAGTTTGCTCTATTTTCAAAACGATTACCATGCTGGCTGCCATCCGGAGATTCTCCAGCGGCTGACCCGGCTCCAGCAGGCGGACTATCCCGGCTACGGACAGGACGAACTGTGCGGAAAGGCTGCGGATACCATCCGGCGGCTGTGTGGCCGGGAGGACCTGGCGGTGCACTTTCTGGTGGGGGGGACCCAGACCAACCTGACGGTGATTGCCGCAGCCCTGCGGCCCTACCAGGCTGTGATAGCGGCGGAGTGCGGTCATATCCATGTTCACGAAACCGGAGCGGTGGAAGCCACGGGGCACAAGGTGCTGGCCCTACCCTCCCAGGATGGCAAGGTTATGGCGGCCCAGGTGGAGCAGGTGGCGAAAAACCACCAAAGCCAGGAGGACCGTGCCCATGAGGTGCAGCCCAAAATGGTTTACATCTCCTACCCCACGGAGCTGGGAACCCTGTATACCCGGCAGGAGCTGGAGGCGCTGCACCGGGTCTGCCGGGAGTATGGACTCTACCTGTTCCTGGACGGTGCCCGGCTGGGCTACGGCCTGACGGCAAAGGACTGTGATGTGACCTTGCAGGACCTGGCCCGGCTATGTGATGTGTTTTACATAGGCGGCACCAAGGTGGGTGCCATGTTCGGTGAGGCGGTGGTGATTACCAACCCGGAGATTGCCGGAGATTTTCGGTATATGATCAAGCGCCAGGGGGGAATGCTGGCCAAGGGCTGGCTTCTGGGCTTGCAATTTGAAGCCCTTCTGGAAGATGGGCTGTATTTCCGCATTGCCCAAAAGGCCAATGACCAGGCAGACCGCATCCGCAAAACCCTGGAAGATGGGGGCATTCCCATGCTGGTCCCCGGCAGCACCAACCAGATTTTCCCCATATTGTCTGACAGCGCTTTGAAGAATCTTTCCCAAAAGGTGCTGTATACGGACATGGGGCCGGTGGACGAAACCCACCGGGCTATCCGCCTGTGTACCAGCTGGTCTATCGGGGATGAAGAGGTAGCGGAACTTTGCCGGCTGCTGGAAGCTACACAGAAACCATAAGGAGGTATTTCCCTTGGAATTAGATAAAAAGAACTTCAAACGCCTGCTGGCGGTGGTATGTACCGGAATTATTCTATACTGGCTTTTGAACGAGCCCCAGCTTGCCAGCGGTGTGTGGAGCTTTGGCATTCGCACCTTGTCTCCCTTTATTGTGGGTGCGGTGATTGCCTTTATTCTCAATGTGCCCATGCGGTTTTTTGAGCGGCATCTTAAGTTCATACAAAAAACGGGTCTTCGCCGGAGTGTTGCATTGCTTCTGACCCTTGTCTGCGGGGCTTTGGTGATCACGGCGGTATTCTCCCTGCTGATTCCCCAGCTGGCCAAGACCATTGCTTCTTTGTACCCGGCAATCTCTGCATTCCTGAAAGAGGTAGAGGCGTGGGTGAATCGGACACTGGCGGAGAATCCCCAGCTTATGCAGTGGATTCAGGAAAATACGGAGCTGAGCAAACTGGATTGGGCGGGACTGGTGCAGCAGGGCCTGACCCTGGTGGGCAACAGCCTGTCTGCCATTTTGACCACGGCCCTGACCGCCATTGGCGGCCTTGTGGGTGTGCTGATGGATGCCTTTATCGCCATCGTCTTTGCAGTTTACGCCCTGTTCCAGAAGGAGGTGCTGGCCCGGCAGGGAAGAAAGCTTGCCTATGCTTTCCTGAAAGAGAGCCATGCGGACTACGTGGTGAAGGTGCTGCGGCTGAGCAATGCCACCTTCTCCAACTTCCTGTCCGGACAGTGCATTGAGGTCTGCATTTTGGGCGGACTTTTCGCCGTTGCCATGGCCATTTTCCGGATGCCCTATATTCCCCTCATCAGCGTGCTGGTGGCGGTTACCGCCTTTATCCCGGTGGTGGGTGCCTGGGCCGGCTGCATCATCGGCGCATTCCTGATTCTGATTTCCGACCCGGTGCAGGCTTTCTGGTTTGTGATTATGTTCCTGGTGATTCAGCAGATTGAGGGCAACATGATTTACCCCAAGGTGGTGGGTACCTCCATTGGCCTTTCCGGTATGTGGGTGCTGTTCGCCATCGGCATCGGCGGAGAGCTCATGGGCGTTCTTGGTATGTTCCTGATGATTCCGGTGGTTTCCGTCCTGTATACCCTGTTGCGGGAATGGACCCACAACCGCCTGGATAAGCGGGATGTGGCGGAGGACAAGCTGCGGGAGCAGCCGCCGGCACTGGTTTCCCGGTTCAAGCAGAAGCGCCAGCAGTCCAAGGCCAAACGGGAGATGATGAAGGGCCTCAAGGCCATGGAAAATCTCACCCATAAGCATAAACCGGAAGATAAATAAGACAGAAAAAATCCCCCATTTCCTGGAGAAATGGGGGATTTCCTTACATTTTTTCGGGAGCGGAGAAGCCCAGCAGGTCAATGCAGGTTTCAAGGACGGTCTTGGCCAGTCCCATGAGGGCAATATAGCCCGCTTGCAGCTGCTTGTTTTCCTCACCCAGAATCCGGGTCTCGTGGTAGAACTTGTTGACGGTACCTGCCAGCTCGTAGATGTAAGCACAGATCTGGTTGGGGGCGGAGCCGGCCAGGGCTGCCTCCAAAGCCGTGGACACTCTGGGAATTACCAGCATCAGATCCCGAGCGTAGGGATTGGCAGCAGGCTGAATGGGCAGGTTCTCCCAGTCACCGTATTTTGCCAGAATGGACTTGATCCGCACAATGGTGTAGAGGATGTAAGGTCCGGTGTTGCCCTCGAAGGCGGCAAACCGGTCCATGTCGAACACATAGTCCTTGGTGGGCTGGTTGCTCAGGTCGCCGTACTTGAGAGCAGCCATGGCAATCTTCTTGGTGGTGTCGTCCACCTGGTTGGCGGATACAATCTGGTTTTCCACCACCTTGGAGCGGACGAAAGCGGTGATGTCCGCAATCAGCTGCTCCAGCCGCATGACACCGCCGTCCCGGGTCTTGAAGGGCTTGCCGTCCTTGCCGTTCATGGTGCCGAAGCCCAGATGCTCCAGCTCCACATCCTCCGGCACAATGCCGGAGAGCTTGGCGGCCCGGAATACCTGCTCAAAGTGCAGGCTCTGGCGCTTGTCCGTCACATAGAGCATCTTCTGGGGAGCAAAGTCCCGCATCCGCTGGACCATGGTAGCCAGGTCTGTGGTGGCGTAAATGGAGGCACCGTCAGACTTGACCAGAATACAGGGAGGCACTTCCTTCTTGTCATCCTCCCGGGCTACGGGGATGACCAGGGCACCCTCACTCTCCACCGTCAGCCCCCGGGCTTTCAGGTCGGCAATCATGGGGGGGATATAGGGGTCAGCGTCAGATTCCCCCAGCCAGCTTTCAAAATGCACATCCAGGTTGTCATAATTCTTTTTCAGGTCGGCAACGGAGATTTTCATAATGTGCTGCCACAGCGCCCGGTAGCCCCGGCGGCCCTGCTGGAGCTGGAAGGTGGCGTTGTGGGCCTTTTCCGCAAAGGCCGGGTCCTCCTTCTTCTTGGCAGAGGCGGTGGGGTAAATTTCTTCCAGTTCGGAAATGGTGAAGGGGGCTTCCTCCGGATATTCCCCGGTAAAGTCCTGGTCAAAGTAGGGAAGCTCCGGCTGCCGCTCCTGGAGCTCTGCGATAATCAAGCCCATCTGCAATCCCCAGTCTCCCAGGTGAATGTCGCCGATGGCGTTGTAGCCGAAGAACCGGTAAATCCGTTTCAGGCTTTCGCCGATGATGGCGGAGCGGAGGTGGCCGATGTGCAGAGGCTTTGCTACATTGGGTCCGCCGTAGTCCACCACCAGGGTTTTGCCTTCTCCGGTTTTGGGAATGCCCAGACCGGGAGCGGTGCGCATCTGCTCCAGGTAGCTTGCCAGAAATTCATCGCTTACATTCAGATTCAAAAATCCGGGCATCACAGCCTGAATCATGGAAAAGTCCGGAGACTGGAGCTTTTCTGCCACAGCGTTGGCAATCTGAATGGGAGCGCACTTGTACTGCTTGGCAGCAGCCAGAGCGCCGTTGCACTGGAACTGGCACAAATCCGGCCGATTGGATACGGTGACCTTGCCGTAGGCGGCTTCATAGCCAGCCTCCTGGAAAGCCTCAGATACCTTTTGGGTAATCAAATCCAAAATCTTTTCCATGGTTACTTTCCTTTCTGCTCAGACATCCATCTGAGGTAGTCGTCATAGGTGCCGTACCGGTCCACAATGGTGCCGTCGGGCTGGAAGGCAATGACCCGGTTACACACGGAGGTGAGCATCTCGTGGTCGTGGGAGGCCAGGAGCACCACCCCGGGGAAGGCTTCCAGACCCTTGTTCACAGCCTGGATGGATTCCATGTCCAGATGGTTGGTGGGCTGGTCCAGCAGCACCACGTTGGCGCCGGAGAGCATCATCTTGGAGAGCATACACCGGACCTTCTCACCACCGGAGAGGACATTTACGGGCTTGAAGGCATCCTCGCCGGAGAAAAGCATCCGTCCCAGGAAGCCCCGGAGGTACACATCGTCCTTCTTGGCGGAGTACTGCCGCAGCCAGTCCACTAGGGGCTCGGTGTTGCCCTCAAAGTAGGGGGTGTTATCCTTGGGCAGATAGCTCCGGGTGGTGGAAATGCCCCACTTGATAGAGCCCTCGTCCGGTTCCAGCTCTCCCATGAGAATCTGGAATAGGGCAGTCTGCGCCAGCTCGTTTTCACCCACAAAGGCAATCTTGTCGTTCTTGCCCACAACGAAATAAACATTGTCCAGCAGCTTCTGGCCGTCCACCGTGACGGAAACATCCTTTACCGTCAGAATGTCCTTGCCCAGTTCCCGCTCCGGCTGGAAGCCCACGAAGGGATACCGGCGGGTGGAGCAGGGCATTTCCTCTACCGTCAGCTTGTCCAGCAGCTTCCGGCGGGCAGTAGCCTGCTTGGCCTTGGCCTTGTTGGCGGAGAAACGCTGAATGAACAGCTGCAATTCCTCAATCTTCTCCTGATTCCGCTTGTTCTTGTTCCGAATCAGAGCCTGCACCAGCTGGGAGGACTCGTACCAGAAGTCGTAGTTGCCCACATACATCTTGATTTTGCCGTAGTCAATATCCACGGTGTGGGTGCAGACGGTGTTCAGGAAGTGACGGTCGTGGGACACGGCAATGACCATGCCGGGGAAGTCCAGCAGGAAATCCTCCAGCCAGTTGATGGCTTCAATGTCCAGGTTGTTGGTGGGCTCGTCCAGCATAACAATGTCCGGATTGCCGAACAGGGCCTGCGCCAGCAGCACCTTCACCTTCAACCGGGGGTCGGTGGTGCCCATCATGTCATAGTGCAGCTCCGTGGGAATTCCCAGACCCTGCAGCAGTCGGGAGGCGTCGGACTCGGCTTCCCAGCCGCCCATTTCTGCAAACTCCGCTTCCAGCTCCGAGGCCCGGATGCCGTCCTCGTCGGTGAAGTCAGGCTTTTCGTAAATGGCGTCCTTTTCCTTCATCACATCGTACAGGTGCTGGTTGCCCATAATCACGGTGTCCAGAACCGTGTATTCGTCATAGGCGTTCTGGTTCTGCTTCAGAACAGACATCCGCTTACCCGGCTCGATGGATACGCTGCCGGTGGTGGAGTCCAGCTCCCCGGTGAGAATCCGCAGGAAGGTGGACTTGCCGGCACCGTTGGCGCCGATTATGCCGTAGCAGTTTCCCGGCAGGAATTGCAGGTCAACGTGCTGGAACAGCCATTGCCCGCCAAATTGCATACCTAAATTGCTGACAGTAATCATAACTTCTCCTTCGTCGTGGTGAATGATTTTTGGGCAGAAAAGGGTATTCCGCCCCGATACACATAACTATACAGTATAATCATAGCACATAGTTATGAATAAAGAAAGAACTTTTTTCCAGGGGGTTGCTTTTTTCCGGGAGTGTGGTATAATTTTAGCACTCAGATAAATTGAGTGCTAAAAATCAGAAGGAGTGAAAATAGCACTATGGAAAGAAAACAGTTTCAAGCGGAGTCCAAGCGGCTGCTGGACTTAATGATTCATTCTATCTACACCCACCAGGAGATTTTCCTCCGGGAGATTATTTCCAACGGCTCCGACGCCATGGACAAGCTGGCCTACACCGCCCTTACCGACGATAAGGTCTCCGTGGACCGGGAGAAGCTGGCCATCACCATCACCCGTGACCCCCAGAACCGGACCCTCACCGTATCCGATAACGGCATCGGCATGACCAAGGAGGAGATGGAGGAGAACCTGGGCACCATCTGCAAGTCCGGGTCTCTTAGCTTCAAGCAGGACATGGAAAAGACCGAGGATGTGGACATCATCGGCCAGTTCGGCGTGGGCTTCTACGCAGCCTTTATGGTTGCGGACAAGGTCACCGTGATTTCCAGAAAGTACGGCGAGGATTCCGCCTGGAAGTGGGAGTCCGACGGGGAGGACGGCTACACCGTAGAGCCTGCCGAGAGAGAGACTGCCGGCACCGATGTGATTATGACTTTGAAGGCAGACACGGAGGAGGAGAAGTACTCCCAGTTCCTGGAGGAGTACGAGATCCGCAGCCTGGTGAAGAAGTATTCCGACTATATCCGCTACCCCATCCGCATGGAGGTGAGCAAGTCCCGCCTGAAGGAGGGCTGCCCCGAGGACAAGCCGGAGTACGAGTCCTATCAGGAGATGGAGACCCTTAACTCCATGGTGCCTTTGTGGCAGAGAAACAAGAAGGATGTGACCCAGGAGGAGTACGAGAGCTTCTACCGGGAGAAATTCTTTGACTATACCAAACCGCTGCGTACCATCCATTTCAGCGCCGAGGGCACGGTGTCCTTCAAGGCCCTGCTGTATATCCCCGGCAGAGCCCCCTATGACTTCAACACCAAGGACTTCAAGGCAGGCCTGCAGCTCTATTCTTCCGGTGTGATGATTATGGAAAACTGCGAGGATTTGCTGCCGGAGCACTTCCGCTTTGTCCGTGGCGTGGTGGACAGCCAGGATCTGTCCCTGAACATCAGCCGGGAGATGCTGCAGCATGACCGTCAGCTGCGGGTGATTGCCAAGGGCGTGGAGAAGAAGATTAAGTCCGAGCTGAAAGCCATGCTGGAAAACGACCGGGAAACTTACGAGAAGTTCTACGCCGTGTTCAACCGCCAGCTGAAATTCGGTGTGGCAGGGGAGTACGGCGTCCATAAGGAAGCCACCCAGGACCTGCTCATGTTCTACAGCCACAAGCAGGGGAAACTCATTACCCTGCAGGAGTACGTGGACGCCATGGCAGAGGGCCAGGAGAAGATTTACTATATCTCCGGCGAGAGCACCCAGCGGCTGGGTAAGCTGCCCCAGGTCCAGACCCTGGACAGCAAGGGCTATGATGTGCTGCTGTTTACCGATGAGGTGGACGAGTTCATCCCCCAGACCCTCCAGACCTACGCAGAAAAGTCCTTCTGCAATGCAGCCACGGAGGACTTGGGCCTGCAATCCGAGGAGGAAAAGAAGGAAATCCAGGAGAAGGCAGAGGAGCTGAAGGGCTTTATCACCTTCGTAAAGGAGAGCCTGGGAGAGCAGGTGAAGGAAGTTCGCCTGTCTGCCAACCTGGGTGACCACCCGGTTGCCATGGTGCCCGGCCCCGGCATGAGCTTCGAGATGGAGAAGTACATGAAGCGGGTGAACCCGGAGATGGCTTTCCCGGTGGACAGAATCCTGGAGCTGAACCCGGAGCATCCTCTGGTAAAGGCCATGGAAGGTGCCATGACGGAGAATCCCGAGAAGGCAAAAGACTATGCCAACCTTCTGTGCTGCCAGGCACAGCTGATGGCAGAGCTGCCCCTGGAAGACCCGGTGGCCTACACGGACCTGGTGTGCCGTCTGGTACAGGGCTAAAATCCAAAAGGAGCGTGCATCTGCACGCTCCTTTTGACTTCAAAAAAGTCCTTTGGACTTTTTTGAGAAATTTTTGCAGTCTGCTGCGCGCATATTTTGTCCCCGGAGGGGACAAAATCCACACTTGCAGCCTGAAATGTATTTTCCGCCAGGTACACGCCCCGGCGAAAAATGATTTTGACTTTATTTGCCGCTGAAGGCGGCAAACTCTGCGAGGCTTTTTAACAAGCTGAGGTTATAAAAAAATCAGCCATCCGGGCGGATGACTGATTTATGGTGGACGATAACGGACTCGAACCGCTGACCCTGCGCACGTCAAGCGCATGCTCTACCAGCTGAGCTAATCGTCCAGACGCGTGATGTATTATAACGAGAAAATGTCGTTTTGTCAATAGCTTCCGGGAAATTTTTTTACATTTCCCGACCTATGGAAAAATTCCCTTTTCAACCAAAGCAACATGGGCAGAGAGAAACCGAAAAAATTACATTAAATTACAAATTATGAAGGAAAGATTGCGGGAAAATTCATAGAAATTTTCCTTTTTTTGGGTTGCAAAAATTTGCATTTTGGGTTAACATAAGTAACGCTAAAGATTCCCCCATGGGAAGTCACAGAAATCCAAAAGAAAGAAGTCGATTGCATGAAACACATTCAACGCACCGTTGCCTTGCTGTTGGTTCTGGTGTCCGTGTTTGGACTGACTGCCTGCGGCAAGAAGGAAGAGGAAAAAAAGACCCTGGACCCCCAGGCGGCTTTTCAGGCTCTGCTTACCCAGCTGGAGTATGACACAGAGCTGAAGGATGTGGGAGACAGCGGCGCCATGTATTTCCCGGATCTGCCGGAAGGTGCCACGGTAAAGATGTATGCCGGCAGCGGCTACTACGCCGATAAGGTCGCCCTCATCACCGTCGCTCAGGAGTCGGATGTGGAGGCTGCCATGAACAGCGTAAAGACCCATGTGCAGCAGCTGCGGAGCCAGTTCCAGAGCTATATCCCGGAAGAAGTGCCCAAGATTGACAATGCGGTTATCTGGCAGCAGGGTACTTCCATTATCCTGTGCATCAGCCCGGACTACCAGAAGGCCCAGTCTGTGATTGATGGTGCCGAGGCTCTGGGAACCCAGCCTTCGGAAACCACGGAGCCTTCGCAGACCCAGGAGTCCACGGAGGGCACCACCCAGCCTACAGAGCCTTCTACCGAAGGATCTACCAGCTATCCCACCCTCACCAGCAAGTCCGGCACCTATTCCTTCCGCAGCCCCATCTTCCAGGTGGACGACAGCGGCTTTGACGGCTTCCGGTATATCGAAAGCTCTACCAAGGATTATGCAGACGTGGTGAACAAGATTGCGGAGAACCTGAAGGGTGTGACCAAAGTATACGCCCTGCCGGTGCCCACCTCCATTGGCATTGTGCTGCCGGACGATATCCGGGCCCAGATGAAGGACTATGCCGACCAGGGGGAGGCTATCAATTCCCTGCTTTCCATGCTGTCGGAAAATGTAATCGGTGTGAGCGCCTATGACAACCTGATGCAGCACAGAGATGAGTACCTGTACTTCAAGACCGACCACCACTGGACTGCCAGAGGCGCCTACTATGCCTACGAGGCGCTGTGCAAGGCTATGGGTGTCACCCCCTATACCCTGGAGCAGCGGGAGAGTGTGGACTTTACCGGCTTCCGGGGAAGCCTGACCCAGTATATGGACATTGGCTCCGATGTGTCCGATACCATCACGGCCTACTATCCCTACAACCGGGATGCCACCATGACCTTCACGGATAAGAGCGGTGCCAAGATTGACTGGCCCATCATCAATGACGTAAGCGATTACGGTGCGGCCATGAAGTACAGCACCTTTGCCGCCGGCGATAACCCCTTCACCGAGTTCCACAACCCCGGTGTTACCGATGGCTCCGTGTGCATCGTGGTGAAGGAATCCTACGGCTGTGCCCTGATGCCCTTCATTGTGGACCACTACTCCACGGTATACGAGATTGACTACCGTTACTGGGACGGCAGCCTGACAGAGTTTGCCAAAGAGGTTGGGGCTGACGAGATGATTTTCGCCAACAACACCATGCGCATCAACGAAGGCCTGGTAGCCGGCGACCTGAACCGGATTGCCTGATTCGAATCTAATCCAAACGGCTCTTTTTCCGGGGGATTCCCCTGGGAAAAGAGCCGTTGCTTTTTTTATGGGGGATGTGGTATGATATAAAAAATATGTCTCGTTTTGTAAAAGAAAAGAGGAAGAAAATGGACAAAATACAGGAGCTTCTGAGTAAATACTTTGGCTACGAAGCCTTCCGGGAGGGACAGGAGGAGCTGATTCAGGCCCAGCTGTCCCGGCGGGATGTGTTTGGGATTATGCCCACCGGGGGTGGAAAGAGCCTGTGCTATCAGATTCCCGCTCTTATGATGGAGGGCATTACGCTGGTGGTATCTCCCCTTATTTCCCTCATGAAGGACCAGGTGATGGCCCTGAAAAGCGTGGGGGTGGCAGGAGCCTATATCAACAGCTCCCTGACCCCGGCCCAAATCCGGCTGGTTTACCGGAATGTGGCTGCGGGGATGTATAAAATCATCTATGTGGCCCCGGAGCGGCTGCAAACGGAAGGGTTTTGCCGGGCGGTGGCGGGAATCCGGATTTCCATGCTGGCGGTGGATGAGGCCCATTGCATATCCCAGTGGGGGCAGGATTTCCGCCCCAGCTATCTGCAAATCGTGGATTTTCTCCGGCAGCTGCCCTACCGTCCGGTGGTCTCCGCCTTTACTGCCACAGCCACCCGGCAGGTGCAGGAGGATGTAATCCGGCTCCTGGGGTTGGAGAATCCCCTGACGGTGGTGACAGGCTTTGACCGGCCCAACCTCCACTTCCAGGTGCTGCGCCCCAAAAATAAACCCCTGGAGCTTTGTGAGCTCATGGCCCAGCGGCGTCACCAGTGCGGCATTGTCTACTGCTCCACCCGGAAGGAAGTGGAAAAGGTCTGTGATCTTCTCCAGGAGCATGGCTTTTCCGCAACCCGGTACCATGCGGGGCTGGAGGATGCCGAGCGGCGGCAGAATCAGGAGGATTTTGTGTACGACCGCCGCAGCGTGATGGTGGCCACCAACGCCTTCGGCATGGGCATCAACAAATCCAACGTGGGCTTTGTGATTCATTACAATATGCCCCAGAGCATGGAGGCCTACTACCAGGAGGCAGGTCGGGCGGGGCGGGACGGCTCTCCGGCGGACTGCATTTTGCTCTATTCTCCTGGCGATGTCTACACAGCGAAATTTCTCATTCAGCACCCGGGGGAGAACCCCATGCTCTCCCCGGAAACCCAGCAGCTTCTTATGACCCGGGACTTGCAGCGGCTGGAGAAAATGATTGGCTATTGCAAAACGGAAAGCTGCCTCCGGGGATATATTCTGGGCTACTTCGGTCAGCCCCATGAGAAGCGGTGCCATAACTGCGGCAACTGCAACCGGCAGGGGGTGCAGGTGGAAATCACGCCCCAGGCACGGCAGATTCTGGCCTGCGTCCGGGAGATTTATCAGATGCTGGGTTATTACATCGGCCCTACAGCGGTGATTGGGGTGCTGGCAGGCAGTGCCGAGAAACGGATTCTGTCCCTGGAGCTTAACAGCCTGCCGTCCTATGGCTGTCTGAAAAGCCATAAGCGGGACAACATCCGCACCTGGGTGCAGACCCTGGAAAACAAGGGATACCTGCGAACCCATCCGGAGCATGGAGGCCTTTTCCCCACGGAAAAGGCCGGAAAGATTCTCTCCGGGGAGGAACAGGTATTCATGTTTACGGAGAAGCCCCCGGTTCCGCCCAAGGCGGCTCCTGCTCTCCAGCCTGAGGGCGGGCTCCTGGGTGCCCTGAAAGCTTTGCGCTCCAAGCTTGCTATGGAGGCGGGGGTTCCGGCCTATATCGTGTTTTCCAATGCCGCTCTGGAGGACATGGCCCAGAAAGCCCCTTGTACCATGGAGGCGTTCTTGAAAGTCAAGGGTGTGGGACAGTATAAGGCCCAGGAATACGGAGAGGTTTTCCTGGCAGAAATCCGCAGGCATCTGGGAAAATAAAGAAAATACGCCGCCGGTTTGTCCGAAAACAAACCGGCGGCGCTTTGTATCAATGGGTTATGCCGGGGGCCATGGCTGAAGAATGGTAAAATTGTCTGTGTAGTAATCCGCTTTGGGGATGATGTATTCGTGGGACAGGAAGTTATCATCCAAAACTTGTCCCACAAAGAAGCTGGTGCTTTCTCCAAAAACATGGAAATAAACGGAGAGGGTTTCCCCGTTGTTTTTCAGCCGGGTGGGGGTGCCTCCCTCCAGCGCCACATAGTACAGCCGCAGAAGGGGAGAGGACATCCCTTCCGGCGTGTCCTTCACGGCGAAGAACACCTTGCCGTCGGCAATCCAATAGTTCTGGATGCTGGCCATGGTGATGATTTCCCGCTTTTCCTGGGTGTTCAGGTCGTAGACATACAGGGTGTCCCCTTCCAGAATCGCCATCTGATCTCCGTAGAAGGAACAGGCATCCTCAGAGCGCCGGAAGCCGTCTTTTTCCTGGGAGGAAATGACGGTGTAGCTGTCATCTTCCAGGGAATACAGCCGCAGCTCCTCCAGCTTCTTTCCCGGTGTCTGGGGGTCATCTACGAGGGCAATGGTCAGGGCGCTGTCCCGGTTGAACATTAAAATCCACAGGGAGGAGCCTTCCTCTTCCCAACTGATTTTCTTCTCGGCGTGGGTATCCGGGTCATACAGGGCCTTCCAGGAGAGGGACTCCTCCTTAGCCAGTCCGTTCTTGTCTACCAGCTGGGTCTGGGAGAAGTACATGAGAAACAGATTGTGGGAAGCCTCCTCTATGGAGCATTCCGTTTTTCCCCCCTGGGGATGGTCCCATTGGGTTATGACCTGGATTTCCCCGGTCTCCGGGTTCTTGGTGCATAGCTGGGCACCGGTATCCTCTGTCCGGGTGAAATACAATACGCCATGATATTCTATCATGGAGGTTGTCTCTCCCAGCCAGGCTTCACAGTCGCTTTCCTCGTGGGCACAGTCCGGCTTCTGGCACAATACCCGGTTTTCCCCTGTGGCGCCGTCGCAGAACATAAGCACCTGGCTGCCGTAGTAATAGCCGTCACGGACGGAGCTGATGGCCATCTGAACTTCCCATTGCCTTAGTGTCAGCCGGTTTTCCTCCGGGGGAGCAAAGCTCTGGGGCGGTTCCTCCGACTGGGTGGGGTAGGGGTCCTGATACTCTGGGGTGGGTTCCGTGGGTGGGGCGAAGGTGGCCTCCACAGTTTCCTGGGGCTTTGTATTTTCCGGCGGCTCTGTGGGATCCGGCGTATCGTTCTTGCAGCCGGAGAGAACGCCCAGAATCAGCACCAGACTGAGCCCCAGACATAACCATTTTTTCAGTTTCATAGAATCACGCCTTCTTTCCTGACAGTTTGCATAGACGAGGATTTTTTCTTATCCCTCAATACCCACCGGTTCGGCTCTGGTCGTAGCGGTCGGCGTAGAAATCCGCTTTGGAAATGATACTCATGCCGGAGCGATAGGTTCCAATGAAGAAACCGTCGCCCTCGACAATGATACCGAATTCCATGCTGTCGGTGCTTCCCCCGTTGGGAAGCAGATACAGAGGGCCTCCCTCCATATCCATAAAGTAAACGTAGCATCCCGAATCGGGTTTTCCGTTGAAGGACTGAATCAGAAAGACCTTATGGTCCAGGAGCCAGAAGTTGATGACCCGCTCCATGGTGATGGCTACCCGTTCTGTCTGGGTCTGTAAATCATAAAGACAGATGTCATTGCCCTTCTGATAGATATAGGTGTAGCCGTAGGTGAGAGCCGGGTCACCGGAGAGAATCAGCCCTTCCTCCTCGGAGGCGATGGTTTTGTATTCCCTGGTTTTCAGGTTATACAGGCGAATCTGGGCGGGAACATAGTTTTGGAGGTATTCTTCGTAGCTTACCCCATCGCTGTCATATCCCCGATTTGTGTACTCTTCTTCCGTCAGTTGTTTGTCACGGTGCGAGAGAAGCAGAAAATCCCCATAAATTCCTGCAACACTCCATTGGATGTCTGTATATTCCTGGGGCAGTTCCTCCCAGGTTCCGGCGGTAAAATCATAGATATACTTGTGGGTTTCTGTCCAATCTTCCTCTTCCGGATTGATATGCTGAAGTATGGTGATGATGGTGCATCTTCCGTCGGAGAAATTACCTAAAATCACTTGCTCGTAGTATTCCCATTCGTCCTCTGCTTCCCATTGTCCCAGGATTTTCCGCTCCCCGGTAGCTGGGTCTTTGGACAGGAACTGGAAGCCCGCATTCCCATCTTCCGTTATGGCATAGAGGGAGCCGTGGTAATCACACAGCTGGGAAACATTCTCTCCCATCCAAGCATGGCAGGTCTCATCCTGATGGGTACAGCCGGGCTGGGGACACAGGGAGATGGTTTTCCAGGAATCCATGTCCGTATACTTGAGGGTTTGCCTTCCGGAGTAGTAGCCGTTGCTGCCGGAGGCAATGGCACCATGCCCTCTGAGAGAAGCTGCATCGACATTTTCTGTGGGATAGGGGAAGGTCTCCGGGGCGGTGTTCATTTCTGTGGTTTCCGGCTTAGGCGCTCCCTCTGGCACCGTGGGTGCGGTTACCGGCCCTCCGGCCTCCGTGGTCTCACCGGGAACCGTCCCGGTGGTGGAATCCGGCCCCGGCGTTTGTGTACAGCCCCAGCAGCAAAGAGCCAGGCAGAGAGTGAGGACGACGCACATAAGTCTTTTGAACATAATGGAAGCCTCCCTTTGTAAAAAATGCATATTCAGGAGCGTGATTACAAGATTAGAATATTAAAAATTTACCAAAAAGTCAATGGCTTTGTGAAAGGAAATACGTTCATATGGACAATTTATTCTTTCTGTTTTCTCTCTACCCCCATATTGCCGGAAGAGACGCATTATGGCACGAAATTGGGAAACGATTTCGATTTGTAGCGTTACACAAAGAAAAGCTTTCTTTTATGTGTAAATCGCCAAGAGAACCCAATGGAGGTGGTGTCCTCTTGTTGTATTGCGAACCAAAGTAAGGACTGAGTACCTTCCGAGAGATAGATACAATCCAATCTATAGGAATGCATTTTAGAGGAACCGCTAAAATACACCATTGTTTCTCGTTACTATTCACAAATATACTGCTTATGGCAGCAGGAAATTGACATAGATTGCATAATTCGTTATAATGACTTTAACCACAAAAGATATGGGGGCGATTGCTGTGAACAAAAGACTTATCAGCCTGCTGCTTATCCTGTGCCTGGCTCTTTCCTGCTGGGGCTGTGAGAAAACGCCGGGGCCGGATTCCACCACCGGGACGGTTCCTGGGGAGACTACGGAGACCGGAGGGCAGGTAACCGTCCCCACTGGCTCGGAGGGAGCACCCCAGCCGGAAACCCAGGAGATGAACACCGCCCCGGAGACCTTCCCCTGTCCTGAAGAGAATATCCGTCCAGCTTATGTGGAGATGTTCGGCGCAGCAGCCTCCGGCAGTAACGGCTACTACTCCGGTAACAAGGCCCTGAAGTATACGGATATGGATTCCGGGAAAACCGTCTGGCTCTGTCCCCAGCCCGGCTGTATCCACCAGGATGAAAGCTGCCAGGCCTGGATGGGGTCAAGGGTATCCTATCTGTGTGATTACCGGGGTACCCTCTATGCCATAACGGAAGACGGGAATGGGGGCTATCTCTTTCTGACCAAAGACCCGGCCACCGGAGAGCGGAAGGTTCTGGAACACTGGGAGTCGGAAAACGAATACCAGTATTACAGCAATGTTGCGCTGGGAATTTTTGCCGACGGAAAATGCACCATTTCTGTCGAAAAAAGAATTGTTGCTCCGGAGGGTGGCAGCCGGGAGGAAGCCCACACCTACATCTACGACCTGGCTTCCGGAATCCAAGAGGAACTGCCCCAGGAATATACCGAGAACGGTTGGGGTATTGGAGGAATGTATGGGGATTTCCTGCTCCTTACCCATCGGGATGAGCTCATGACCGAGGAAGAATACGCGGAGTGGGGGGAGGACTTTTACGGTGGCATAAGCTACGAAGAATACCTGAAAAACCGTATTCCTTCTGAAATTCGCCTGTATAACCGCAAGACCGGGGAAACCAAGACCATTGCCTCCGAGGAGGAGGGGCTGATTCTCTCCGGCGACCCGGCGGTCCGTTACGGATATACCTATGTTTACCAAAAGGGCGACGACATCTGCCTTTATGATTTACAGACCCAGCAGGAGCAGGTGATTGTCACCATGGAGCGGGTCATCAACTTCTGGATTCTGGACCATAAGGTTTTTCTGATTCAGTCTTTCGACGGAAAGCCCGGTTCGGGATGCTACATCTACTTTATGGATATGGATGGAGGCCCTCTGTATCTGCTTCCCAACGGCGGCAGCACCGACGCTATGGAATTCGGTATCGTCGTTGAGGGCGATGGTTTCTTCATCGGAACCTATCACTCCGGTATGAGAGTCATTTCCAAGGCAGATTTCTACGCCGACCGCTACGACCAGGGCCGGGGGTACTGATTCTTAGCTTTCTCATTTCACCGTGACAGGGTGCCGCTTTCCGGCATCCTGTCACATTCCGTTTCCATTCCCGGCCTTTTGCAATGTGGAAAAGAAGCAAACATGGAAACTGCCGGAGCGGGAGAAGAAAGCAGAAAATAACCGGATTCAAATATATTTTTATTTCTTTGTCCTTTTTTGCAGATGTTGTGCGTTTCCATGGATGAAGATGATTTCATCCCTGAAAGCGAGATAGCAAAACAATACGAATTGGAAACAGAAACCAAAGGGGGAGCGGTATGGAACTGGAAATGCGGAACCTGACCAAGCACTATGGCAAGAAAGAAGCCCTGAAAGGGGTGAGTGTCACCCTGACGCCGGGCATTTATGGGCTGCTGGGGCCCAACGGCGCCGGGAAAAGCACCTGGATGAACATTCTCACCGGGAATCTCCGCCAGACCTCCGGGGAGATTTTCCTGGATGGGGAAAACATTTCCCATCTGGGGCGGAGCTATCGCCGTCGGCTGGGCTACTGCCCCCAGCAGCAGACCTTCTATCCCAGCTTTACAGCCCGGCGTTTTTTGTACTATCTGGCATCCCTGCAGGATATGTCCAGGGAGCAGGCCGGGGAGCGGATTGAATGGGCCCTTTCGGCGGTGGCTTTGTCGGATGTGGCCAACAAGCCCATCGGCAGCTTCTCCGGCGGTATGAAGCAGCGTCTGCTCATCGCCCAATCCCTCCTCCATGACCCGGATATCCTGATTATGGACGAGCCCACCGCCGGCCTGGACCCCCGGCAGCGGATTGCCATACGAAATCTCATTGGTGAGATTGCCCTGCACAAAATCGTGATGATTTCCACCCATGTGGTGCAGGATGTGGAGTACATCGCCAAGGAGCTGATTCTCCTTTCCCAGGGAGAGATTCTCCGCCAGGCTACCCCGCCGGAGCTTCTCCGGGAGCTGGAAGGACAGCTTTGGGAGGCAGTGGTGCCGGAGGCCCAGCTGAACGAGGTTTCCGCCTATGGCACGGTCTGCGGCCTCTTCCAGAAGTCGGAAGGAATCTGTGTTCGCCTCCTGGGAGAGAAGCCCCCAATCCCCTGTAAACCGGCGGAGCCCAACCTGGAGGATGTGTATTTGCGCTATTTCGGCGCAGGGGAGGGCCTATGAAGTATGAACTAAGTAAGGTCCTGGGCCAGAAAAAGCTGTGCCTCCTCCTGGCTCTCGTGGTGATTCTCAACGCCATTTTGTTCTACGGCCATTGCACTGACAATTCCAAGGGCTATGCTCTGGGAGATCTTCGGGAAGCTTATTCCCGGGCAGATACCTTGGAGCAGGAGCAGGCGGAGCTGGAAGAGAAAATGATGGAGTATCTTTTCAGCGATAGCGAGGACCATGCCGCTTATGAGGCCATCTCTGACCGGATGTATATCAACCGGGCAGCTCTGGAGCGCCTTCGCCAAGTCTGGGGATATGCCGAGTACCGGGAGTCCCTGGTTGCTGAGGCTCAAATCAAGCAGATGCTGGGCCTGTTCCAGGAGGGCTTTCCCACCAATTCCCTGATGAAAGGGGCGGCGGTGTATGAAGCCCTGGCCCATGTCCAGCCCCAGGGGGTCTTTCTGGGAAGCGCCGAGGCCCTCCTTGGGTGGAAGCTGACGGATATGCTGATGCTGGTTTTCGTCCTGGCAGCAGGTCTTATCCTCTTTACTTATGAAAAGCGGCTGGGTCTGACCCGGCTGACCCGCCCTTCCTACCACGGTATGGGCAGGCTCTACCTGCGAAAGGTCCTGGCAGCGATTACGGTGACCGCCGCCGGCTTTGTGCTGCTCTACGGCGGCAACCTGGCGGTGGCAGGGGGCGTGTTGGGCTTTGACAATCTGGGGGTTCCTGCCCAGAGCCTTTACGGCTATGCCGCCTGTCCCTATGACATCTCTGTGGGGAGCCTGCTGGACCAGACCTTTTTGTGGAAATTTGCCTGGGCTTTGGTGTGCCTTCTGGTGGTGATCTGCGTTTGCGTGTCTACCCCGGAGCCGGTGCTAGCCGGGGCAGTCCTGGCAGTGCTGGGCGGGGTGGCTGCCTGGATGAACGGAACCACCAGCCTGTGGCTCCGGAACCTGAGCCTGTGGCACCTTTCCGGCATGGAAAAGCTGTACCAGGGTGCAGTGTATCTGAATCTCTTTACTTACCCCTTGGACAGACTCCTGGCGGCCGGCGTATTTTTCCTGGTGGCAGGGGTTGGGGCCTATTTCCTGGGCCTGGCCTTCCACTGCCGTCTTTTGGCTGTGGGAGCCCGGGAGCTGCGGCTGCCGGGGCTGCCCCGTCTGGGAGGCCATACCCGCCTCTTTTCCCATGAGGTCAGCAAGGCTCTGGGAATGCAGAAAGGGGCCTGGATTCTTCTGGCATTGCTTGCCTTGCAGCTTTATACCTACTCCAATGTCTCCACTTTCTACAGTCAGGATGAGGTGTACTACCGCTCCTATTCCCGGCAGCTGATGGGATTGCCCACCCCGGAAAAGGCGGCCTTTTTGGAGCAGGAGGCAAAGCGGCTGGAGGATCTGGCTGCCCAGCTGGAGGAGATGGCGGAGCGTTTTGGCGGGGACTCTTTCCAGTTTTCTCAGGCATCCCAGACCATCCGGGACCAGCTGGATGCTCAGCTCCCCTTCCAGGATGCCCAGGACCAGTATAACAGTTTGCGCCCCGGCCAGTCCTACCTGTACCAGACGCCTTATACCCGCCTTTATGGGCCGGAGGCACCCCGGGAGAATCTTCTGAATCTGGGGAAGCTCCTGTTTGCCCTGGCTCTGGCGGCGGCAGGAATCTTTGCGGTGGAGCGGGAAACCGGCGTGGGAATTTTGCAGAAAACCGCCGGAAAAACCAAACGGATTGCCTTGTTTAAGGGCATCTGGCTGGCAATGTGGTCAGCCCTAGCGGTGCTGGCAGTCCAGCTGCCCCGATACTGGGGGGTGTTCCGGGCCTTCGGAGGTCTGGACCTCTCCGCCTGGGCCAACAGCGCCCAATGGCTGACCCAAGTGCCCGACGGCATCACGGTGCTGGGCTGGATGCTTCTTACCTACCTGGGCTGGACTGCCCTTACCTGGGCAGCGGCCGCCTTAGTGTGCTGGATTTCCCGGAAAAGTACCAACACGGTCTTTGCCGTCCTCATCTCCCTGGCAGCCCTGCTCCTTCCGGTAGGTGCAGCCCTGCTGCTGATGTAAACGAAAAGTTTCCCCAGGTCAGGTTTTCAGCCCTGACCTGGGGAAGTTTCTATATTTGCCGCTTTTTCCGCAAGGTCACAGATTTCCTCTGTGGCTCTGGGGTTACTGTACTGGCGCTGGCGAACCTGCATGGTCTTGGCACTGATGGGCTGAGCCAGCTGCACCAGAGCGTCCTCCAGCTGGCTCCAATGGGTGTCCACCGCCAGGCTCATGCCCCTCTGGGCGAAATATTCCATGTTGCGGATTTCGCAGCCGGGAATGGGGGCAATGTGGATGAGGGGAATCCCCATCACCGCCGCCTCCGTGGAGGAGAGCCCGCCCGGCTTGGACAGATATACGTCACAAGCCCGCAGATAGGCTGCCATTTTATTGGTGCTGGCAAGAAGGGAAATCTGGCCCTGCCTACCGAATTTCTTTTCCAGCCGGGTAAGGAGTGCCTGGTTGTTGCCGCAAATCACAATCAGGTGGTGCTGGGGATGCTTTTTCAGATACCGGGAGAGCTTTCCCACCGCCTTTTCAATCTGACCGCAGCCGATGCTGCCCCCGGACAAAAGAATATAATGCTTATCCGCCTCCAGCCCCAGACGGCGCTTGGCCTCCTCCCGGGAAAGGGGTTCCCGGAAGGCCCGGCGTACCGGGATCCCCGCAGGAACCAGCTTGTCCGAGGGAATCCCCCGGCGGATAAAGTCTTTTGCCATGTCAGAGCCGGGAATCACATAGTAGTCACAGTCCGTCTCCTCCGTAAAGGGGATGCACACATAGTCCGTGGCAATGAATATCTGAGGGGGGAGGGCAACGCCCTTCCGTTTCATATGGGTCAGCATCTGGGCAGGGAACAGGTGGGGCATGATTACCACATCAAAGTGGTGATTCTGAAAATACGCCCGCATGGTTCCAAACATTGCCTTGTTCACCGCATACACCGGGGAGTGGACCGGCAGTTTCCGGTAGCCGTCCCCCAGCTTATAGAGAAAGCCGAAAAAATGGGGAGCCTTCTGGGCGGTTTTGATATAGCCGTTTCCCACCAGTTTGCCCAGGCTGTCCCCTGCCAGGGTGTAGGGGTCCAGCATGGTGACCTGATGCCCCCGCCGCTCCAACTCCTCTTTCACCGCAGCACCGGCGGCATTGTGACCGCCGCCGGTGCTGCAGGACAGAATCAATGCGTCCATAGAAGTTTTACCTCCATAGCGTTCTTTTCCTCCCGGCTGGTAAACATCCGGAAGCCGATTCCCAGACAAATCAGGGAAAAACCGGTAATGATTGCCGTGTTATGGGCAAAAAGCAGCAGGGCTGCTTCCGTGCAGACATAGGCGGCAATGGTGCGGTAGTAGTTGGGGGAAATCCGCAGCACCAGAGAGAAGAACAGGAAAAACAGAACCATATATGTGAGGGGCAGTCCGTTGGGGAGCAATGCCAAAAGACAGCCGAAGGTGGTGGCAATGCCCTTGCCTCCCCGGAAGTGAGCAAAAACCGGAAACACATGACCCAACACCGGTGCTGCCATCACAAAGCCCAAAGGCGGACCGGAGCCGGTGCGCAGATAGAGAAACACCGGCACAAAGCCCTTCAGTAGGTCACACACCAGGGTGAGCAGACCGCAGAGAACCCCGCCATTGCGAAAGGCATTGGTGGTGCCGGGATTCTGGTCAGGGGCATCCTGGGTGATGTCCTTTCCGGCCACAACCTTGCCCCAAACCCGGGCAAAGAGAACGCTTCCCAGCAAATAGCCCAGCAGAATAAAGCACAAATCGCGGAACATACCTTTTTCACCTCTTAATTATCTGATACGCTTAGTATACCTTCCCACTTGCAATTCAATTTCAACTTCACCTCAACAATTGTTGAAAAACAAATTCCGGTCAGATCCTCTGACCGGAATTTCAGCGTGTCAAAAAACTTTTTGACACGCTGCCAGACTGTCAAGAAAGGCACAAAGACAGTTAGAACGCCGCCCGTCGGCGTACATGGAGTACGGTAGGGCGGCGTTTGCGCAGTAAGGCAAAAGCGTTGCGAAGCAACATTTTTTCCCTTTTATTGGGAGAACCACACCTGGTATTCTTTCCAATCCTCCAAAGAGGAAAAAAGCCCGTTTTCTTTTGCTTTTGCCGGTTTGGGACTTTATTGACAGTCTGAAATCCCGGTCAGATTTTCTGACCGGGATTTTTACCCTTGATATGTGTGAATGATATTTTTTGCAACCTGGGCTTTGGAGATGCGCAAATCCATAGCCTGCTTTTCAATGTACCGGTGGGCGTCAGACTCTGACATTCCCAGGGTTTCAATCAAAAGCCACTTTGCCCGGTTTACCAGGCGGATTTCTTCCATTTTCTGTTCCACGGAGAGCTGTTTTTCCTCCATCTGCCGCAGCCGTTCCCGGGTGGCACACAGTACCCCCAGGGTCTGGGTAATCATCTGAGAACTGGTGGGCTTGGGCAGGGTCAGCACCCCGTAGGAAAGCACTTTGGCGCTGGTTTCCGTGTATCGGTCGTTCTTTACCAGCAGCAGTACACCGGCGGTTGTGTTGCTGCTCACATAGCAGGCAAGACCCAGACCAAAATCGTCGGAAAGCGGCGTGTTGATGATCACAATGTCATAGCTGCTCTCTGCCAGCAGCCGCTGGGCTTCACCGGAACTTCTGGCATATACCACAGGATAGTAGTCCGTGGGCGGAAGCAAAGGCGCCATGGAGGTGCCAAAGCTTTCGGTGGAGGAAACCACCAATACACAATAGGTCTTTTCCTGAAATACCATGACGCCCCTCCTTTCCCTGGAATCGATTGTCTTAATGCCGCTGACAATAGGCATCCATTACCTTCTGGGGAAGGTAACGGCGAAGGAAGTCACTCTCCCGGGCCACTTCCATGGCCTCCGTAAGAGAAACCGGGAGTTTTCCATACCCTTCCAGGGCCTGGGGAGAGGCGGTAAGCAGGTTAAAATCCGCCGGCTCCGGCAGGGGCAGCTTCCGGGCAATGCCCTGAAGTCCGGCATAGATGAGCAGGGCATAGGCAAGATAAGGGTTGGCCTGGGGGTCGGGAGAGCGAAGCTCCGCCCGGATACGCCCGGAGGGGGCGGCGGGAATCCGAATCAGTTGGGAGCGGTTTTCCCGGGACCAGGAGATATAACCCGGCGCCTTGTCACAGCCCAGACGGGCATAGGAGCCAGCAGTGGGATTGAGGAACAGGGTAATATCCCGGATTTTGTCCATGATACCCGCAATCACATGGCCCAGGGTCTCTTCTCCCTGTCCGCCGGATACGGAAATATTGATGTGCATACCGTTGCCGTCTTTTCCCGGCAGGGGTTTGGGAGAAAAGTCCGCAGCCAGGCCGTTGCGGTAAGCAACAGTCTTTACCACGGTGTGAAAGGTCACTGCCTGGTCTGCGGCGGTAAGGGGCTCGGAGTAACGGAAATCGATTTCGTTCTGACCCGGGCCGCTTTCGTGGTGGGAGCTTTCCGGGGCAATGTCCATCTGCTCCAGCATGAGGCAGATTTCCCGGCGGATGTTCTCCCCCTTATCCTCCGGGGCAATATCCATATAGCTGGCGTTGTCGTAAGGCTCCTTGGTGGGGCAGCCCTTCTCATCCAGCTGGAACAGGTAGAATTCCATTTCACTGCCGAAATCAAAGTGATAGCCTGCCTCCCGGGCGCAGGCAATGGCCTCCTTCAGAATCCGCCGGGTGTCGCATTCGAAGGGGGTTCCGTCGGGATAGGTCACATCGCAGAACATCCGCACCACCTTTCCCTGCTGGGGCCGCCAGGGCAGCTGAACCAGGGTGGAGGCGTCGGGATGGAGAAACAAATCCGAACGGATTTCTCCCCCAAAGCCGGAAATGGCGGAGGCGTCGATGGCGATGCCGTGGGCGAAAGCCTGGGGCAGCTCACTTGCCATAATGGCCACATTCTTCTGCTTGCCGAAAACGTCGCAGAAGGCCAGCCGGATAAACTTGATGTCCTCCTCGGCCACATATTCCAATACCTCAGACGGCGAATATTTCATAGAACCCCTCTTTTCTTAGTTGCTGACATACATCTGGTGATAGGGATTTTGACTGTCCGGTACCACCAGGGTGAAAGGTGTGCTGCAAATTTTCTCATAATCCTCCCCAAACAGCTGGGCAAAGGTTTGAAGATACGGCAAAATTTCCTCCATATCCCGGGCCGTGGCAGCCCGGGGGGCAACCTGCTCCGGGAACAGGACGTTTTCACAGGCGGAGCGGATAAACAGCTTTCCGCCATGCATTCCGGTGCAGGGGAAGTTCCGAACGATGGGCTCGGTGCTTTCGGTCAACCCCAGCACAATGAGGATTCCGCCGGCCTGATACTCTCCCAGAAAGCTGCCGGTTCTGCCTCCCACCACAATCACCGGGAACTTATCTCCGTAGGCCTTCATATGCACACCGGTGCGGTAGCCCGCATCTCTCCGGACATAGATTTCCCCGCCCCGCATGGCATAGCCTGCCGTATCTCCCAGGCTTCCGTGGACCACAATCCTGCCGGCGTTCATGGTGTCTCCCACTGCGTCCTGGGCATTTCCCAGCACCTCGATGTTGGCACCGTTGAGGTAAGCTCCCAGGGCGTTGCCGGGGGTTCCCTGGATGCGGATGTGCTTTTCCCCCATACCTGCCCCCAGGAATCGCTGCCCACAGCAGTTTTCCAGGAAAACATCTTCCCGGCAGCTGCGGATTTTTTCGTTGAGCTGCTGATAGCTGAGCCCCGATGCATCCATATGAATCATTTTAGCATACCTCCGATTTTTTTCAACCAAAAGATTGGCTTATTCCCCTGCGTGGCGGATTCCCAGAATTTCCAGTTCCTTTCCGGTCAGTCCCAACCCCCGGAGCATACTGCGGTTTCCCCGGAGGGCTTCGATGGCGTTGATGCCCATGCCTCCCATCATTTCCTTGATTTCCTGCTTCCAGGCGGTAAGCAGCCGCACCAGCCGCTGAGCACCCTCCTGGGGATCCAGTCTGGCGGTGAGCTCCGGCAACTGGGTGGCAATTCCCCAGTTGCACCGGCCGCTGTGGCAGGAACGGCACAGGTGACAGCCCAGGGCCAGCAATGCGGCGGTGCCGATGTAGCAGGCGTCCGCACCCAGAGCGATGGCCTTTACCACATCCGCCGAGGAACGGATGCCGCCTCCTGCAATGAGGGATACCTGATTGCGGATGCCCTCGTCCCGCAGCCGCTGATCCACCGCAGCCAGGGCCAGCTCAATGGGAATGCCCACATTGTCCCGGATGCGGGTGGGGGCTGCCCCGGTGCCGCCCCGAAAGCCGTCGATGGCAATGATGTCCGCACCGCTGCGGGCAATGCCACTGGCAATGGCGGCAATGTTGTGAACCGCAGCCACCTTCACGATAACCGGCTTTTGGTAACCTGTGACCTCTTTCAGGGAGCAGACCAGCTGCCGCAAATCCTCGATGGAGTAAATATCGTGGTGGGGGGCAGGGGAGATGGCGTCCGTTCCCCGGGGAATCATCCGGGTTTTGGACACATCCTCTCCCACCTTGTTTCCGGGCAGATGACCGCCTATGCCGGGCTTTGCACCCTGGCCCATTTTGATTTCAATGGCAGCGCCTGCGTTGAGATAGTCCGGGTGTACCCCAAACCGTCCAGAGGCCACCTGAACAATGGTGTTGCTTCCGTAGCGGTAAAAATCCGGGTGAAGGCCTCCTTCTCCCGTGTTGTAGAAGGTTCCCAGACGTTCGGCAGCCTCTGCCAGACTGGCGTGGGCGTTGTAGCTGATAGAGCCGTAGCTCATGGCGGAAAACAGCACGGGAATCTCCGGCTCCAACTGGGGCGGCAGATTCCATTGGAGCTTGCCGTCCTCCCCTCGCTGAATTTTCTCCGGCTTCTTCCCCAGAAATACCCGGGTTTCCATAGGCTCCCGAAGGGGGTCCACCGAGGGGGTGGTCACCTGGGAGGCGTTGAGGAGAATCCGGTCCCAGTATACCGGCAGGGGATTGGGATTTCCCATGGAGGAGAGCAATACGCCTCCGGTTTTGGCCTGGAGGTAAATCTCCTGGATGGTGCCGCAGCTCCAGTTCTCGTTTTCCCGGAAAAAGGGCGGAGATTTGAGAATTTTCAGGGCGTGGGTGGGGCAGAAGGCCACACACCTGCCGCAGTTTACGCACAGCTCCTCCCGGGAAGAAATCTGCTTTCCGTCTTTTTGGTAGAAGTGTACCCCATTTGCACACTCCTTCACGCAGATACCGCAGTTTACACACCGGGTGGGATTCCGGATGACTTCAAATGCGGGATACATATCGTCCATACCCATTAAAACGCACCGCCTTTCACCTGCACAATCACAGGCTCACCGCCTGTGGGATAAAATATCCGGTCCGGATTGGGCTCCATGACCCGGATGGCTGCTTCCTCGCTGGCAAGATACACCATATCCCCCTTTTCTGCTCCCACCAGACTTCTCAGTTTCAACCGGTCATTCAGGGCCATTAGCCCTCCTTCATAGGCAAGGACAATGGAAAAGGGTCCGGTGACCAGAAAACCGGAGAACATGGTGCGAAGGTAAGAAAGCTGCTTTTGTTCTTCCGGACTTTTCCGGGAGATGGTGGTAAAGAAGGGAGCAGCCATCACCTGGGCCAGCTCCTGCAAGGCAAGACCCTGCTTTCGCAGCAGATAGTCGGCAATGTAGGTGATTACCTCCGTATCTGTCTGGAGGGTGCAGCGGTAGCCGTACATCTCAATGGAGCGGCGGTTGGCGTCATAGGAGGAGATTTCTCCGTTGTGCACCACGGTGTAATCCAGCAGGGCAAAGGGATGGGCACCGCCCCACCAGCCGGGGGTGTTGGTAGGGTAGCGGCCGTGGGCCGTCCAGCAGTAGCCCTTATAGTCCTCCAGCCGGTAAAACTCTGCCACATCCTCTGGATACCCCACCGCTTTGAATACCCCCATGTTCTTTCCGCTGGAAAAAACATAGGCTCCGGAATTTCCGCCGTTGATTTCCATTACCAGCCGGGCAATCAGCTCCCGTTCATCCACTTGCAGCCGTTTCAGGACGGATTGGAGAGGGACGGCAAAATACCGACAGATCAGGGGCACCTGAGTAATGGCCTCTATGGCGCTGGTAGGTATCGGCTCCTGGTGGACAATGTCCAGGGATTCCCGGAGCAGGCTTTCGCATTCCTTCCGGCAGCTTTCTCCGGGATAGAAGATGTGCAGAGCGAAAAAGTCCTTATACTCAGGATAAATGCCGTAGCCGGCAAAGCCGCCGCCCAGACCGTTGGAGCGGTCGTGCATGGGCACCATGCTGGCGGCGATGGTTTCTCCGCTGATTTTCCTGCCCTCCCGGGAAATGAGGGCGGATATGGCACAGCCGGAGGGGATGCGAATCTGTCCTTCCAAATACTTCATGCTGACCAGCTCCCAAATAAAAATTGGGAGTCCCCGATGGGCAGAAAGACACTGTCCATGGGAACTCCCTTGTTCTTAAAATTTATTATAACCCACCGGCTTTCCCAGCGCAAGGGAAAGATAGCAAAAAAATAATCCCCTGAAAAAAAGAATTTTTTGCAGAATTACCAGTTGATTTTTGGGCTTTTCCGGGAGTATACTAAGCACAGTTGCGAGACACTGGCGTCTCGGAGGATTTTTCCTCTGGGGGCCAGTGTCTCTTTTTTTATAGGGAAACTCTGAACAAATCGTCTGCGGCTGGATAACGGATCTTTTTCGCCATCCATGCAGAATGAAAAACGGGAAATACATACAGTATTCCGCCGTTTTCCATTCTTTTGTCTGACGAAAAATCTCTCGCTACCAGCTCTTGCCTCTTATTCAGAGTTTCCTAAGGATTTGAAAGGGTGATGGCAATGAGAACAGTACCGGAGTATTTCGGCAGCATGGTGTTTGACGAGCGGATGATGAAAGCCAGACTGTCAGCAGAGGTTTACAAATCCCTGAAGCAGACCATTCAGAAGGGGAAGAAGCTGGATGCCTCCGTGGCGGATGCAGTGGCGGCTGCCATGCTGGACTGGGCGGTGGAAAACGGTGCTACCCATTTTACCCATTGGTTCCAGCCCCTCACCGGTGTCACGGCGGAAAAGCACGACAGCTTTATCTCTCCCGCTCCTGACGGCCGGGTGATTATGGAGTTCTCCGGAAAAGAGCTGATCAAGGGCGAGCCGGATGCCTCCTCCTTCCCCTCCGGCGGCCTGCGTGCCACCTTTGAAGCCCGGGGCTATACCGCCTGGGACCCCACCAGCTATGCCTTTATCAAGGGCAAGACCCTGTGTATTCCCACGGCCTTCTGCTCCTACGGCGGCGAGGCTCTGGATAAGAAAACGCCGCTGCTTCGTTCCATGGAAGCCCTGAACACCCAGGCAATGCGGATTCTGAAGCTGTTTGGCAATACGGAAGTGAAGCGGGTCACCACCTCTGTGGGCCCGGAGCAGGAGTACTTCCTGGTGGACCGGGCCATGTACGAGAAGCGGAAGGATTTGATGTTTACCGGCAGAACCCTCTTCGGTGCCAAGCCCCCCAAGGGACAGGAGCTGGATGACCATTACTTCGGCACCATCAAGCCCCGGGTAGAGGCTTACATGGAGGAGCTGAACGAGGAGCTGTGGAAGCTGGGGATTCTGGCCAAAACCGAGCACAACGAGGTCGCCCCGGCCCAGCACGAGCTGGCACCCATCTATACCACCACCAACATTGCCACGGACCACAACCAGCTGACCATGGAGATTATGCAGAAGGTGGCCTGGAAGCATGGTCTGGTGTGCCTGCTCCATGAAAAGCCCTTTGCCGGGGTGAACGGCAGCGGCAAGCACAACAACTGGTCTTTGGTGACAGATACGGGGGTAAACCTCCTGTCCCCCGGAGAGACCCCCTATGAGAATGCCCAGTTCCTGCTGTTCCTGGTGGCAGTGATTCAGGCTGTGGACGATTACCAGGGCCTGCTGCGGATGAGCGTAGCCACCGCCGGCAACGACCACCGGCTGGGTGCCAACGAGGCGCCTCCTGCGGTGATTTCCATGTTCCTGGGTGATGAGCTGACGGCAGTACTGGAGGCTGTGGAAACCGACACCCCCTACAACGGCGTGGAGAAGAAGAAGCTCCGTCTGGGCACGGATGTGCTGCCCCGGTTTGTGCGGGACACCACCGACCGGAACCGTACCTCTCCCTTTGCCTTTACCGGCAACAAGTTTGAGTTCCGGATGCTGGGCTCCAGCAATTCCATTGCCTGCGCCAACATCATGCTCAATACCGCCGTGGCAGAGTCTTTGCGCCAGTACGCAGACATTCTGGAGAAGGCGGAGGACTTCCACGAGAGCCTCCACACCCTGATTCAGGATACCATCAAGAAGCACAAGCGGATTATTTTCAACGGAAACGGCTATGACGAAGCCTGGATTCGGGAGGCCACCCAGCTGCGGGGACTTTTGAGCCTGCCCACCACCCCGGATGCCATGGCAGTGACCCTGGAGCCGAAAAACATGGAGCTGCTCATCTCCCATAAGGTGATGAGCGAGGCGGAAATCCGCTCCCGCCATGAGATTCAGCTGGATATTTACTGTAAGACCGTCCGCATTGAGGCCCTGACCATGCTGGATATGGTGCAGAAGGATATTTTCCCGGCGGTGGAGACCTATACCTGCCGCATTGCCCAGGCCATTGACACCAAGCGGAAGGTGATGGCAGACCTGCCCTGCAAGGCGGAGACCACACTTCTGGGCCGCCTGGGAATGCTCCTGGACTCCATGGCCCAGCGGGTGGAGCTTCTGCAGGATGCCCTCCACCGGGAAGCGGATCGGGGCGACTGGGTAAGCAAGGCGGCGTGTATCCGGGATGAGGTTTTGCCCCAGATGAATGCCCTGCGGGCTGTGTGTGATGAGGCAGAAACCCTGACGGATGCAAAGGCCTGGCCTTTCCCCACTTATGGCGAGCTGCTGTTCGGGGTAAAATAAATTTGGGAGATAGGAGCGCATTTATGGAAAAGAAAGAGATGCTTTATGAGGGCAAAGCCAAAAAAGTCTATGCAACAGAAGACCCTCAGCTGCTGATTGTGGATTATAAGGACGATGCCACCGCCTTCAACGGCCTGAAAAAGGGCACCATTGAAGGCAAGGGAATTATCAACAACCAAATGAGCAACCGGCTGATGCAGCATCTGGAGAAAGTGGGTGTCCCCACCCACTTTGTCCGGGAGCTGAGCGACCGGGAAACCCTGGTAAAGAAGGTAAGCATTGTACCTTTGGAGGTGATTGTCCGTAACATCGCCGCCGGGTCCTTCTCCAAGCGGTACGGCGTGGAGGAGGGAAAGGTGTTCGACCATCCTGTGGTGGAGTTTTCCTATAAAAATGACAGCCTGGGAGATCCCCTCCTGAATACGGACCACGCCCTGGCCCTGGGGCTGGCAACGCCGGAGGAGATTGGAACCATTGAAGCCTACGCCAGGATGGTGGACGATTTTCTCCGGAACTTCTGGAGCAGCTGCGGCATTACCCTGGTGGACTTCAAGGTGGAGTTTGGCCGCCTGAGTGACGGCACCATTGTCCTGGCAGACGAAATCAGCCCGGATACCTGCCGCCTGTGGGACAGCAAGACCGGGGAGAAGCTGGATAAGGACCGCTTCCGCCGGGATCTGGGGGGCGTGGAGGACGCCTATGCCGAGGTTATGAGAAGGCTGGTTGCCCATGATCAATAATTTCAATCATTCCAAAGCCATACACCACATTCACGAAGAGTGTGGTGTCTTTGGCGTTTATTCCCAAACTGCCATGGATGTGGCATCCCTGGCTTACTATGGGCTGTTTGCTTTGCAGCACCGGGGACAGGAGAGTGCGGGCATCGTGGTCAATGACGACGGGGTGTTCCGGGACTGCCGGGGCATGGGCCTGGTGAACGAGGTGTTCAGCCAGGAGAAACTGGAGACTCTGGGCAGAGGCAACATGGTGGTAGGCCATGTGCGCTACGCCACCACCGGAGGCAGCAACATGGTCAATGTCCAGCCCCTGGTAATCAACCACCACAAAGGCCGCATGGCTCTGGCTCATAACGGCAACCTGACCAACTCCTATGCCCTCCGCTCCCAGCTGGAGGAGAAAGGCTCCATTTTCCACACCACCACCGACTCCGAGGTGATTGCCTATGTGATTGTCCAGGAGCGGCTGAAATGCGGCAGCATAGAAGAGGCGGTGTACCGGGCTATGGAGCGGCTGGAAGGGGCATACTGTCTGGTGATTTCCTCTCCGGCCAAGCTCATCGCCGCCAGAGATCCCCAGGGCTTTCGCCCCTTGTGCATGGGCAAAACCCGGGAAGGGGCCATCTGCTTTGCCTCGGAGACCTGCGCCCTGGATGCGGTGGGAGCAGAATTTGTCCGGGACATTGCTCCCGGCGAGGTGGTTACGGTGGATGCCCAGGGGATTCACAGCCAGCAGGGCCATTGCGGAAAAGTACCCAAAAGCCTGTGCGTGTTTGAGTATATCTACTTTTCCCGGCCGGATTCGGTGGTGGACGGTGCCTGCGTGAGCCTGGCCCGGCAGCAGGCGGGACGGTTTCTTGCTATGGAGCATCCGGTGGAAGCGGATGTGGTCATCGGCGTGCCGGACTCCGGCCTGGAGTCTGCCATCGGCTATGCCGCCCAGTCGGGAATCCCCTACGCCATCGGCTTTACCAAGAACAAATATATCGGAAGAACCTTCATTGCCCCCAGCCAGGGCCAGCGGGAAAACGGCGTGAACATCAAGCTCAATCCCATTGCCCCGGTGGTTGGGGGGAAACGGGTGGTGCTCATTGACGATTCCATTGTCCGGGGCACCACTTGCCGCCGGATTGTCCGGCAGCTGCGGCATGCCGGAGCAAAGGAAATTCATATGCGGGTCAGCGCCCCCACCTTTGTGGCGCCCTGCTACTATGGCACGGACATTGACAGTGCGGAAAATCTCATTGCCAACCACCGGTCGGTGGAGGAAATTGCCCAGATGATCGGTGCCGATTCTTTGGGATTTCTCACACTGGAGCATGTGAAGCAGCTGACCGGCTCGGATACGGGCTTTTGCACCGCCTGCTTCGGGGGCGGCTATCCCACCTCCGTCACCATGGCGGACCGGAAAAATCGATTTGAAGAAAAAATACACAAGTAAGAAATGGAGAATGATAGGATGGAAAACTGCGCGATTGTAGGAATCAACTGGGGCGACGAAGGCAAGGGCCGGATGGTGGACCTGCTGACGGAGGAATACGACATTGTGGTGCGCTATCAGGGCGGCGGCAACGCCGGTCATACGGTAGTCAACCAGCTGGGGAAATTCGCCCTGCACCTGCTGCCCTCCGGCATCTTTCATTCCGGCGTGGTGAATGTGCTGGGCAACGGTGTGGCCCTGGACTGCGAAAACCTGTGGAAGGAAATTGAGGAAGTCATCTCTCAGGGCGTGGCAATCACCCCGGAAAATCTGAAAATCAGCAGCCGTGCCTCTCTGCTTCTGCCCTGGCACCGGGAGCAGGACACTCTGGAGGAGGCAAGACTGGCAAATAAGAAGTACGGCTCTACCCGCCAGGGCATTGCCCCCTTCTATTCCGATAAGTACCAGAAAAAGACCATCCAGGCAGGGGAGCTGCTGTACCCGGAGGTGCTGAAGGAGCATCTGAAGGATTTGCTGGAGTGGAAGAACCTGACCCTCACCGGCGTGTACGGTGCCAAAGCCTATACCCTGGAGGAAGTGCTGGAATGGATTGATGTTTACGGAGAGAAAATCAAGCCCTTCCTCTGCGATACAGGAGATTACCTGCGGAAAGCCCAGAAGTCCGGCAAGCGGATTCTCTTTGAGGCCCAGCTGGGAGCCCTCCGGGATCTGGACTACGGCATTTATCCTTATACCACCTCCTCCAATTCCATTGCCGCCTATGCCCCGGTGGGCTCCGGCTTCTCCGATGCCAAGGTGGACAGAGTGGTAGGCGTGGTGAAGGCCTATTCCTCCTGCGTGGGCGAGGGCCCCTTCACCTGTGAGTGGTATGGGGAAGAAGGGGAGCAGCTGCGCCAGGCCGGCGGCGAGTACGGCGCCAAGACCGGCAGACCCAGAAGGGTGGGCCCCATTGACCTGGTGGCAACCCGGTACGGCGTTCAGGTGCAGGGCGCCACGGAAATCGCCCTGACCAAGCTGGATGTGCTGAGCTACAGGAAGGAGATCCCCGTCTGTGCCCACTATCAGCTGAAAGGCGTGGAAACCGATGAATTCCCCATCCCTGCGGTGCTTGCCCAGGCAAAGCCGGTGACGGAGGTCCTGCCCGGCTGGGGCTGTGACATCTCCGGTGTCCGCCGCTGGGAGGACCTGCCCCAGGCAGCCCGGGACTATGTGGAGTATGTGGAAAAGAACATTGGCTGCCGCATTTCCTATGTGTCCGTAGGCCCGGAGCGGGAGAGCATTATCAGAAGATAAAAAGGAGAAACCACCATGTTTGAAAAATATGAATCCCCCTTGTCCTCCCGGTATGCCTCCCGGTATATGCTGGAGCTGTTTTCTCAGAAAACCAGAATCGTCACCTGGCGAAAGCTCTGGGTGGCCCTGGCCCGGGCGGAGATGGAGCTGGGTCTGCCCATCACCCCGGAGCAGGTGGCAGAGCTTCAGGCCCATGTGGAGGATATTGACTTTGAAATGGCTGCCCAGCGGGAAAAGGAAGTGCGCCACGATGTGATGGCCCATGTCTACACCTATGGCAAGGCCGCTCCCTCTGCTGCGGGAATTATCCACCTGGGTGCCACCAGCTGCTATGTGACGGACAACGCAGATGTGATTTTGTACCGGGATGCCCTGGCCTATGTGCGGAAGGGGCTGCTGGGTGTTATGAAGAACCTGGCGGACTTTGCCCGGCAGTACAAGTCCCTGCCTACCCTGGGCTATACCCACTACCAGCCTGCCCAGCTGGTGACGGTGGGCAAGCGGGCGACCCTGTGGCTCCAGGATTTCCAGACGGATTTGGAAGAACTGGACTTTGTGATGGGACAGATTCGCTTCCTGGGCTGCCGGGGCACCACCGGCACGGAAGCCAGCTTCATGGAGCTGTTTGAAGGGGACGGCAGCAAGATTGATAGGCTTAACGGGAAGCTGTGCCAGGCCTTCGGCTTTGACGGCTGCTTCTCCGTATGCGGACAGACCTACCCCCGGAAGCTGGACAGCCGGATTCTGAACTGCCTGTCCTCCATCGCCCAGAGTGCCTACCGGATGGCAGAGGACATCCGCCTTCTGCAGCACGACCGGCAGCTGGAGGAGCCCTTTGAAAAGCATCAGATTGGTTCCTCTGCCATGGCCTACAAGCGCAACCCCATGCGCAGCGAGCGGATTTGCTCTCTTTCCCGGTACCTGATGGCGGACGCCATGAATGCCGCCATGACCGCCTCCACCCAGTGGCTGGAGCGGACCCTGGACGACTCTGCCAACCGGAGAATCTCTCTGCCGGAGGGATTTTTGTGCGCCGACGCCATTTTGCGCCTGTGCCAGAATGTGACCGACGGAATCCATGTGAACGAAAAGATTGTTGCCCGGACGGTAGAGGAATACCTGCCCTTCATCGCCACGGAGAACCTGCTTATGGAGGCGGTGAAGCAGGGGGGCGACCGGCAGGAGCTCCATGAGGTGATTCGCACCTGCTCCATGGAGGCTACTGCCCGGATGAAGGAAGGGCTGAACTGCGACCTGCTGGAGCGGCTGGCAAAGCATCCTGCCTTCCCTCTGAGCCAGGGGGATATGACCAGGCTTTTGCAGGGGGAGCTGTACATTGGCCGCTGCCCGGAGCAGGTGGAAAATTACCTCCAAACCCTGGAGCCCATTCTTGCCGATGCCCAGCAGGGCAAAGCGGAAATCAACGTATAAGAAAGGCGGGGCATGTATGACCAAGTATATATTTGTAACCGGCGGCGTGGTGTCCGGCCTGGGCAAGGGCATTACCGCAGCCTCCTTGGGACGGCTGCTGAAAGCCAGAGGCCTGAAGGTAGCGGCCCAGAAGCTGGACCCCTATATCAATGTGGACCCGGGCACCATGAGCCCCTACCAGCACGGCGAGGTGTTTGTCACCGAGGACGGTGCGGAGACGGACCTGGATCTGGGCCACTATGAGCGTTTCATCGACGAAAATCTCAATCGCTTCTCCAACCTCACCACCGGACGGGTGTATTGGAATGTGCTGAACAAGGAGCGCCGGGGTGAGTACCTGGGCTCCACCGTCCAGGTGATTCCCCACATTACCGGGGAGATCAAGGAGTTTATCTACCGAGTGGGAAAGCAGACGGATGCGGACGTGGTGATTACGGAAATCGGCGGCACCACCGGCGACATTGAGTCCCAGCCCTTCCTGGAGGCAGTGCGGCAGATTGGTCTGGAGGTGGGCCGGGAAAACAGCCTCTTCATCCATGTGACCCTGGTGCCCTTCCTCCGGGGCTCCGACGAGCACAAGTCCAAGCCCACCCAGCACTCCGTGAAAGAGCTGCGGGGCCTGGGTGTGAACCCGGATATTATCGTGCTGCGGTGCGATGAGCCTCTGGAGCAGGGGATTTTCGACAAGATTGCCCTGTTCTGCAATGTAAAGCCCGACTGCGTATTTGAAAATATCACCCTCCCCAACCTGTATGAAGCCCCCCTGATGCTGGAAAAATCCAACTTTTCCGGGGTGGTCTGCCGGGAGCTGGGGCTCAATACCCCGGAGCCGGATCTGACAGAGTGGAAGAGCCTTGTAGACCGGATTCACAACCGGAGCCGCCATGTGAAAATCGGCCTGGTAGGAAAATATGTGCAGCTTCACGATGCCTATTTGTCGGTGGCGGAGTCTTTGCGCCATGCCGGCTACCAGCTGGATACCCACGTGGATATCCAGTGGATTGACTCCGAGACCCTGACGGAGGAAAACTACCAAAGCACCCTTGCAGGGCTTGGCGGCATTCTGGTGCCCGGCGGCTTCGGCAACCGGGGCATTGCCGGTATGCTGCTGGCAGCCCGGTATGCCCGGGAGAACCAGGTGCCTTATTTTGGCATCTGTCTTGGCATGCAGATTCTTGTGATGGAGTTTGCCAGAAATGTGGCGGGAATCCCCGATGCGGACTCCGGCGAGTTTGCTCCCCAGTGTGCCCATAAGGTGATTGACTTCATGCCGGGACAGAGCGACGACATCAACAAGGGCGGCACCCTGCGCCTGGGCAGCTATCCCTGCCGGATTCTGCCCGGCAGCACCATGGCCCGGTGCTACGGAGCCCAGGAGATTCAGGAGCGGCACCGCCATCGCTATGAGTTCAATAACCAGTACCGGGATCAGCTGGAGGCGGCCGGCCTGTGCATCAGCGGCACCTCTCCCGACGGACGGCTGGTGGAAACGGCAGAGCTGCCGGGCCGCAGCTTCCATGTGGGCGTCCAGTTCCACCCGGAGTTCAAGAGCCGCCCCAACCGTCCCCACCCCCTGTTCCTGGGCTTCGTGGCAGCTTCCCTGGAAAACGCCGGGGAGAATGGTTAAGTAATGCAGGGAGGTCCTATGAGAAACAACGAAAATCTGGATCGGAAAATCGTCCTGGAGGACGGTACGGAGATTTACGGTGCAGGCTTCGGCTGCCGGGACAGCCGGGTGGCGGAGCTGGTGTTCAATACCTCCATGGTGGGCTACCAGGAGATTCTCTCCGACCCCTCCTATACAGACCAGGCGGTGGTGATGACCTATCCCCTCATTGGCAATTACGGCATGGCGGAGGCGGATTATGAAACTATCCGTCCTACCCTGAGTGCCTTTGTGGTGCGGGAGTACAATCCCCACCCCTCCAATTTTCGCAGCACCAAAACCCTGGAAGAGGTCATGATCGCCTGCGGCATTGTGGGCATCTCCCAGGTGGACACCCGGATGCTCACCCGGAAAATCCGGGACAAGGGCAGCCAGCGGGTGTATATCACCGACAAAGATGTGCCTCTGGAGGCATGCCTGAACATCCTGGCCCAGACCCCTGTGCCCCACGATGCAGTTTCCCGGGTCAGCACCCGGGAAATCCGCCGGGTGGTTCCCCGGGAGGAAAAATATCATGTGGTGGCGGTGGACTGCGGCATGAAAGAAAACATTGTCCGCTCCCTGGCAAAGCGGGGCTGTCGTGTAACCATCGTGCCCTGGAATACCAGTGCAGAAACGGTGCGCAGCCTCAGCCCCGACGGGGTATTCCTGTCCAACGGCCCCGGCGACCCCCAGGATGCCGCCCCGGTGATTTCCCTGGTGCAGGCGCTGCGGGGGAGGGTGCCCATTTTCGGCATCTGCCTGGGTCATCAGATCCTGAGCCTTGCCTACGGTGCCAATACCTATAAGCTGAAATTCGGACACAGAGGCGGCAACCATCCGGTGCGCTGCCTGGAGACCGGGAAGGTGGAAATCACCTCCCAGAACCACTCCTACGCCGTGGACAAAGACAGTCTGGCAGACACCCCCCTGGAAATCACCCATGTGAATCTGCTGGACGGTACGGTGGAAGGGGTATGCTGCCGGAAGGACGGGGCATTTTCCGTCCAGTACCATCCGGAAAGCGCCCCGGGACCGGAGGACAGCGGCTACCTGTTTGACCGATTCATAGCCCTTATGGAGGAGTGGAAGCATGCCTAAAAGAACGGACTTGAAAAAGATACTGGTCATCGGCTCCGGCCCCATTGTCATTGGTCAGGCAGCGGAGTTTGACTATGCCGGAACCCAGGCCTGCCTTGCTCTGAAAGAGGAGGGCTACCAGGTGGTGCTGTGCAATTCCAACCCTGCCACCATTATGACCGATACCACCGTGGCGGACAAGGTGTATATGGAGCCCCTGACCCTGGAATACCTGGCGAAAATTATCCGCTACGAGCGGCCGGATGCCATCGTCCCCGGCATCGGCGGCCAGACCGGACTGAACCTGGCCATGGCTCTGGAGGAAAAAGGGGTGCTGCGGGAGTGTCGGGTGGAGCTTCTGGGCACCAGCCGGGACTCCATCGCCCGGGCAGAGGACAGAGAGCTGTTCAAGGAGCTGTGCCAGAGCCTGGGAGAGCCGGTGCTTCCCTCCCAGATTGCCACCTCTGTGGAAGAAGCCCTGGAGGCGGCGGAGGAAATCGGCTATCCTGTGGTGCTCCGCCCGGCCTTTACCCTGGGGGGCACTGGCGGCGGCTTTGCCGACGACCCCCAGCAGCTGAAAGAGCTGATGAAGACCGCCCTGGAGCTGTCTCCTGTGCATCAGGTGCTGGTGGAGAAAAGCATCCGGGGCTTCAAGGAAATTGAGTACGAGGTGATGCGGGACCATAACGACACCGCCATCACCATCTGCAATATGGAGAATCTGGACCCGGTGGGTATCCACACCGGCGACTCCATCGTGGTGTGTCCCTCCCAGACCCTCACCAACAAGGAATACCAGATGCTCCGCAACAGCGCACTGAAAATTATCCGTGCCCTGAAAATCGCCGGAGGCTGCAATGTCCAGTTCGCCCTGGACCCCAAATCCTTCCAGTACTACCTCATTGAGGTCAACCCCCGGGTCTCCCGTTCCTCTGCCCTGGCCTCCAAAGCCAGCGGCTATCCCATCGCCCGGGTGTCGGCAAAAATCTGTGTGGGCATGAACCTGGAGGAAATTCCTCTTGCCAATACCTCCGCAGCCTTTGAGCCGACGCTGGATTATGTGGTCACCAAAATGCCCCGGTTCCCCTTTGATAAGTTTGCCGATGCCAACAACCACCTGAGCACCCAGATGAAGGCCACCGGTGAGGTGATGAGCGTAGGCAGAACCTTTGAGGAAAGCCTCTTGAAAGCTGTCCGCTCTCTGGAAATCGGTGCCAACCATCTGTACCTTCCCAAGTTTGACACCTGGAGCCGGAAGGCGTTGCTTGACTATGTGGCCATTGGCACGGACGACCGGATTTTTGCCATTGCCCAGCTGCTGCGCCTGGGCTGTGCCCCGGAGGAAATTGGAGCGGTCACGAAAATCGATGCCTTTTTCCTGGACAAGCTCCAGAAAATCATTTTCATGGAGCGTTCCCTTCTTACGGAGCCGAAAACTGTGTCGGCATTGTATGGAGCCAAGCGCATGGGCTTTGGAGATAAGGCCATCGCCCGGCTGTGGCACACGGGGGAGAAGGAGATTTTTGCCATGCGGCAAAGGGCTGGGATCATGCCGGTGTTCAAGATGATTGACACCTGCGCCTCCGAGTTTGAAAGCTATGTGCCTTACTTCTATTCCACTTATGAAGAAGAGAACGAGTCCTGCCCCTCGGAGAAAAAGAAAATCGTGGTGCTGGGTGCCGGTCCCATCCGTATCGGACAGGGCGTGGAGTTTGACTACTCCACCGTCCATGCGGTGATGACCATAAAAAAGGCAGGCTACGAGGCTATTATCATCAACAACAACCCGGAGACGGTGTCCACGGACTATACCACTGCAGACAAGCTGTATTTTGAGCCCCTGACCACGGAGGATGTGATGAATATTATCGCCTTCGAGAAGCCGGTGGGGGTGATTGCCTCCCTGGGAGGACAGACCGCCATCAACCTGGCTCAGCCTCTGGCAGACCGGGGTGTGAAAATCATCGGTACTGACTGCGCAGCCATTGACAAGGCGGAGAACCGGGAGTCCTTTGAAAAGCTGCTGCAGGAGCTTCACATTCCCCAGCCCAAGGGCCATGCGGTCACCAGAATTGCCGACGGCATCGCCGCCGCAAAGGAAATTGGCTACCCGGTGCTGGTGCGTCCCAGCTTCGTTCTGGGTGGACGTGCCATGCAGATTGTGGCCAACGAGGAGCAGCTGAGGCATTACCTGAAAACCGCCGTGGAGATTGACGAGGATAAGCCGGTGCTGGTGGATAAATATATCCAGGGCCGGGAAATCGAAATCGACGGCATCTGCGACGGCCGGGATGTGTTTGTGCCGGGAATCATGGAGTTGGTGGAACGCACCGGCGTCCACTCCGGCGACTCCATTTCCGTGTATCCGGCCTTCTCCATCAGCCCCCGGGTAAAGAAGACCATTCTGGAATACGCCCGGAAGCTGGGACTGGGCATTGGCATCGTGGGACTTTTCAACATCCAGTTCATTGTGGACAAGGAGGAAAATGTCTATATCATCGAGGTCAACCCCCGGTCCTCCCGGACGGTGCCCTTCCTGTCCAAGGCCACCGGCTATCCTCTTCCCGACATTGCCACAGAGGTGATTCTGGGAAAGAGCCTGAAAGAGCAGGGAATCTTTACCCTTTATCCTCAGGAAAAGGAGCGGTGGTATGTGAAGGTGCCTGCCTTCTCCTTTGCCAAGCTCAGCGGCATGGATACCTACCTGTCCCCGGAGATGAAGTCCACCGGCGAGGCCATCGGCTACGATACCACCCTGCCCAGAGCCATGTATAAGGCCCTGATTGCTTCGGGCCTGAAGCTGCCCAAGTACGGCACGGTGATGGTCTCCGTGGCAGACGGGGACAAAGAAGAGATGCTTCCCCTGGTTGAAAAATTTTACCGGCTGGGCTATAATATTGAGGCCACTGCCGGTACCGGAAACTTCCTGAAATCCCACGGCATCCGCACCCGGAACCGCCGCCGTTCCGACCATGAGCGGGACGAAATTCTGGATTCCATCCGCAGCGGCTATGTAAGCTACGTCATCAACACCCGCCCGGTGACCGCCGGCTGGCACGACGGAGACGGTATGGCCATCCGCCGCTGCGCCATCGAAAACGGTGTCACCCTGTTCACCTCTTTGGATACGGTGCGGGTGCTTCTGGAGGTGCTGGAGGAAATCACCATCGGTATTTCCACCATTGATAAGGGAAGGATCTGCTAAAATGGAACCGAAGAAGAAACTTGGTTACCCCCTGTCCATCCCCCTGGGCATGGTTCTTGCCGCCTCAGCCGGGTACATGGACGCCTACTCCTATCTGGCACGGGACAAGGTGTTTGCCAATGCCCAGACCGGCAATATCATGCTTCTGGGCATATCCCTGGCGGAGGGCAGGTGGGACCAGGTGCTTCACTATGCCTGCCCGGTGGCGGCTTTCGGAATCGGTATCCTGCTTGCCTATTTTCTGACCCAGCTGGTGTGGCGGGACGGACACGGGGAGGGAACCTGCATGATTCTGGCGCTGGAAATTGCAGGGCTTTTTGCTGTGCCCTGGATTGGGCCCGACCTGTATGCCAACGCCCTGATTTCCCTGGTGTGCGGCATGCAGCTGCAGGCGTTTTCCACGGTAGGGGGCAACGGCGCTGCCACCACCATGTGCATCGGCAATTACCGTCTGGCTCTCCAGTGGGCCACCAACGGCCTGCAAACCCAGAATGCCACCGCCAAGCAAAAGGCGGCGGTTCACGGGGGTATCATCCTGTTCTTCGTCCTGGGAGCCGTGGGCGCTTCCCGGGTGATTGACGCAGCAGGAAAATGGGCCATCTGGGGCAGCTGCGTGCTGCTGCTTCTGGCTGTGGGGATGAAACTCCTGAGCCTAAAAAGAAGCGCCACCCCCAATGCCCCATCGGAAATCGGATAGCACAAAGAAAACCGGACTTTCCCGAAAGTGCTCATAGGCTTATGATATTATTTTTATATTCAATTTGAATAAAATTGACTTCAAAGCAAATCTGTGTTATCATAAAAATGTAAAAAAGCTGAACGACTGGAACGATAAAGAGGAAAATAAAGACAAAGTTTGATATGAGATGTGTAGATGGAAACGGTTGAGAGTACAGAGGCGTTTTAGGAGGTGGCATTTGTGAATACAGACTATGTGTTGCTTACAGAAAAAGAAGCTATGTGGGCAGAGATGTTGGTTCAGGTATTGAAAGATAACCAGATTCCATATGTGACACAACCTGTATATGGGGCAGGATTTGCAATCAAAACAGGTGCGCAGGAAAGATTGAAGGTATATGTTCCAAAGGAAAAGGAATCTGAGGCGAGAAGGCTGTATGACGAGCTTTTCACATCTGAATGGGTGTCAGACCACCAAACAACCGATTATAAATGATTTCCTAAGGTGACATTCAAACAGATGTCCCACTGTTCAGGAGCACTATTTGTTGAAAAATAAATTCCATATTTATCGAGTCAGTCATGATAAGAACTAAATAAACCACCCAAAAGAGCAGTCGAGAAAACGGCTGCTCTTTTTACGCTTACTGGCGGAAGAGATACCCGCCATAATATGATGAATAAGTCCTCGATAACTGATACAGGGAGAGGCAGATTGGAATATATGAAAAGTCTCCCATACCGGAAGTCTGGTATGGGAGAAGCTTTTTGCCTATCGTTCAATTTTCCTGCTGATTGGCAACTTCCACGCAGTAGCCCTTCCTGCCGCAGTGGGGGCAGGGAAGGCGGCGGGTCTGAGGGGTGTGGTACAGGGCAAACATCTGGCGGAACCTGGGCCTGAAAATCCCATGGCAGGCAGGGCAGATGTAGGACACCCGGCGAGCATAGAACCGGGTCACCCACAGCCCCAGGGCGATGACCACCGCCATTCCCAGAAGGAAGGGCCAGAAGATTCCGGTTTTCCACCAAAGGACGGCGGTGGCAATCTGGATGATGTCCATGACGATTCCCACGGCAATGAGAACTCTGCGAAGATTGGTGAGCTTTTTTTCACTTTTCATTTGACAGGCTATATCCCCAATGGATTCGGGGGAAAACTGCCCGGTCAGGGAGATTCCCCGGCGGAGAGCCTCCAGCATGTTCAGCCGGGCCTGCTGCTGGTTCAGAGCCTCCCGTGCCGCAAGAATCTGCTGCTCCAGCAGAAGGGAAAGGGTGCTGCCGGAATGCTCCTCCTGCAAAAGCTCGAAGATGCTGTTGATGGACAGCCCTGCCTCCCGAAGAAAGCAGATGATCCGCAGCCGCTTCAAATCCTCCTCCGAGTAGAGCCTCCGCCCACCCTCCGACAGTGCGCTGGGCACCAGAATATTTCTGGAATCGTAGTACTGCACCGTCCGGACGGTGACGCCGCAGAGCTTGGCAATCTCTCCCGTTGTATAGATGGACATAGCGTTCACCTCCTTACGCCCTCATGGTAGCACATGACCCAGCGTCACAAGCAACCCCTTACCCAGGGTAATGTAGGAAAAATTTTTATACAGGCATATCCTTTTTGCAAAAGACCAGGATAGATACCAAGGAACACAGAAGGGCCAGGGCTAAAAGCACGCCCACTCCGCCCCAGGCCCCGCCTTCCAAAAGCTCTGCGGGTCGGAACAGAGTAAAGAAGGTGGCGTATTTCAGATTTTCCAAACGGCCTCCCATGTTTGCCAGCATCTGCAGCAGATAGGAGACGCTCAGAACTCCGGCGCTGACCCCCAGCGCATATTTGCTCTCGTTAAAGATACAAGAGCAGAGGAAGGAAAAACCAGCCATAAACAGATGAAGAGCCAAAAGCCCGCCGTTCAGGCTCAGCAGCTGGGAAAGGGCCAGCTCCCCCGGAAACATAAGTTGAGCGGCGGCGTATTCCAAAGCGGTGCAGAAGGCCACCAGCAGCACCACCCCGGTGAAAAGGGAAGATAGCTGAGTGAGGACAATCCGCTGCCGTTTCACCGGAGCGGACAGAAGCTGAGCCATGGAGCCCTGCTCCACATATCTGGCAACCAGTCCGTTTGCCCGGATGATGGTATAGACCATGGGAAAAACCAGCAGAATCATGCCGTAAAGATACGCACTGAGGAAGGAGGCCAGGGTATCTCTCGGATTGGTCATGCCCACAGCCGCCATAACCTGGGGCATCAGCTCCTGAAACTGGGCCATGGCCTGAGCCAGCTCCGGGTCAAACATGCTGACAATGACACAGATATACATGGCCAGGATTCCTGCAAAAATCACCAGCAGCTTCCAGGAGCCCTTCATTTCTTTTTTGTATAAGGGAAAATTCATTTCTGCTCCTCCCCATAGTAGTGGAGGAAAATCTCCTCCAGAGTCTTTCTTGCGGTGAGCCGTACCTGCCGGGGATTCTGGGGATCTACGGTTCCCTGAAAATCCCGGGCAAAGTCCAAGGCGGAAGCTTCCTCCGGCAGGGTTACGGTGTAGCTGCGGCTGTAAAGGGCACTGAGGGTCTGGGGGTCATCCAGAGCGGCGATTTTTCCGTCCTTGATCATGCAAATCCGATGGCAGGTCTTTTCCACTTCCTCAAAGATGTGGCTGGACATGAAAATGTTTTTGCCCCGCTCCCGTTCCTCCTGAATCAGCTGGGTAAATCGGTTCTGCATCAGCGGGTCCAGCCCGGAGGTGGGCTCGTCCAGAATCAGCACCTGAGGATCGTGCATGAAAGCCGCCACAATGGCGATTTTCTGCTTCATGCCCTTGCTCATCTTCCGGATTTTTCCCCTGGCATCCACCTCGAAACGCTCCATCAGCTCCTTCATCCGGGAAGTGTGGGAAAGCCCCCGGTAGGAACGAAGAAAATCCAGGTATTGGAGCCCGGTCATCTCCGGGAAGAAGGCAATCTCTCCCGGGATGTACCCCAGACTTTTTTGAATTTCCGGGGCGTTTTTCCAGCAGTCCAGACCGTTTATGGAGCAGCTGCCTCCCTCCGGCCTGAGAAAGCCCATAAGGTGGCGGATGGTGGTGGTTTTACCAGCGCCATTGGGCCCCAGAAATCCAAAAACTTCCCCCTGGGCGATGGAGAAGGACACCTGAAATACACCCTTCCCGCCGCCGTAATCTCTTGTGAGATTGTTCACCGTAATCATTTCCAGCCCCTCTTTCCAAGGTGTTGTTTCCGGTAGCATATCACAGGAAAAACCGCCGGTCAATATGGGAATTGACTTGCAGAGGATATTGCCCTATACTGAAAGAAAAAAGTGAAAGGATGAATACCATGAAACAGGTAAGCATCGGCGGCAGAAACGTACCTGCCATTATCCAGGGCTGCATGCGAATCGGAGGCCTCTCTGAGGAGCAGCTGGAGGGGCTGATTCACACCCAGCTGGACCTGGGAATCAACTACTGGGACCATGCAGACATCTACGGACAGGGAACCTGTGAGGAACTGTTCGGAAATGTTCTGAGCCGGAACCTTGGCCTGCGGGAGAAGCTGATTCTCCAAAGCAAGTGCGGCATCCGGGTGGGTCGGTATGATTTTTCCAAGGACTACATTCTGGAAAGCGTGGATGGGATTCTCAGCCGCCTGAAAACGGATCGCCTGGATTATCTGCTTCTTCACCGGCCTGATTTGCTCATGGAGCCGGAAGAGGTGGCAGAAGCCTTTGACCGGCTTTCCCAGGCAGGAAAGGTTCTCCACTTTGGTGTCAGCAACCACACCCCCAGCCAGATTCAGCTGCTGAAAACCTGTGTCCGGCAGCCTTTGGAAATCAACCAGATTCAGCTGTCCCTGGCCCATACCCTGGTGCTGGACGGCCCTGCCTACTTCAATACCACAGACGTGCGGGGCATCTGCCGGGATGAGGGTATTGTAGATTACTGCCGGATGGAGGGCATGACCATCCAGTGCTACAGCCCCTTCCAGTATGGGGCATTTGAAGGAACGTTCCTGGGAAATCGCGACTACCGGGAGCTGAACCGGGAGCTGGAACGCCTGGCAGAAAAATACGACACCACTACCAATGGCATAGCGGTGGCCTGGCTTCTCCGCCATCCTGCCAATATGCAGGTGGTGGTAGGCACCACCAATCCCCGGCGGGCCCCGGGCATTGCCCAGGGGGCGGACATTGTCCTGACCCGGGAGGAGTGGTACAGCCTCTACCGGGCAGCAGGAAATATTCTTCCGTAAACAATAATGAATCCCCAAACCGGAAACCCGGTTTGGGGATTTTTTCGTGGGAAATCAGCGTGTAAATTCTCTCTTTTCACTGGACAGCTCTCCTTAATCAGCAGGTTGCGCCGCCCTTGACCACCTTGTTCAGGATGGCTTCCTTGTTGACAGGCTGGGTCAGGAGCTTGTTCTCCACATACTCAAAGCCCAGACGATCCACGGTGTCAGCCAGACGCTCGCCGGTGATGCCCTCATCCCGGAAAAACAGGATGACCCGCTCGATCATGTCCATAACCTCTTCCTCGGAGGTGAACAGCTTGTTCAGAGCCTGACCGTGGGCAATCTTCTTGCCCCAGCGGCCGCCAATGTAAATCTTGTAGCCGTCCACGTACTCTTCCAGAGCGCCGAAGGGGCACTTGCCCTTGCAGCGGCCGCAGTTGTTGCACTCGTTGGGGTTGATCTGAATCTTGCCGTCCACCATCTTGGCGATGTGGATGGGGCAGTTGTTCTCCACCTGGCAGACCTTACAGCCGTGGCACTTGGACAGATCCACCATGGGAACCCGCTGGCCCACAATACCCAGGTCGTTCAGGTCGGGCTTGACACAGTTGTTGGGGCAGCCGCCAACGGCAATCTTGAACTTGTGGGGCAGGGTCACGCCGTGGTAGCCAATGTAGAAACGCTCGTGAATCTTCTCGCTGAGGCCGAAGGAGTCCAGCAGACCGTACTGGCAGGTGGTGCCCTTGCAGGCCACCACAGGCCGCACCAGAGAGCCGGTACCGCCGGTTTCCAGGCCGTGCTGGTTCACAAAGTCAATCAGGGGCATGATGTTCTCATACTTGACGCCCTGAATCTCCATGGTCAGACGGGTAGTCATGGTCACTTCGCCGCTGCCGAACTTCTCGGCGGCCTCGGCGATGGCCCGGTGCTCGTCGGTGGTAATCTTACCGTTGCGGGTAATGATACGTACATTGAATACATCCGGGAAACGCTTGTCCTGCAAGCAGCCCAGACCCTTCATCCGCTTGATTTCCATGGGACTCAAAGCGGAGCCGGGAACGGAGATCTTCACGGTGTTGAAGAAGGCACCGCCTTCCAGCACCCGGACATTGGTGTAGCCCAGAGCCTTCATGCGGTTCTGGAGGAAGTAGCCCCGCTTGCCCTTGGCGCAGACCAGCAGCAGCTTGTCGTCCAGGCTGGTGTCCGCAATGGGAGCGTTGACCTTTGCCAGATCCACCCAGGTAGCACCGGGGAGGGTCGCTGCGGGATGGGCGTCCAGCACCCGGTAGCCCTTGGCAGCGCCGGCGGCATACTCAGCCGGAGTGAAGGTCTCAAAATCGCCGGCCATCTTGTTTTCCAGGATGTAGCAGGCCTGGACAAAGGGATGAATGGCGGTGGAGAAGGGAGGTGCGTAGGCAAAGTCCAAAGTATCGAAATCGGAAACCTTGGCGTTCATGGCAATGCCGGTAACGGCGATATCTACCATTTTATCCACAGCGCCGCCGCCCAGCACCTGAATACCCAGGAGCTTGCCGGTGGTCTTGTCGGCGATGAGCTTGGTGACGAAGCTGGAAGCGTCGGCATAGTAGTGGGCCTTGTCGTCGGTGACGCACAGGGCGGTGACCACATCAAAGCCGGCTTCCTTGGCCTGAGCCTCGGTCAGGCCGGTACGGCCGCCGTTTAAGTCGTCAGCCAGCTTCACAACGCCGGTGCCCAGGCAGCCGCCGTAGGGGGCGTCGGTGCCGGTGAGGTTCTTGGCCAGGCAGCGGCCGGTGATGTTGGCGGTGGAGCCCATGGCGGACCACTGACCCTTGCCGGTAATCCGGTTGTGGACCATGGCGCAGTCGCCCACGGCGTACACATCCGGCAGATTGGTCTGCTGGTGGTCGTTCACCACAATGGTGCCCTTGAACATCTCAATGCCGGAGTCAGCCAGGAAACCGGTGGCAGGACGGATACCGATAGCCAGTACCACCACATCAGCGGGCAGTACGCCGGCGCTGGTGTCTACGCCCTCGGCCTTGGCGGTGCCGGTAATGCCCTTGAGGGCAGTGCCGGTGCGAATCCGCATACCCTTGGCCTGGAGCTTCCGACGGACGAAGTCAGCCATCTCCGGGTCAAAGATGTTGGGCATCAGCTGATTGGCCATATCCACTACTGTGACGGACAGACCCTTGGCAATGAGGTTTTCGGCAATTTCCAGACCGATGAAGCCGCCGCCTACCACCACGGCATTGCGGCAGTGGTTCTCCTCCACATAAGCCCGGAGGCCGGTGGCATCGTCGGGGGTGCGCATGGTGTAAACACCGGACAGGTTCACCCCGGGAACACCGGGCACGAAGGGCTCAGCGCCTACAGCCAGCACCAGCCGGTCATAGTTTACCACGCTGCTCTCGCCGGTCTGGGTATTGCGGACGGTCACAGCCTTGGCGGAGGCATCCACTGCGGTAGCCTCCATGCCGGTGAACACATTCACGCCGGTAAGGCCCTGGTACTTGGCGGGAGAGTTGACAATCAGTTCCTCCCGGGTTTCGATGCTTCCGCCTACATAGTAGGGCAGACCGCATCCGGCATAGGAAATGTCCTGACCCTTGGTATAAATGGTCACATTTGCGCTGCGGTCTTCCCGCTTCAGCTTGGCAGCTGCTTTGGTGCCTGCGGCAACACCGCCGATTACGATGACATTCATTGGCGTATTCTCCTTTGTTTCATATTTTTCTATGAAAGGATTATATAATAGAATGTGGAAATTGCATAATTATTTTTTCTTATCTGGTGATTATTTATCAAAATCACTATCCTTGGAAAAGCAGCTGAGGGTTAAGGGGATAATCGGGCCGTGTAGGGAGGGAACCTTTCGACATACATTGCAAAAAAACACCCTTCATGCTATAATAAAACAATTAAAACAGGAACATTTCTGGGGATATACAGAAAGGAGAAGGAAAATGCTCGCTTTTCTTTGTGTTGTGTTGTTTTTGTGGCTGGGTTTTAAGATTCTGGGGCTGCTTTTGCGCCTCTCCTGGTCAATCTGGAAGGTGCTCGCCGGACTGGTGCTGGCGCTGTGTGTTCCGTTTTTGATTGTCTGTCTGGTGGTGCTGGGGGGAATCTTCCTGCTGCTGCCCCTGATTGCCGTGGGGCTTCTCTATGCCATTTTGAAGGCCTGTACTTAATTACACTCTCGTTTGCGGTTGCCTTAGATTCTTTGATACTGAGGGAGTTTGCATGAAAGAGAAGAACCATATCAGCATTTACGGTTGCTGCGTATCCAGAGACGGATTTTCCCAGCATGAGGACGATGGGGGCTATGTGATTGACAAATATATTCAGGCCGTTTCCCCATTTTTGGCACTGAAGTCAAAAAAGGAAGAGGACGAGGCCTTTGCAGACACAGTGAATCGGCTGGATGGCCTGAGCAATTTCTATAAGAAAATGCTGTGTTTGGAACACAGCGGAAAGATTTTTGATTATCTGAAAGAGTCAAAATCCGACTGGCTAATCTTGGATAACGGGCCGTTTCGCTATGAGCTGTATGCACCGGATGCGTCCCATTTGGATGATGGCATGACAAACAGTATCCTTGAGATATTGAAAAGCAAGTTTTCACAGCAAATTCAGGGTACGGAATTGGAAGCACTTGTCAATCGCAGTAAAACGGACCCTTTGACATGGGATGACACGGCGTTTACGGAATATAC